>Ga0222421_100135_pt1 | contig 70842 bp, 67 predicted proteins | sample 3A1ome_2_FD_182473 | JGI IMG/M metagenome (GOLD analysis project Ga0222421, IMG submission 182473) | Enriched microbial communities from leaf-cutter ant dump, University of Wisconsin, Madison, United States - 3A150A (version 2) | ecosystem: Environmental > Terrestrial > Nest > Insects nest > Nest... | reverse complement strand
CTGGCTGTGCGCCTCGATCTTGTCCTTCACCAGCTCGACGCGCTTGCGCTTGAGCGCCTCGAATTCCTCGGCGAGCACGCGGTTGTAGCCGGGCCGCACATAGATCGTGGTGGGCTCGGGCGGCGGAGGGCGGAAGACTTTCTTGCGATGCAGCGGCATGCGACCTCCGCCCAGGAAGAGCCCGGCCCAAGCGGAAGGCAATCCGGCGGTGGATGGCGGGAGACGAAAGGAATGCCGAACGGACGGAGAGACCGCAGGAGGCGGCGGCTTGACCGGGTGCGCCCGTGGCTCTTTGCCTGTCATGGAAAATTTCATTTCCCCATCGCCGCGTCCGATCCCGTCGCGGCCATCCGCTTTGGGTTGGAGTCGTCCGTCCGCCAATGACTGATCTGCTTCCCTGCCTGCGGACAAAGGGGGCGATGCCGGGATCATGCAGCGGAAGCGCCTGCCCGGTCTGGGCGGGACATGATCCGCGGGCTACGACAGCCTCCGCGGCCCGGTCGCCGTTCAGGTGCAGGAGTCGCCCTGCGGACAGACATCGTGTCACCACATAAAAAATACAACCCGATGACGAGGTTTGACCTTTTCCAATGGCAGGCGGGGCATAGCGTTTCGCCCACAAATCCATGATTCGCTCCCGCACTTCCCGCTTCGCCGGCTCGTTGCTCGCCGTCCTTTTTCTGTCCGTGGCTGGCGTCGGCCGGTCGCAGGCCCAGACCGTCGTTTACAGTTTCACGACCGGGACGAACGGGGGCGCGGTGAACCCCGCCAGCGGGTTGCTGGTTTTCACCCCGGCCGAAACCGTGAGTTTGGTTTCGTTTTCCTATCTGGGGGCCGACGGCGTCACGCCTTTGGCCAGCGGACAGCTGTTCTACGTCGAATTGCCGCTGGGGACCGACTTCTCTTCCCTCAGCGAGGAAGAGGCCTACGGTGGCTTGACCATCGGCATATCCACCGGGGCGTCCATCGTGGACGGCTCCTGGGTCTTCCCGGATTCCTCCCTGCTGTTCACTCCGGACCACACCTACTGGCTATATACGGATGGCAATGTGGGCGGCGTTGGAATCGGAGCGTCGGGTGATGGCCAAAACGGCGGAGTGCTCTGGGTCGGCATCGCGGTGCAGGGGGATAACTATTTCAACTACTCGCTGGCGGTGACGCCCGTGCCCGAGCCTGCGACCTACGCCATCCTCGCCGGAGTGTCGGTCCTCGGCTTCACCGCGCTGCGGCGGCGCGCGGCCCGCCGCAGCTGAGGCGTCCAGCGGCCGCGAGCCGCATGGGTCGAGCGACTGGCCGGCGGTGGTGAGAGCCGGGGGCCGGCTGCTCACTCCTGCACCCACGGCGCGGCTCAGTAGCCGGCGGCGGGCATCGTCGGGGCGGCGCCGGATTCCTCCTGCACGAGCGCGACGCCGTTGGAGGTGCCGAGGCGTTCGGCGCCGGCGGCGAGGAGCGCGCGCGCGCCGGCGAGGGTCTTGATGCCGCCCGCGGCTTTGATCTTGATCTTCGTGCGGCGACGGTCGGCCCAGAGCTTCACGTCCTCGACCGTCGCGCCGGCCGAACCGAAACCGGTCGATGTCTTGATGAAGTCGATACCGGCGTCCTCGCAGAGCGCGAGGGCGGCAAGCTTCCGGTCGCGGTCGAGATAGCAGGTCTCGACGATGACCTTCGTCGTGAGCTTCAGGCGGCGGGCGAGCGCGCCGAGGGCGGCGAGTTCGGCGGCGACGGCGGTGGTGCGGCCTTCGCGGAGGTCGCCGTAGTTCATGACGATGTCGACCTCGTGCGCGCCGGCGGCGGCGACGGCCTCGATCTCGGCGGCCTTCGCGGCGGTGGGGCCGCGGCCGTGGGCGAAGCCGATCACGGTGCCGATGAGGACGGGCGAACCGGCGAGAGCGGCGGCGGCGAGGCTGACGCCGGAGGGGTAGAGCATGACGGCCTTCAGGTTCCACTGCCGGGCGTCGGCGCAGAGCGCGCGCAGGTCGGCGTCGGTGGCGTCGAGGCGGAGGTTGGTGGAGTCGATAAACGAGGCGAGGGCGGCGGACATGGACGACTGCTTAGCAGGAACGGGCGGGACGGGAAGCCGTGAGTGTGCGGGCGCCGCGCGGATCGGCCGCATGCGGGTTTGACTGGCGGGGCGGACTCCGCGCAGGCTGCCCGAAATCCAACCGGCCGCCGCGCCTGCCGCGGGCGGCTCATTCGCGTTCTTACCATCCTCCATGGCCGATACTCCGTTCCTGACCGCTCCGCAGAAAATCAAGACGATGCCGCCCGGCATCCGCTACATCGTCGGCAACGAAGCCGCCGAACGGTTCAACTTCTACGGGATGCGCGCCATCCTCGTCGTGTTCATGACGCAGTATCTCGTCAACCGCACCGGCGGGAAGGCGCCGATGAGCGAGAACGACGCGAACTGGACGTATCACCTTTTCCTCTCCGCCAACTATTTCTTCCCGACGCTCGGGGCGCTCGTCGCCGACGCGTTCTGGGGCAAGTATCGCACGATCTTCTGGCTCTCGCTCGTCTACTGCGCCGGCAGCGTCGTGCTCGCGCTCGATCACACGCGGCTGGGGCTCACGCTCGGGCTCACGTTGATCGCGATCGGTTCGGGCGGCATCAAGCCGTGCGTCTCCTCCAACGTCGGCGACCAGTTCGGGCCCGACAACCAGCACCTGCTCTCGCGCGCGTTCGGCTGGTTTTATTTCTCGGTCAACTTCGGGTCGTTCTTCTCGATCATGCTCGTGCCGTGGCTGCTCGACCGCTACGGCCCGATGCCGGCCTTCGGCGTGCCGGCGGTGCTGATGCTGGTCGCGACCTATGTCTTCTGGGCCGGCCGCTACAAGTTCGTGCACATCCCGCCGAAGGGAAAGGTCTTCCTGCGCGAGACGTTCAACCGCGAGGGCCTGACCGCGATCGGCCGGCTGGCGATCCTGTTCGTCTTCGTCGCGATCTTCTGGTCGCTCTGGGACCAGAGCGGCGGCGAGTGGGTGCTGCAGGCCGAGAAGATGAACCTCCATTTCCTCGGCATCGACTGGTTCTCGTCCCAGATCCAGGCGGTGAACGCGATCATGATCCTGGCGTTCATCCCGCTCTTCCAATACCTGATCTACCCGGCGATCCACCGCCTCTTCCCGCTCACGCCGCTGCGCAAGATCGGCCTCGGCCTCATCGTCACCGGCCTGTCGTTCATGGTCAGCGCGTGGATCGAGACGCAGATCGCGGCCGGCCTGAAGCCGAGCATCGGCTGGCAGCTCCCCGCCTACGCGCTCCTGTCGGCCGGCGAGGTGATGGTGTCGATCACGTCCTTGGAATTCGCCTACACCCAGGCGCCGAAACACATGAAGGCGGTCATGCAGGCGCTGTATCTGCTCTCGATCTCTGGCGGCAACCTCTTCACGGCGTTCGTGCACTGGTTCATCGAGAACCCCGACGGCTCGCTGAAGCTCCACGGCGCGTCCTACTACAACTTCTTCGCCTGGCTCTCCATCGGCTGCGTGGCGGTCTTCATCTTCGTCGCCCGCGCCTACAAGGAAAAGGTCTACATCCAGGGCGACGAGCCGGTGCCGGTGGCCGACGCCGCCAGCGAAACCTGATCCCCGCGATGTCCCGACCGCGTCACGGCACGAGTCTCCCAGCCCGCGTCCGCGACCGGACCGGCGCCTGAGCGTCGCGCGCCCGCATCCGTCATGTCCGCCCTGTGGCATCGTTTGCGGATGAGGGTCGATCTCCGGGCCGCCGCGATCGCGGGCGTCTACCTCGTGGTCGCCGTGCTGTGGATCACCGGCTCGGACTGGTGCGCGGCGCGCCTCGCCGGCGGCGATGTCGCGCTTTACGAACGGCTGCAGAGCATCAAGGGCCTCGCCTTCGTCGCCGTCCTTGCGGCCGGGTTGTATGCGGCGATCGCCTGGGCCAACGCCCGCGAATGGCGGCTCGCGGCCGCGAAGCGCGAACTCGAGGAGACCTTGATGGTCGCGCAGCGGCTCGAGGCGCTGGGCACGCTCGCCGGGACGATCGTCCACGATTTCAACAACGTGATCGCGGTCATCCGCGGCACCACGGGCCTCATCCAGCTGGAAGGGTTCGCGACGCCTCCGATCGCGGCGCGGCTGCGCCAGATCGACCAGGCGGCGGATCAGGCCGAGCAGCTCGTGCGGCAGCTGCGGCTGTTCATGCGCAACGCGCCCCTGACCTTCGAGACCGCCGACCTCGCCGCCGTGGTCCGCGAGTTTGCGCCGCTGCTGGAGCGGGCGGCGGGCCGCGAGGTGACGCTGCGGACGGAACTCGCCGGTGCGCCGCGACCGGTCCGGCTCGTGCGCTCGCAGGTCGAGAGCGCGCTCCTCAATCTCGTGCTCAACGCCCGCGACGCGATGGCCGCGCAGGCGCTCCGGCGGCTCCTGATTTCCGCGGGCAGCCGGACGCTCTCGCGTTATCGTTCGCCGTTCCGCGCGGAGCCGGCGTCGGGGGAGTTCTTTGTCCTGGGCTTCGCGGATACGGGGAACGGCATCCCGCGCGAGGCGCAGGTGCGGATCTTCAGTCCGTTCTACACGACCAAGGCGCCCGGCCAGGGCACGGGGCTCGGCCTCGCCTCGGTGCTGCGCGTGATGCAGACGCACGGAGGCTGGGTCGAGGTGGAGTCGGAGCCCGGCCGCGGCGCCACGTTCACGCTGTTCTTCCCCGCGGCGGCCGCGCCCGCCGGACCTAGCCCGCGTCCCATTCCCGGACCGTGACGCGCGACGAGCCCGTCGCATGCAGCGGATCGCTGTGCGCCAGCGCCTCGGCCTCAGCGGGGCTCTTCGCCCGCAGCAGATAGGCGCCGCCCGAGCGGTCGGCAAACGGTCCGGCCAGCTCGATCTTCCGCTCCGCCCGCAGCCGGGCGAGAAACGCATAATGCGGGGCGATGGCCGCCGGATCGAAGGCCGGCAGCCGCTCGGTGATGACGAGATAACGTCGGCTCATGGGAGGCGGTTGGACCCGGCAGCGTGAACCGTTCGCGTTCACGTTTCACGCCGAATCACGATCTTGCCGAAATGTCCGCCCGTCTGCAGGAGCCGGAAGGCCGCGGGCGCATCCTCGAACGCGAACGCGCGGTCGATCACCGGATGGAGCGCGTGCTGCGTCATCGTCCGGAGCAGCGAGCGGAACATCGCCCGCGAGCCCACGCGCAGGCCGTGGATCGTGACGAGCCGGCGCGTCCATTCGAGGATGCCGAGCGCCGCGTCCCGGCCGCCGAGAAATCCGATCAGCGCGATGCGGCCGCCGGTCGCGCTGGCGCGCACGGCCTCGGGCAGCGTCTCCGCGCCGCCGACGTCGAGCACGAGATCGGCGCCGGCGCCGCCGGTCAGGCGCAGGGCCTCGGCGCCCCACGCCGGCGTGGTCCGGTGGTTGATCGTCGCGTCCGCGCCGAGCGCGCGCGCCCGGGCGAGTTTCGCGTCGCTGCCGGAGGTGACGATCGTGCGCAGCCCGGCGGCGCGCGCGAGTTGCAGGCCGAAGAGCGAGACGCCGCCCGTGCCCTCAAGCAGCACGGTCTGTCCGGGCCGCAGCGGCGCGAACTCGAAGAGCGCGTGCCAGGCCGTGAGCGCGGCGATCGGCAGCGTGGCGCCCTCGGCGTAGTCGAGGTGCGCGGGCAGCGGCACGAGCGCGTGCTCCGGCAGCAGCGATCGCTCGGCGAGCAGGCCGGGAAGCGGGCCGGCGAGCGACGCGGCCAGCTTCTCCGGCGCGGGTGCGCCGTCCTCCCAGCCGGTCAGGTAATGGCTGATCACCCGGTCGCCCGGCCGCCACGCGGTCACGGCCGCGCCCACCGCGATCACTTCGCCGGCCGCGTCCGACAGCGGCGTGAACGGGAGCGGCAGGTCCGGCAGATATGTCCCCTCGACGAGGATGAGATCGCGGTAGTTGAGCGACCACGCGTGCCAGCGGACGAGGACGTCGCGCGGGCCGGGTGCGGGGTCGGCCGCATCCACGATGCGGAGACGGTCGAGGCCGAAACGGTCGAACTGGTGGGTTTTCATGGAAACGGATGCGCCGGCGCGCGGCCGGCTCAGGGCTCGAGCCGGCGGATCAGCCCGGTCTCGCCGGCGGCGAGCAGGTAACAGGCGGCGAAGGTCGCGGGTGCGTCCCCCTCGTTGTCGAAGCGCGCGACGCGCGCGCCGGCGGGCTCGCAGAAGGCGTCGCCCGCGCGCAGGTGCCGCACGGGTCCGCCCTCGAGTTGAAACGCGATAGCGCCGGCGGTGACGACGCCGACCACCGGACAAGGATGCAGGTGCAGGCCGGCCGCGACGCCGGGCGCGAGCGTGACTTCCTTGATCTCGACGCGGGCGATCGGCCGCGCCGGAGTGATGTCGGCGGCGAGCAGGGCGCGGCGGGCGACGGGAACGGGATTCATGGCGGCGGGCTCGGCGGCGAGCGGACGGACCGGGGCGAGGGCGGCGAGGGCGAGGAAAAGAAGACGGCGCATGGCGGACCTTTCAGTCGGCGAGGACGGCGACGTTTTCCACGACGGTCGCGAAGCGATCCGCGAGTTCGGCGAGCGCGACGCGGTGCACGGTCGCCGCGGCGATGACGCCGCCGTGGCCGTCGGGCAGATCGCGCGTCGCGCAGGCCGCGGCGACGACCGTTGCAGGATGGCCGTGGTCGAGCGCGGCGCGGACCGTGGCGCTGACGCACATATGCGTCATGCAGCCGGCGATGATCAGCTGCTTCCGGCCGGTCCGCCGCAGCGCCGCATCGAGCGCGGTGCCGGCGAAGGCGTTGGGCAATGTTTTGACGATGACCGTCTCGCCCGGAGCGGGCGCGGCCTCGGGGGCGAAGGCGGTGAACGGTCCCGTCGGATCGAAGAGGCCGCGCCCCGGCGCGCTCACCTGCTGGATGTGGATGACGGGCGTGCCGGCGGCGCGGGCGCGCTGGAGCAACCGCTGCGTTTCGCGGAAGGCGGCGGCGACGCCGGCGAGCGGCAGCCGGCCGTCGACGTATTCGCGTTGGGCGTCGATCACGAGCACGACGCTGTCGGCGAAGCGGCCGGGCGCGGGCTTCGCGCCCGCGAGTTCGAGCAGTGTGGCCGGCGCGGCGGCGGCGGCGCCGGCCAGGACGGCGCCGGCGAGGGCGGGCAGGAGGGGAATTTTCATGGCGGCGGAAAAAAGAGGGCGCCGGCGGAGGAAACCGCGGCGTGCGCCCAGATTACCGCGCGGCCGGCGCGGCGGCTAATGCCGTGTTTTTCGGTTGGTATGCCTTTCGGTAATGTCGCAGCGTCGCGCCATGGAGCTGCGCCACCTGCGCTATTTCGCCGCCGTCGCCGAGACCCTGCATTTCTCGCGGGCGGCGGAGCAGCTCCATCTCACGCAGCCGGCGCTCAGCCGGCAGATCCGCGACCTCGAGGAGGAGCTGGGCGTGACGCTCCTGCGGCGGCACGGCACGCAGACGGCGCTGACGCCGGCCGGCGGGCGTTTCGCCGTCCGCGCGCGCGAGCTGCTGGCCGCGGCGGATCAGGCGGTGCAGGAGGCGCGGGCGGCGGCGCGGCAGCTGCGGTTCGGCCACTACGGCGCGCTCTGGGCCGATCACTACGCGCCGGCGCTGCGCGCCTTCGCAAAACGGTTTCCCGATCTCGTGCTCCAGCCGGTGGAGCTGACGCCCGCCGAACTCGTCGCCGCCCTGCGCCGCGGCGAGGTGGATTTCGCGCTGCTCGGACCCGTCGCGGAGGCGGTGCGGCGCGAGTTCGCGACGCGCCGGCTGGGGGCGATGCCGGCCGTGCTGGCGATCGGCGCCGGCAATCCGCTCGCGAAACGCCTCGCCTACGCCCTGGCCGAGCTGCGGGACGCGGCGTGGCTCGCGTGGGACGACCGGTCCTTCCCCGGCCGCGGGGCCCTGCTGCGCGAGGCCGCGGCCGCGGCGGGTTTCCGTCCGCGCGTGGCGCACACGATCGACAGCGTGGCGTCGGTCTTCATGCGCGTCGCGACCAGCCCGGCGATCGGCTACGTGCTGCCGCTGTCGAGGAAGCTGCCGCACGACGGCGTCGTCTTCGCGCGGATCAAGGGCCCGCCGGTGATCGCGTTCGAGATGCATGCCGGCTGGCGCCGCGATGCGGCCGATGCCGCCCGCTACGAGGCGCTGGCGGACTGCCTGGAGCGGACGGCCGTGCGCGTCTGAAAGCGCCGCCCGGGCCGTCCGGTCCGCGGTTTCATGTCGTTTCTGCGTCACCAGAAAATCACCACGCAGGTTTGGCTTGAGGCGGCGCGCGCCCGGCCGACAATGCGGCCACTTTGAAATCCGCATCGGCCAGGAGGCGGTGGTTTTGGTTCGCGATGGCGCTCGGGGCGTGCGCGCTCGCGGCGGCGCGGGGCGCCGGCGCCCCGGCGGAGGCGCCGCTCGACCACGTGGTGCTGCAGTTGAAATGGAGGCACCAGTTCCAGTTCGCCGGCTATTACGCCGCGGTCGCGCGGGGTTATTATCGCGAGGCCGGGCTGGAGGTGGAGCTGCGCGAGGCCGGGCCGGAGCGCGATCCGGCGGAGGCGGTGCTCTCGGGCGAGGCGGATTTCGGCGTGGGCAACTCCGACCTGCTGCTGATGCGGGCCGCCGGCCGGCCCGTGGTGGTGCTGGCGGCGGTCTTCCAGCATTCGCCGCTCCTGCTCGTGACCCGCGTGGCGAGCGGCGTGAGCGATCTGCAGGGCCTGCACGACCGGCCGATCATGATGATCGACTCGGAGAAGGCGGAACTGCTCGCGTATTTCAAATACGAGGGCGTCGACCTCACGCGGCTGCGCATCCGGCCGCACACGTTCAACCACCGGGATTTCATCGACGGCCGGGTGGACGCGATGTCGGCCTACGGCACGGACGAACCCTACACGTTGCGGCAGGAGGGCGTGGCGTTCCACGCCTTCACGGCGCGCTCGGGCGGCATCGATTTCTACGGGGACAACCTCTACACGACCGAGTCGCAGATCCGCCGGCATGCCGACCGGGTCCGGGCGTTTCGCGCCGCGAGCCTGCGCGGCTGGGAATACGCCCTGGCGCATCCGGAGGAGATCGTCGACCTGATCCTCGCCCGCTACACGCAGCGCCACACCCGCGAACACCTGCTCTTCGAGGCGGCGAAGACCGCCGAGCTCATGCACCCGGGCGTGATCGAGGTCGGCCACATGAATCCCGGCCGCTGGCGGCACATCGCGGACACCTACGCGGAGTTCGGCCTGCTGCCGCGCGATTTTCCGCTCACGGGTTTTCTCTACGACCCGAATCCCGCGCCGGACGAGACCTGGCTTTACTGGACGCTGGCCGGCGCGCTTTTCGCCGCCGTCGCCCTGCTCGGCTGGGCCCTGCCGCTCTACCGGCTGAACCGGAAGCTGCGCCACGAGATCGCCGAGCGCCGCCGGGCCGAGGTGGAGATGCTCCGCGCCCGCGACGCCGCGGAGGCGGCCAACGAGGCCAAGGGCCGCTACCTCGCCGTGATGACACACGAGGTCCGCACGCCGATGAACGGCATCGTCGGCTTCCTCGATCTCCTGCGCGCGGGCCCGCTCACCGCCGAGCAGCGGAGCCAAATCGACCAGATCGACACCGCCGCGCACGACCTCCTGAAGCTGGTCAACGACGTCCTCGACTACTCGCGGCTCGAGTCGGGCCGGCTCGAGCTGGAGCGGCTCTCGATCATGCTCTCGGATTTCGCGCTCGGGCTCTGCGACTTTTTCCGCCGGCCCGCCGAGGCGAAGGGCGTGGCGCTGCGCTACGTGATCCGCCCCGGCACGCCGGCGATGATCGTGAGCGATCCGCTGCGGCTGCGCCAGATCCTGACGAACCTGCTCTCCAACGCCGTCAAGTTCACCGCGGCCGGCACCGTGGAGCTGGCGATCGAGGCGGAGGCGGTCGCCGAGGAGCCGCGCCGCTGCCGCGTGCGCTTCCTCGTGCGCGACACCGGCGTCGGCATCGCGCCGGAGAGACTGCCGCGGCTCTTCCAGCCCTACGCCCAGGCCGACGCGTCGATCGCGCGGCAGTTCGGCGGCACCGGCCTCGGGCTGGTGATCTCGCAACGGCTCGCGGAACTGTTCGGCGGCGGTCTCACCGTCGAGAGCGCGCCCGGCCGCGGCACGACGTTCACGCTGACGATCCTGGCCGAAGCGGGCACGGGAGCCCCGGCGCTCTGAGGCGGAAAAGCGCCGACGCCGTCGGAGCCGCGCGGCGAGACGGCGCCCGCCTCGGGCGCGCACCGATCCGCGGACAAGCCGCGCCGCCGTTCATCCCGCGGCGCGGGCCGCTCGTCCAAACTTTGCTCTCGCGGCGGCGGGAGGTTCTACTCTGGTAGGCCCATGGATCGCGCCCTGCCCGCCGATGTGCTGCTCGAAGACACCGCCCGACGCGAACGGGCGAAGGAGCGGCTGTATGTGATTTTCCAGGTCGCGGGCTGGGGCTTCTTCCTGGCGATGCAGATCGTCGTCACGGTCTACTTCGGCACGCGCACGGGCGGCGCGGCCGAACTGGTCGGTGACATCGCCACGCTCACGATGGTGTCGGCCCTCGGCCTGCTGCTGACGCATTATGCGCGGGCGCCGATGACGCGCTGGGGCTGGAAGCAGTTCGGCTGGCGCCATCTCGTGCCCCGCGTCGTGGCGATGGCGGTGGTGTTGTCGGTGCTCTGGAGCGTGGTCGGCTACGGCTACACCTACGGCGTCCTGCACCAGCCGTGGCCGGCGAAATACAGCCTGTCCGCGATCTTCGCCGTGAGCTGCCTGCAGGGGTCGTTCCTCCTCGTCGGCTGGCTCTGCCTGTATTTTTTCTACCACCTCTTCGACCGGTTCAACCGCTCCGAGATCGAGCGGCTGCGGCTCTCGACCCACGTGAAGGACGCGGAGCTCCGCGCGTTGAAGTCGCAGGTCAACCCCCATTTCATCTTCAACGCGCTCAATTCCCTCCGCGCGTTGATCGACGAGGATCCGGCGCGCGCGCGCGGCGCCGTCACGCAGCTGGCGAATCTCCTGCGCTACTCCCTGCAGAGCGGCCAGCTCGAGACCGTGCCGCTCGAGGACGAGCTGCGCATCGTCAGCGACTACCTCGCGCTCGAGCAGGTCCGTCACGAGGAGCGGCTGCGCGTGCGGCTCGACGTGGCGCCGGACACGCTGGCGCTGCCGATTCCGCCCCTGCTCCTGCAGACCCTGGTGGAGAACGCCGTCAAATACGGCATCTCCACGCGCCCCGAGGGCGGCGAGATCGCGATCGTCGCGCGCCGCCAGGGATCCTCGCTGCACCTGCGCGTGACGAATCCCGGCCAGCTCGCGCCCGGCCCGGCCGCGCGCGCGGGCTCGACCGGCCTCGGCCTGCGCAACGCCGCCGAGCGGCTGCGCCTGCTGTTCGGCGAGCGCGCCACCCTGCAACTGCGCGTGGACGCGCCCGAACTCGTGGTGGCGGAGGCGACGCTGCCCCTGCAGGCGCGCGGCTGATTTTCCCCATGAAGGCCCTGATCATCGACGACGAACGCCTCGCGCGAAACGAACTCCGGCGCCTGCTGGCCGCGTTTCCCGACCTGCAGGTGGCGGGCGAGGCCGCCAACGCGAAGCAGGCCCGCGAGCAGCTGGCCGCGCTCGCGCCCGACCTCCTCTTCCTCGACGTGCAGATGCCGGGCGAGACCGGCATGGAGCTGCTCGAGTCGCTCGAGCCGCCCGCGCCCGACGTGATCTTCACCACCGCCTACGACGAGTTCGCCGTGAAGGCCTTCGAGCTGAACGCGCTCGACTACCTCCTGAAGCCGGTCGATCCCGCGCGGCTCGCCGCCGCGATCGAGCGGCTGCGGGCGAAGCGGGCCGGGGCGGCCGAGGGCGGGCGCGCGCCGGCCCGCGACCGGCTCGCGGCGGAGGACAAGGTCTTCGTGCGCGAGGGCGACCGCTGCTGGTTCGTCGAGGTGAAATCGATCCGGCTGCTCGAGAGCGAGGGCAACTACACGCGCGTGCATTTCGACAGCGCGCAGCCGCAGCTTTTCCGGTCGCTCAACGCCATGGAGGAGCGGCTCGACCCGAAGTATTTCTTCCGCGCCAACCGCCGCCAGATCATCAATCTCGCCTGGATCGACCAGATCGAGCCGTGGTTCAGCGGCGGCCTGCTCGTCCATCTCAAGGGCGGCGCCAAGGTCGAGCTCAGCCGCCGCCAGGCCCAGGAGTTCCGCGAAAGGATGAGCCTGTGATTTTTCACCACGAAAATCGTCGGGGCGGAGAGCCCCGGTCTTCCTTTCGTGTGTTGGGTGTCTTTCGTGGTTTCACCCTTTTCCGACTATGATCGAAGCCCACCAACTCACCAAAATCTTCCGCGACAAGAAGCGCGGCGAGATCCGTGCCGTCGACGGCGTGTCCTTTCGCGCGGAGCCGGGCCGGATCTACGGCCTGCTCGGCGCCAACGGCGCCGGCAAGACCACGACGCTGCGCCTGCTCGCGACCCTGCTGCAGCCGACGAGTGGCGCGGCGACCGTCGCCGGCTGCGACGTCACCCGCGAACCGGAGCGGGTGCGCGCCCGCGTCGGCTTCCTCGCGGCGAGCACGGCGCTCTACGGCCGGCTCACCGCGCGCGAGATGATCGCGTATTTCGGCCGGCTCAACGGCATGTCCGACGCCGCGCTCAACGCCCGCATCCAGCGTCTGGCGGACGATCTCGACATGCACGAGTTCCTCGACCGGCGGTGCGAGAAGTTTTCCACGGGCATGAAGCAGAAGACCTCGATCGCGCGCACGCTCGTGCACGATCCGGACGTGATGATCTTCGACGAGCCGACGCTTGGTCTCGACGTGATGACCTCGCGCTCGATCGTGCGCTTCGTGCGCGACTGCCGCGACCGCGGCAAGACCGTGATCTACTCGACGCACATCATGAGCGAGGTGGAGAAGCTCTGCGATCGCGTGGGCATCATCCATGGCGGCCGGCTGCTGGCCGAGGGCACGGTGGCCGACCTGCGCGCCCGCCACGGCGAGGAGGATCTCGAGGAAGTGTTCGTCAAGGTCGTCGGGGAGGAGGTGGCCGCATGAACTGGAACAACATCGTCACGATCTATCTGAAGGAGCTGAAGGATTCGCTGCGCGACCGGCGCACGCTGATGTCGATGATCGTCATCCCGACCTTCGTCATGCCGGCGCTGATGTTCGGCGTGGGCAAGATCGCCGCCACCATCGTCTCGAAGGCGAAGCAGGAGACGCCGAGCGTGATGGTCCTCGGCGGCGAGGATTCGCCCGGTGTGGTCGCCCAGCTCAAGGAATCGAAGAAGCTGCGGATCGTCGCTCCGGCGGCGGACTGGAGGCAGCAGATCTCCGACAAGAAGATCCGGGCGGCGGTCGAGCTGCCGGCGGGCTTCGAGACGGCGCTGGCGGGCGGCGACATCGCGCCGGTGAAGATCTACCACTACGAGGGCGAGCTGAAGTCGGGCTTCGCCGCCGGCGAACTGGATCGGTTCTTCCGCGATCTGCGCGAACGCACGGTGGCCTCGCGGCTCGCGGCGCGGTCGCTGCCGGCGTCGCTGGTGAAGCCGTTTGACGTGATGAAGGAGAACGTGGCGCCGCCCGAGAAGGTCGGCGGCAATCTCTTCGGCGGCCTCGTGCCGTATCTGATCATCATCCTCTGCTTCACCGGCGCGATGTATCCCGCGATGGATCTCACCGCGGGCGAGAAGGAGCGCGGCACGATGGAGACGCTGCTGTGCAGCCCGGTGCCGCGCGGCGACATCGTGCTCGGCAAGTTCCTGATGGTGCTGACCGGCTCGCTCTCGGCGATGCTGCTGTCGCTCGTGTCGCTCGGCGTGAGCGCGGCGGTTGCCGGCGTGCTGCTCGTCGGCGGCAAGTCCGCCGGAGCGATGCCTGCGGGAGCGACGCTGCCCATGATCGATCCGACCGGCCTGCTCGGCGTGATCGCGATGGTGCTGCCGGTGGCGGTGTTGTTCGCCGCGGTGATCTTCACCGTGTCGCTCTTCGCCAAGAGTTACAAGGAGGCGCAGAGCTACACGGCGCCGGGCATGATCGTCGTGATCATGCCGGCGGTGGTCGGCATGCTGCCGGGCATCGACCTCAACGCGAAGCTCGCGCTCGTGCCGATCCTGAATCTCTCGCTCGTGTGCAAGGAGATGCTCTCCGGCGTCTGGCACTGGGACTACATCGCGCTGATCTTCGGCTCGTCGTGCGTCTATGCGGCGGCGTCGCTGTGGCTCGCGGTGAGGATGTTCAAGCGCGAGGACGTGATCTTCCGGGCCTGAGCCGCGCGGCTTATAAACGGATACGCAAGGGGGCGCGCGCCACTTTTCGGTGGCGTCCGCTTCGGCCGCACCCATGCTGGCCGGTCATGACTTCGGGCAGCCTCCTCGCCGCGTCCAGCGCGGTCAGTGCGGTCGGCGGTGAGCAGCATCTTTCGCACGGTCTGTCCTCCGGATGGAGCCGGCCGCTGGTGGGGCTGCACGCCGTCTCCGACGTCCTCGCGATCGCCGCCTTCTGCTCGATCCCCCTCGTGCTGCTGCTGCTGTGGCGCCGCCGCCGGACCGAGCTGCCGTTTCCCCGGCTGTTCGTGGCCTTCGCCCTCTTCGTCCTCGGCTGCGGCGCGACGCACCTGGTCGAACTCTGGAATCTCTGGCATGCCGACTACTGGCTGGCCGGAAGCGTGAAGGCCCTCGCGGCCGCCGCCGCCGTCGTCACCGCCGTGATGCTGGCGCGGCTGCTGCCGACGCTCAGCCGGCTGCCCTCGCCCGCGGAGCTGGAAAAGATCAACGCCGACCTCGCCGCCGCGAACGCCTCGCTGCTCGCCTCGGAGGAGACGTTTCGCGCGTTCATGGACAACAGCCCGGTCACGGCGTGGGTCGTGGACGAGGCGGGAACGTTCCGGTTTTTCAACCAGGCGCTGACGCGGCAGCTGGGGGACCTGCCCCTTGCGCTCGGAAAGACGCTGCGCGATGTGTTTCCGCCGCAACTGGCCGACGAATACGAGGCCAGCAACCGGATCGTCCTGCAGAGCGGCCGGCCGCGCGAACTCGAAAACCGCACGCCGTCGGGGCTTTCCCAGATCCTGCTCTTCCCCCTGATGACGACCGACGGCCGGCGGCTCGTCGGCGGCGTCGGCATCGACGTCACCGAGCGCCACCGCCTCCATGCGACGCTGCAGGAGCAGGGCGAGCTCCTCGCCTCGGTCACCGAGGCGCTGCGGGTGTATCTGGAAAAGGGAGACTGGAAGACCGCCCACGGCCTGCTCCTGCGCTGCGCGCTGCGCCAGACGGGCGGCGACCGCGGGTTCATCGGCGCGATCCTCGAGGGACCGCGGCTGCGCGTCCTCGCCCACGAAGGCATGCCGTGGGAGGAGCTGCTGGGCCGGCCGGCGTTCGAGCAGGCGATGCGCCCGCTCGCCGAGCACGGCTACCTCGAGCTGACCCGTTTCGAGAAATTGTTCGGCGTCGTCGTCACCGGCGGCGGCGTGATCATCCCCAACACCGCGCCGGGGGCGCCCGAGGATGCCGCCGCGCCCGGCGGACCGGCCGGGAATTACCTCGTCGTGCCCGTGCTGCACGAGCAGCAGACGGTCGGCCTGCTCGGCATCGGCCTTCCGGCCGGGGCGATGGACTCCGCCGACCGGCTCGAGACGATCGTCAACCAGGCCGGCGTGCTCTGCGACAGCTACCGGCGCCACCTGCGCGAGGCCTCGCTCGAGGAGCAGGTGCGCGTTTCCCACAAGATGGAGGCGGTCGGCCTCCTCGCCGGCGGCGTCGCGCACGATTTCAACAATCTCCTCCAGGTCATCCACGGCTACACCTCGCTCGCGCTCGATCCCGCGGCGCCGTGGCCGGAGCGCCGCGCCAGCCTCGACCAGGTCAAGGCCGCCGCCGACCGCGCCACCCAGCTCACGCAGCAGCTGCTCGCCTTCGGCCGGAAGCAGACCCTGCAGAAGAGCGATCTCGACCTGAACCAGTCGCTCTCCGACCTGCTGCGCATGCTGCGCCGGCTGCTGGGCGAGCAGATCACGGTCGATTTCATCCCGGGCCACGAACTGGGCAACGTCCACGCGGACCGCGCGCAGATCGACCAGGTGCTGCTCAATCTCTGCCTCAACGCCCGCGACGCGCTGCCCGACGGCGGCCGCATCACGATCGAGACGGAAAACGTCCTTGTGAACGGCGCGTTCCGCGAGAGCCACCCGTGGGCCCGCCCCGGGCGCTACGTGCTGATCGCCGTCAGCGACAACGGCGTCGGCATGGACAAGGAGACGCTCACCCACGTCTTCGAGCCGTTCTTCACCACGAAGCCCAAGGGCAAGGGCACCGGCCTCGGCCTCTCGGTCGTCTACGGCGTCGTCAAGCAGCACGACGGCATGGTCCACGTCTACAGCGAGCCGGGAAAGGGCACGACCTTCAAAATCTACCTGCCCATCGTCGCCCGCGCGGCGACCGCCGTCGGCCCGAAACACGTCGCGCCACCCGCCCGCGGCTCGGAGACGATCCTCCTCGCCGAGGACGAGCCGATGGTGCGCGAGCTCGCCTTCCGCATCCTCAGCCGCGCCGGCTACAAGGTCATCGCCGCCGCCGACGGCGTCGCCGCCTGCGCGACGTTCGCCGCCCATCACGACGAGATCGCGCTCCTCATCCTCGACGTCGTGATGCCCCATCTCGGCGGCCGCGAGGTCTACGAGCGCATCGCCGCGCAGCGGCCCGGCATCCCCGTGATCTTCTGCAGCGGCTACGCCGGCTCGGCCCTCGCGGCCGACGCCCTGCACGCGCCCGGCACGCACCTCCTCGCGAAACCGTATGGCGCGGACGAGATGCTGCAGCGCGTGCGCAGCGTGCTCGACCGCCGCTGAACGGGAAGTTTTCGTAAACGCGCCGTAAAAAGCGGCCGGCCCTCTGGGCAGCGACGGGCCGCGGGTGTAAAAGCGCGCCCGCCCAACGCGTCCTCCGCATGAATACGCCGCCGCCTTTCTCCCCTTCGCCCGCACTCCGGCTGCCCCGGCGCACGCCCGCGATCCGGCTGGCCGGCGCCGCGGAGGAGACGCCCGCCGAGCAGGCGGGCCTGCGCGAAGACTGGGCGAGCCTGCGCGAACGCGAACTGAATCTCCGTGCCTACGAGGAGCGGTTGCGCGCCTGGCAGGCCGAGCTGGACGCCACCCGGCCCGCGGGCGCGGGGCCGCTGTGGAGCGGGTCCGCGCCCGCGCGCTCCGACGGCGCGGACGATCCGGCGCTGGCGGCGGCGTGGGAGAAATTCCATCGCGCGCGCCAGATCCTCGAAGCCGAGCAGGCGCACCTGCGCGACGACCGCCTCCTCTTTCACGAGGCGGAGACGGCGCTCCGGCGGCGCGAGGCCGCGGTCGCCGAACGCGAGGCCCGCGTGGCCGGGCGCGAGCGGGCGCTGCGCGCGGCGGAGACGCCCGGCGCGCCGCCGGCCGGAGTCGCGGCCGCACCGTCGGTGCTGTCGCGGCTGACGCACGCGCCGTTTCAGGCGGCGCGGGCCGTATTCGGCGCGGAATCGTGACCGCGCGCTCCTCGGGTTTCCATCGCGGCCGCGCTTTTGCTCCGTCCGGGCTCCGGCGAATTTGCGCTTGCCGCCGGCGGTCCGGCTCCCCATCACGACGCGCAGTGATTTCGTCCTCCAACCTTCGCCGAGTTTCCACGACCGTCAAAATGACGGCCGGCAAACGCGCCTGGTGGCATATCCCGGCTCGGCGACGATGGTGAAGCGCGCAAGACGCGCCCAAGACCGCAAGGTCCCAAACAAAAATCAAAACACCTCCTCCCGCCGAGCCCGACTCAATCCGAGTCGGGCTTTTTATTTTCCTCCTCCGTCCTCGTCCCCTCCCGTCATGCCCACGCTCACTGCTCCGCCTCCGCCCAGATCATGCAGACCGGTCCTGCCGCCACCCGCGATGGACCTGCCCGACGTGTCGTTCTTCGGCCGCACGCTCGACGAATACACCCGGTTCTTCGCGCTCGATCCCGCCGCGCTCCGCCGCCGGGCCGTGCTCGATGTCGCGGCGGGTCCGTCCTCCTTCACCGCCGAGGCGTGCCGCCGCGGCGTCGACGCCGTCGCCGTCGATCCCCTCTACAGCCGGCCCGTCGCCGGCCTGCGCGACCAGATCGAGCGCGACTACGAGCGGATGTTCGCGCAGATCCGGGCGAAGCCGCGGCTGTTCCGGTTGAAGGCGTTTCCGTCGCTGGAGGCGGCCGAGGCCGACCGGCGCGCGGCGGCGCAGCGTTTCCTCGCCGACTACGAGACGCACGAGGCGCACGGCCGCTACCTCGGCGCGTCGCTGCCGCGTCTGCCGTTTCTCGACGGCGCCTTCGACCTCGTGCTCTGCGCGCACCTGCTGTTCCTCCACGGGCGGCGCTTCGACTTCGGCTGGCACGTCGCCGCCTGCCGCGAGCTGGCGCGCGTCAGCGGCGGCGAGGTCCGCATCCACCCCGTGTGCGGCGCGGACGGGCGTCCGTATCCGGAACTGGAGCACCTGCGGCGCGAGCTGCTGACCTGCGGGATCACGAGCGAGGTCGTGAAGGTCGACTACGAGTTCTTCGCCGGCAGCGGCTCGATGCTCGTGCTGAATCCCGCGCTGCGCGTCCGCTGACGCCGGTTCCGGCCGCGGGTGCCGCGGGCGCGGACGGTCCGCGGCCGAATGCGGCGTTGCGGGGCGGCGCGCGATGCGGTTGGGTGCGGCATGAGTCTGACGCCGTTTCCCCAGCATGTCATCGCCCGCAAGCGCGACGGCCATGAGCTGTCGCGCGACGAGATCGCGGCCTTCGTGCGCGGCGCGACCGACGGCTCGTGGGCCGACTACCAGCTGAGCGCGATGCTGATGGCCATCATGTGGCGCGGCATGACGCCGCGGGAGACCGCGCATTACACCGGGGCGATGATGCGCTCGGGTGTCGTGGCCGATCTCTCGGACATCCCGGGGCCGAAGGCGGACAAGCATTCGACCGGCGGCGTGGGCGACAAGGTCTCGCTGCATCTCGCGCCGATGGTCGCGGCCTGCGGCGTGGCGGTGCCGATGATCTCCGGCCGCGGGCTCGGGCACACCGGCGGCACGCTCGACAAGCTCGAGTCGATCCCCGGCTTCCGGGTGGACCTCTCGCTGGCCGAATATCGCGCGGAGCTCGGGCGGATCGGCGTCTCGCTCATCGGCCAGACGGCGGAGCTCGCCCCCGCCGATCGCAAGCTCTACGCGCTGCGCGACGTCACCGGCACGGTCGAGAGCATTCCGCTGATCTGCGGCAGCATCCTCGCGAAGAAGCTCGCGGAGGGCATCGACCTGCTCGTGCTCGACGTGAAGTCCGGCCGGGGCGCCTTCATGAAGGACGCCGCCCGCTCGCGCGAGCTGGCGGCCACGCTCGTGTCCGTCGCCACGGAGCTGGGCAAGCCCGTGCGGGCCGTGCTGACCGCGATGGACCAGCCGCTCGGCCGCGCCGTGGGCAACGCGCTCGAGGTCGCGGAGTCGATCGACTGCCTGCGCGGTCGCGGTCCGGCGGATACGATGGAGGTCACCTTCGCGCTCGGCGAACAGCTGCTGCTGCTCGCCGGCGTCGCCGCGACGCCGGCCGCGGCCCGGACCCGGCTGGCGGCGACGATCGCGGACGGTTCCGCGCTGGCGAAATTCCGCGCGCTGATCGCGGCGCAGGGCGGCGACGCGCGCGTGGTCGACGAGCCGGGGCGCCTACCGCGGGCGCGATTGCAGGTGCCGCTGCCGGCGCCGCGGGCCGGCTACGTCGGCGATGTCGACGCGATGGGCGTGGCGCTCGCCGCGCTGCGGCTCGGCGCCGGCCGGGCGCGGGCGGAGGATGCGATCGACCACGCCGTCGGCATCGGCGGTCTCGTGAAGATCGGCGAGCGCGTCGAGGCCGGCGCGCCGCTGGCGGTCATCCATGCGAACGACGACGGGGCGCTCACGGAGGCCCGGGCGATGCTCGCCGGGGCGATCGCATTGTCGGCCGCGCCGGTCGCGCCGCCGCCGTTGATCGGCGAAGTGATCGGGTGAGGCCCGGCCGCGGCGTCCCCTGCGGGACGCGGACCGGCGCGCGAATGCCGGCCGGTCAGGCCTCCATCTCGGCGAGCTTCGTCGCCGCGGATTCCCACTCGGCGGTGGCGGTGGCGATCTGGTCGACGACGATGCTCAACTCGCGGTTGAGCGCGTGAAACCTGCCCTTGTCCGCGTAGGTCTCCGGCGCCTCGAGTTCGGCGGTGATCTCGGCCTGCTTGGCCTCGAGGTCGACGACCGCCTTCTCGAGCTGGCCGACGCGCTCGCGGAATTTCCGGATTTCGTTCGGCGACGCCTTTTTCCCGGCGGGCTCCGCGCGGGCCGGGGCGGCCGCGGGCTTCTCCGCCTGCTTCGGGCGCGCGTCGGTGAAGCCGGCGGTGAGCGCGGCGCGGGCGTCGGAGGCCTTCGACTTCTCGAGGTAGTAGTCGTAGTTGCCGGCGTAGGGCGTGAGCCGGCCGCTGTGGACATGGAGGACGTTTTCCGCGAGGGCGCGGATGAAGTGCACGTCGTGGCTGATGAAGATGAGCGTGCCCTCGTAGGATTTGAGCGCGGCGATCAGCGCGTCGATCGACTGGATGTCGAGGTGGGTCGTGGGCTCGTCCATCAGCAGCAGGTTCGGCGGCTTGACCAGCAGCCGGGCGAGGGCGAGGCGGGATTTCTCGCCGCCGGAGAGCACGCCGATGGGCTTGTGGACGTCGTCCTTGCGGAAGAGAAACGCGCCGAGGATCGCGCGCGCCTGCTGCTCGGTGAGCTGGTTCTCGTTCGTCCGCAGCTCCATCACGTTCTCGAACACCGTCAGGGCGGGGTTGAGGTTGTCGAGGCGGTTCTGGGCGAAGTAGCCGGTGACGACGTTGCTGCCGAGCTCGCGCATGCCGCCCTGGATCGGGATCACGTCGGCGAGGATCTTGAGGAGGGTGGACTTGCCGGCGCCGTTGGGGCCGACGAGGACGATGCGCTGGCCGCGCTCGGCGGTGAAGTTGAGATTCTGATACACGACGTGGTCGCCGTAGGCCTGCCGCACGTGCTCGAGCTCGATGACCTTGAGGCCGGAGCGCGGCGGCTGGGGAAACTTGAAGTTGATCCGCTTCAGCTCCTCGGTGGGCTCCTCGACGGCGACCTCCTGGAGCCGCTCGATCTGCTTCTCCTTCGACTTCGCGCGCGAGGCCATCGAGGCCTTGGCGCCGAAGCGGTCGACGAACTTCTGCAGATGCGCGATCTCGCGCTGCTGGTTCTTGTAGGCGGCGAGCTGCTGCTCCTTGCGCGCCTCCTTTTCCTTCAGGAAGGAGTCGTAGTTGCCGTGGTAGTAGTTGAGCCGGCCGGCGCGCAGCTCGAGCATGCCGGTGCAGAGCGCGTTGAGGAAGGCGCGGTCGTGCGAGATGACGACGAGGCCGCCGGGATAGCGCGTGAGGTAGTCCTGGAACCAGAGCAGCGCCTCGAGATCGAGATGGTTGGTCGGCTCGTCGAGCAGGAGCAGCGCGGGCTCGGCCACGAGGAGCCGGGCGAGATGCGCGCGCATCACCCAGCCGCCGGAAAACGTCTTCGCGTGCTTGTCCGCGTCGCCTTCCTTGAAGCCGAGGCCGGCGAGGATCTTGCGGGCGCGGGGCTCGAGCGTGTAGTCGATGTCCCAGTCGTTTTCGTCGGGCTCGAGTTTCTTGCCGCTGGTGGCGATGTGGAGGATCGTCTCCTCGCCGGCGGGCGCGCTTTCCTGCGGGAGGAAGCCGAAGTCAGCGCCGCGCTCCCACTCGATGGTGCCGGTGTCGGGTTTCTCCTCGCCGAGGATGAGGTTGAACAGCGTGGACTTGCCGGCGCCGTTGGGACCGACGAGGCCGAGCCGGTCCGTGCGCGCGATGAAAAGCGACACCTCGGCGAAAAGTTCGCGGGTGCCATAGGACTTGGAAACGTCGGCGAGAGTCAGCATGCGGGCCGGCGAGTCAGCCGGCCCTCGCGGCGGCGGTCAACGGCTCTTTGCAGGTCCGCTCTTGCGCGCCGGGACCGCGCCGCCGGTGGCGCGCGCGATCGCGTTGGCTATCAGCGGACAAGGAGTCGCGGCACGTCCGAAGCGGTCGCAAACGCCCGCGGAATTCGCGGGGCGCGGTGGGCGGGGACGCGGACGAGGCCGGGCGTTTCGAGACCGCTCGCGCAGATCGGTCGACGGTATTTCGGGCGTCGCCGGACGGGGCCGGCGCGACCGGAAAGCGCGGGGCTTACTCGCTGTCGTGACTGCGGAAAATTTCCCGGAAAAACGTCCGCAGGTGCGCCCACGAACGGCGGTCGGCGGCGGCGTTGTAGCCGATGCCCTTCAGGCCGGCGGCGGCCGCGATCTGGTCCGCCTTCGGGTTGGTGAAGGCATGCAGCGCGCCGGCATACGTGACGAACTGGTAGTCCAGCTTGCCGGCGTCGAGCGCGGCGAGAAAGGCGTCGCGATCCGCCGGCGGCACGAAGGGATCCGCCGCGCCCTGGCAGATGAGCAGCTTCGCGCGGGTCGCCGCGGCCGCCTCGGCGGACGGCGGGAGGAGATTGCCGTGGAAACTCACGATGCCGGCGACCGGCGCGCCGCTGAAGGCGAGCGCCTGCACGACCGTGCCGCCGAAGCAGTAGCCGATCGCGGCGACGCGGCGGCGGTCGACGTAGTTGTTTTTCAACAACTGCTCCAGCCCCGCCCGGGCGCGCGCGGCCATGAGCGGCTTGCCGTAGAACGCGCCGGCGAGTTCGGCGGCGCGCTTCGGATCGGTCGTCACCTGGCCGTCGCCATACATGTCGGCGACGAACACGACATAGCCGAGCCGGGCGATCTTCTCGGCCCGGCTCCTGGCGTAGTCGTTGAGCCCCCACCATTCGCCGATGACCAGGACGCCGGGCACGCGGTCCTTCTTCTCCACTTGGCGCTCGTCGTAGGCGAGGTAGCCGACGAGTCTCACGCCGTCGTGCTCGTAGGGGACGGGCTGGGTGACGATCCCGGCGCGGGCGGACAGCGCGGCGACGGCGAGAAACAGGGCGGCGAGAAATCTCATGGCGGAGGGAACATGGCTTCCTCCGCCGACCCGTCAACTGCGGGGCGGATGGTTTCCGTTTTCGCCATCCGTCGTGTTGCTAGAAACCGCCGTCGGGCCGCTCCGTCCGCCGCCGGGCTCAGACCCGCGGCGTCACGAGGGGAATCCGCCCGCGATGTAGTTCTTCAGATGCTCGGCCTCGGCGCGATGCGACTCGGCGACCCAGCGCGACACGTCGCCGATCGACACGAGCCCGATCAGCCGGCCCTGCTCGATCACGGGCAGGTGCCGGCAGCGCTTCTCGGCGAAGAGCGTCATGGCCTCGTCGATCGTCGTCTGCGGCGGGACGGTGATGACGTCGGGCGTCATCACGTCGGCCACGCGCATGACGTGCGGATCGAGGCCGGCGCCGACCACGCGCCGCAGCACGTCGCGTTCGGTGAAGATGCCGGCGATCCGCTCGCCGCTGAAGACGATGACGCAGCCGACGCGATGCCGGTTCATTTCCGCGACGGCGTCGGCGATCGACATCGTGGCGTTGACGGAATACACGGCCTGGCCTTTGCGCTCCAGGAGCGCGGAGATGGGAGTGCTCATGGTGGGGCGGGGTGCCCGGAGCATGCGTCGATTTTCCCCTCCCGCAACCGGAAAGCCGCGGATGTCCGCGCGGGCGTCCATTATAACTTTCCCCACGGCTTCGAGGGTCTTCGCCCTTGTGTGTCTTATGGCGGAGGCGTTGTGTCGCGGCATGAGCCTGGGAAAAATCCTCCTTTTCGTCTTCGGCGGGCTGATCGCGCTCGCCCTCGTCGTCGCCCTCTGGATCAGCGGCATCTTCAACCACCTCGTCACCCTCCAGCAGGGCACGGACGCGGCGTGGGCGCAGGTGCAGAACGTGTATCAGCGCCGCGCCGATCTCGTGCCGAACCTGGTCAACACCGTCTCGGGCGCCGCGAATTTCGAGAAGACCACGCTCAACGAGGTCGTAGCCGCCCGGGCCTCGGTCGGTCGCGTGACGCTGCCCGCGGGCGGCGCCCCGACCGATCCGCAGCAGCTCGCGCAGTTTCAAGCCGCGCAGGCCCAGCTCGGCGGCGCGCTCTCGCGTCTGCTCGTCGTCGCGGAAAACTATCCCGACCTGAAGGCGACCGCCGGCTTCCGCGACCTGCAGGCCCAGCTCGAGGGCACGGAAAACCGCATCGCCGTCGAGCGCGGGCGCTTCAACGAAGCGGTGCAGGCCTACAACACCGCGATCAAGCGCTTCCCCGCGGTGATCCTCGCCGGGATGTTCGGCCACGCGGCGCGGCCGTATTTCACCGCGACCGCCGGCGCCGAGGCGCCGCCGAAGGTCGAGTTCGACTTCAACGCGAAGCCCGCATCCGCCAAACCGTGACGGCCCGGCCGACAGCGCGCGCCGGCGTCGTCCGAAGCCCGTTTCCGTCCGGAGCCGGCTTCCGCGGACCGTGCGCGGCCGTGGCGCGCCGCGCCGGCTGGCTGCTGGCGGCGCTGCTGGGCTTGTTCGTCGCGTCGTCCGCGACGGCGGCGGAGGTGATCCCGGCCGCGCCGCGGGATCATTTCAACGACTACGCGGGCGTCGTCGCGCCCGCCACCGCGCGCGAACTCAACGTCCGGCTCGCCCAGGCCGAGCGCGACACGTCGAACCAGCTCGTCGTCGCGATCTACCCGCGCATGCCGTCGGACTCCTCGATCGAGGACTACACGGTGCGCGTCGCACAGGCGTGGGGCGTCGGACAGCAGGACCGGAAGAACGGCGCCGTGCTCTTCATCTTCGTGCAGGACCGCGCGCTCTACATCCAGGTTGGCTACGGCCTCGAGGGCGTGCTGCCGGATGCAATCTGCAAGCGGATCGTCGCGGACGAGATCACGCCGCGCTTCCGCGCCGGGGATTATTCGGGCGGTGTCGCCGCCGGCGTGGAGGCCATGCTCGCGGCGACGCGGGGCGAGTATCGCGGATCCGGACACACGGTGCGCGAAGGCCGGCGCGGCGGCGACCTGTCGGGACCGGGGCTGATCGCGCTCATCGTCGTGCTCGTCGTCGGCTCGCTGTTCGCGCGCCGGCGCGAAGTCGTCTACCACCGTGGCGGACGTCGCTCGATGTGGTTCGGCGGCGGACCGGGCCCGTGGGGCGGCGGAGGCGGCAACTGGGGCGGCGGTGGAGGCGGCGGGGGCGGCACGTTTTCCGGCGGTGGCGGCGGCTTCGGCGGTGGCGGCGCGGGAGGGCGCTGGTGACATCATGAGCTTCTTTTCTTCTTCCTCTCTTCCCCTCGATCAGGCGCGCGTCGTGGCGGCGATCGTCGCCGCGGAGCGGCGGACGTCCGGCGAGATCCGCGTGCTGCTCGCGCGCGAAAAGACCGACGATCCCGTGGCGGCGGCGCGGCGGCATTTCGAGCGGCTGGGCATGACGGCGACGAAGGAGCGCAACGGCGTGCTGATCTTCGTGGCGCCGCGCTCGCATGCGTTCGCGGTCATCGGTGACACGGGCGTGCACGCGAAATGCGGCGAGGCGTTCTGGACCGGACTCGCGGCGGCGATGACGGAGCATTTCAAGCGCGGCGACTTCACCGCGGGACTCGTGCACGGCATCGAGCGCGCGGGCGACCTGCTGGCGGAGCATTTCCCGCGGCAGCCCGACGACCGCAACGAATTGCCCGACGAAATCGAAGAGGCGTGAGGCCGGCTCCCGTCGTCAGCGGCCGATCCTGACGCGGATGCGGCCGCAGCGATCTCAGCGCGGGAAAAGCTTGTCGAGGGCGCCGAGGTTTTTGAGCGGGGCGGATTTTTTCCCGGGCACGGGAGCGGTGAGGATCGGGCGCGGTGCGGGCGGGGCTGCTTTTTCCGCCGGCGGCGGCGCGCCCGTCCGGCCCAGGCCGGCGAGGGCGCGGTCGAGCTTCGTCGCGGAGACGGGTTCGGCGGTGCCCAGTTCCTGCGCGAAGAGCGAGACGCGGAATTCCTCGACGAGCCAGCGGAAGGCCTCGGCGGCGGGCGAGGGCGGGAGTTTCGCGGCGGCGGCGAGGTAGGGCGCGAGCAGGGCGGTGCGCTCGGCGTCCTTTGGCGGATTCTGTTTCCAGCGGTCGGCGCGGAGCTTCATCGCGCGCAGGTAGCGCGGAAAGTGTGCGAGTTGCGGATACGGCGTGCGCGCGAGGAACGCGGCCGGGAGCAGCGCGGCAAGATCGCGTTCGAGCGTCGCGTGGGGCGAGGGATGGACGAGGAGCAACTGGCGGAGCGTGAGGATCTCGCGGAGCTGGTCGACGAGGCGCGGGACGATCCCGCGGAGTTCGACGAGGGATTGCTCGAGGGCGGCGGCGAAGGCGACCGCGGTGGGGAGCGACGACGGTGAGGACGTGACGCGCGCGGGATCGCAGAGCCAGCGGCGGAGCGAGGCGAAGGCGTCGGCCTGGAGCTGGTCGAGCGGTGCGAGGGTCGAGATCAGCGGTCCGAGCATGCGGAGCCCGCGGAGGTCGCGCTCGAGCCAGCCGAGTTCGCGGCTGAGCTGGAGCTCGAGCAGCCGGGCCAGGCCGCGCTGCGTGGCGGCCTGGGCGTCGTCGAGTGTCCGGACGAGGCGGAGCGCGACGCCGTCGGTTTCGACGGCGAGGGCGGGGAAGGCGTAGACGGGGACGCCGTCCTTTTCGGAGACGAGGACGCGCTCGGGGAAGGTTTCGCCGAAGGTCCAGGCGGCGGACGGCGGTTTTTCGTGGAGCGCGCGGGCGCGGCGCCATTCGGGCGGCTCGGCGGGGGCGGGCGCGTTTTTCCTGCCGGGGGCGGGCGGGGCGGCGTTGGCGGCGCCGGTCTGGATGGCGGCGAGCGCGGTGCGGATCTCGGAAAGATCGCGGCTGGCGGCGAGTTCGCGGCCGCGGTCATCGACCACGCGGACGCGCACGCGGAGATAATCGGGCAGCGGTTTTTCCTGCCAGGCGGTGGGATCGACGGCGACGCGGAAACGCTCGGAGATCTGAAAGCACAGGGCTTCGATCAATGTCTCGCGGCGCGCGGTGAGCCGGTCGCGTTGGGCGATCTGGGCGGTGAGGGATTTCGCGGTCTCGGCGAGCGGGACGAAGACGCGGCGGAGCTCCTTCGGCAGCGCGCGGAGGTAGTGTTCGACCTTTTGCTCGAGATGTCCGGGCACGGCCCAGTCGAGATCGGCGGGGCGGAGCGCCTCGGCTTCGCGGACGCTGAGGTCGAGCGTGACGCCGTCGTCGGGCTGGCCGGGCTTGTAGCTGTAGCTGAGCGGCAGGGCGGTGTTCTGGAGCGGGAGCGCGGTAGGGAAGGCCTCGGCGTCGTGCTCGATCGCGGCGGGATCGCGGAGATCGTCGGGCGAAACGTGCAGGAAATCGGGCGCGGTGGCGCGGCGGTCGCGGACGAGATCGACGAGCTCCGGCACCGAGGAGACGCAGGGCTCGGCGGCGAGATGATGCGCGTAGAAACGGTAAAGGGCCTCGTCGAGATTCAGGTAGCCGGCGTCGCGCGTGCGGGTGAGGAGATGGGCGACTTCCTCGCGGACGTTGCGGTTGTGCGCGAGGAAATCGAGCGGAAACGCGATCGTGTCGTTCACCAGACCCTCGCGGATGAAGATCTCGGTGGCGTGCGCGGGGTTGATCCGGCCGTAGCCGACGGAGCGTTTATCCAGCTCGAGGCCGTAGAGCCGCGAGCGCTGCTTCACCATCACGCGGCCGGCGTCGACGTTCCAGAACGGCTCGCTGTGCGACACGCGCACGAGGTGCGCGCCGAGCTCGAGCGCCCAGGCAGGGTCGAGCCGCGCGCAGGTGCGGGCGTAGAGCCGCGACGTCTCCATGATCTCGGACGCGATGATCCAGCGCGGACTTTTCGAGTCTTTCTTTTGCGCGCCGCGTGGCGGCGCGTCGGGGTGACGTTTCTTGGGTTCCTCGCGGCGGTGCAGGACGGAGCCGGGGAAGAGCACGACGCGCCGGTCGTGCGTGGCCTTGTAGCCGCCGTTTTCCTCGTCGAGCTGAGCGATGTTGCCGAGGAGGCCGGCGAGGATGCTGCGGTGGATCGCGCGATAGGTCGGCGTGCCGAAGGCCGTGGTTTTTTCGTCGATCTCCTTCAGGCCGTGATAGGCGGACGTGAGCTTGAAATCGGCGCGCTCCTCGAGCACGTCGAGCAGCTGCGCATGGACGTCGCGCCACTCGCGCATGCGCGTGTAGCTGAGGAAATGGTCGCGGCAGAACCGGCGGAGTTTCGCCTGCGAGAGGCGGTCGAACTCGTCGTGATACGTTTCCCAGATATTAAGGAGCGTGAGGAAATCCGAATCCGGGTGCACGAAGCGGCGGTGGGCGGCGTCGGCCTGCGCCTGCTTGTCGAGCGGGCGTTCGCGCGGATCCTGCACGGAGAGGCCGGCGGCGATGACGAGCACCTCGCGCAGCGCCTTCTCGGCGCGGGCCTGCAGGATCATGCGGCCGACGGTGGGGTCGACGGGCAGCCGGGCGAGTTCGCGGCCGAGCGGGGTGAGCCGGCGGACCAGGGGCGCGGCGTCCGCGCCGGTCGTATCCGTTTCCTTCCGACCGGGAGGACGGCCCTCGGGCTCGTCCTCGATCGCGCCGAGCTCCTCGAGCAGGGCGTAGCCCGCGCGGATCGACTTCGCCGCGGGCATGTTGATGAAGGGGAAGCGCTCGATGTCGCCGAGGCCGAAGGCCTTCATGCGCAGGATGACGTCGGCGAGGTTGGCGCGCTGGATCTCGGGCTGGGTGAAGCGCGGGCGCTCGAGGAAGTCCTTTTCCGAATACAGTCGGACGCAGAAGCCGGCGGCGACGCGGCCGGCGCGGCCCTTGCGCTGGTCGGCGCTCGACTGCGAGACGGGCTCGATCGGCAGGCGGCGCGTGCGCGACTGCGGCGAGTAGCGGCTGAGCCGGGCGAGGCCGGTGTCGACGACGAAGCGGATGCCCGGGATCGTGAGGGAGGTCTCGGCGATGTTCGTGGCGAGGACGACCTTCCGGCGCTGCGTGGGCGCGAAGACGCGCTGCTGCTCGGCGTTGGAGAGCCGGCCGAAGAGCGGCACGAGTTCGCTCTCGCGCAGCCGGCGGCCCTCGAGCTGGTCGCGGACCTCGCGGATGTCGCGCTCGCTGGGGAGAAACGCGAGGATGTCGCCGCCGTCGCTCTCGCGCACGATGCGCTCGATGGCCTCGACGGCGCCGTCGATGTAGTGGAGCGCCTCGGCGCGGGCCTCGTGCTCGTCGCCCTCGGCGGCGTCGGAGCCGAGCTTGTCGAGCGGGGCGTAGACGACCTCGACGGGGAAGGTGCGGCCCTCGACCTGGATCACGGGCGCGTCGTCGAAGGCGGCGCTGAACGCGGCGGTGTCGATCGTCGCGGAGGTGACGATGATCTTCAGCTCGGGCCGCTTGTAACGCAGGGTGCGGAGGTGGCCGAGGAGGAAGTCGATGTTGAGCGAGCGCTCGTGCGCCTCGTCGAGGATGACGGTGTCGTAGGAGCGCAGCAGCGGATCGCCCTGGACCTCGGCGAGCAGCATGCCGTCGGTGAGAAACTTGATCACGGTCTGCGGCGTGGTCTGGTCGTTGAACCGGATCTTGGCGCCGACCTCGCGGCCCCAGGCGACGTTCAACTCCTCGGCGACGCGGCGCGAGACGGAGAGGGCGGCGACGCGGCGCGGCTGGGTGCAGGCGATGCGGCCCTGCGCGCCGCGGCCGGCGGCGAGGCACATCTTGGGGATCTGCGTGGTCTTGCCGGAACCGGTCTCGCCGGCGAGGATGATGACCTGGTTTTCCGCGATGGCGGCGGTGATTTCCCCGGCGCGCGCGCTGATCGGCAGCTCGGGCGGGAAATCGATCCGGAACGGAAAAGAGGTGTTTGACGGTGGAGTCACGCGGAATGAGGGTCCATTCTTCGCTTCGCGCGAAAGCGCAAGGCAACGATGAAAGCTCCACCACTCCTGCCCGAAGAAACCCTGCTCCGCGTCCTGCGGCGCGCCCATCTCGACGGCCTCAGCGTCCTGATGGTCGCCGCGTTCTTCGCAGCGCTCTCGGCCGTGAACGGCGATCTGTTCGGCGCGTGCGTCGGGCTCGCCGTCGCCGCCGCCGGGGCGGTCGAGCTGCACGGCGCGTCGCTGCTGCGCGCCGGCGAGCCGCGCGGGATGAACTGGCTGATCGCCAGCCAGCCGTATCTGTTCGCGACGGTGCAGGCCTATTGCGCCATCCAGCTGAGCAACTACGACCCGACGCTGATGCGGGCGGCGATGACAAACGACCTGCGGGCGCAGATCGCCGCGACGGGCCTGAGCGAGGACCAGTTTCTCCACCTGGCGTATTCGCTGATCTATTGGATCTTCGCCGTCGCGACGGTCTTCTACCAGGGCGGCATGACGATCTACTACTGGCGCCGCCGCGAGGCGGTGCGCGCGGCGCTCCAGCTCGAGGACTGATGTCGGTGGGACAGATGCTCGGAAAACGCATGCGCTGGATCCTCCTTGGCCTGCTGTCGCTCGCGCTGTCCGCGGACGCGGCGGCGCGGCCGTTCATGGTCGTCGTCTACAACGTCGAAAACCTCGTCGACGCCGACGGCCGGACGCACTTCGACGACTATCAGCCGCCGCACTACACCCCGGCGCACGCGCTGACCAAGCTGCAGAACATCGCGCGCGTCGTCGCGCGGTTCGAGGGCGGCCGCGGTCCCGACATCCTCCTGCTGCAGGAGATCGAGACCGACTTCACGCCGTCGGCGGCGCGGCCGGACTACGACGCGATCCTGCGCCGCTACGCGGGCCTGACCATCGAGGACATGCTCGGGCCGCGATTCGACGCCGCCATCGCCGACCTGCCGGCGGAGGCGCTGCTCGCGAAGGCCTTCGCCGACCGCGGGCTCACCGGCTACCGGATCGTGGCGGCGGACGTCCTTGCGGCGCCCGGCACGCGTCCGCTCGCGCAGAAATGCGTCGTCTTCACGCGCTTTCCCGTGCTCGCGGCGCGCGTGCACCCGACGACGGAGGCGCGGGCGATCCTCGAGGTGAAGGTCGACGCCGACGGCGCGCCGCTGTATTTGTTCGACAATCACTGGAAGGCGGGCGCGGACGATCCCGCGGCCGAGCGCATCCGCCTCGCCAACGCACGCACGCTGCGGACGCGGCTCGACGAGATCCTCGCGGCGGATCCGCATGCGGACGTGATCGTCGGCGGCGATTTCAACTCCGAGTATAACCAGAACCGGCGCCACCGCCGGACGATGCCGGAGACCGGACTCAACGACGTGCTCGGCTCGCAGGGCAACGAGCTCTCCGTGCGCGGGCCGAAGACGCTCTACAATCTCTGGTATGAACTCCCCGCGGCGGAGCGCGGCAGCGACTGGTATCGCGGAGCGTGGGGCACGCTCATGCAGCTCATGATCACGCGCGGGCTCTACGACTACCGCGGCGTCCAATACGTGGACGACTCCTTCGGCGTGGCGAAGCTCGCCGGGCTGAACATGGACGCGCAGGGCCGGCCGCTGCGCTGGTCGTTCGACGGCCCCGCGGGCGCGGGGTTTTCCGATCATTTCCCCCTTTACGCGAAGTTCGTCACCGTCCGCGACAACCGCCCCGACGAGTATCTCTCGCTGCGCGACGCCTCGGTCGAGCCGGCGGAACCGGCGTCCGACGCGTCCGTCGATCCCGCGCCGCCCGATCTTTCGAAGGCGGTGACGTCCGCCCAGGTGCCGTCCGGCGTCTCGATCCGCAGCGCGGAGTATCAGGGCCGGATCTTTCGCGTCGAGGGCCGGGTCGGCCGCGGGCGGAAGCTCACCGTGCAGTTCCGTGGCGAGAGCTACGAGATTTGGAGTTTCGACGCGGCGCTGCGCGACCGGCTCCGCCGGCAGTATCCCGCCGGCTCGACGATCCGGTTCTACGGCGAACTCGGCCGCTTCAAGGAACGCTGGCAATTCGTGATCCACGACGAAAGCTGGGTGAAATGAAACCGCCGCTCACGCTCTACACCTACGAGAAGTGCGACACCTGCCGCCGCGCGACGAAATGGCTGCGCGCCCGCGGCCTCGCCTTCGAGGAACGCCCGATCCGCGCGACGCCGCCGGCGCCGGCCGAGCTGCGCTCGATGCTCGCCGCGCAGGGCGGGGAACTGCGGAAACTGTTCAACACGTCGGGCCGCGATTATCGCGAGCAGCAGCTCGGCGATAAACTGCCCGCGCTCCGCGAGGCGGACGCGATCGCGCTGCTCGCGGGCAACGGCAATCTCGTGAAACGTCCCTTCCTCCTTGGGCCGGACGGCCTCGGCCTGGTCGGATTCGACGAGGCGGCATGGACGGCGAAGCTCGGCGGAGCGCGCGGCTGACGCGTCCCGCGGCCGGCGCCCGCCGGAAATCGGCTGCGGTGGCGGGGAAAACGGTCCATCGTGCGTGCATGGCTGTTCCGATTGCCCGGATCGAGGTGCGACTGCGCGAGCTCGCGCAGTTGTTCAACTCGATGGATCCCTCGCCGTTTCTCGACCGCGATCTCGACGGAGATGCGGACGAATTCATCGTGAGCTGGGCGCGCCAGCATCCGCCGGGCTGCGAATTCGAGCTCGTGATTCACCTCTCCGCGCCGGCGCCGGGCGACAGCGCCGCCGGACTCGAGGAGGCGGTGCGGCATTATTTCGGCACGCGCGCGCAGCTGAAGCAGCGGGAGTTCCAGGTGCTGATGCGGCACGGCCGGCTCAGTCTGCTGATCGGCGTGGCGTTCATGACCGGCTGCCTGTTTGCCGGCGGCTTCGTGCGCCGGCTGGGCACGGGCACCGGTGCCGGTTTCGCCAACGAAAGCCTCGCGATCCTCGGCTGGGTGGCGATGTGGCGACCGTTGCAGATTTATCTCTATGACTGGTGGCCGTTGCGGGAGGAACAACGGTTGTTTGCTCGCCTCGCGCGCATGCCTGTGCGACTCGTGCTGCCCGCATGATCCCGACGTCCGCCTCTCCTCTCCAGCAAACCGTCTCCTGGCTCGCGACCTACGCGCGCTTCCCGGCCAGCCGGCTGGAGGCGCGCGCGGAGCTGCTGCTGTGCGGGGCCGCGCTCGCGGCGGCGGAGGAGGCCGAGGAGCAGCGGCGGTATCTCATCGAGCGCCGCGATCCGGCGCAGACCTCGGCGCTGCGCGCCCACGCGATGCGGCGTTCGCAGGTTCATTACAAGTGCGACAACAGCGCGAAGGTCTGAGCCGGCCTGATGCCGCAGCTGCAGGACGGGCAAACTCCACAGGAAAGCCGCGCCTTGGAGCGCCGTGCATTGAAAGGTGGACCCCGTCCTCCGGGTCGACGCCCGCCGGGGCAGCACCCGCTTCGCAGGCCCGGTTCCACCCACCCCAACCGCATGATCCCGGCTCAGTCGGGCTCGCGCCGTGCCCGCACGGACCAACGGCTTCGGCGGTGACCCGATGGACACGCGGGACGGGGCAACGGGACGGGCGGAAGGTTGTAACTTTTGCATTTCGGCGGGGTTTTGGGTTCATATCCACCTATGAAATCCCTCCTTCGCTTTTTTGCCGTGGCCGGAGTGCTGGCCGCCGGCTGCCTGTCCGCGCACGCCAAGATCGAGCGCGTCGTCGAGAAGACCTTCAGCGTCCAGCCGGGCGGCGAGTTGAGGATCGAGACGCAGGGCGGTGACATCCGCGTCGTGTCGTCCTCCGAACCGACGGTGAAGGTCGTCGCGAAGCAGACGATCCGCGCGAGTTCCGAGAGCGAAGCCGACGAACTTTTGCAGAAGCTCGACCTCACGATCGAGCAGGACGCCGCCGGCGTCCTCGCCCGCGCCAAATTGAAAAAAACGTCGTGGGGCCGCGCGCCGGTGTCCGTCGATTTCACGGTCACCGTGCCGAAGACCTATCATGTCACCCTGCGCACCTCGGGCGGCGACGTCACCGTCGGCGATCTCGACGGCCGGGTCCACGCGCGCACTTCGGGCGGAAACATCTCCCTCGCGAAGATCGCGGGCGACATCGATGCCGGCACGTCGGGCGGCGATGTGAAGCTCGACGAGGGGGCCGGGCGCGTAAAGCTCGGCACCTCGGGTGGCAACATCCGCGTCAACCGCGCCGTCGGCGCGACCGATCTCAACACCTCGGGCGGCGACATCGACGTGAAGTCGGTGGAGAACACGCTCCAGGCGTCGACCAGCGGCGGCAACGTGAACGCGGGCATCGCCGGCGCGCTCAAGGGCGATTGCGACCTGAGCACGTCGGGCGGCGAGGTGCGCGTGCGCGTCGACCGCGGCGCGGCCTTCGCGCTCGACGCGGCGACGAGCGGCGGCGATGTCGAGGCGGCGGGCCTCACGATCACGATCGAAAAAGGCGGCAGCGGAAAGAGCCGCCTCGCCGGCAAGGTCAACGGCGGCGGCCCGCGGCTGAAGCTGCGCTCCAGCGGCGGAGACATCGAGATCGAGAGCCGCTGACGCGGCGCCGGTTCCGCTCAGGCGTCGCGCGGCCGGTAGAAACGCCGCTCGACGCCGTAGTGCATCGCGAGCGTCGCCCCGATCGAGGCGGCCAGCGTGGCCGCGAGCTGCCAGAAATAATCCCGGCAGCCGGCGAAGACGAGCAGCGCCCATGTCGCCAGCATGATCGCTGGCGTGTGCACCGCGTAGAGACTGTAGCTGACGCGCCCGGTCCAGCGCAGGGCGCGGATGAGCGGACGGTGCGAGACATCCGCGCGGTCCGTCTCCCGCCGCAGCGCCCAGACGAGGCCGAGCGCGCACACGACGACCCACGCGGCCTGCTTGACGAGGTTCAGGCCGTAGAAATGCGGGATGAGTTTCACGCCGAGAAACGCCGCCCACGCGAGGCCCACGCTGCGGCCGCGGACCGTCCAGCCGCGCGTGACGTGGAGATGCGCGGCCAGCGCGCCGGCATACCAGAACAGGCCGAGCATGAGGACGCTGTTGAACACCCAGAACGGCGTGACCCACGGCAGCAGCGCGATGGCGGCGAGATGCAGGCCGAGAAAAACCGCGCCGAGCGCGCGCCACGCCCCGCGCGCGGCGAAGCGGTGGACGAGCGGATAGGCCGCATACATCAGCATCTCGACCGCGACGGTATTGAGCAGGTAATTACCTGCGAAGATCTCGTCGGGATAGACGCCCGACACGCCCGCGAGCCGCACCGCGACATGCGCCGCCGGCGCCGCGGCGTGCAGCGTGAGCAGCGGCAAGCCGCCGGGCCGCGCCCACTCGAGCGCAACGAACGCGAACCCGAGCAGGCACGCGCCCCAGTAAACCGGCATGATGCGCAGGAAACGCCGCCGGAAATATTCGCGCCACGACGGCGCCCCGCCGCCCTGCCGCAGCCGCCATTCGAAGGGGAAATGGATGCAGAATCCGCTCAGCACGAAAAACCCGAGCACGGCCGGGTGGTGCCCGCCGAGCGGCCACGTGCCGATCACGAACACCTCGTAAATGCCGTCGAACGCGCGGCGCACGGCGGTCTCGATCGCGCCCTGCGGCGCGAAACCCGACCACAGATGCCAGTGGCTGAGGAAGACCACGCCGGCGCAGGCGCCGCGCAAGGCGTCGAGAGTCCACAACCGGGGCGGAGCGGAAGTCGCCACGCGCGGGAGGCTTGGCCTCCGCCGCGGGCCGGCAAGCGGATTTCCGCGCCGGCGCCGCGATGCCAGCCGGCGGCGAAACCACCGCGAAACCGGGACGGAGCGCGGACGGATGCGGGGCCGGCAGTGGAATAATCGGGAAACGTGACTACTCCTATCGGGACGATGAACCGTTCCCTGCCGCTTCTCCTGCTGGCGCTGGCCGCCGGCGCCGTCGTTTTTGCCGCCACCGAAATGAAATCCACGAAACCTGCCATGATGTCCGCGTCCAACACCGATCCCGCCGCCTGCGCCGTCGACGGCGCCAAGTCCGCCTGCGGGCTGCCGTCGCACGTCGTGATCGACATGTCGAAGGCGAAGGTGCGGCGCACCGACGCCGAGTGGCAGGCGCGGCTCACGCCGGTCCAATACCGCGTGGCGCGGAAGCAGGGCACGGAGCCGCCGTTCGCCAATCCGTATTGGGACAACCACGACGACGGCGTGTATTTCTCGGTCTGCAGCGACACGCCGCTCTTCGACAGCCGCGACAAGTTCGAGAGCGGCACGGGCTGGCCGAGTTTCACGAAGCCGGTCGAGCCGGCGTTTGTCGGCGAGACGCGCGACGAGAGCTACGGGATGATCCGCGTGGAAGTGCACTGCGCCGTCGACGGCGCGCACCTCGGGCACGTGTTCGACGACGGCCCGGCGGCCCGGGGCGGGCTGCGCTACTGCATCAACAGCGCCTCGCTCCGCTTCGTGCCGCGGAAGGACTACGAAGCCTGGGTGGCGAAGAACGCCGCGGGCGCGGCGGCGGTCGGAAAGTGACCGCCGCGCGGCCGGGCCGAACGCGACCGGGATACGACCGGCCGGAGTTTCGACCGGACTGTGCCGGTGGGAAACCCGTTGTGTATTGGCGGGCGCGTGACGGGCGCCGAGCGTGCCAGGTATGCGCCCGCGCCAACTTTCCCAGACGGTGTTTTTGGAGAACGCGATCGCGCGGCTGCGGACGGATGCGCGGATCGATGCCGTGCTCGTGGCCGGCGCGCCGCTGACGCAGGCGCAGGATGCGTTTTCCGACGTCGATCTGGTGATCGTGTGCCGCGACGCCGACCATGCGGCGGTGATGGCGGAGCGGCGCGCGATCGCGGCGTCGCTGGGGCGGCTGCTGGCGGCCTTCACCGGCGAGCATGTGGGCGAACCGCGATTGCTGATCTGTCTCTACGACGCGCCGGTCGTGCACGTGGACCTGAAGTTCGTGACCCGCGACGATCTGGCGGCGCGCGTCGAGACGCCGCTCGTGGCGTTCGACCGCCGCGGCGAGATGCCGGCCGTGCTCGCGGCGGGCACGGCGGCGTGGCCGGCGCGGACGCCGGAGTGGTTCGAGGAGCGTTTCTGGATCTGGGTGCACTACGGCGCGACGAAGATCGCGCGCGGCGAACTCTTCGAGGCGATCGACCTGCTGGCGGCGCTGCGCGCGCAGGTGCTCGGGCCGATGCTCGCACGCAACGGCGGGCGCCGGCAGCGCGGCGTGCGGCGGATGGAGCAGGAATCGCCGGCGAACGTGGCGGAGCTGGCGCGGACGCTCGCGCGCCACGACCGCGCGGATTGCTGGCGGGCGCTGGCGGCGGCGGTGGAACTCTACCGCGGGTATCGCGAGCCGTTCATGCCGGCGGAGCCGCGCACGGACGCCGAGCGCGCGGTGCTCGCCTACGTGGCGGAGCAAGGCGGAGCGGTGAAGAGGGAATAGACAACCCCGTGCGCCCGCGGCGTGCGCGCCTGCGTAAAATCGATGTTGGCCTTGGGGCTGAGCTGCCGTCTCACGCATCCCAGCTCCGCGAGGGTGTCGGCGCATCCGGCGGAGCGTGGCTTCGCTTAAGCAAACACCGGCCTGGGTCGTCGAATCATCCCCGGGCGGCGTTTCCGGGGAGAACCCGGCGAAGGCGGCAGTCCTGACTTCACCGGCTTCAACTCGCGGCCCAAACACCAGCCGGGCGAATGCCGCTGCTTTCTTTGGATCGGAGAGGAGCTGCAGCTTTTGGTTTTCGAAGGCCTCGCCGCTGTCGATGATGGCGTCCTCGACGGCCGCCGGGAAATCACCCAGAAGCGCCTGTTCGTCGGTGTTGTTGGCGAGCTGATCCATCACCTTGCCGTTTTCCCGCACCTTGTCGCGAACCGCATAGACATAGCTGACCTGATCGCCGTCGGTCAGATGATCGGTGACGAAAATCTCGTTCAGCCGGGCGATGATCTGCGAGAGCAGTTCTTCCTTGCGATCACGCGCCTTCGCCGAGCCTGCACCTTCACCGGGCTTCAAACCGTAGGCGCCCTCCTCCTCTTCCAAACGCAGGTCCTGTTGGTTGATCCTTGAGAGACGGTAATGAGATCGTGCTCCGGCTTGAACTGGCAGAGGAAGAAACGTGTGCCGCGGTCGCGCAGTTCGTGGCGCAGCACGCCGAGCGTGCCGAAGGTGCGCATGGTCTGGTCGGCTGCGTTGGGATCGGCCTTGTCCAGCTGGGCGGCGACCAGCTGCGCGATGACGTCGCTCTGAAACGCGAGTTCCCTGGTCGGGTCGGTCATGGGGATGTTGCGCTGGAGCGTCAGGTTTCCGGTCGGTCTTTGGCTTTGCCTTGGATGCGTTTCACTTCGCGATCGAAGTCGGAGACATACTCCGCATCCTGGCGCTGGCGGAAGACCGCAAACTCGGCCTCGGCTTTGAGCTTCGCTTCGAGAGCGCTGACGCTGCCCTTGCCCTCGAGGATCGGGTAGTTGGAGAGTTCGAGGAAGCTGTCGAGGAAGCGCACCCAATCCACCATTTTCATCGCGATCTGACGCTCCGCGCGATTTTCGGCCAGATCGAGATAGGCGGAGACGATGCGGTTGAGCTCCCGGATGTGCGCCTCGTTCAGGTAATTTTTTGCGACGTCGATGTCGGACTTGAGCACCTTGCCGCCGGGTCCCTGCTTCCACGTGATGAGGCCCATGTGGGGCTTGGAAGCGTCGGCGAGCCGGTGGATGGTTTCAGCGGCGGTCTGTCCGGTGATAGCCCAGTGCAGCTTGTTCTGCACCCCGGCGAAAAACTCCCGCGTGATCGGAGCGTTTTTGTCGTAGTCCACCGACAGGGCGTAGATGTCGGTGATCTTCTGGTAGAAGTGGCGCTCGCTGGCGCGGATTTCGCGGATGCGCTCCAGCAGCTCGTCGAAGTAATCCTTGCCGAAGGTTTTCCCCTGCTTGAGGCGTTCGTCGTCGAGGACGAAGCCCTTGATGATGTATTCCTTGAGGGTCTTGGTCGCCCAGATGCGGAACTGCGTGGCTTGGTAGCTGTTCACCCGGTAGCCGACGGCGATGATGGCATCGAGGTTGTAGAACCTGACCTTGTTAGTCTGGGTTTTGCCCTCCATCGCGCCGTGTTGAGTGGTTATTTCCAAAATGGAAACAACCACTTCTTCCACCAACTCGCCGGACGCGAAGATGTTCCTCAAGTGTTTGCTGACGGTGGGGATGTTGACGCCGAACAGCTCGGCCAGCGCCTTCTGCGTCATCCAGAAGTTCTCGTTGCGAAAGACGACCTCGATGCGCTGTTCGCCGTCGGGGGTGCGGTAGAAAATGATCTCGTTGGCCATGGTGAAAATCAGCAAGCGGCGAGCTCAACTGTTTCCATTTTGGAAACAGTTGGCGGCTGCCAGTGGCGGACGTCGATCCTGCCGGTCACGGCGGCGGAAATCAGGGGGCGGCGTTCTTGGCCGATGAATTCGGCGAAGTTGAAATACTCGAAGATCTCGCGGGCGTCCTTCGAGAAAGCGGCGACGTAGGAGAGGAGGTTGGCCTTGATGCCGGACTCGCCGAGAGTGGAGAGGTCCATCCGCGAGGTGTTGAAGAAGGAGAGGCCGCCGGTGGCGCGGAGGAGGAGCTTTTCCTGGGCCTCCTCGGGGAGCTTTTGCTTTTTGAGCTTTTCGGCCTCGGCGAGGACCTTGGGCTTGGTCGGCGCGAGCACGCACTCGAGGCGGCGCAGGAGTGTGAACGGGAGGATGATGCGGCCGTATTGGCTCTGCTTGAAGTCACCGCGGAGGAGGTCGGCGATGGACCAGGAGTAGGCGGCGAGGTTGTTGGAAGAGGTGGACATGCAGAGAAAATACCGGGGCGAAGAGCCGACCGAAAGCGACCGGCGGAAGGCCGCATGAATCTGTCCGACAAATTTCCTGGAGGTCAGTGAAAATCCGTTTCGCGGCGACCCCAGGAATGCTCACCCGGGAAGGGTCGCGGCAAGGCTGACGAACAGGAGCCTGCGCGCGATGCCTCACGGCGAGGCGGCTGCCACTTCCGAGGAGGGCGGCATTCGCGCCGGTGGCGGAGCACTGCGGCGCGCATCGATCCGGAGATGGGAAAGGCCGCGCTGACGGCGCGGCCTTTCTTTGGTGTGTCGCCTCGCCGGAGTCGGGCCGGCGGGAGCAAGGTCATCAGGCCGGCGGGAACTTCACCCACTTCGCACCGAGCTTGCTGCTCTTCACGACCGTCTCGATGAAGGCCATGCCGGCGAGGCCGTCCTCGATCGTCGGGAAGTCGTATCCGTTTTTCGGTGCCCTGCGGCCGGCGACGCGGTCGGCGATCGCGGTGGCGGCGGCGCGATAGACGTTGGCGAAGGCCTCGATGAAGGCCTCCGGGTGCGCGAAGGGCGTGCGGGTGTTGGCCTGCGCGGCCGGCGAGAGGTAGGTGTTGCCGCGGCGCGAGATCGAGACGGGCGCGTTGGCCTGCTTGAAGAGCAGCTCGTTGGGGTCCTCCTGGTGCCACTCGAGCGAGCCCTTCGTGCCGTAGACGCGGATGTTGAGGTTGTTCTCGTCGCCGTTGGAGATCTGCGAGGCGTAGATGATGCCCTTGGCGCCGCCGCCGAAGCGCACGAGGCAGTTGCCGTCGTCGTCGAGCGGGCGGCCGGGGATGAAGGTCGTGAGCTCGGCGCAGATCTCCTCGACCTCGAGGCCGGTGATGTAGCGGACGAGATTATGTGCGTGCGTGCCGATGTCGCCCATGCAGTTCGAGACGCCGGCGACGGACGGGTCCATGCGCCAGTTGGAGATGGCGGCCTCCTTCGTGCTTTCGAGGGCGGTGATGGCGTAGCCCTGCGGGTATTCGGCGACGACCTTGATGATCCGGCCGAGCTTGCCGGCGCGGACCCATTCGCGGGCCTCCTTCACCATCGGGTAGCCGGTGTAGTTGTGGGTGAGGACGAAGATCCGGCCGGTCTTCTCGACGATGTCGCGGAGCTTGAGGCCCTCCTTGCGGGTGAAGCAGAGCGGCTTGTCGCACACGACGTGGAAGCCGGCTTCGAGAAACGTCTTCGCGACGGCGAAGTGGAGGTTGTTGCGCGTGACGATCGAGACGAAGTCGATGCGCCGGTCGGCGGGCAGCGCGGCTTCCTTTTCCGCCATCTCCTCGAACGTCGTGTAGACGCGCGTCGGATCGAGGAAGAAATCCTCGCCCGAGGCCTTGGATTTCTTCGGATCGGAGGAGAAGCAGCCGGCGACGAGCTCGATCTCGCCGTCGAGGCGGGCGGCCATGCGGTGGACGGAGCCGATGAAGGCGCCGCGGCCGCCGCCGACCATGCCCATGCGGAGTTTGCGGTGGAGTTTCATGGGAGGGGAAGAAGTAGTGAGTAGCGGGTAGTGAGTAGCGGGTAGCGTAAGCGGCGGATTGGCGGTTAGGAACGTTCGAAATGCTCGCTACCTGCTACTTTTGATTTCAGAGCGCCACGGGCTTGCCCGTGGTCGCGGATTTATACGCGGCGTCGATGATCTTCATCAACGAGAGCGCCTGGTCGGGCGTGTTGAGCGGCGCCTCGGAGCCTTCGAGCGTGCGGACGAAGTTCGTCGCGGAGCGCGTGCGGCCCATCGTCGGGTCGGGCGGGACGGCGATGGTGCGGTTCACGGGACGGCCGTGCTCGTGGGTGTAGAGTTCGCAGGCGTCGATCGCGGTGGCGTCGATGCCGTCGACGCCGAAGAGCCGCTGGACCATGCCGCCGGCCTTCGTGCCCTGGAAGACGACGGAGACCTCCTCGCGCTTGTTCATCTCGGCCCACGAGACCTGGAAGTTCATCGACTGGCCGGTCTGGAAGGTGATGAAGCCGTGCGCGGCGGCCTCGACGTCGGTCGCGCCCTTCGCCTGATCCGGGATGCCCCACGGACCCTTGAAGGTCTTGTCCGAGATGTGGTCGTCGAAGGTCCGCGCGAGCACGTGCGCAGGTTCCGGATACCCCATGAAGTAGAGCCCGAGGTCGATCATGTGCACGAGGTCGATGAGCGGGCCGCCGCCGGAGAGCGCCTTGGTGGTGAACCAGCCGCCGAAGCCGGGGATGCCGCAGCGGCGGATCCATTTCGTCTGGCAGCTGTTGATCGGGCCGATGGTGCCGCCGGCGACGTAGTCCATCATCGCGTAGGATTCGGGGCGGGCGCGGTTGTTGAAGTTGAACATCAACGTGCGCTTCGCCTTTTCCGCGGTGGTCTTCATCAGCGCCATCTCGCGGGCGCTGAGCGCGGGCGGCTTCTCGCAGAAGACGTGCTTGCCGGCCTTGAGCGCCTGGAGGGCGAGCGGGGCGTGGAACTTGTTCGGCACGATGATCGAGACGGCGTCGAGCTCGGGCAGCGTGCGGAGCATCGCGGCGACGTCGGTGAAGGCGCGGTCGATGCCGTGTTTCGCGGCGGCGGCCTTGGCGGCGGCTTCGTTGACGTCGCAGAGCGCGACGATGTCGGCGCCAGCGGTGCGGAAGCCGGCGATGTGATGGGCGGCCATGCCGCCGGCGCCGATGATGGCGATTTGGGTGCTCATGTTGTCGGGAGTCGCGAGTAGCGGGTAGTGAGTAGCGAGTAGCGCAAGCGGCGGAGGAGCGGAGAAAGCGGAGTCAGCGTTATGCTCGCTCCCCGCCACTCACTACCCGCTGCTGCATCGCTCACTGGTTCTTCTTGTCGAAGGCGGCGTCGAAGGCGAGGGCGCTGCGGGCGAAGTCGAGCCTGCGGAGGAACGCGGCCGACTCGGCGCCGCCGTGCACGCGGTCCATGCGGATGTCCTCCCACTCGACGGAGAGCGGGCCGCGGTAGTCGATGTCGTTGAGCGCGACGATGATCTCCTCGAAGTTGATGTCGCCGCGGCCGACGGAGCGGAAATCCCAGTAGCGGCGTGCGTCGCCGAAGGTGGTGTGGCCGCCGAAGACGCCGGCATCGCCGTCGCCGTGGCCCCACCAGACGTCCTTCATGTGCGCGTGGAAGATGCGGTCGGCGAAGACGCGGAGGAACTTCACGTAGTCGACGCCCTGATACCCGAGGTGCGAGGGGTCGTAGTTGAAGCCGAAGCGCGGATGGTGGTTGACGGCGGCGAGGGCGCGGTGGGCGCTGGCGATGTCGAACGCGATCTCGGTCGGGTGGACCTCGAGGCCGAAGTTGACGTTGTATTTTTCGAAGGTCTCGAGGATCGGGCCGAAGCGCTTGGCGAAGTCGGCGTAGCCGGCGTCCCAATACGCCTGCGACGTGGGCGGGAAGGCGTAGAGCGAATGCCAGATGGAGGAGCCGGTGAAGCCGTTGACGACGGCGGGCGCGGTGTCGGCGGCGTCGCGGCCGGGCCGGGCGTTGAAGAAGGCGCGGGCGGCCCGGGCGGTGAGCGCGAGCTTTTTGGCGGCGCGCCGGCGGACGCCCTCGGGGTCGCCGTCGCCCCAGACATCGGGCGGGAGGATGGCCTGGTGGCGCGCGTCGATGGGGTCGCACACGGCCTGACCGACGAGGTGCGAGGAAATGGCGAAGCTGGTCAGGCCGTGGTCGGCGAGGAGCTGCCATTTCTCGGCGACGTATTTTTTCGAGGAGGCGGCCTGGTCGACGTCGAAGTGGTCGCCCCAGCAGGCGAGCTCGAGGCCGTCGTAGCCCATTTGTTTCGCGAGGGGCGCGAGTTTTTCGAGGGGGAGATCGGCCCACTGGCCGGTGAAGAGCGTGACGTTTCTGGGCATAAGCTGAGGGGATTGCGGGGCTTGACGCGGCGACGGAAAAAAAAGGCCGCCGGAAGAAGCGGATATTTTCGTGACGGCCGCGCGGCGCGGCAAGGGCAAACCCGGGAAAACCGCCGCGGTTGAAGGGGAAGGGCGGCGGCCGGTGTTATTCCGGGCATACCGTCACCGATCATGAAAACATCCACCCTTCTCTTGGCCGGTTTCCTGTTGGCCACCCCGGCGCTCGCGCAGAGTGCCAGTCCGGATTACGAGCCGCTGAAACTCATCAAAAAGGCCCCGATCAACTATCCCTTCGATGCCGTCCGCCTGGGCATCAAGGACGGCGAAGCGCACGTGATCGTCCAGATCGACGAGAACGGCCAGCTGGGCGATTGTCTGGTCACTCAATACTCGCATCCGGCCTTCGCGGAGCGCGCGGTGGCGGCAATCAAGAAGTGGGCCTTCGAGCCGGCGAAAGTCGGCGGGCAGCCCCGCAGCTCGATCTCGGAACTCAGCTTCATCTACAAGGCCGACGGCATCGTGGTCGTCGATCTGAACGTGAACAGCTACGTCGAGATCCGTGCGTTCGAACTCAACCCGAAGGGCGCGAGCTACCGCGCCCGCACGCTGCGCGAACTCGACCGGATCCCGGCGCCGACGAAGATCGTGAAGCCGCATTACCCGACGGCCCTGGCGTCGAAGAGCGACGCGGTGCGCATCGCGGTGGATTTCTACATCGACGAAGCGGGCCATGTCCGCCTGCCCGCCGTGAGCCGGGAGACGAATCAGATCAGCGAGGCGCTCGCCGGCGCCGCGGTGGACGCCGTGGCGCAGTGGGAATTCGAGCCGCCGCTGTCGCACGGTCGTCCGTGCCTGGTGCAGGCCCGGCAGGAATTCACCTTCCAGCCGCTCCAGCCGGCGGCCGCGGCCAAGTAAGCGATCGGTGTCCAGACGGCTTTTCCTTCTCCAAGCCGGATCCGCGCGCGGGTCCGGCTTTTTTGCGGAGGTGCGCAGCGGCACTCTCCTTGCGGATGGGCATGGCGGATTTGCGCGGTGGGGGTTGGCCGCTCGTTCGGGAAATCAATCGCCGGAACGGCCCGGCCGCTGCACACCGGGCTTCGCCCATGCCGGTGTTGAAACCGCCGCGCGAAGGCGCGCGGAGGACGCTTTACGGCGCGGCCCGATCTTCAACGGGATTCCTGGCGCCGCTTGGTTTTGACGTGCGCTGGAAAGCGACGGCGACGGCCGGGAATGGGCGAGCGGGTGAGACGCTCCTGTGATACTTGGCCGGCGTGCCGAACGATGTCCTTCCTCCCGGCGACCGGGCCGCATGGGTGCCGATGACGAAACGACGAAACGCGGGGAGGCGAGGCCTCCTGGCGGAGCGTTTCGCGTCCGCGTGCCGGCCGAGGGCGAAGCGCATGTGATCGGCGGAAAACGGCTGCGGCCGTGTGGCTCGCTCCGCAACGTGCGAAGCGGGGCCCCCGCGTGGAGATCAAGGCGACGAATGCCGGGCGGGCGCCGGTCGAGGCTCGCGCATCCGGAAAACGATGACGCCGGCCGGCGCGCGCTCCGGACTCAGCAGCACGTTTCCTGGATGAAGCCGGCGAGCGACTGCCGCAATTGCTGGCGGGCGCGGTAGAGCCGCGTTTCCACGCCGCGTTCGGAGCAGGCGGTGATGTCGGCGATCTCCCGGTAGGAAAGATGTTCGTAATGGTGCAGCAGCACCGTGACCTTGAGGTCGTGCGGGAGCCGGGAGATCGCGTCGCGGACGGCGGCGAGCGCCTCGTCGGTGGCGAGCGTCGCATCCGGCGCCGGCTGGTCGGCGGAGAGCTCCATGGCGGGCGACGGCGCGCCGTCGGGATCCCCGCCGGCGGGCGCATCGAGCGGGACGGTCGGATGCCGCCGCTTCCAGCGATGCAGATTATGGCAAAGGTTCGTCAGCGTGGTGAACAGCCATGCGGAGAGATTCGTGTCGGGACGCAGCCGCTCGCGCTGCTGAAAAAGGCGCACGAAGACATCGGCCACCAGGTCGTTGGCGTCGGTCGCGTTCTGCACGTAGCGATACGCGAAGCCGAACAGCGGGCGCTGCCAGCGCGCGACGAGGCGGTTGAGCGCGAGCGTGTCGCCCTGTTGCAGGGCGAGCAAGGCGGAGCGATCGAGGGTGGGGTCGGCGGACACGGCGCGTGGGGCGAGCGCTCAGTCGGGGAAGGCTAGAGGCGGTTCGGGAAAGCTTCGGAGGAGGCGACGAGACCGAGGTAGTGTTCGCGCTGCGGCGGCGTCATGACGTCGGCCGACGCGAGCACGAGCCGGCGGGTCGATTCGATGCACTCGCGGTTGATCGCGCGGCGGGTCTCGACGAACTGGGCGAACTCGATGAAGTCGACGCGATCGGAGGTGCGGCGCGTGTTCTCGAAGGCGGCGAACTCGGCCTGCATCTGGCTGACCTGCGTGGCGAGCGCGCGCAGGCGCGGGCTCGAAGCCTGGTGCAGTTCCTTGATGCGGGCGAACTGCGCGTCGTCGAGCTGCAGCTCGGTCTTCATCCAGGCGAGCTGGCCGTCGAGCGTGTCGCTGGCGAACGGCTGGTGCAGGCGGAAGTAGGTCAGATGGGTGGCGCCGCCCACGATCAGGCCGAGCAGGAGGATGAAAGCGGTGCGTTTCATGGGTTGCGGGCGATCGTGGTGCCCGTGAGCAGCGGATCGATGAGCTGCAGGTAGCTGCGCGCGAGTTGCGCGCTGCGCTCGCGCTGCAGGTGGTTCACGCGCACCTCGGCGAGAAACAGGCCGAGGAGGGCGCAGCAGGCGACGAACATCGCCGCCAGCGACGGACGCGAAAACCACGCCTCGACGCCGGCCCAGAAGCCCTGCGGCGCGTGCGGGTGGGTCGCGCCCTCGGCCTCGGCGATGCGACGCCAGACCTCGGACGCGAGACGGGGGGAGGGTTCGGGCGTTTCCGCCCAGCGATCGAGCAGGGGATCCAGCGGATCGGGAGGAGTGGGTGACATGGCGTGAAAGAGCTGACGGGTGACCACGGGTATAACACCCGCATCCCGCGATGCCCTTCAAAAAAGCTTCACGCCTTCCGGGCGCTCCGCCGGCGGCGGTCCGCCGCTCACGGTGCGGCCGGCGCGGGCAGATTCTCCGCCTTCCAGCGCATCGCCATCAGGATCCGGGTGCGGCCGCTCGGATGATCGTAGAACAACGCCTCTTCGAGGGGGCCGGGCGCGAGCTTGCGGTATTCGGAGAGCTTGAGCGCGGTGGTGGCGAAGCCGTCCGGCTCGCGCGCGGCGTTGAGCCCGAAGAGGTCGGCTTCGGATTCCGCGGAGCGCACGATGCCGTTCGTGACCGGCGTCGCGAGAAACAAAAACACGGCGAGCCCCGCGACCAGAATGGGCAGGCCGGCGGGATCGTCGGCGCCGCGCACGCCCCAGCGGGCGCCGAAACGGCGCCGCACCGCGTCGGAAAACCAGGCGGTGAACGCCAGCCCCGCGGCCATCACCAGGCTGAGCTCGACGATGAGCTTGTAGCTGTGATTGAGGACATAGTGGCCCATCTCGTGGGCCATGACCGCGCGGATTTCGGCGGGCGAGCAGCGCCGGAGGAGATTGTCGTTGAGGGAAATTCGCAGCGTGCCGAGGGCGCCGCTCACATTGGCGCTGATCCGCTTCGTCTGGCGCGAGGCGTCGAATTCGTAGACGTTTTCCGCCGGGATGCCGTTGGCCCGGGCGAGGCGGAGGATCGGATCGCGCACCGCCGGGTCCGTCACCGGCGTGTAGGTGTTGAACCGCGGGGCGATGAACACGGGGGCGACCAGCAGGATGAACAGGAGGAGAAACGGCGTCGCGATCGCGGCTCGGATCCACCATCGCGCGGGTGAGCGCCGGATGGCGGCGTAAAGCAGCAGCAGGACCGGCGTGGCGAGCACGAGCGTGATGATCTGGCTGACCAGCCATTCGCCGAGCCAGGCGCCGGTCGTCTGGTTCGACATGCCATACTGATGCTCGCGCAGAAATCCGGTGTAGTAATCCCAGGGCAGGGTCAGGACGGCCGCGATCGCGAGATAGCCGAGGCCGCAGGCCGCGATCCGCAGCCAGCGGCGCCGGAGGCGGCGCTCACTGCTGTCGCGCAGGCGCGCCGAGAGGCCGGTGGCGAGCATCACGCCCGCGACGGTGAGCGCGACCACGAGATTCCAGAGGGTCAGCCAGTAGCCGCCTTCGAAATACGCGTCGGATCGGGCCCGGGCCGGCCCGTCCACCTGGGCGAGATAATCGCGGGTCGCGGCGAGCGCGTCGAATGCGGGGGCCGGCGCGGCCGGAGCAAACGGAGCGGCCAGCAGCAGGACGGCCGCGAGGCCGGCGGTGCGAAGCACCCAATCGCGGCGGGGCGGGGACGCGGAGATTCGCATGGCGCGACTCAAGTGCGCCGACCGGCGGCTGCCAATGGCAAACCCCGGTCCATGCCGTCACGGATAAATCCAGTAGCGCCGGCTCTGCACCTGATACACCAGCGCGCGCTTGTGCGCTTCGGCGATGAAGGAGGCGACGTCGACGCGGGCGCCGTCGCGCTGCAGCGCCCGGAGAAACTCCTCCGAACCCATGTGGCGGAGGAAACCGTTGAGCTGGGCGGTCGGCGTCGTGGTGAACGGGTTTTTCGGCTCCAGTTTGCACGCGAGCTTCATGAGATAAAAACTCAGCTCGGTCGGGCGCCATTCGTCGTAGTCGGTGATTTCGACGTAGAGGCCGACGGCGGGCTTGCCGGCGCGATTGGGCGCGCTGACGCGGCGGAATTGCAGGCCCGGCAGGTTGAGCGCGCGCAGCTCCTTTTCGACGACATCGATCTTCACCGTCTTGTGCGCGATCCCGCGGAACGGATACTCCTTGCCGACGCCGTGCTGGAAGCCGCCGAGGTAGCAGCCGAGTCCGGTCATCGCGTAGCCCTGCACGGCGGAGAAATCCGGCACGTAGGGCGAGGTCGGAATCCACGTGAGGCCCGTCTCCGGCCAGCGCATCGTGCGTTTCCAGCCGCGCATCGGGATGATGGTCAGCCGGCCGCGCAGCCGCACGGCGTCGGTGACCTCGAGCACGCCGGGCGCCTCCTTGGCCATGCGCGCGAGCTCGGCGATGGTGAGTCCGTGCACGTAGGGCACGCGGAACTCGCCCACGTAGCTCTTCCATTTCGCGTCGAGCAGCGGGCCGTCGACCTTGAGCCCGCCGAGCGGATTCGGCCGGTCGAGCACGATCACCTCGATGTTGTTTTCGAAGCACGCCTCCATCGTGCGCTTCATCGCGCTGATGAACGTATAGCTGCGCGAGCCGATGTCCTGCAGGTCGACGACCATGGCGTCGAGGCCCTTGAGCTGCGCCTTGGTGGGCTTGCGGAATTTCCCGTAGACGGAAAACACCGGCAGGCCGGTGCGCGCGTCGGTCTGGTCGGTGATCACGGCCTCGGCCGGGGCGTTGCCGTAGATGCCGTGCTCGGGGCCGTAGAGCGCGACGAGCTTCACGCCGGGCGCGCGGCGCAGGACGTCGATCGTGGTCTCGCCGCGGCGGTTCACGCCGGCCGGATGCGTGAGCAGGCCGATGCGCTTGCCCTTCACGGCGGCGAAGCCCTGCGACTCCAGCACGTCGATCCCGAGCATGACGGGGTAAACGGTATCCGGTTTCGCCGTCGGGGCGGACAGCGGCCGCGGCATTGGCGGCAGGGCCACCGGCGTCGCCGGCCGCGAGGGCGTCGACGGAGCGCGGCTGGAACTGCAGCCCAGCAGGCCGAGGACGAACGCGGCGAGCGCGAGCCGATGCTGCAGCGACAGAATGCGGAGGAGGCCGGGCATGCGGCGTCTCACAGTGCCGCCGCGCGCCGGCTCGTCGAGCCGGGAATCGGCCGGTCCGGACGGTTTCGCGAGGGCGGCATCGTGGATGGCGCGGCGCTCAAGGCAGATGGCGGCGGATCGCGGCGGCGAGCAGCTCGTCCGTGGCGCGCAGCGCCTGCGCGAGCGGCATGCCCGGCGGCGTGATCGCGTGGGCGGCGAAGGGCAGCGCCGCCGCGGTCGTCACCGCGCCGGCGAAAAGATGCGTCGTGCGCCCGAGGCCCGCGGCGCGCGCGGCGACGGCGCCCGGGCCCTTGCCCTCGAGCGAACTCGCGTCGAAGCGGCCCTCGCCCGTGAGCACGAGATCGGCCGCCGCGATGCGCGCGTCGAGATCGAGCCAGGCTTGGACGAGCGCGTTGCCCGACAGGAGCCGGGCGCCCGCCGCCGCCATCAGGCCGAACGCGATCCCGCCCGCCGCTCCGGCGCCGGGGACCTCGAGAAACGCCTCCGGCGCCCCCGTGTGTGCGCACAGCATTCGCGCCAGCCGCGCGCCGGCGGCGTCGAGGAGATCGACGTCGCCGGCGCGCAGTCCTTTTTGGGGGCCGTAGACGGCGGCGCAGCCGCGCGGCCCGAGCAGCGGATTCGCCACGTCGCACGCGATGCGCAGCGGCGGCAGGTCGGACCGGAGGCGTCCGCCGATCCGGGCGATGCGCGCCCACTCCGCCGGCTCCGGCGGATGGATACGTTCGCCGGTGGCCGAGAAAAACTCCAGGCCCAGCGCCGCGAGCGCGCCGAGGCCGAGATCGCTGGTCGCGCTGCCGCCGAGGCCGAGCAGGATCGCGGATGCGCCGCAGGCGGTCGCGGCGGCGATGAGCTGCCCGGTGCCGGTCGTCGTGGTCCGCCACGGATCGCGCGCCTCCGGCGCGAGCAGCGCGAGTCCGCTGGCCGCCGCCATCTCGACAAGCGCGAGGATCGCATCGGCCGGCAGCTCCGGGGGCAGGTCGAGGATGGCGCGTGCGTCGGCCGGAAGACGATTGAGGCGGACCAGCCCGAAGCCGGCCTCGACCGCCGCGCCGCGCGGCCCGTCGACGCGGATGTGCTCGAGCGAACCGCCGGCCGCCCGCGTCAGGATCGGGGCGAAACCCTCGCCGCCGTCGGTCAACGGGCATTCCTCCACGCTCCACTCCGGATGGAGCGAGCGGAGGGTCCGGGCCGCGGTGCGGCAGGCCTCGTCCGCGGTGAGGGCGTCCTTGAATTTGTCGAAAGCGATGAGCGCGCGCATGGGGTGGCCCGAGCGGAACGTCCGCGCGCGTCCGAGGCGATGCGTTTTTGCGGGCATGACGGCGGTTTTCCGTCGGCCGCGCCGGGCGGGACGTTACGCCGGGGCGACGAAGGCGAAGCGCGGGAGCGGGACGCCGTCGACGGTGACCGTCTCGGTGAACATCGCCGCGGGCCGCACCCACAGGCCGCCTTCGCCATCAAGCGCCTCGTAGACGACGAGCGGCTCGAGCGTCTCCGAATGGCGCGCCAGGCCGATCACGCGGTAATCGTGACCCTTGTAGTGGCGGTAGCGGCCGGGGATGGGCGTGGCGGGCAGGGGGGCGGGCGACGGCATGGAGCGAATCCGGCGGCTTCGCCGGAGCGGCGCAACTCCGAAGCGGTTTGCGCCAGGCATCGCGGACGGGCCGCCGCCAGCGCAGGCATCGCCGCCGGAGCAGCCGGATGCCGGGCGCGCCGCTTTGGACGTTTGGCAAAGGCGATCGGAAACCGGCGAAAGCGACCGGAAGCGCGGCGCGCTTGCGTGTGTCGAGGCGGTGAGGATTGCGGCGACGATCGGGCGAAGGAAAAAGCCCGACTAATCGTCATTTTTTGTTCGTTTTCCGGCGGTCCGCGGCATTCCGTCGAGGGAACGGAAAACGGGGTATAAACGGCGTGAAAATCCGAGGGCAAGATATGAGCCATAATCTTCCGTTATATGTGGCCGACCACAATTAGTCGTGTTTGACGGCGACGGACACACAACCGGTAGTGGCAATCCCGCCATTTTCCCGGCGCCTCACCTCGACTTCGTCTCTTTTCCTTCCCTTGCCATGTCCGCATCCCTTTTGCCGGTCAGCCACGCTGTCAACGGCCTCCAGGACTTCATCGCCATCTCGCGCTATGCGCGCTATTCCCCGGAGCGCCGCCGGCGCGAGACGTGGGGCGAGGCCGTGGGGCGCGTCCGCGACATGCACCTGGCGCAGTTTCCCGACCGCTCGCTGGATGCCGCGGCGTGGACGGCGCTCGAGCAGGGCGACCTGACGCCGGCCGAGCTGGCGTCGCTGGGCAAGCTCGGCGGGCTGCACGATGCGGTGCGCGCGGCGTTCGCGGCGGTCGAGCATCGCGAGGTGCTGCCGTCGATGCGGTCGTTGCAATTCGGCGGCGAAGCGGTGCGCACGAAGCACGCGCGCATCTACAACTGCTGCTTCACCTACATCGACCGGATGGAGTCGTTCGGCGAGACGCTCTACCTGCTGCTGTGCGGCTGCGGCGTCGGCTTCTCGGTGCAGAAGCACCATGTGGCGAAGCTCCCGCCGCTGGCCCCGCTGCCGGCCGACGCGCCGCAGTCGACGCATGTGATCGCGGATACGATCGAGGGCTGGGCGGACGCGCTGGCGGAGCTGATGCGCGCGGCGGTGGAGGGCCGGCGCGTGGCGTTCGACTATTCCATGATCCGGCCCGAGGGCGCGCCGCTGCGCACGTCCGGCGGCAAGGCGCCCGGTCCCGAGCCGCTGTTCCACTCGCTCTCGCGGATCGAGAAGATCGTGCACGGCGCGGCCGGCCGCGCGCTGCGCCCGATCGAGGCCTACGACATCCTCATGTGGGCCGCGAAGGCGGTCCTCTCCGGCGGCGTGCGCCGCTCCGCGACGATCTGCCTCTTCTCCGTCGACGACGACGAGATGATCGCCTCGAAGACCGGCAACTGGTTCGCCGATCATCCGCAGCGCACCGCGAGCAACAACTCCGCCGTGCTCGTCCGCAGCCGCACGACGCGCGCGCAGTTCGACCGCCTGTTCGAGGCGCAGAAGCAGTTCGGCGAACCCGGCTTCTACTTCGTCGAGGACACCGAATACGGCGCGAATCCCTGCGTGGAGATCGGCCTGCACCCGCGGCTGAAGCTCGACCGCGACGCGATCGCGCGGCTGCGCGAGCTCGGCCACACCGGCGAGCTGCACGAGGGCGACGTGCTCTCCGGCGTGCAGTTCTGCAACCTCAGCACGATCTCCGCGGCGGCGGCGGACACGCGCGAGCGCTTCCTGCAGCTGTGCGCGCACGCGGCGGTCATCGGGACGTTGCAGGCCGGATACACGGACTTCGCCTATCTCTCGCCGGTGTCGCGCGTCATCACCGAGCGCGAGGCGCTGCTCGGCGTCTCGCTCTGCGGCGTGCTCGACCGGCCGAACCTGCTGCTCGATCCCGCGGTGCTGCGCGCGGGCTCGGCGATGGTGAAGGCGGTCAACGCCGTCGTCGCGCGCGCGCTCGGCATCCGGCCCGCGGCCCGCACGACCTGCGTGAAGCCCGAGGGCACGGCGAGCCTGCTGCTCGGCACGAGCAGCGGCCTCCACCCGCACCACGCGCCGCGCTATTTCCGCCGCGTGCAGGCCAATGTCCACGACCCGGTCTTCCTGCATTTCAAGCGCGCCAACCCGCACATGGTGGAGCCGAGCGTCTACGATCCGAACGGGCGCACGGAGGTGATCACGTTCCCCGTCGAGGGCCCGGACTTCGGCATCTACCGCGAGGACCTGTCGGCGGTGAAGCACCTCGAATACATCCGCCTCGTCCAGGAAAACTGGGTCTGGGGCGGCCGCCGCCACGAGCGCTACTCGCCCGGCCTGCACCACAACGTCTCGTGCACGATCTCCGTGCGGCCCGACGAGTGGCAGGACGTCGCCGACTTCGTGTGGAACCACCGGCATCATTTCACCGGCATCGCGCTCCTGCAGGACAGCGGGGACAAGATCTACGCCCAGGCGCCGCGCGAGGCGGTGACCACCCCGGCCGACGTGGCGAAGTGGAACACGCTCGTCCACGAGCCGGTGGACTACACCACGCTCGAGGAGACGGAGGACATCACCGAACTGAAGCAGGTCGTCGCGTGCGCCGGCGGCGCGTGCGAGATCGCCTGATCCGGCGTCGCGCGGCCGGGATCACGGCCGCGCGTTCGGTCCGATCAGCCCGCGGAGGAACTCTTCCGTGGCCCAGTCCGCGCGGCCGGCGTAGCGGCGGACAAACGTGTCGTCCGCGCCGATCTTCACGCGGTCGGGCGTCCACGCCGGCGACAGGACGTTGGCCATGAGGGCATGACCGGCGCCGGGATGGAGCCGCAGCGCCTTCCAGCAGCCGCCCGGCACGGCGATCACGAGCCGCTGGCCGGCCGCTAGATCGCGCCCGAGCGTGATCTTCTCCGCGCGGCCGTCGGGATGGAAGATGAAGTAGTCGACGGGGCCGCCCTCGAGCAGGATGTGCGTGTCGTCGGACGCGAGCCAGTGGAGGTAGTTGACCGGCAGCTCCCGCGTCAGCAGGTAGTAAATCTGGCTCTGCGCTGGCAGCGCGTGACCGCCGGTTTCGACCGCCTGGGCCGAGCCGCCGATGACGGCGAAAAGGCCGGATTCGCCGGCGAGCGGCTCCAGCCGCAACTGAGCGATCAGCTCGCGCACCCGCGGTTCGGCGGATTCCGCCCCGCCGCCGGCGGGGAGCGGGGCGGCGGAGGCCAGGCCCGGGAGGGCGGCGAGCAGGGCGAGGGCGGACAACCGTGGGTTCATCGCGCGTGTTGTCGCAAAAATCCTCGCCCCGAGTCGAGCCGCCGGCAGTCTGGCGGGATGATTTTCCGCTGCCAGCCCGGTTACGAGCCCCTGCTCGGCAAGGAGTTGGCGGAGCTCGGCCAGGCGGTCGCGCCGGGCGGCGGCGGCTGGGCGCGGACGGAGCGGCCGGTGTCCGCCGAACTCGCGTTTGCCCATGCGCGCTTCGCGGAGGCGGCCGAGATCGTGGGCGATTCCGTCAACCAGCTGGCCGCGCGCGTGGCGGACTTCTTCCTCTCCTCGGCCAAGGCGGAGCGCTTCGACGGCCCGTGGCCGCTGGCGGTCGAGACGGCGTCGGGGCTCGACGGACTCGGCCGGCGCGCGACGGCGGTGCAGGCCGCGCTCGGCGAGCTGTTGAAGAAAAAGATGTCGCGGGTCGCGCGGCTCGCCGTATCCGAAAGCCCGGTGCGCACGGGCGCGGTGCGCGGGCTGTTCCTGCTCTTCGTGGATTTCAAGCGCGTGCTCGTCTCCCGCGAGGCGGTCCTCGGCGGGCAGCGGCGGATGGCGGACGACGCGTTTGCGCCGTCGCGCAGCTACCTGAAGGTCGAGGAGGCCTACGGCGTGCTCGGCCGCGAGCCGGCGGCGGGCGAGACCGTGTGCGACCTCGGCGCGGCGCCGGGCGGCTGGAGCTACAGCGCGGCGAAACGCGGGGCGCGGGTCGTCGCGATCGACAACGGCCCGCTCAAGGGCGGCGCGCTCGGTCACGCGCTGATCGAGCACCGGCGGGAGGACGCGTTCCGCTTCGCGCCGCCGGAGGGCGGCGGCTTCGACTGGCTGTTCTGCGACATGGTCGAGGAGCCGCATCACGTGCTCCAGCACATCGTCGAGCCGTGGCTTGCGCGCGGCTGGTGCCGGCGGTTCGTGGTCAACCTGAAGTTCGGCCGCGTGGACCCGATCGCGCTCCTGCGCGAATTGCGCTCGCCGCTCGCGCCCGTCCGGCAGCAGGTTCCGGACCTGCGCATCCGGCACCTCTACCACGACCGCGAGGAATTCACCCTCGTGGGCGAGCGCCGGGCGTGAGGCCGGCGCGGTTTGGCGTGTGTTTTCCGCCGGGGCTGGTTGGATGCGCGCGGTGAAACCCAGGGAACTCACGATTTGCGGGCTCGCGGCGGTGCGGGCGCAGTTCGCGGCCGACGCGGCCGCGATCCGGCGGCTGTATTTCGACGACGCGACGGGCCGGCGGGTCGGCGCGATCTCCCGGGCGCTTGCGCAGGCGAAAAAAATCTACCGCCGCGTCGAGCCGGCGGAACTGGCGAAGATCGCCGGCACGATCCATCACGGCGGCATCGTGGCGGTCGTGACCGCGCCGGAGCTGCCGGCGCCGGCGCCGGACGCGCCGCGCGCCTGGGCGCGGCGGCGCGAGCCGCTGCTCGTGCTCGACCGGGTCGGCAACGCCCACAACCTCGGCGCGATCGCACGCACGGCGGCGTTCTTCGGCGTGCCGCGGATCGTGCTGCCCGACGATCCCGCGGCGGCGCGGCCCGGCGAGGCCGCGCACCGCGTGGCCGAGGGCGGTCTCGCGCACCTCGAGGTGCTGTGCGTGCCCGCGCTCGCGCCGTTCCTCCGCGAGCTGGCCGCGGCTGGCTACGACGTGATCGGCGCCGCCACGCGCGGCGGCCGGCCGGAGGCGGCGGCGGCGAAGGCGAAACCGGTCGCGCTCGTGCTGGGCAACGAGGAACACGGGCTCGCACCCGGGGTGGCGGCGGCCTGCACACGGCTCGTCACGCTGCCCGGCACCGGCCGGGTCGAGTCGCTCAACGTCTCCGTGGCCGCGGCGGTGCTGATGTGGGAGCTGCTCGCGCGGCGGTGAGCCGCGGGGCGCGGCCGCTTTGCGCTTGCGAAAGAATTCCGCGCCGACTCTCAACTAGGCGCCATGGCTCTGCCCCGCGTCACCATGCAGGATGTCGCCCGCGCCGCCGGCGTGCACCAGACGACGGTGTCGCTCGCGCTGCGCAACGATCCGCGGCTGCCGGAGCGGACCCGCCGGCGGCTCCAGCAGCTCGCCGCCGAGCTCGGCTACCGGCCCGACCCGATGCTGTCGGCGCTCAACGTCTACCGCTCGTCGCGCCATCCGGCGCAGGCGCCGGTGACGATGGCGTTTCTCGTCGACTTCCGCGACCGGCGCGAGCTGGCGGGCTCGTATCCGCATCGTCAATTCCTCGAGGGCGCGCGCCAGCAGGCCGAGCAGATCGGCTACCGGCTCGAGGTCTTCTACGTCGGGCACGCGACCGACGCCGGCGCGGCGGCGCAGCGGGTCCAGCGAATCCTGCGCGCGCGGGGCGTCACCGGCGTGATCCTGGGGGCGTTCTCCGACGAACTGGTCGATTTTCCGCTGGAGTGGGGCCATTTCAGCGCGGTGCAGATCGAGTCGCGGCAGGCCGGGCTTTCGCTGCACACGGTGTCGAACCACCAGTTTCTCATCACGCGCGAGGCGGTGCGGCGGCTGGCCGCGCGCGGCTACCGGCGCATCGGGCTCGTCGTGGGCGAGCGCGAGGAACTGCACCTGCAGAACGCGTTCAGCGGCGGCTACTACGTGGGCGTGGCGGCGGCTCCGGACCTCGCGCGGTTCGAGCCCTGCCTGCTGACGCGCTGGACGGTCGGGGAGATCGCCGGGCCGATCGACGCGTGGGTGCGCGCGCACGGCGTGGAGGCGATCGTGAGCAACTGGGACGTCGTGCCGGCGGCGCTGCGGACGAAGGGCTGGCGCGTGCCGCGGGACATCGTCGTGGCCTCGCTCGACCTGGCGCCCGGGCCCGGGCCCAACGCCGGCATGCGGCAGAATCACGCGATCGTGGGCGCGCGCGCGGTGGAGCAGCTGGCGCTGCTGATGAAGACGAACCAGCGCGGGCTCGTCGCCACGCCCAATCTCACGCTGGTCGAGGGCGAGTGGGTCGACGGCACCGACGTGCCGCGGCGGCGGCGCGCCCGGGCGTGATGCTTCAGCAAGCACGACGCGGCGGCCGCGGTCCTTGACGCCGGCCGCCGCTTCACCGATCAACGCGACGTCCGCGGGCGTCCACCCGTCCGCGGATGCCTTTCTCCACGCATGTCCTTCCCGTCGCATTTCGTCTGGGGCGCCGCCACGTCGGCCTATCAAATCGAGGGCGCCGTCGCGGCGGACGGCCGCGGCGCGTCCGTCTGGGACGCGTTTTGCGCGCAGCCCGGCAAGGTCCACGGCGGCGACACCGGCGAGCCGGCCTGCGAGCATTATCACCGCCGCTCCGAGGACGTGGCGCTGATGCGCGGGCTCGGGCTGCAGGCGTATCGTTTCTCGATCGCGTGGCCGCGCGTGCTGCCGGCCGGCACCGGCGCCGTCAACGCCGCGGGGCTGGCGTTCTACGACCGGCTCGTCGACGAACTGCTGGCCGCGGGCATCGCGCCGTGGGTCACGTTGTTTCACTGGGATTATCCGCTGGAGCTGCATCGCCGCGGCGGCTGGCTCCACGCCGACAGCCCGCGGTGGTTCGCGGATTACGCGCGCGTGATCGTCGACCGGCTGTCCGACCGCGTGACGCACTGGATGACGCTCAACGAGCCGCAGTGCTTCATCCAGTTCGGCCACCGCACGGGCCAGCATGCGCCGGGCGACCGGCTGCCGATGGACCAGGTGCTGCGCGCGGCGCATCATGCGCTGCTCGCGCACGGGCTGGCGGTGCGGACGATCCGCGCGCACGCGAAACAGGCCCCGCGGATCGGCTGGGCGCCGACGGGCGACATCCCCGTGCCCGCGACGGAGACGGCCGCGGACATCGGCGCGGCGCGCGAGGCGTATTGGCAGGTCAACGACGGCACGGTGTGGAACCACGCGTGGTGGCACGCGCCCGTCCTGCACGGGGCGTATCCGGAGCAGGGACTCCGGGCCTACGGGACGGCCGTGCCGGCCTTCACGGCGGAGGAGATGCGCACGATCGCGGCGCCGCTGGATTTCGTCGGGCTCAACATCTACAACGGCCACCGGGTGCGCCGCGCGGCGGACGGCGGCGTCGAGCACCTGCCGCGGCCGTTGGGGAGTCCGCAGACGGCGTTCCACTGGCACGTCACGCCCGCGGCGCTCCGCTGGGGCGCGCGGTTCGCGCACGAGCGCGCGCGGCTGCCGGTGGCGATCACGGAGAGCGGGATGGCGGCGCACGACTGGGTCTCGCTCGACGGCGCGGTGCGCGATCCGCAGCGCATCGACTATCTCACGCGCTACCTGGTCGAGCTGCGCCGCGCGATCGCGGACGGCGTGCCGGTGCAGGCCTATTTCACGTGGTCGCTGATGGACAACTTTGAGTGGGCGGAGGGCTACCGGTATCGGTTCGGCCTCGTGCACGTCGATTTCGCGACGCAGCGCCGCACGCCGAAGGATTCCGCGCACTGGTATCGCGAGCTGATCCGCACCCGCGGCGCCAGCCTGCCGGCGTAGCCGGCGCGGCGCGCTACGCCGCCGGCACCGCGCCGGGCAGCGTCGCGGAAGACCCGCTCCGCTGCTCGAACCGCTGCAGCAGCTCGATGTATTCCCACATCGGGCCGCGCAGGCCGCGGTCGCGCAGCTTGTTGATGGTGGTGAGAAACGCGGGAGGCGGGTCGCCGACGACCCAGTTGTGATGCTGCTTCTTCACCTCGGCCAGCCGACCGTAAAGCCCCTCGACGGTAAAGCCGGGCGCGAGGTGGAACCGCGGCTGCGGCAGGTAATCCGCGGCGGTCTCGCCGTTCTTCTCCGGCGCGAGCAGCCGCCACAGCGGCGTGTCCGGATAGATCCGCATGCCGATGGTCGCGAAAAAATAGGCGCCCGGCAGCGTCTGTGCCCGGGCGAGCGTCTCCTCGACGGTTTCCGGCGTTTCCCCCGGACCGCCGAAGATGATGAAGTGGCTGTAGTGCAGGCCGAGGGCGTGGGCGCTTTCGCTCGCCTGGCGGATTTCGTCGAAGGTGAAACTCTTCGCGTAGCTCTTCAGCACCGGGTCGGAGAAGCTGTCGGACCCGAACTCCACGTGGCGCAGGCCGGCGCGCTGCATCAGCGCGAGCAGCTCGCGGGTGGCGTTGCGCGGCCGGAGGAAGCACTCCCACTCCATGTCGATGTCGGCGCGGATGAGCGCCTCGCAGATCTCGGCGACGTGGTCGGGCCGCGTGTTGAAGACCGAGTCGACGATGAAGGTGTAGCGCACGCCGAGCTGGCGCATGCGGCGCATCTCTTCGACGACCTGTTCGCCGGTGCGGTAGCGGCTGCGTTTGCCCTCGATCAGCGGATACGTGCAATAGCAGCAGCGCAGCGGGCAGCCGCGCTGCGTCTGGATGCCCGGCAGCGAGCCCTGCTTGACGTAGGCGGCGAGCAGCGCGGGATCGTGGCGCGGCTCCGAGGTGAAGGCGACGTCGTTGGGGCTGGTGGGCAGCCAGCGGGTCGTGCCGTCCTGTCCGCGCTGATACAGGCCGGGGATGCCCTCCGGCGTGCGGCCGGCCTGCAGGGCCTCGATCAGGCGCAGCAGCGTGCGCTCGCCCTCGCCCTGGATGCCGAAATCGACGCCGGTGAGCTCGAACAGTTCGCGCGGGAAGACGGAAAACGCGCTGCCGCCGAGCACGAGCGGGACGGAGGTGACGGCGCGCAGGCCGCGGCAGCACGCCACGACCTCCTGCACGAACGAGCGCGGGTTGTGATACTGCACGTTGTCCACGTTGCGCATCGAGATGCCGACGAGGTCGGGCCGGAAGCCGGCGATCGCAGCCTCGAGCGTCTGCTGCGCCGCACGGCTGTCCCAGAGCAGCGTGACATGGCCGGCATCGCGCAGGGCGCCGTCGATGTAGGCGAGTCCGAGCGGATAGACGGGGTAGGGCTGATCGTAACTGTTGAGGTTGACGAGAAGGATCCGCGCGGAGGCCGGAGGCAGGGTGAAGCTCATGGGGCGGGAAGGGAGGGGCCCGGCGGTTGTGGAGCCGCGCCGAGCGCGAGGGGTTCTAGTTCAACGATCGCAAGCGCGGCGAGCACGATCAGCATCACCGTCGTGCCGAGCGCCGCGACCACCGGGATATGGCTGAAGGCGAGGACGCCGAACGACGTCGCGGTCGTCAGGGCGGACAGCCGGATCGACGGCGGCGGCTCCTCGTGCCGGCGGGCGTTTTCCGCGGAGAAGATCGCGTAGTTGTGACTCAAGCACACGCCGAGGAAGGCGCCGAGCAGATGAAACAGGTTGAGAGGCTGCCCGGCGTAGCCGAGCACGCCGAAGGCGAAGAGGCAGGCGCCCGCGGGCACGGCGAAAATCCGCGGGCCCTGGCGCAGACCGTAAAGCGCGAAGACGCTGAGTCCGACCAGCCCCAGCCCGAGCGCGCTCAGGTGCAGGGCCGAGGTCCGGTAGCGGCCGAACAGGCGGTTGAGGTTCTGGAGCTGGTTGACGCTGACGGTGGCCGTCTCCGGCGGCGGGGCTTCCGCCTCCGGCGGGTGGAGGGCGATGCTCGCGAACCAGCTGGTGCCGGGAGTGGTGGAACAAAGCAGCGCGAGCGGTCCCTGCAGGCTGCCGGCCAGACGCCGGACCATGTCGTCGTAGTCCGGATGCGGCCGGATACGCCAGTCATCCCAGGCGGAGGTGAAGGCGGCGAACGCACCGGCCTCGAACCCGTGCCGTGCGAGCGCGTCCGCCAGGCGCGGACCGAGCTCCCCGAGGGCCGGGAGCTGCTGCTGCAACGAGGCGTAATCCTCGCGGCTCGGGACCGCCAGACCGAGCGAGGCGGCGCGGCTGTCGGGGTGCCGCGCATCGTGCCAGGCGCGGAAACGGTCGAGGGCGGCGCGGGCGGCCGCCGGATCGGCGCCCTGCGTCAGATAGATCGTCCGGTCCGCGCGCTCGCCGAACAATGCCTGCACCCCGGCGGCCTCGGCGCGCAGGAGCGGTGCCGAGATCTCGAGCTCGCGGATGTCGTCGCGCCAGTGCAGTCGCCAGGGGCCCGTGACCGCCACGAGCGCGGCGGCGGCGAGCAGGCCCTGTGCGATCCGCCGGCACGCCACGGTCGGGCGCAGGCGGCGCCCGACCAACGGGCGCGTTTCCATGAAGGGAGGCGTCACCTGTGCGAACCAGAGCAGGGCCACGGCGAGCGCGCAGAGGAGCCCGGCGCTCACGAAGACGCCGAGCTGGCGGATCAGCGGCAGCTCGGAAAACAGGAGGAGCGAAAAGCCGAGCACGGTGGTCAGTGCACTCGCGAGCAGCGGTTTCAGCAGCCGTCGCACCTTGCCCGCATACGATTCGCCTTCATTGGCGGGCGGCTGGAGATAAAGATAGAATCCATAGTCCACCGCGACGCCGCCGAGCAGCGAGCCGACGACGAAGACGAGCACGTGGACGCGTTCGAAGGCATAGAGCGTGACGAGCCACGCCCCGCCCAATCCGCCGAGAATCACCGCGGCGAGATGGATCGACTTGAGCATGCGGCGCAGGCAGAGCGCGCCGACGGCGAGCACGGCGGCGAGCGAGACGAGATTCAGCAGGGAGAGTTCGTGCTCGATCCGGTGGCGGCTTTCCGCCGCGAAACGCGCGATCGAGCTCCAGCGCAGGGAGGCTGCGGGCTCGATCGCACGGGCGGCCGCGAGGGCATCCTCGACCGCCCGAAACACCGGCTCCTGGCCTTCCTCGCGCAGAGGCGAGGCGCGGGCGAGCGCCCAGACCAAGACCGGCCCCGTCTCCGTCGCGGCCGGTTCTTGCAAACCCTGGAAGGCCGCGACCAGTCCGGGCAGCAGCAGCAACGGATCGGAGGCGATGAGATCCTGAAACGCCAGCGCCTCGGGTTGCGCGAGGAAGCTTTCGAGCGAACGGGCGGTGTGCTCGGCGAGCCAGTCCGGCCAGGGCTCGCGGCTGCCGCTTGCCAGGTAGTCCCGTCGGCGCGCCTCGATCCACCCTGGCAGCAGGAGATCGAACCGCTGGCTGAACAACGCCCGGCCCAGCGCTTCGCGCGCCGCCCCGTCGCCCATGAGCGTCGCTTCCGCGAAGGCGGGCGACGCCCGCAACGCCGCCGCCAGCGCGGTCCCGGCTTCCTTTCGCCGGGGGGATCTCTCCGGAAGATCGAGGGCGAGCAGGACGACGCGAGCCTGCTTCTCGGAGGCCATCGAGCGGACGAGGGCCAGCTCGGGCGAGCGCTCGCCGGCGGGGATCAGGTCGAGCACATCGCTGGAGATCCGGTGCTTGAGATCGAGCCGCCCGAGGCCGGCGACGATCGCCACGGCCACCGCGGCCAGCAGCCAGCGGATGCGTGTGTGCGGGCGTGATGCGGCCATCGGCTCAGCGGAAAAACCGTTGCAGCGTGGCGGCGTCGAACACGACGTCGCGATGCGCCTCGGTGATGCGGATCGTCACGCGTTGTTTCGCCGAGCGGCGGAACTCGAGCCGGAGGAGTTCGCCGCCGCGGCCTTCCGCGGTGAACGTCCCGAGCAGGCGCGCGAGCGCGGCGTCTCGCGGCTGCAGGTCCAGCCGCCAGTCGTCGCCGTCGCGCGCGCCGCGCACCGTGAAGGCTCGGTCGATTTCAGCCGGATCGAAGCGCAGCATGGCGGACAGGGCGGCGTTGAGCGCGGTGGCGTGCGGATCGGCGGGCATCGTCCGCGTGCGGCCCTGGTGATCGCGCTGGAGCATGCCGCCGGCATCGACGATGAGGATACGTTCCTCCGGCTGCGTGTAGCGCAGGCTCAGGCCGCGGTCCGGATCGTAGCGCATCTCGCCCTCGAGCACGACGGGACGTTCGCGAAAGGGGAAGACGCGCTCCTCCGCGAAACGCGAGAAAACGGGCGTGTGCAGCGTGAGTTGCGCGAACAGCGGCCGCCACGCGGCGTCGCTTGCGCCGCCTTGCAGCAGGGGCCCGGGCGCCGCGGGCGGCGTGGCGGACGACGGGGCGGCTGCGAGCAGCGCGGCGGCGAGGAGCAGGATTTTTTTCATCGCGAGTCGGCTGCGAGACGGCGGCGGTGCAGGACGGCGGGCCAGCGCCACACGAGCAGTTCGGTCAGCAGGCGCGTATGGAGCCAGACCATGCGCACGTTGTCGCGCACGTAGTGAAAGTGGGAGACCCCGCCGTCCTGGCGGGCGAAATAGCGGCAGACGGCCGGGATGTTGCGCGTGGGCACGCCGGACCAGAAGAGCCGGACTGCGACCTCGGGATCGAAGTCGTAGCGCCGGGCGCCGCGCGTGCGGCGCATCACCCGCGCGAGCGGCGCGAGCGGGTAGACCCGGAAGCCGAACAGCGGATCGTCGATGCCCGCGCCGAAAATCTCCCAGCGCACGAAGCGCACGCTGATCTGCCGGCCCTTGAGCCGCACCAGCGGCGCCTCGGGCCCGAAGACCGGCCGGCCGAGGATCAACGCCGCGGGCGTGGCGGACGATTCCGCCATGAAATCCGCGATGCGGTCGGCGGGATGTTGCCCGTCGGCGTCCATCACGAGCGCATGCGTGAAGCCGGCGGCGAGCGCGAGTTCGGCGCCGGCGAGCACGGCGGCGCCCTTGCCGCGATTTTCGGCGAGGACGATCACGCGCAGGTCCGGATGTTCGCCCGCCAGATCCCGCAGCGCGGCCTCGCTGCCGTCCGTGCAGCCGTCGAGCACGACCCACACGGGCCGCCAGGCGGCGAGCGCCTGCCGCACGGTCGGCACCAGGCGCGGTCCGGTGTGGTAGCTCGGGATGAGCACCAGATGCGTCGACGACGGGCTCATCCGGATACGGGCTCCGGCACGCGCCGGCGCAGGTGTTCCTCGATCTCGGCGGCGAGGGCGAGGGGCGCGCGGGCGGGATCGTGGTCCCAGCGCCGGTCGAGCGTGATTTCGATCCGACCGGGCAGCGGCGGCACCCGCCACCAGGCGCGGCCCCGCGGCACGAGGCCGCGCGAGGCGCGGATCACCAGCAGCTGGACGGGCGCCTGTGCGCGGTGCGCGATCAAGGCGAAGCCGGGCCGGAGTGGGCCGAGCCTCGTGCCGGGCGCGGTCCGCGTGCCTTCGGGGAAGATGAGCAGCGAGCGGCCACCGGCGACCTTGTCGGCGACCTCGCGGACCAGATCCACGCCGGCCTGGCCGGCGGCGTAGCCGGCGAGGATGGCGGCGGGCCCGATGGCGGGATTGCGCATTAACGCCGGCTTGAAGATGCAGATGGCGTCGGGCAGCCGCGCGAGCACGATCGGAGCGTCCACGAGCGACGGATGGTTCGCGACGTAGACGGTGCCGGCGGGCAGATCCGGCGGAAAGTTCTTCCAGACGATGCGGAGCGTGCCCGTCGCGTGAAACCAACGCACCCACCAGTCGAACAGCCAGCGGATAAGAGAGCGCGCACGCCGTTCCCGCGCCGGCGAGTGCGGAAGCGGCAGCAAAAGGATGCTGCCGAGGTTCAGCGCGAGGCCGACCGCGCCGAACGTCACCCAGGACAGGTAGTAGGCGACGACGAGATAGGGACGGGCCAGCGCTCGGATCATGACGCGGGCGGCGCGCCGGCCGCGGGGGGATTGAGCGGGAGGAAGTTGAACCAGCAATACGGATCGGCACGCAGCAGCGACTCGACCAGCCGGAGGAAGTCCTGGAAGTGGTCGCGGGCGCGCCGGAGCGCGTCCGCCCTGGCCTCGCCCGGCTGACGGCGGAAGACCGGCGAACTGTGCAGGCGGCTGCGCCGTCCGTCGCCGGCGACGCCGACGCTCAGCAGCACCGGCCGGTCGAAGATCAGCGCCAGATGATAGATGGTGAACGGGAACAGCCGCCGCGCGCCGAGGAATTCGAACGCTTCGGTGCGCGAGCTGTGCTCGAGCCGGTCGCATTGCAGCGCGATCACGCCGCCGGTCTGAGCGGCCTCCTTCAGGGCGAAGAGCAGGTCGGTGCGGTCGTTGACCCAGATGAATCGCACGGCCCCGCCGCAGCGGTGCGCGAGCGCCTCGGTGTCGTGCGAGTTGCCGACGCGCTGGCGGACGATGTGCACGGGCCCGCGGGCGAGGCCGCCGAGCTGGAACCCGAGCATGTCGGAAAGCCCCACGTGCATCGTGCCGAGCAGCATCGATTCCCCGGATGCGATCCAGCGGGAGAAGTCGGTGGCGTCGGCGGCGTAGTCGCAGGGGACCGCGGCGCCGTTGGCGAGCCGCAGCCGCAGCATCAGCGATTCCTCGAAGGCGAAGAAATGCCGGAAGACGTCGCGCCAGGTCGGCGGCCGCGGGAGCAGCACGCGCAGGTAATCGCGCGAATGGCGCCGCTGGCAGGGCATGCCGGCGAGGGCGATGCCGGTGCCGAGCGCGCGCAGCGGACGGAAAACGACCTCCGGCAGGACGCGATCGGCGAGGCGCAGGAATTGATAGCCCCAGCTCGGGCCGGGATTGCGCGACGGGAGCGGCGCCGGGGCGGGACGTGGCGGGGTCGCGTTCACCACCACTCCAGTTCGAGCGTCCAGCCCGTGCCGGCCGCGCCCCGCCACGGGCGGCGACCATGCAGCAGATCGAACCAGACCGGCAGGGCGAGCGCGCCGGCGGCCTCCGGGGCCGGGGCGACGGCGATGCGCCCGATGGACTGCGCGCTGCGCCCGCGCGCGAGCACGAGGGTGAAGGCGAACGAGCGGTCGCCGGCGGCGCCGTTCTCGCGCAGCCACGAGCCGCGCTCATCGCCGCCGGACCACAGAACGCGGGCCGCGGGGGTGAGCAGCGCGGCGAGCGCCGCCTGCACCGGCAGCTCGCCGGAGCCGGTGAGGGGGAAAAACTCCCGCACCGCCTGCTGCCGGCCGATCAGGCTTTGTTGCACGCCGCTCGGATGGATCGAGGTCTGAAACAGTGTCGGACTCGGGGTCGGGAAACTGTCGAGGTATTGCTCGAGCGCGGGGCTCTCGCCGTAGACGGAGGAATAGACGACGGCGTCGTCCGCGGACGGGGCGTCGGGCGGCAGCGTGGAACCGACCATCATGCCGAGCAGCGTCATGCGCCGCGCGGCACCCGGGGCGAAACGCGCCTTCAGGCGTTCGCGCGTCGCACCGGGCGTCCCCTCCGGCGCGGCCTCGGTCTGCACGGACTGGATGAAGCGTTCAAGCATGGCTGAGCAGCAGGGCGGCATGCGCGCCGCCGAAGGCGTTGCTGGTGCAGACGACGCCGTCGAACGCACGGTTGTCGAAGGCCGTCAGCTCTACGTTGCCGGCCAGCGTCGGCGCGGCGGAACCGACGGTGCCTGGGGTGTGGCCCGAGCGCAGCGCCGCGGCGGCGAGGGCGAGCTCGACGAGGCCGCAGCTGCCGAGCGTGTGGCCGAGCGCGCCTTTCCAGCCGACGAGCGGCGCGTCGGGAAACGCCGTCGCGAGCGTGGCGGCCTCGAGCCGTCCGGCCTCGAGCGTGCCGGTGCCGTGGCCTTTCAGCCACAGCCGCCGCCCGCGTCCGGGCAGGCCGGCGAGCGCGGCGGCGAAGCCGGTTCCGTCCGCCCGGTTGGCGGTGAAGTGGTGCATTTCGTTGAACAGGCTCTGGCCGGCGATCGCGAACTCGCCGACGCCGCGCGTGAGCACGGCGTAGGCCGCGCCGTCGCCAAGGCCGATCGCGCCGACGTTGCGATCCTGATACGGCGCGGGGAAGACGCCGTTCAGGATCTTGAGCGCATGGAAGCCGCCGGCGACGAACGGGCTGAGGAAATCGAACGAGAACACCAGCGCGGAGTCGGCGAGCCCGGCGGCGAGCAGCCGCGACGCGTGCAGCAGCGCGAGATGGGCCGTGACGCATGCGTGGGAGAAGACGGCGATGTTTCCGCCCCAGCGGAGTTCCTGCCTCAGCCAGTCCACACAGGTGTGCGGGGCGCCGTGCCGAAGGTGGGCGCGGTCGCCGCCGTGGCGGAAACCGTAGAGGCTGCCGACGCCGAAATTACTGCTTGCGACGCAGACCGGATGCCGCGGCCCGCCCCAGCCCTGATCGTTGACGGGCGCGACGAGGCGGCGCAGCGGTTCGAGCCAGGCCGGCGGGGCCGTTTCGTCGAGCCCGCGGCCGGGCAGCAGGGCGAGCGGGACCGGATCGCCGCCATCGGCTCCGCGCACGGGGACGGCCCGCAGGGCGCTTCGCCCCTCGAGCAGGGCCGCGTGCGTGGCCGCAGCGCCGCCGAAAGGCGTGAGGCAGTCGCAGGCCGCGAGCCGAACCGCGTTGAGATCACCGGCCATGGTCGGCACCGCGCGCGCGGTCAGAGCGGTGGCAGCCGGGAGGGATCGGCGCGGGAGCGGATGAAGGCGGCCAGACTTGCGATGCTGGACAGCGCTTCGCGGGATTCCTCGCTGCTGGCGATCTTGAGGCCGAATTCGCGTTCGAGCTGCACGACCAGTTCGAGCGCGTCGATCGAGTCCAGCGCGAGGCCGGAGCCGATCAGGGGATCGTTGTCGCCGATCTGATCCGGCGTGACCCCATCGAGTTTCAGCGTGTCGACGATGAGGTGTTTGAGGCGGTCGTTAAGGGGGTCGGCCATGGGACGGGAGATTGACTCGCGGCGGCTGTCCGCCCGCAAGCCGGAACATCGGCGAAAGAGGATCGATCAGGGGCTGAATCGTCGCAGGACGTGGCAGACGTTGCTGCCGCCGAACCCGCTGCTGTTGTTCAACGCGAGTCGCGGGCCCTCCGCGATCGTGTCGACGGGAAGCTGCAGCCCGTCGCACGCCGGATCGGGCGTCGCGAGATGCGCGTTGCCCGGCGTGAACCCTTCCGCGATCGCCAGGGAGCAAAACGCGGCCTCCATGACGCCGGCCATCGACAGCGGGTGGCCGGTCAGGCCCTTCGTGCTGCTGATCCGCGGATGCGCGCCGGCTGCGGTGAAGACGGAGCGAAGCGCCAGCGCCTCGGCGCGATCGCCGACCGGCGTGGAAGTGGCGTGGGCGTTGACATAATCGATATCCGCGGCGGAGACCCGTGCATCGGCCAGCGCGCGCTCCATCGCCCGCCGGATCCCGGCGCCCTCGGGATGCGACATCGCCACGCTGTGGCCGTCGGCGCTTTGGCCCCAGCCGGCGATCTCGGCATAGACGCGGGCGCCGCGCGCGGCGGCGGCTTCCGCCTCCTCGACAATCAGCGCCACCGCACCGCCCGCACCGACGAAACCGTCGCGCCCGGCGTCGAACGGTCGCGAGGCGAGCCGCGGATCCGCGGCGGTCGACAGCGCACGCATGCCGGCAAACGGCAGGATCGTCTCGGCGTTGTGCTCCTCCGCGCCGACGACGATCACGCGGTCGAGCCGGCCGAGGCGGATCTCGTCGCAGGCATAGCCGAGCGCGTGGCTCGACGACGCGCAGGCGGAGACAAAGCCGCAGACCGCGCCGGTGATGTGGAAATGCGCCGCAAGGTTGAAATTCAACGTGCCGGCGATGGAGCTGACCACGCCCATGGGATTGCCGCGCTCGCCGCGGACCGCGTGCATCTGCGCCAGGTGGTGATGGAGCAGCATCGCCGAACCCGCCGAGGCGCAGAACAGGCCGGTCCGCGGATCGTCGGCCACCCGGCCGGCCAGCGCCGCGTCGTCGAGCGCCTGCGCGAGCGCGCAGAACGCGAACACGCCGTGCGGCGCCAGTCCCCGCACGGTCTCACGCGGGATGTCGTAGCGGGCGGGCCACGTCCAGTCGCGGCAACTGGTGGAGGCGACGTCGAAGCCGTCGACCGTGCCGGCGAGCCGCACGGTCAGGCGGGGATTGCCCAGAAACTCGACCGGCTTGAGCCCGTGCCGGCCCGCTCGCAGGCTGGCCGAGACGCTCGAGCCGTCCAGGCCGACGGGGGTGATGAAGCCGAGACCGGTGACGACCGGCCGGCGCGCGCGCGGAGGATTCACGCCGGCGTGGATTGTTCGGCGACCTTGCGTGCGACGAAGGCGTGCAGGTCGCCGACGGTCTGGAGCGCCATGATCTCTGGATTCTGGATACTGACGGCGAAGAGGTCCTCGAAGAAAAACACGATCTCGGCGACGGCGAGCGAGTCGAAGCCCAGATCCTCGATCAAGCGCGCGGAGTCGGCCGGCGCCGTCACGGGTGCCGCCCCGGGACGCTTCGGCATGAAATCGCACAGGGCGGCCTGCACGACGGTCCGCAAATCCGGCAGGTTGCGATCGGTGCAGAAACGCTGATACGCGTCGCGGATCTCGAGGGGGAAGCGCGCCAGGGGTGCGGGGCAGCTGGAGGGCAAAGACATCGCCGGAATAGCAACAGGCTGGCAGCCACGGGCTCAAGTTTCTTCTTGGTTTTGCGCCTCGGATCGCGGCGCCATCGATTCGATAGCAGGCGTGAAAGACGCCACGCCGCCGAATGCTTATAACGCGGTCCGTGGCGGCGCGAGCCGCGTGTCCCGATGGCGGGGAGACGTTTTTGACTCGCCCGGCCGAGGGCCGCCGCGGCACCGTCACGGGCGATGCCGGATACCTTGGCTTCAACCTGGGCCCGAACCGTAAGCTCCGATCCCGCCGCGACCGCCCTGATCGATGCGGCGACGGGGCGGACTTGGTCGCGCGGCGCCCTCGCGCAGGAAGTCCTCGCGTGGCGGGCGGCGCTGCCTGCCGCGGCGCTGCGGCGGCGCGCGGTCGTCATGGCCGAGCCCAACGGACCGGCGTGGTGGCGGGTGTTCTTGGGGCTGCTCGCGGCCGACGCCGTGCCGGTGCCGGTCGATCCGACGGAGCCGCCCGACAACCAGCTCGCGATCGCGCGGTCCATCGGCGCGGGCTGGTGCTGGCGCGACGGGGAACTGGTCGCGGCGGCGGCGCAGCCGCGCCGGTGGACGGCTGCGCTTATCAAGTTGACCAGCGGCAGCACGGGCGTGCCGAAGGCGCGTCCGTTCACGTCGGCGCAGATGCTGGCCGATGGCCGGCAGATCTGCGCGACGATGGACGTGCGTCCGGACGATCTCAACCTGGCGGTCATCCCGCCCGGGCATTCCTACGGCCTGGGCAATCTTGTCATCCCCCTGCTGGCCCAGGGCACGCCGGTGCTCTGCGTTGGCAGTCCGCTGCCGCAGGCGATCGCGGCCGATTGCGCGCGGTGGCGGCCGACGGTTTTTCCCGCGGTGCCGGCGGTGCTGCGCGCGCTCGTCCTCGCCGAAGTGGATCCGGCGGCGCTGGCGAGCCTGAGGCTGGTGATCTCGGCCGGGGCGCCGCTGCCCGCGGCGATCGCGACAGCCTTTGCGGAAAAATACGGCCGGCGGGTGCACGGATTCTACGGCACGACCGAGACGGGCGGCATCGCCTTCGACCGGTCGGGCGAGGCGACGCTGACCGGCCGCAGTGTCGGACGTCCGCTCGAGGGCGTGACGATCGCATTCGGCCGCGGAAAACGTTTTCACGTGGCCGGCCCGGCGGTCGCGGCGGGCCGCCACCGGCCGGCCGATCATGCGCGGTGGAACGAGGCCGGCGAACTGGAGTTGCTCGGCCGCTCCGGCCGCATCGTGAAACTCGCCGGCCGGCGGCTCGATCTCGGCGAGATCGAGTCCGTGCTGCGCGCGCTGCCCGGCGTGCGCGACGCCTATGCGACGATCGGAGCCGGCCGCCGCGAGCTGCTGCAGGTCGCGGTCGCGACGGACGCGGGAACGACGGAACTGAAGGCGGCCGCCCGGGAGCGGCTCGCCGCCTGGAAACTCCCGCGGCGGTGGAGCGTGATGCGCGATTTTCCGCTCACCGTGCGGGGAAAAACGGATACGCGCCGGCTGCGGGCCCTGCTGGCCGGCGCGTGAGCGACCGGCGGCGGTGCGATCAGAGATCGACGCCGAAATCGAAGTAGGAGTTGCCGGTGCCGGTAAACCACCCGGCGACCATGCCCTGCATCTCGCCCGTGTAGAGGATAACGGCGTATTCGCCCGGAGCGAGCGGACCGGCGGGCGTGAGTTTGTAGATCGTGAACCCTTTCTGGGCCCTGGACTGGTCGGTG
>Ga0222421_100131_pt1 | contig 72826 bp, 66 predicted proteins | sample 3A1ome_2_FD_182473 | JGI IMG/M metagenome (GOLD analysis project Ga0222421, IMG submission 182473) | Enriched microbial communities from leaf-cutter ant dump, University of Wisconsin, Madison, United States - 3A150A (version 2) | ecosystem: Environmental > Terrestrial > Nest > Insects nest > Nest... | reverse complement strand
CGGCAATCCCTTCATGAATTCCTGAAATCGGCTTATCCTGTACATGTTGCAGGGTGGGTTTTTAAGTTGGCAAACAGGGGTTTACCCCCTTAAACCTTTCCCTGCAACCCTTCACAAGCTTGTCAACCGAATTATTCCGGACAGTAGTGCGCGCAGGCGGGAACCCAGCGGCTTGGCTGGCAAACGACACTGGGCCCCCGCCTGCGCGGGGGCGACAGACTGAAAGGTTCGCGGCTGTATTTGCATCAAACGCTATGGAAGATCGCCGGATGCCGTTCCGTTAAACCGACTGCTCCCACTTCCTTGTCGTCCCCGCGCAGGGTTGAGCAGGGAATTCAGACCGCATGCGGTCTGCCTGCGAAACGGTTTTCGCTTGCAAGCGAAAGCGCGCCCTGCAAGGGGGACCCAGCGGCGTAGCACTGCTACATTCTCCCTGCGCGGAAATCACAGACAAACCCGACGGCCACCCAACCAACCCGCACCGGTATCCCGATGGCCGCACATCCCCGCCTCTCCCACTTCGCCGCCGGCGCCCGCGACACGCTGCCGATGCTGGTCGGCGCGGCGCCGTTCGGCCTGATCTTCGGCACGCTGGTGGCGCCGGCGCAGTTGGCCGGCTGGCAGGGACAGCTGATGTCGCTCGGCGTATTCGCCGGTTCCAGCCAGTTCATCGCCGCCGGCCTGATGGCGAGCGGCACCGGCATGCTGGTGATCTGGTTCGCCACGCTGATCGTCAACCTGCGCCACATGCTGTACGCCGCCACGCTGCTGCCGCGCGTGCGCCATCTGCCGGCGCGCTGGCGCTGGCTGCTCGGTTTCGTGCTGACCGACGAAACCTTCGCGGTGATGGATGGCTATTACCGGCGCCACCCGGACACGCCGCTCGGCCACTGGTATTTCCTCGGTTCCGGGCTGGCGATGTACCTCAACTGGCAGTGCTGGACGGCGATCGGCATCGTGTTCGGCGCGGTGTTTCCGCAGTTGCAGACGCTCGGGCTGGATTTCGCGATGGTGGCGACCTTCATCGCCATCATCGTGCCGCAGCTGTTCGCCGCGCCGCGTCTGGCGGCGGCGCTGGCGACCGGGCTGGCCGGCTATCTGCTGAAGGACTGGCCGTACAAGCTGGGCCTGCTGATGGCGGTCGGCATCGGTATCGGCGTCGGCCTGCTGGCCTCGCGCTGGCTGGCACGCCATGCGCGGCGGCGGGAGCGCGCATGAGCGCCACCATCACGATCCTCGGCATGGCGGCGCTGACGGTGCTGGTCAAGGCGCTGATTTTCCTGCTCGGCGAACGGGTCAGGTTCTCGCCGCTGGCGCGGCAGGCGCTGGATTTCGTGCCGGTCACGGTGCTGACGGCGATCATCGTGCCGATGGTGCTGGCGCCGCATGGCGGCGGCCTCGAACTGGATTGGCGCAATCCGCAACTGGTGGCGGCCGGCGCGGCGGTACTGGTCTGCGCGGTGACGCGCCAGGCACTACTGACGATCGGCGTCGGGCTCGTGGTGTTTTTCGCCTGGCAGTACTGGCTGGGCTGAGCCGCAACGCCGGACCGCCAGCGCCGCCTCAGGCCAGCGCCTCGTCCAGCCAGTCCAGCGCCACCGCCGACGAATACGCCAGATTGGCGACCTGGCAGTGGCCGTCGGCGCCTTCCTCGGCGCTGAACACGTAGCCGGCGGCGCCGGCCACCTGCTGGCGGAAATGCTGGTACTGGGCCAGCGGCTGCGCGCCCTCTCCGCTGCCGACCAGGCCCAGCGCCGGACAGGCGATCTTCGCCAGTCCGGCATCATCGACACGGAATTCGCGCAGCCGCAGATAGGTCTGCTTCAGGCTGTCGCAGCCGAAGCGCAGCATCAGGTTGCGCATCATTTCGCGCGTCTGCGGCGGCACCGCGGCCGGCGGCAGATGATCGACCTCGGCCAGCTTGATGTCGTCGGCATCCGGCATCTGCGCCGGATCGAAACCGACGAACGAGGTCATGTAGGCGTGCAGATCGATGATCGGCGAATTGGCGATCAGCGCGCGGATGCGCGGTTCGTGCACCGCCATGCGGGTGGCGAAATAGCCGCCGAAGCTGATGCCCATCAGCGCCACCCGGGCCGGATCAGTGTCCGCACGCGCCAGCAGGTAATCCAGCGCCACCTTGGCGACCCGTTCGGTATCGGGAATGAATGCCAGCTGCGGATGGAAGCGCACGGTGTCCATCTGGCCGGGGCCGGCGATCAGCAGCAGCTGGTAGCCGCGTTCCAGCGCGGCGCGGCCGTAGGACAGCCAGGTTTCTTCCAGCGTGCCGTCATAGCCGCTGATCATCATCAGCGTCTTGCGCCGGCCGGCGGCTTTGGCCGGGCGCATGAAGTAGGCCGGCAGCGGCGTCGCGCCGAACGGCAGCGACACCACCTCGAAGGCATCGTCCTGCAAGCCCATCGCCGCCAGGAAGCAGGCGCGGCTCTTCATGCCGTAGGCGGCATGCTGCGGATCGGCGATGCTGGTGTAGTACTCGGCGGCGCGGTAGCTGTTGCAGGCCACCAGATATTGCTCGCGCGCGCTGATCGGATGATGGCGCGCGGCGCGCTGGCGGGCATCGGCTTCCTGGCGGGCGGCGGCGGCGGCGAACTGCGTCACCCAGCTGGCCGGCACGCCGTTGTCGATGCGCCGCGCCAGCGCCAGGCATTCGCCGACCGAGGCGCCGCCGTAGCGCGCCGCGCCGATCTGGCGGATCAGCTGGAAATCCATTTCCGGGTCGGCGAAGCCGGCCACCCTGGTGCGGCTGCGCTCCAGACCGGAGGGCTTGGAGGGCTTGGCGGCCTCGCCGCCTTGCGGCGGCGGCGCCGCGATCCCGGCCGGCGTCAGCGCCGGCAGGCAGAGGCCGGCCGCCACCGTGGCCAGCAGGTGACGGCGGCGCGCCGATGCCGGGGTGCCGGTTTGATCGGTTTGGTCGTGGCGTGCTTCCTGGGTCATGCTGTCTCTCCCGTATTATTGTTCTGCAACCCGGCGCGATAGATACTCCCCTGCATTCCACTTGATTCCGGGCGCCAACCGGACATCTACATCACATACTCCCCACTCCGATACCGCGCAATTGCCTACACCCGTTCGCGCACCCAGCCGGCGACGCCTTCCAGCGCCTGCGCCAAGCCGGCCGGATCGGTGCCGCCAGCCTGCGCCATGTCGGGCCGGCCGCCGCCCTTGCCGCCAACCTGCTGGGCGACGAAGTTGACCAGCTCGCCAGCCTTGACCCTGGCGGTGGCGTCCCTGGTAACGCCGGCGATCAGGCTGACCTTGCCGTCCTGCACCGCCGCCAGCACGATCGCCGCGCTCTTCAGCTTGTCCTTCAGCTTGTCCACGGTTTCGCGCAGCGTCGGTACGTCGGCGCCGGCCAGCGTCGCCGCCAGCACCTTGATGCCGTGGATGTCGATCGCCTGCGCCGCCAGTTCGTCGCCCTGGCCGGACGCCAGTTTCGATTTCAGCGCCGCCACTTCCTTTTCCAGCGCGCGCACCTGATCCTGCACCTGGCCGATGCGCTGCGGCAGTTCTTCCGGCGGCGTCTTCAGCGCGGCGGCGGCGGCGGCGATGCGCGCCGACAGCGTCTGCACCAGTTCCAGCGCCACCTCGCCGGTGACCGCCTCGACGCGGCGGATGCCGGCGGCGACGCCGCCTTCCGAGACGATCTTGAACAGGCCAATGTCGCCGGTGCGGCTGACGTGGGTGCCGCCGCACAATTCCTTCGACGAGCCGATGCCGAGCACGCGCACCTGATCGCCGTACTTTTCACCGAACAGCGCCATCGCGCCATAGGCGATGGCGTCGTCGTAGGCCATCAGCCTGGCTTCGGTGGGGAGGTTGGCCAGCACTTCGCGGTTGACGATTTTCTCGACCTCGCGGATTTCCCCGGCGGTCAGCGGGGCGTCGTGGCTGAAGTCGAAACGGGTCTTGTCGGCATCCACCAGCGAACCCTTCTGCGCCACGTGGCTGCCCAGCACTTCGCGCAGCGCCTTGTGCATCAGATGGGTGGCCGAGTGGTTGCGCACGGTTTGCGCGCGCCGGGCGGCATCGACCTGCGCCGCCACCGTGTCGCCGAGCGCCAGCGTGCCGGCGCTCAGTTCGCCGTGGTGGCCGAACACCTCGGGCTGGATTTTCTGCGTGTCGCTGACGACGAAGCGCGCGCCGGCCGCTTCCAGCACGCCGGCGTCGCCGACCTGGCCGCCGGATTCGGCATAGAACGGCGTGGTGTCCAGCACCACGATCGCCGGCTGCCCGGCCTCGATCTTCGGCACCGCGCTGCCGCCGACGTACAGCGCCACCACCTTGCCCTGCTGCGCCAGCGTGTCGTAGCCGACGAAGCGGGTCTTGGCGCCGTCGTATTCCAGCGCCACCTGGCTCTTGAACTTGCCGGCGGCGCGCGCCTGCTGCTTCTGCCGTTCCATCGCGGCGTCGAAGCCGGCGCCGTCGATCTCGATGCCGCGCTCGCGGCAGATGTCGGCGGTCAGGTCGAACGGGAAGCCGTAGGTGTCGTACAGCGTGAAGGCGACCTCGCCGGACAGCGTCTTGCCGCCGCCCTGCGCCAGTTCGGCTTCGAGGATTTTCATGCCGTGTTCCAGCGTTTCACCGAAGCGTTCCTCTTCCTGCTTCAGCACCTGCTCGACGCGCGCCTGCGCTTCCGCCAGTTCCGGATAGGCGCCGCCCATCTCGCGCACCAGATCGGCCACCAGCTTGTGGAAGAACGGCCGCGACTGGCCCAGCTTGTGGCCATGCCGCAGCGCCCGCCTCACGATTCGCCGCAGCACGTAGCCGCGTCCTTCGTTGCCGGGGATGACGCCATCGACGATCAAAAACGCGCAGGCGCGAATGTGGTCGGCGATCACCTTCAGCGAGTTGTTGGCCAGATCGGCGCAGCCGGTTTCGCGCGCGGCCGCCTGGATCAGGTGCTGGAACAGGTCGATCTCGTAGTTGGAATGCACGTGCTGCAGCACCGCGGCGATGCGTTCCAGCCCCATGCCGGTATCGACGCAGGGGCGCGGCAGCGGATGCAGCACGCCGGCCTCGTCGCGGTTAAACTGCATGAACACCAGATTCCAGATTTCGATGTAGCGGTCGCCGTCTTCCTCGGCCGAACCCGGCGGCCCGCCCCAGATGTCGGCGCCGTGGTCGTAGAAAATTTCCGAGCACGGGCCGCACGGGCCGGTGTCGGCCATCTGCCAGAAGTTGTCGGAGGCGTAGCGCGCGCCCTTGTTGTCGCCGATGCGGATGATGCGCTCGGCCGGCACGCCGACCTCGTCGCGCCAGATCGCATAGGCTTCGTCGTCTTCCTGATAGACCGTGACCCACAGCTTGTCCTGCGGCAGCCGGTAGACGCCGGTCAGCAGTTCCCAGGCGTAGTGGATTGCGTCCTTCTTGAAATAGTCGCCGAACGAGAAGTTGCCGAGCATTTCGAAGAAGGTGTGGTGGCGCGCGGTATAGCCGACGTTTTCCAGATCGTTGTGCTTGCCGCCGGCGCGCACGCAGCGCTGCGCGGTGGTGGCGCGCGAGTAGGCGCGCTTGTCCTGGCCGAGGAACACGTCCTTGAACTGCACCATGCCGGAATTGGTGAACAACAGCGTCGGGTCATTGCCCGGCACCAGGCTCGCCGAACGGACGATGGTGTGTCCCTTCGATTCGAAGAATTTCAGGAATTTGTCGCGGATTTCAGCTGATTTCATGTTCTTTGGCCAAGGGAAAACGAAGGTATCGCAAACCGCCGATTATACGTGATCGGCCTGCCGGCCCCGGCGCCGCAAAGCCGCCAGCGGCGGGCGTTTCAGGCCGGGCGGCGGCCGAAATCGGCGCTGAAAAGATCGATGCGGTCGGTGCAGAACGCATCCACGCCCCACTCCAGCAGTTCGCGCGCGCGCGCCGGGTCGTTGACGGTGTAGCACATCAGCCCGTGGCCGGCGTCCTTGATCGCGCGCGCCTGTTCCGGCCGCAGATGTTTCTGGTTGGTGTGCAGCGCGACCGCGCCCAGCTCGCGCAGTTGCCGCGCCCAGTCGTCCGGCACCACGTCGAACAGGCAGCCGCGCGGAATCTCCGGCGCCTCCTCGGCGGCCACCCGCAGCGCCTCCATGCTGAACGACGAGAACAGCGGCAGATCGGCTGCGGCGGCGCCGATCCGGTCGGCGAACAGTTCCCGCACCAGCCGCGCCGCCTGGCGGCCGGTAGCGGCCTCGAAGCCGGGTGCCGGCTTGATCTCGATGTTCATCCAGATGCCTTCGGCGCGGCAGAATTCGATCACCGCCCGCAGGCCCGGCACCGGCTCGCCGGCGTAGCGTGGATCGAGCCAGGAGCCGGCATCCATCGCCGCCAGTTCGGCCGCGCTGTAATCCGGCACCGCGCCGGCGCCGGCCACGGTGCGGCCGAATTGCGGATCGTGCATCAGGATCGGCACCGCGTCGCGCGCCAGCATCACGTCGAATTCGATTGCATGAAAACCGCGCCGCAGCCCGGCGCGAATGCCGGCCAGCGTATTTTCCGGCGCCAGGATGCCGCCGCCGCGATGCGCGATGACTTTCGGATAGGGCCACATGGGAATGCTCCGGCAACAGGGGATCCCGGCATCATAAAGGATGTCGCCGGCCGGCCACGGCGCGCGCGGATGCGATAATCGGCACCCGTTCCCGATCCGATGGCGCCCTTCCCGATGAACGATTCGACGACCAGAAAATCCCTCGGCCACATCCGCGTGCTGGACCTGTCACGGGTGCTGGCCGGCCCGTGGTGCGGACAGAATCTGGCCGACCTCGGCGCCGACGTGATCAAGATCGAACGCCCCGGCAGCGGCGACGACACGCGCGCCTGGGGTCCGCCGTATCTGCGCGACGGCGATGGCGCCGACACCTCGGAAGCCGCCTACTATCTGGCCGCCAATCGCGGCAAGCGTTCGGTCACGCTGGACATCGCCAGCGCCGACGGCCAGGCGCTGCTGCGCCAGCTGGTGCGCCACTGCGACGTGGTGCTGGAAAACTACAAGGTCGGGCAGCTGAAGAAATACGGACTCGACTATGAATCGCTGAAGCGCGAGAAGCCGGACCTGGTGTACTGCTCGGTCACCGGCTTCGGCCAGGACGGCCCCTACGCGCCGCGCGCCGGCTACGACTTCATCGTGCAGGGCATCGGCGGCTTCATGTCGATCACCGGCGAACGCGACGCGCTGCCCGGCGGCGGCCCGCAGAAGGCCGGCGTCGCGGTGGCCGACCTGATGACCGGCATGTACGCCACCGTCGCCGTGCTGGCGGCGCTGACGCACCGCGACCGCACCGGCGAAGGCCAGTACATCGACATGGCGCTCCTGGACGTGCAGGTGGCGATGCTGGCCAACATGGGCACCAACTATCTCGCCAGCGGCAAGCCACCGGCGCGCTGGGGCAACGCCCATCCGAACATCGTGCCCTACCAGACCTTCGCCGCCGCCGACGGCCACCTGATCGTCGCGGTCGGCAACGACGGCCAGTTCCGCAAGCTGGCGGCGCTGCTCGACCAGCCGCAACTGGCCGACGACGAACGCTTCGCCACCAACCCGGCGCGCGTCGCCCACCGTGACACCCTGGTGCCGCTGCTGGCCGAATTGATCGCCACCCGTCCGCGTGCGCCGCTGCTGGCGGCGCTGGAACAGGCCGGCGTGCCGGCCGGGCCGATCAACGATCTGGAACAGGTGTTCGACGACCCGCAGGTGCGCGCGCGCCAGCTGCAGATCGAACTGCCGCATCCGAGCGCCGGCAAGGTCAATCTGGTCGCCAGCCCGCTGCGGTTGTCGGCGACGCCGCCAAACTACCAACTGCCGCCGCCGCTGCTGGGCCAGCATACCGAACAGGTGCTGGAGGAATTGCTGGGCTGCGACGCCGAGCGCATCGCCACGCTGCGGCGCCAGCGGGTGATCTAGGGAATTCACATACTCCCAAGGTGGCCGGCCTGTAGCGAGCGCCGGGTATTGTAAAAACCAACATACTCCCAATGATTTCACGGATTATCAGGGCACTGCCACCGCTGAACGGCATCATGCATGGCCGCTGCGGCGCACCGGCATCGATGCCGCGCCTCTGCCAGGCACCTTCGCCGAAGCCGCGAAATATCATATGGTATTATCCAAAATACCAAATGGAGGCACCATGTCCAGCAAATCCGCTTTCACCACCACCAAGACGCGCGGCACGGCCGCCGCGCCGGCCAGCAGGCGCGTTCCGCCCGCTTCCCGCCTGTTTGAAGAACTGGTCGAAGGCGAGCCGGTGGTCGGCATTTCAGCGGTACACGCGATCCGCGCCGGCTTTTCCGCCGACATGCTGAAATCGGCAAGCCGCTTTTTCGACGTGCCGGAAAAAACCCTGTACCAGATCACGCACATCGCGCCATCCACCGCGCACCGATTGCTGCAGAAGCGCGCCAGAATCGATCCGGCCGCCAGTGAACGCATCGTCCGCATGAGCGACTTCACCCGTATGGCGCAGGAGGTGTTCGAGGATCGGGAAAGCGCATTGGCCTGGCTCAAGCGTCCCAACGGCGCGCTCGGCGGCGCCGCCCCGCTCGAACTGGCCGACACCGAACCCGGCGCGATGGCGGTTCGCCAGATCCTGAACGCCATCGCCACCGGCGGCGCCCTTTGATGCGCGCCTGGCGCATCGCCCCGGCCCCCTGGGCCACCGACAAGGTTTGCAAGGGATCGCGCGATTACGGCGGCCGCTGGAATCCGGTCGGCATGGCCGCGCTGTATGCCGGCAGCACGCCGGAACTGTGCGCGCTGGAGTATTTCGTTCACCTGTCCGGTCCGGTTCACCCGCCGCTGAAGCTGGTCGCGGTCGATATTCCGGACGATCCGGAACTGATGCTGGAAGTATCCACGACCGCCTTGCCGCCCGACTGGAACAGCCTGCCGGTTTCGGCCGGCTCGCAGAGCTTCGGCGGCCGCTGGCTCGCTCAGGCGCAACAACTGGTGCTGCTGTTGCCCTCGGTGATCGTGCCGGAATCCAGAAATCTGCTGATCAATCCGGCCCATCCGCGCTACCGCGACGTGCGCCTGACGATCCTGCGCGACTTCGCGTTCGACGGGCGCATGCTGGCCCGGTAGCCGGCATCAGCGGCGCCTCCCCTTCGTTTCTCCTTCATCCGGCGCCGGTTTTCGCCATCTGGCGCCCGCGATCCGGCGTTTCGTCGCATCGCGCTGGCGGCGCCCGGCGGCGCTGCCGAGAATGCCCGCATGTTCAAGCGGCTGGAGAAACGTCATGGCTTTCACTCCCCTGATTCTGGTGCACGCCGGTGCGGCCGGCGCCGCGCTGCTGCTGGGCGGCATCACCTTCCTGATGAAAAAGGGCACTGCGCGCCATCGCCTGCTCGGGCGCGGCTGGGTGCTGCTGATGGCGCTGGTGGCGCTCAGTTCGTTCTGGATCCAGACCAGCGGCCACTGGTCATGGATACACCTGCTGTCGGTGGCGACGCTGGCCGGGCTGGCGCGGGCGATCTACGCCGCCGCCCACGGCAACATCCGCGAGCATCGCGGCCTGATGCAGAAAATCTACGTCGGCGGCCTGCTGCTGGCCGGCCTGTTCACGCTGCTGCCGAGCCGGCTGCTGGGCCAGATGGTGTGGCATGCGGTCGGCCTGATATGAGGAGCGCGGGAATGGCAAACGATCCGCACTACCACGCTGCCGCACGCCACGTCGAGCGCAAGCTCGGCTTCCTGATCCACCTGGCCGTGTACGCGCTGGTGAATGCCGGACTGGTGACGCTGAACCTGCTGTATCAACCGCAGCGGCCGTGGGCGCTGGGGCCGCTGCTGGGCTGGGGAATCGGGTTACTATTCCACGCGCTGGCGGTGTTCCTGCACGCGCCGGGCGCGCGCTGGAAACAGCGCATGATCGAACGCGAACTGGACAAACGCCGACACTCGCCGACCGCATGACTGCCACCTCATCCCTCGCGGCACCGCCATCCGGCCCGGCCGTTTCGCGCCGCCGGCTGCTGGCGCGACGGCTGCCGTTCGACTTCGCCATCGTCAGCGTGTTCAACCTCGCCATCGCGCTGCTGCTGACCTATCTGGTGCGGGTCGACAGTTCCTTTGTCGAAAACCTGGTGTTTTCGCTGTGCATCGGCAGCCTGGTGTGGCTGATCGCCGATGGCGGTCGGATTTTGCTCTGGGGCGAAAACAGTCCGCCCAAATTGCCTTTCTTCGTGCTGCTGGCGGTGGCCAATTCGATCGGCTGGTATCTGGGCGTGGGAGCGGCGACGCGGCTGCTCGGCATTCCACCCGGAAAGTTCGCCATCACGCAGGTAAAAAGCACCTCCGGCTTCCTGATCTTTTTCATCGTCACCTGCGCTTCGATCACCTGGTTTTTCTGGAATCGCGCCCGGCTGCAGCAATTGATGGCCGAGGCCGCTACCGAAAAAGCGCGCGCCGCCGCCATCGCCCAGCAGGCGACGCAGGCGCAGCTGCAACTGCTGCAGGCGCAGATCGAGCCGCACATGCTGTTCAACACGCTGGCGACGCTGCAGACGCTGATTTCGATCGACGCCGGCCGTGCCCAGCGCATGCTGGAGCAGCTGATCCACTACCTGCGGGCGACGCTGTCGTCGTCGCGCGCCGCCAGCACCACGCTGGCGCAGGAATTCGCGCTGATGGACGCCTATCTCGGCCTGATGTCGGTACGCATGGGAGCGCGCCTGCGCTACACGCTGGCGCTGCCGGAGGAATTGCGCGCACTGGCGCTGCCGCCGATGCTGCTGCAACCACTGGTGGAAAACGCCATCCGGCACGGGCTGGAACCGCACATCGACGGCGGCGACATCCGCGTCGAAGCGCGCCGCGACGGCGCCTGGCTGCAGCTGACGGTGGCCGACACCGGCCTCGGCCTGGACCCCAGCGGCCAAGCGGCGACGGCGGGCGGCGGCGTCGGCCTGGCCAACGTACGCGAACGGCTGCAGGCGCTGTACGGCGGCGCCGCCCGATTCTCGCTGTCGCCCAACCCGGCCGGCGGCGCGCTGGCGCGGCTTGATCTGCCGCTATCCCCGCCGCTGGCGCCGCCGCCATGAACCGCCCGGCCGCCCCGATCCGCGCGTTGATCGCCGAAGACGAGCCGGTGCTCGGCTACGCGCTGCTGCAGGCATTGCAGCGGCTGTGGCCGGAACTGGCGATCGGCGCCGTGGTCGAGAACGGCGTCGCCGCCGTGCGCGAGGCGCTGGCGCAGCGGCCCGACGTGCTGTTCCTGGACATCAAGATGCCGGGCAAGACCGGGCTGGAAGCGGCGCGCGAACTGGCCGAGGACTGGCCGGACGGCACGCCGTTCCCGCTGATCGTGTTCGTCACCGCCTACGACGATTACGCGCTGCAGGCGTTCGAGCAGGCGGCGGTCGATTACGTGATGAAGCCGGTCAACGATGCCCGCCTGGCGCAGACGGTGGCGCGGCTGCAGGCGCGGCTGGCGGCGCACGCCGCGCGCGACGGCGAGCTGGAACGCATCGTCCGGCAGTTGAGCGCGATCCTGCCGGCACCGGCGCAACAGTCACCGCCGCCGCCACGGCTGACGCTGATCCGCGCCGGCGTCGGCAACCAGATCCGGCTGATCCCGGTGGCCGAGGTGCTGTACTTCGAAGCGGCCGACAAATACCTGAACGTCGTCAGCACCGGCGGTGATGTGCTGATCCGCACCAGCCTGAAGGAATTGCTGCCGCAGCTGGACCCGGAGCAGTTCTGGCAGATCCATCGCGGCACCGTGGTCAACCTGCGCTTCGTGCAGGCGGCGCAGCGCGACGAAGCCGGCAAGCTGTCGCTGCGGCTGACCGGGAGGAGCGAACTGCTGCCGGTCAGCCGGCTGTTCGCGCATCTGTTCCGACAGATGTAGCGCGGCAGATGTCACGCAAAATCGGGCGGGAAGTTCGGCGGCGTTTGTGGTTCGCCCGGCATGGGCGGGACCGTAGCGGAACTTCGGGGGCGCCGGAATGGCGGTGGCAGCGCATCACCGCGCCGCCGAAAAAAGGGGGAGTATGCCTCAACTTTTCAGGGCTGGCGCCCGCCGCAGGCCGGCACCAAGGGGAGTATATGAATCGGCCGGCTATTTCCGCTTCAACAGCGATCCCAGCACGCCACGGATGAGTTCGCGGCCGACGGTCGAACCCATCGTGCGCACGGCGGACTTCACCATCGCTTCCACCACCGTGTCCTTGCGGTGCGACGCGCCAGCGCCGCCGAGCAGGCCGCCCAGCAGATCGCCGATGCCACCGCCGTTGCCATCGGCCGCCGTGCCGCGATTGCCGCCAGCCGCCGCGCCATTCGCCGGCGCCGCCCGGCCGGCCAGCTTTTCATAGGCCGATTCGCGGTCCACCGCCTGTTCGTAGGCGCCGGCGACGACCGAACCGGCGATCAGCGCGCGCCGCTCGGCGTCGGTGATCGGCCCGATCTGCGAGGCCGGCGCCAGCACGAAACCGCGTTCGACCACGTTGGGACGGCCCTTTTCATCGAGGAAGGACACCAGCGCCTCGCCGACGCCGAGTTCCATGATCGCCGCCGCCGTATCCAGCTGCGGATTGGCGCGGAAGGTCTGCGCCGCCGCCTGCACCGCCTTCTGGTCGCGCGGCGTATAGGCGCGCAGCGCATGCTGCACGCGGTTGCCGAGCTGGCCCAGCACGGTATCGGGAATGTCGAGCGGGTTCTGCGTGACGAAATACACGCCGACGCCCTTCGAGCGCACCAGCCGCACCACCTGCTCGATCTTTTGCAGCAGCGCCTTCGGCGCCTCGTTGAACAGCAGGTGCGCCTCGTCGAAGAAGAACACCAGCTTCGGCTGGTCGGGATCGCCGACTTCCGGCAGGTGCTCGTACAGTTCCGACAGCAGCCACAGCAGGAAGGTCGAATACAGGCGCGGCGCGTTCAACAGCTTGTCGGCCGCCAGGATGTTGACGACGCCCCGGCCATTGGCGTCGGTTTGCAGGAAATCGTCGATGTTCAGCATCGGTTCGCCGAAGAAGCGGTCGCCGCCCTGCTGTTCGATGGCGATCAGGCCGCGCTGGATGGCGCCGATGCTGGCGGCCGAAATGTTGCCGTACTGCGTGCGATATTCGGCGGCGTTGTCGCCGACCGCCTGCAGCATCGCCCGCAAGTCCTTGCTGTCGAGCAGCAGCAGGCCGTTGTCGTCGGCGATCTTGAACACCAGCTGCAGCACGCCCTCCTGGGTTTCGTTCAGGTTCAGCATGCGCGCCAGCAGCAGCGGCCCGAGGTCGGAAATGGTGGCGCGCACCGGATGGCCCTGCTCGCCGTAGACATCCCAGAACGTCACCGGCGCGCCGGCCCATTCCGGCTGCGGCAGGCCGAGCGATTCCAGCCGCGCCGCCAGCTTCGGATTCGGCTGGCCCGGCCGGGCAATGCCGGACAGGTCGCCCTTGACGTCGGCCATGAACACCGGCACGCCGATGTCCGACAGCGCCTGCGCCATCACCTGCAGCGTCACGGTCTTGCCGGTGCCGGTGGCACCGGTGATGCAGCCGTGGCGGTTCGCCAGGCCCGGCAGCAGCGCCAGTTCGTGGTCCTTGGCTTTGGCGATCAGGAGCGGATGGGTCATGGTTGGGAGGCCGGCGGCGCGCGGTTTACAGGGATTTTGGAGGATGGCGATATGCTAAAATCGCCGGCTCGATTATAGCGAAACCGCACACGGAACATCATCATGGCTGGACACAGCAAATGGGCCAACATCAAGCATAAGAAGGCCGCCTCGGACGCCAAGCGTGGCAAGATCTGGACCCGGCTGATCAAGGAAATCACGGTCGCCGCGCGCATGGGCGGCGGCGACGTCGCCGCCAACCCGCGCCTGCGACTGGCGGTGGACAAGGCGGCCGACGCCAACATGCCGAAGGACAACGTCGCGCGCGCGATCGCCCGCGGCACCGGCGGCCTGGAAGGCGCCACCTACGAGGAAGTGCGCTACGAAGGCTACGGCATCAACGGCGCCGCGGTGATCGTCGATTGCATGACCGACAACCGGGTGCGCACGGTGGCCGAAGTGCGGCATGCGTTTTCCAAGTTCGGCGGCAACATGGGCACCGAAGGCTCGGTGGCCTTCCTGTTCACCCATTGCGGCCAGCTGTTCTTCGCGCCCGGTACCGACGAGGACAAGCTGATGGAAGCGGCGCTGGAAGCCGGCGCCGAGGACGTGATCGCCGACGACGAGGGCGGCTTCGAAGTGCTGACCGATCCGCACGGCTTCGCCGCCGTCAAGGATGCGCTGGAAGCGGCCGGCTTCAAGGCCGAGATGGCCGAAATCACGATGAAGCCGGCCACCGAAACCGAATTCACCGGCGACGACGCGGTGAAGATGCAAAAGCTGCTGGACGCGCTGGAAAACCTGGACGACGTGCAGGAAATCTACACCAACGCCGTGATCAACGACTAGCAAGGCCGCCCGCCGCCCCCCCCCCCCGGCGGGCGTGGAATTCCCCTCATGAAAATTCTGGTCATCGGCTCCGGCGGCCGCGAACATGCGCTGGCCTGGAAAATCGCCCAATCGCAACGGCTGCAGACGGTATTCGTCGCGCCCGGCAACGGCGGCACCGCGCTCGATCCGCGCATGAAGAACGTCGCGCTGACCGATCCGCAGGCGCTGGCCGATTTCGCCGAGAAGGAACAGGTCGCGCTGACCGTGGTCGGCCCGGAAGCGCCGCTGGCGGCCGGCATCGTCAACCTGTTCCGCCAGCGCGGCCTGAAAATTTTCGGCCCGACCCGCGAAGCGGCGCAGCTGGAAAGCTCCAAGGATTTCGCCAAGGCCTTCATGCAGCGCCACGGCATCCCGACCGCGCGCTACCAGACCTTCGCCGACGCCGGCGCCGCGCACGACTACATCGAGCGCCAAGGCGCGCCGATCGTCATCAAGGCCGACGGCCTCGCCGCCGGCAAGGGCGTGGTGGTGGCCATGACCGTGACCGAGGCGCACGCGGCGGTGGACATGATGCTGTCCGACAACAAGCTCGGCGACGCTGGCGCGCGCGTGGTGATCGAGGAATTCCTGGCCGGCGAGGAAGCCAGCTTCATCGTGATGGTGGACGGCCGCCACATCCTGCCGCTGGCCAGCAGCCAGGACCACAAGCGGCTGAAGAACAACGACGAAGGGCCGAACACCGGCGGCATGGGCGCCTATTCGCCGGCGCCGATCATCACGCCGGCGCTGCACGCGCGCGTAATGCGCGAAATCATCGACCCGACCGTGCGCGGCATGGCCAATGACGGCATCGTCTTCACCGGCTTCCTGTACGCCGGACTGATGATCGACGCCGACGGCAACCCGAAGACGCTGGAATTCAACTGCCGCATGGGCGACCCGGAAACCCAGCCGATCGTCGCGCGCCTGAAGACCGATCTGGTCGAGGTGTTCGAGCACGCGGTCGATGGCACGCTGGATCAGGTCGAGCTGGAATGGGACCGCCGCACCGCGCTCGGCGTGGTGATGGCGGCGGCCGGCTACCCGGACGCGCCGCAGAAGGGCGATCCGATTTCCGGCATTCCGCCCGACAGCGCCGACTGCGTCACCTTCCATGCCGGCAGCGCATTGGCCGACGGCAAGCCGGTCACCGCCGGTGGCCGCGTGCTGTGCGTGGTCGGCTTGGGCGACAGCGTGCGCATGGCGCAAAGCCGCGCCTACGCCGCAGTCGACCAGATCCGCTTCGACGGCGCCCAGTTCCGCTCCGACATCGGCTGGCGCGCGCTGAAGCGCCACTGACCGGCGCCCTGCTCCCCCTTTTTCCCGCGATCGCCAATGCCGAATTCCGCTCCCGCCCCCGCCGCCGCCGCCGTCAAGATCTATCTGCAGCAATTGCAGGCGCGCATCGTCGGCGCGCTGGAAGAGCTGGACGGCAAGCCGTTTTCCAGCGACAGCTGGCAGCGCCCGGAAGGCGGCGGCGGCACTTCGCGGATTCTGGAAGAAGGCCAGGTATTCGAGCGCGGCGGTGTCGGCTTTTCGCACGTCACCGGCAGCAGCCTGCCGCCGTCGGCCGCCGCCAACCGGCCGGAAATCGCCGGCCGCGCCTGGCAGGCGATGGGCGTGTCGCTGGTGCTGCACCCGCGCAACCCATACGCGCCGACCGTGCACATGAACGTGCGCTTCTTCACCGCCGAAGCGGCCGGGCAGGAGCGGGTCTGGTGGTTCGGCGGCGGCATGGACCTGACGCCGTACTACGGTTACACCGAGGATGCCGTGCATTTCCACCGGACCTGCCGCGACGCGCTGCAGCCCTTCGGCGCCGAGCTGTATCCGGAATTCAAGGAATGGTGCGACGAGTATTTTTATCTGAAGCACCGGCGCGAACAACGCGGCATCGGCGGCATCTTCTTCGACGATTTCAACCGCCTCGGCTTCGCGCAAAGTTTCGCGATGATGCAAAGCGTCGGCGACCATTTCCTCGACGCCTATCTGCCGGTGCTGCGGCGCCGGCTGGCAACGCCCTATGGCGAGCGCGAACGCGATTTCCAGGCCTACCGGCGCGGCCGCTACGTCGAATTCAATCTGGTGTTCGATCGCGGCACGCTGTTCGGCCTGCAGTCGGGCGGCCGCACCGAATCGATCCTGATGTCGCTGCCGCCGATCGTCAAATGGCGCTACGACTGGCAGCCGGCCGCCGGCAGCGAGGAAGCGCGGCTGGCCACGGATTTCCTGGTACGGCGCGACTGGCTCGGCGATGCCTGAGGCGGCCGGCGGCCGGCGCTGCCTGGCGCTGCTCGGCGGCAGCTTCGACCCGGTGCATGTCGGCCACGTGGCGCTGGCCGACTATTTCATCGGCCTGTTCGCGCCCGATCAGTTGCGCGTGATCCCGGCCGGCAATCCATGGCAAAAGCACGGCCTGCAGGCCAGCCCGGCGGAGCGCGTCGACATGGTGCGGCGCGCCTTCACCGGGCGCGCGGTGCCGGTGACGATCGACCTGCAGGAAATCGAGCGGGAAGGCGCCACCTACACCATCGACACGCTGCGGGCGATCCGCGCCGAAGTCGGGCCGGACACCTGCCTGCTGTTCCTGATGGGCGCCGACCAGTTGCTGCAGCTCGATACCTGGCAGGGTTGGCGCGAACTGTTCGACTACGCCCATCTGTGCGCCGCCTCGCGCCCTGGTTTCATGTCCGGCGCCGGCCAGGTGCCGGCAGAAGTGGCGGCCGAATTCGCGCGCCGCGCAGCAGCGCCGGCGCAGTTGCGCACGCGGCCGCACGGCGGCGCCTGCCTGGCGACCGAACTGGCGGCGGACGTGTCATCGACCGCGATCCGCGCCGCGCTGCGGCGCGGCGAACGGCCGGAATCGCTGCTGCCGGGGCCGGTGCTAGACTATATTCAACAACACCATCTCTACCAGGACTAAATGGACATCAAAAAACTGCAAAGCACCGTGATCGACGCGCTCGAAGACATCAAGGCGCAGGACATCCGCGTGTTCGACACCGTCCATCTGACCAGCCTGTTCGACCGCGTGGCGATCGCTTCCGGCACCTCGAACCGCCAGACCAAGGCGCTCGCCGCGTCAGTGCGCGACAAGGTCAAGGCGCAGGGCGGCGCCGTCATGTCGGTCGAAGGCGAGGACACCGGCGAATGGGTGCTGGTCGATCTCGGCGACATGGTGGTGCACATCATGCAGCCGGCGATCCGCGCCTATTACCGGCTGGAAGAAATCTGGGGCGACAAGGAAGTCAAGCTGGGCGCCGCCAAGCGGGCGCCGCGCAAAACGGCCGCCGACGACGCGGCACCGGCCAAAAAACCCTCGCGCCATCTGGCCGCGACCCGCGCCGCCGAAGAACCGGAAGCCGCCGCACCGAAGAAGCGTGCCCCGCGCAAGAGCGCCGCCGCCGACACCGCCGAAGCGGCGCCGGCGAAAAAACCCGCCGCCCGCAAACCGGCCGCCAAGGCAGCGACCAAACCCGCCGCGAAAAAGCCGGCGAAAACCGCTTCAGCCAGCGAGGCCGCCGTCAAAAAAACGCCGACCCGGCGCGCGCCGGCCAAGGCCCGCGCCGCCGAATAGCGCGGCGCGCGCCTGCCGGCCATGCAATTCGTCATCGCCGCCGTCGGCCATCGGATGCCGTCCTGGATCGAGGCCGGCTTCGACGAATACGCCAGGCGCATGCCGCCCGAATCGCGCATCCAGCTGAAGGAAATCAAGCCGGTCGAGCGTTCCGGCGGCCGCAGCGCCGACACGGTGATGGCGGCCGAGCGCACTCGCATCGAGGCGGCGCTGCCGAAAGGCGCCTGCGTGGTGGCGCTGGATGAACGCGGCCGCGATCTGACCAGCGTGCAACTGGCCGAGGCGATGCAGCGCTGGCGCGGCGAAGGACGCGATGTCGCCTTCGTCATCGGCGGCGCCGACGGGCTGGATGCCGGCTTCAAGGCCGGCGCCGACATGCTGCTGCGCATCTCCAGCCTGACGCTGCCGCACGGCATGGTGCGCGTGCTGCTGGCCGAGCAGCTGTATCGCGCCTGGTCGATCACCCAAAACCACCCTTATCACCGCGCATGATGGCCGCATGAAACCGCCGCGAAAAATCTACCTGGCTTCGAAAAGCCCACGCCGGCGCGAGCTGCTGCGCCAGATCGGCGTCGAATTCTCGCTGCTGATGCTGCGCGAGCAGACGCCGCGCGGCCCGGACGTGACCGAGGCAGTGCTGCCGGGCGAGGCGCCGGAACATTACGTCGCCCGCGTGACCCGCGAAAAGGCCGAGTGCGCGCGCCAGACCCTGCAGTGGCGCCGGCTGCCGCCCTATCCGATCCTGGCGGCCGACACCACCGTCAGCATCGACGGCGACATCCTCGGCAAGCCGGCCGATCCGGCCGAGGCGGCGGCGATGCTGCGGCGGCTGTCAGGCCGCACCCACCAGGTATTGACCAGCGTCTGCGTCTGCCACGGCGACGACAGCTGGCAGGCGACGCAGATCTCGCAGGTCAGCTTCGCCGCACTGACGGCGGCGGCGATCGATGCCTACTGCGCCGGCACCGAACCCTACGACAAGGCTGGCGGCTATGGCATCCAGGGCTTCGCCGCCGTATTCATCCGCGAAATCAGCGGCAGCCATTCCGGCATCATGGGACTGCCGCTGTTTGAAACCGCGCAATTGCTGACCCAGGCCGGAGTACCGATCCCATGAGCGAAGACATCCTGATCAACGTGACGCCGCAGGAAACCCGCGTGGCGCTGATGCTGCAGGGCGCGGTGCAGGAACTGCACGTCGAGCGCACGCTGTCGCGCGGGCTGGCCGGCAACGTCTATCTCGGCAAGGTGGTGCGCGTCTTGCCCGGCATGCAGTCGGCGTTCATCGACATCGGTCTGGAGCGGGCGGCGTTCCTGCACGTCGCCGACATCTGGTCGGCGCGCCAGCACGACGGCGCGGCGCCGCTGCCGATCGAGAAGCTGCTGTTCGACGGCCAGTCGCTGACGGTGCAGGTGATCAAGGACCCGATCGGTACCAAGGGCGCGCGGCTGTCGACGCAGATTTCGATCGCCGGCCGCATGCTGGTGTATCTGCCGCAGGACCCGCACATCGGCATTTCCCAGCGCATCGAAAACGAGGCCGAGCGCGAGGCGCTGAAGGGCCGCGTGCAGCGGCTGCTGCCGGCCGAGGAAAAGGGCGGCTTCATCATCCGCACGATGGCCGAGGATGCTTCCGACGCCGAGCTGGAGATGGACATCGAATACCTGCGCAAGACCTGGGCGGCGGTGACCCAGCAGGTCAAGCAGCGGCCGGCGCCGGCGCTGCTGCACCAGGACCTGTCGCTGGCGCAGCGGGTGCTGCGCGATTTCGCCGGTGACGACACCACCAGCATCCAGGTCGATTCACGCGAGAACTTCACCCGGCTGCAGGAATTCGGCGCGCGCTACATGCCGTCGGTGCTGCCACGGCTGGTGCATTACACCGGCGAACGGCCGCTGTTCGACCTGTACGGCGTCGAGGATGAAATCCAGCGCGCGCTCGGGCGCCGGGTCGATCTGAAATCCGGCGGCTACCTGATCGTCGATCAGACCGAGGCGATGACCACCATCGACGTCAACACCGGCAGCTTCGTCAGCGGCCGCAACTTCGACGACACCATCTTCAAGACCAATCTGGAAGCGGCGCACGCGATCGCCCGCCAGCTGCGGCTGCGCAACCTCGGCGGCATCATCATCCTGGATTTCATCGACATGGAAAACGTCGAGCATCAGGGCGCGGTGCTGTCGGAACTGCACAAGGCGCTGGCGCACGACCGCACCAAGGTGTCGGTCTCGGGCTTTTCCGCGCTCGGGCTGGTGGAAATGACGCGCAAGCGCACCCGCGAATCGCTGGCGCACATCCTGTGCGAACCCTGCCCGGCCTGCGCAGGGCGCGGCCAGGTCAAGACCGCGCGCACCGTCTGCTATGAAATCCTGCGCGAGCTGCTGCGCGAGGCCAAGCAGTTCAACCCGCGCGAGTTCCGCATCCTCGCCTCGCAGGTGGTGGTGGACATGTTTCTGGAAGAGGAATCGCAGCATCTGGCGATGCTGGGCGACTTCATCGGCAAGCCGATTTCGCTGCAGGTGGAAACGGTGTTCCAGCAGGAACAGTACGACATCATCCTGATCTGAGCGCTCCGGGAATCGAGATACTCCCCGCATAGACACGCTGCACCGGGCGCCAGCCAACAGAAAAACCCGCATACTCCCCCATACCTGGAATGATCCGGACTGGCGGGCAGCTTGATCGCGGCAGGCGGGCTATTTTCGCGGCACCCGCCCCATCAGGAAGAACTCGTCGTTCGGCCGCATCGAGATCGCATTGGCCAGACGGTTGGACAGGCCGAAAAAGCCGGTGATGGCGGCGATGTCCCAGATGTCCTCGTCGTCGAAACCGTGCGCGCGCAGCGCCGCATAGTCGGCGTCGCCGACCGCTTCCGAATTCAGGCAGACCTTCAGCGCGAAATCCAGCATCGCGGTCTGCCGTGGCGTGATGTCGGCCTTGCGGTGGTTGACCGCGACCTGATCGGCGACCAGCGGATTCTTCGCATAGATGCGCAGCAGCGCGCCGTGCGCCACCACGCAGTACAGGCAGCCGTTGCGGGCGCTGGTGGCGGTGACGATCATTTCGCGGTCGGCCTTGGAAAGGCTGCCGCCCTCCTTCAGCATCAGCGCATCGTGATAGGCGAAGAAGGCACGGAATTCGGCCGGCCGGTGCGCCAGCGCCAGAAATACGTTCGGCACGAAACCGGCCTTTTCCTGCACCGCCAGGATGGTCTGCCGGATGTCGTCCGGCAGCGCCGCCAGTTCCGGCACCGGGAAACGGGAAATCGCCTTGCTGTCGCTCATGCTTGCTCTCCTTTGCGTGGTTCGATTGCCGCCGGCAGCGCGGCGACCACCTGGTCGGCGCTGATCTCCTCGACCCAGCCCTTGCGCCGCTCGACCGTGATCACATGGCTGTTGGCGGCGTCGATCGGCGTCCATTCCGGGCTGGTCTGGCGCATCAGCGCGATCACCGGCACATGCACCGCATTGGCCAGGTGCATCACGGCGGTTTCGACGCTGACGATCAGGGTACAAAGACTCAGCATCGCCGGCAACTGGAAGAAATTTTCCTCGGCGGAAAACAGTTCGATCCGCTCCAGCGCATGGTCGGCAAACAGCCGGCGCGCCTCGGCCATTTTTTCCGGCACCACGTTGACCACGAAACAGGCATCTTCCCATCCTGGCTGGCGACGGATCGCCGCCGCCAGTTCGAGCGTGCGCGGCAGCGGCCAGCTGCGCTCGGGCGACTTCGAGAAGGCGTTCAGGAACACGATCCGGTCATCGGCGCGATAACCCCATTGCGCCAGCTGCCGATGCGCCCAATCCTGCCATCGCGGCGGAATACGGACGAACGGGAAACGCTGCTCCGCCGTCATGGCAACCCCGAACAGGGTCTGGAACCAGCCGGCGTAGATCGCGCTGATGTGCCTAAGCTCTTTGGAGCGTGGGACATAAGCCGTCAAGGTTGCATCCAGCTTGCGATAAGTCCAGTAGCTGGACAGATTCCATGCTTCCGATCGCCGTTTTAGCGCTACCGCAAACCCAGACGGAGAAAGTTGCCGCACAAGATCTGCATAAAATTTTCTATGAAGGACGGCAAGCGACACGATGATCGGGTATTTTTCCTGCTGCACCTCATGCTTCGACCGGCTGAATAGTGGAAAACTATATGTCTCCCGATAAATTTTCTCGAATATTCCACATTCTTCCAGCCAATCATATAGGGAATATTTACGTAAATATTCCCACTGGCTTGAATCATTAGTGCGGCGGGGCTCATCGACCCACAGGTGAATCCGGATATGAGGAAAAGCAGAGGAAAATACCCGAAAGCAATTCTGTAGATAGGTAAAATCGCCTAGAGCCAAATGAGCGACAAACAGAATTTTGTCGGCCCTTGTCAGCAGTTCTGCCGGGACCAGTGAATCGGACATGGATAGCCTGAACCAAAAACAAAGGAGAAATCAACGCAAAAAAGCCGGCCACTTGCTCGGCCGTGCCCTCAAGTAGCGCAAATACCAACGGACGCTTTCCAGCACTGCACCAGGCCTGTACAGGAAACGCGAATGCATCCGCATTTCCTTGTAGTTGTACGGGACCTGGTCGAGCGGCAAGTCGGACCACGGCGACATACGATGGTATTTGGAAAACAGTTCGCGCGATTCGTGCAGACACCAGTCGTGCCACGGCTTGACCGCGCCGGCAAAATGGATGAAGCGCGGATCGTCCAGCGGTTTCATGTGCGTAACGCCATTTTCCAGATCGCCGATCAGGCCGTACAGAAGATTCCACTTCGGCTCAATGTAGCGTGCACGGCCATCCAGCACGATGTTCAGCACATCCTGATCAGGGAAACGAAGGCCACCCCTTCGATGCGAAAGAACATGCAGAGTCCGCGCCGTAATGTCGTTTTCGATCCATTTTTCAGTATTGATCAGGAGCACGCCACTGTTGAAGTATCTGGCTTGTTCCAACTGTAATACCTCGACGCGACGCCTGGTCGTTATCGGTGCATCCGCTACTACCGCGGCGATATCTTCACTGATGTCCAGATCGACCAGTTCAGTCAGTTTTCCAACGCACAATACATCTGCATCCAAGTATAGAACCCTCTCAGTACGGCCTTGCAGGATTTCTGGAATCATCAGGCGCGTAAAAATGGACAATGAATAATAGGATTGGCCAAGGTACTCGGAAAATTTCTGGAATGAGGCGATATCCAGCAGGTGCAACTCAGTACGGACATTCCACATTTTTTCGATCTGCGCAACCCGATTCCGGTGTTCTCCCGAAACTTCCAGTGTCAATATATGAAAGGTGAAGTGTTGTTCCGGATTGTTCGCGACAATAGAAGCAAGTACCGCCCCCAATGCCCGGAAATAGCTATTGTCAACGCAAAATGCAATATGGAAGGAGGAGATTTGTGCAGCCTCACGGGTCGCAATGTCATTCATAAAGTGACTTTCATGATTTATTATCGGAGCCATATTGATTCAATCGCATCTCCGTATGTCGAAATGACAGCACCACATTCAGCATCGAGCGATATCCAACCATTCCGTGGTTTCCCGGCATATCAGCCCGACCCACGGCATTTCGGTTGACTGACAAACAGAAAACCAAATTTCGTCAGAATTAACGAAATTACACGCATCCATTTACCATATAGAATGAAAAATAATTCGTCAAATGACGGAACATGAAAAACCGGAAAAATATTCGATTACGCCACCATATAAAAAAATGAATGCTCCCAACCCATACTCCAACCACTGCATCAATCGGGATACGCCTTACCCGTAATGAATCAGTCAAGATGGATACGGAGCAAGGTATGAATGGTTGACACAAAGCGACCAAATCATGTAACCATGCAGTACGGTCATGTGAATCAGGCACGATGTGAAATTCAAATCCCTTCCTGTTTATCCTTTTTGGAAAATTATTCTACAACTTTCAAGAAAAATTTTTCCTTTACCCTGGAGGAGAATTTGTTCAACAAATACTGGGCGAACCAATATATGGCTTTGACAATACTCCCTTTTCGCATCAAGAACTGCGAATACAAGCGCATTTCCTTGTAATTTCGCGGACTATCAAGTGACGTCCCCGCCCACGGAGATTTTGATTGGTATTCTTGAAATAAATCACGTGCCTGGTGCAAACTCCAGGCATGCCACGGTTTTACACGCCCGGTAAAATGGATCAAGACTCCATTACCTAACGGCTGCATGCTGTAAAACCCGAGATTCAAAAAACTATTCAAATTATATTGATAGTTCCATTGTTCCTCAATATATAAAACATGCTCCTCGAGTACTATGTTTAATGCATCTTGGTCCGGGAAAATGAAATGCTGATGAGGAAGCAGCAAAGTTTCCATCGTGCGACGAGAAATATCATGTCCGATCCAGGAATCAATATCAATCAACAGAACTCCGGAATTGAAATACTTTCCCTGCCGAAGTTTCAAATTCTTGCATTGTGTACGGACGGTGAACTCTCCATTGTCATGCACCGCTCCAACAATGTAGCGACCGAGGTCAATTGACATTAAGGGTTTCAGTTTACCAACACAAAGAATATCCGCATCCAGATAAAGTACCCGGCTAGTTTGTCCCCGTAGCACTTGCGGGATCAGCAAGCGCGTAAAAATGGCGGTCGAATATTGAGAAAAATCTGGAAAACCAGCGTACTCCTTGAAAACGCATAAATCGACGGTGTGCAAATGGATATCAACACCATACAAATTTTGCAGCTGTGACAGCTTGTCGGAATCCGCTTGGCTGAAGGCAGGTGCGAACACATGGAAGATAAATGGCGTCTGCGGATTATGTGTAACGATCGAAGTAATGGCTACTCCCATCGCTCTGAAATAATCACCATCCACACCAAAAGCGATGTGCATCGTTCCATCATCCTGTTGCACAAGATCAGACATAGGAAATTTTTTCCATTACGTCAGCAACAGGTATTGCATCGACCCAGTCGCGCCGGCGCGCGGCGGTGATGACGGTGCTGCGCCGCGCATCCAGCGGCACCCATTCCGGATTCTTCTGGCGCATCAGCGCCACCACCGGCACCTGTACCGCGTTGGCCAGATGCATCACCGCGGTTTCGACCGAAACGATCAGGTCGCAACGCTCCAGCAGCGCCGGCAGTTCGAAAAAATTCTCCCGCGCCGAAAACGGATGGGTGCGCCGCAGCCCCTGAGCGCGCAGGAATTCGCCGATCGCCGCCATTTCGTGCGGCATCGCGTTGACGATGAAACTGGCGTCGCGCCATTCGGCGCGCGCCTGCATCGCGCGGATCAGTTCGGCCACCTTTGCCATCGGCCAGCAGCGTTTTTTGGTCTTGGCGAAGGCATTGACGAATACCCGTTTGCCGCCGCCGGCGGCATCCCATTGGTGCAGCAGCGCATCGGCGCGCTGGCGCCATGACGGTGAAATCTCGACGTAGGGCAGGCGCTGCTCCGGCGCCACCCGCACGCCGAACAGGTCGGCGAACCAGCCGGCGTAGACGCCGCTGATGTGCTGCGGATTGGCGTGCTCCAGCCGGTACAGCGGCAGCGCCGCGTCGAGCCGGCGATAGGCCAGTTCGCGCTGCGGCGCCAGCAGCGAAAAGCGCTGGCGCATGCCGGCGACGAAGGCTTGCGGGCCGACCGCGCGCGCCAGCCTGGCGTATTGCGCCGGCCGCAGCGTCGCCAGCGACACCACCAGCGGATAGCGCTCGGCGCGCGCTTCGGCCACCGACTGCCGCAGCAGCTGCGGACTGTAGGTCTGGTCGTACACCCTGGTGAAGAACGGGCAGGCGCGCACCCAGTCGTATAGCGAATACGCCTTCAGCATCGGCCATTTGGCCGCGTCGGCGGTGCGCCGTACCTCGTCGACCCACAAGTGCAGTTTCAGGTGCGGATAGGCTTGGGCGAACGCACGAAAGTCGTTTTGCAGATAGGTGAAATCGCCCAGCGCCAGATGGGCGATGAACAGGACTTTGTCCGATTTCTGCAGCAGCTCGGGTGGGACCAGCGGGCTTGGCATCGATAAGGGCGGGAAGTGTAGTGGGCGGCGGGCTATTGCGGCGCGGCCGCCAGCGCCTCCTGCGAAAACTGCAGATGATACAGATTGGCGTACACGCCCTTCTGCCGCAGCAGCTGCTCATGGGTGCCGCTTTCGACGATCGCGCCTTCGGCCAGCACGACGATGCGGCTGGCGCGCTCGATGGTCGACAGCCGGTGCGCGATCACGAAGGTGGTGCGGCCCTGCATCAGATGATCGAGCGCCGCCTGCACCGCGCGCTCGGATTCGGTGTCCAGCGCCGAGGTGGCCTCGTCCAGGATCAGCAGCGGCGCATCCTTGTAGATCGCCCGCGCGATCGCCAGCCGCTGGCGCTGTCCGCCGGACAGCCGCGAACCGTTGTTGCCGATCTGCGTCTGCAGTCCATCCGGCAGCGCGGCGATCATGTCGCCCAGATGCGCCGCCTGCGCCGCCGCCTCGACGCGCAGCGGGTCCGGCTGCTTGTCGCCGTAGGCGATGTTGGCGGCAATGCTGTCGTCGAACAGCACCACCTGCTGGCTGACCATGGCGATCTGCGCGCGCAGGCTCGGCAGCGCGATCTCATCGGTCGGCATGCCGTCGAGCAGGATGCGGCCGGCGCTTGGCGCGTAAAAGCCGGCGATCAGGTTGACCAGCGTGGTCTTGCCGCCGCCGGACATGCCGACGAAAGCGATGGTTTCGCCCGGCGCCACCTGCAAGTCGATGCCGGACAGCGCCGGCCGTTTCTGGCCCGGATAGGCGAAGCCGACGTCGGCCAGTTCGACCGCGCCGCGCGCGCGGCCCTCCAGCACGCGGCCGCCGCTGCGCTCCAGTGGCGCATCGATCAGGTTGAACACCGCTTCCGCCGCCGCCATGCCGCGCTGCAGCGGACCATTGACCTCGGCCAGCTGCTTCAGCGGCGTCAGCAGCATCAGCATCGCGGTGATGAAGGAAACGAAGCCGCCGACCGTGATCTGCCCCTGACCGGACTGGATCAGCGCCATCACGATCACCACCGCCACTGCGCAGGCGGTCATCAGCTGCGTGATCGGCACCGTGGCGGCGAAGGTCTTGGTCATCCGCATCGTGTAGCTGCGCAGGTTTTCGGCACGCTCCTCGAAGCGCGCGCGCTCATAGTCCTGGCCGCCGAAAATCTTGATGACCTGCTGCGCGCGCGTGGTTTCCTCGATCACCTGGGTCAGCTGGGCGTTCACCGTCAGCGAATCCTGGTTCAGCTTCTTCAAGCGCTTGCCGGTGGCGCGCACCACCACCGCCACCAGCGGTAGCAGCACCAGCGTGACGATCGTCAGCATCCAGTTCAGATACAGCAGCCAGGCCAGCAGGCCGGCCACCGTCAGCGCCGACCGGACGATCGAGGTGAACACCTTGGTGACCATCTCGATGATCTGCTGCACCTCGAACATCATCGAGTTGATGATGCGGCCGATCGTGTGCTCGGCGTAATACTCGGACGGCACGTACAGCATGCGGTCGAACATCTGCCGCCGCAGATCGTTCAGCACCCGGCTGGAAACCCAGGTCATCATGTAGGCCGACAGGAAGGTAGAGCTGCCGCGCACCGCGAAGATGCCGATCACCGCCAGCGGCACCAGCCAGTACGGAAACGATTGGTCACCGGAAAAGCCGTTGTCCAGAAAAAACTTGAAGATGTACGGCACCACCGGTTCGGTGGCGGCGGTGACGATCATGCCGATAAATGCCAGCACCAGCCGCTTCTGGTATGGGCGGTGCATGGCGAACAGACGGGCCAGATTGGAAGGCAGTTTCATCGATCGGGAAACGGTTCGGAAAGCGCGCCGCGCGCGGCACGGCGCGCTTCAGTTGCGCAGCAGCATGGTTTTGCGCTTGATGATAAACGCAAACAGAATCGCCATGAAAATGGCGTAAAAGTTGTCGCTGGTACTCCACATGAACATCACATCGGTCAGTCCCTGGACGAGAAAACCCATGCACAGAATCAACCCCATGCCGGCGGTGACACGGATTTCGCGATCGGCATGGTTTGCCACGCGCAGGAAATAGGCGGCGGGCACAAGATACAGGACAAGAATGGCGAACAGGCCGACAGAGCCCAATGTGACCATGTTGTACAGAATTTCGTTGTGGGAATGCGGCTGGTGGCTGGCTTCTGGAACCAGAATGCCGCGCTGTTCCAGTCCAAGCATGGCATCGGAATATCCTTCACGGCCGACTCCGACCACCGGCTGCTCAAGAAACAACATCCAGGAACCTGCCCATAGCTGCAGCCGTACGCCAACCGAAGTCGCCGGATTATTTTCCTGGTAGTACTGCGTAAGATCATGCTTAACTTCGTTGACCCGCTGCTGCACCAGGGTTGACGATGCGAACAACGCGGTCAGCAATATCAGCACCGCCGCCGCCAGCACCAACATCTTGCGCGGACTGAGGTCTCGGCCGAGCATGGTGATGGCAATCAGCACGAAGATTGGAACACAAAGCCACGCGCCACGAGTTTGCGACAGATAGGCGGCATAGATGCCGCCGGCGCCGGCCAGCAGCTTCAACGCGATGCCGATCCTGCGGCACATGGGGTTAGGAACTTCATAACCGATGGTCATCAGCGCAAAAAATCCGAGGAGTTGCGACATCTGCGTCAGTTCAATGATCGGTACGAAATAGGCATACTGACGAAAGGTACCGCCTTTGGTCGTCACGTACATGTGCACCGCCGCCGCCAGCGCGCCAACCACATACGCCCATTGCAACTGCTTCATCCATCCATACGGCAGCAGCAGCGTGGCCCACAGCAGCACCGCGAACATGGCCATCCGCGATGGATAATCGTAGGTCTTGATGACGAAGTGCTGCAACGCCAGCTGGTTGACGGCGATCGCCAGCAGCATCGCGGCCATCGCCAGGTGCAGCGGCCAGTATTCCTTCAGCAGCGCCGAAAAACTGCGGCCGGCCGGTCGCAACCGGCCGGCCGCCGCCAACGCGCCCAGTATCAGCAGCGCGTAAAAGCCGAGATTGCCGGCGCGGCGCACCACCAGCAGGCAGGCGACCGTGCCCATCAGCACGACGAACACCGGCCAATGGAGTCTGGATAAACAGTTCTTCATGCGGGAATCAGTATTCGACCGCCACCGCGCCGACGCCGAAGGAGGCGGCCAACGCCTCCTGCAGCGCGTCGCTGGGCGTTACTCGCCAGTCATCGCCGAACTGCAGATCGCAGCCAGCGTCGGTGGTCTGATAGCGCAACCGCAACGGCAGGCCGTCCGGCGCCACATGCGGCGTCAGCAGTTCGCGCAGCCGGGCGCTTTCGCAGCGTTGCGGCAGCACCAGCATGCAGTGGCGGGCGTAGGCGCTGCGCGCCGCCGCCAGATCCATCACCTTGTCGGCGGCGACCCGCAGGCCGCCGAAGAAGCGGTCTTCCGACACCTTGCCCTGCACCGCCAGGAATTCATCTTCCTTGAACAGCCGGCGATTGGCGTCGTACAGCTCGTTGTAGACGGTGACGTCGATGGTGCCGCTGGCGTCGTCGAGCGTGACGATCACCATCTTGCCGCGCTGGGTCATCTGGGTGCGCACCGCGGTGATCACGCCGGCCAGCAGCTTCGGCTCGCGCGCCGGCTCCAGGCTGCCGATTCTGGCGCGGGCGAACTTGCGCACCTCGTCGGCATAGGCATTGAACAGGTGACCGGACAGGTAGAAGCCGAGCGCCGCCTTTTCCTCGGTCAGCTTCTGCTTGTCGTTCCACGGCATCGCCTTCACGTATTCCGGCGCGCCGCCCATGATGCCGTCGTCACCGAACAGGCTGACCTGATTGGCCGCCGCTTCGGCCTGCTCGGCGCCTTCGATGGCCCGTCCGACCGAGGCCAGCAGCACCGCGCGATCGACGCCGAAACCGTCGAAGGCGCCGGCGCGGATCAGCGATTCGATGGTGCGCCGGTTGATCTGGCGCTTGTCGACGCGGCGGGCAAAATCGAACAGGTCGGTGAACGGCCCGCCCTGTTCGCGCGCGGCGATGATCGCCTCGATCGCCGCCTGGCCGCTGCCCTTGACCGCGCCGAGGCCGTAGCGGATGTATCTGGCCCGGCGCGGCTTGCCGTCGGCGTCCTTGGCCCCGTCGTCGTCGGCCGGGCCGAACACCGGCGTGAAGCGGTAATCGGACAGGTTAATGTCGGGCGGCAGCATCTGCAGGCCGCAAACGTCCAGCGCATCCTCGACCAGGATCTTGATCTTGTCGGTGTCGTCCATCGCCAGCGACAAGTTGGCGGCCATGAACGCGGCTGGATGATGCGCCTTCAGATAGGCGGTGTAATACGACAGCAGCGCGTAGGCGGCGGCGTGCGACTTGTTGAAGCCGTAGCCGGCGAATTTTTCCATCAGGTCGAAGATTTCGTCGGCCTTTTCCTCGCTCAGGCCGTTCTTCGCCGCGCCGTCGCGGAAGATCTGGCGGTGCTTCGCCATTTCCTCCGCCTTTTTCTTGCCCATCGCGCGCCGCAACAGGTCGGCGCCGCCGAGCGAATAACCGCCGATCACCTGCGCCATCTGCATCACCTGCTCCTGATAGACCATGATGCCGTAGGTCTCGGACAGGATGCCCTCGGTGCGCGGATCGGGATATTCGAATTTTTCACCGTGCTTGCGGCGGCAGAAATCCGGGATCAGGTCCATCGGCCCCGGCCGGTACAGCGCCACCAGGGCGATGATGTCCTCGAAGCGGTCCGGCCGCGCATCCTTCAGCATGCCCTGCATGCCGCGGCTTTCCAGCTGGAACACGGCGACCGTTTTGGCCTTGGTCAGCAGCTCGTAGGAAGCGCGGTCGTCGAGCGGCAACCGCGCCAGGTCGAAATCGGCATGCGCCGGATCGAGCCGGCGGATGTATTCGACCGCGCGGTTCAGGATCGTCAGCGTGGTCAGGCCGAGAAAGTCGAACTTGACCAGGCCGACCGCTTCGACATCGTCCTTGTCGTACTGCGACACCACGCCGGCGTCACCGCCCTGCGAATACAGCGGGCAGAAGTCGGTCAGCTTGCCGGGCGCGATCAGCACGCCGCCGGCGTGCATGCCGACGCTGCGGGTGATGCCTTCGACCTGCTGCGCCAGTTCCAGCAGCTGGCGCACTTCCTCTTCCTTGTCACGCCGCTCGGCCAGCAGCGGTTCCTCGTTCAGCGCGTCGGCGATCGTCACCAGCTTGCCCGGCTTGAACGGAATCAGCTTGGAAATGCCGTCGCAGAAGTTGTAGCCCATGTCGAGCACGCGGCCGACATCGCGCACCGCGCCCTTGGCCGCCATGGTGCCAAAGGTGGCGATCTGCGATACCGCGTCGCGGCCGTAACGATCCTTCACGTACTGGATCACGCGGTCGCGCCCTTCCTGGCAGAAATCGACGTCGAAGTCGGGCATCGACACGCGCTCCGGGTTCAGGAAGCGCTCGAACAGCAGGTTGTATTCGAGCGGATCGAGATCGGTGATCTTCAGCGCGTACGCCACCAGAGAACCGGCGCCGGAACCGCGCCCCGGCCCGACCGGCACGCCGTTGTTCTTGGCCCACTGGATGAAGTCGGCGACGATCAGGAAGTAACCGGGGAAGCCCATCTTGATGATGGTGTCGGTCTCGAACTTCAGCCGTTCCTGATAGCGCGGCCGCTGCCGCTCGCGCTCGGCCGGGTCCGGATACAGCTGCTGCAGGCGCAGCTCCAGTCCCTGTTGCGCTTCCATCACCAGGAACTGGTCGATGCCGATACCGTCCGGGGTCGGGAAATCGGGCAGCTTCGGCTTGCCGAGTTCCAGCGTCAGGTTGCAGCGGCGCGCGATCTCGATGGTGTTTTGCAGCGCGCCCGGCAGATCGGCGAACAATTCCGCCATCTCGGCCTGGGTCTTGAAATCCTGCTGGTTGTTGAAGCGGCGCGCGCGGCGCGGATTGGCCAGGATGTCGCCGGAAGCGATGCAGCTGCGCGCCTCGTGCGCGGTGAATTCGTCGGCGCTCAGGAATTGCACCGGATGCGTTGCCACCACCGGCAGCCGCAGCCGCGCGGCCAGCGCCACCGCCTGCCGCAGTTCGGCTTCCGGACCGCCGGCGCGCTGCACCTCGATATAGAAATGATCCGGGAAGATCGCCGCCCAGCGCCGCGCGCAGCGTTCAGCGGCGGCGGCGTTGCCGTTGCCCAGTGCGATGCCGATGTCGCCGGCCTGCGCGCCGGACAGCGCGATCAGCCCCGGCGCCGCACCCGACTGCTGCAAGGCCTCCAGCCATTCGGCGCGGATTTCGGCGCGGCCGCGATGCTGGTTGTCCAGCCAGGCGCGCGACAGCAGTTCGCACAGTTGCAGATAGCCGGCGCGGTTCTTCACCAGCAGCAACAGGCGCGACGGCTTGTCGCGGTCATCATCATTGCTGATCCAGACATCGCAGCCGAGCACCGGCTTGACGCCCTTGTCGCGCGCCGCCTTGTAGAACTTGACCAGCCCGAACAGATTCGCCAGATCGGTCAGCGCCAGCGCCGGCTGGCCGTCGGCGGCGGCGGCCTTGACGGCGTCGTCGATGCGCACCAGCCCATCGACGATCGAGTATTCGGAATGCAGGCGGAGATGGACGAAGCGGGGGGCGGTCATGGCCGCCATTTTACCGTGCCGCCACGCCGGCGATGCGGCCGCCGGCCGGGGCGTTTTATATAATTGTGGCCAATCAATGACTTAGAGAAAACCGCCGTGTCCGCTGCTGCCACCCCTTACGTCAACATCGCCGCCTACAAGTTCGTGGCGCTGGATGACACCGCCGATAAAAAACCGCAATTCCTGGAAATTTGCCAGCAATTGCAGTTAAAAGGAACGATATTACTGAGTCCTGAGGGCATCAACCTGTTCCTGGCCGGACGGCGCGAAGCGATCGACGGCTTTCTCGGCTGGCTGCGCGCCGATCCGCGTTTCGCCGATCTGGAAGTCAAGGAAAGCCTTTCGGAGACCCAGCCGTTCGGCCGCATGCTGGTCAAGCTGAAAGCGGAAATCATCACGATGAAACGGCCGCAGATCCGGCCGGCCCAGGGCCGCGCGCCGGCGGTCGATGCCCGCACCGTCAAGCGCTGGCTGGATGCCGGCGTCGATGATGCCGGCCGCCCGGTGGTGATGATGGATACCCGCAACGCCTTCGAAGTGGACGTCGGCAGCTTTGCCGGCACCATCGACTACCGCATCGAGAAATTCAGCGAGTTCCCGGACGTGGTGGCGCAACACCGCGACGAACTGGCCGGAAAAACCATCGTGACCTTTTGCACCGGCGGCATCCGCTGCGAAAAAGCGGCGATCCACATGCAAAACACCGGCTTCGAGCACGTTTATCAGCTGGAAGGCGGCATCCTCAAATACTTCGAGGAAGTCGGCGGCGCCCATTACGACGGCGATTGCTTCGTGTTCGACCAGCGCACCGCGCTGACGCCGGCACTGCAACCGGCCACGCAGACGGCGCCCTGCGCCGGTTGCGGCGCCGAAGTCACGCCGCGCCAGCAGTTGTCCCCGGATTACCTTGCGGGTAGCCGCTGTCCGCACTGCGCGCCGGAACTGGCGGCAGCGCCGATCGCCTAGAAACGGGGGAGTATAGGCAAAATTCCCAGGATGGGCGCCCGGTACAGGCCGCCCATAAGGGGAGTATATGCAGCGCCGGGCACCTGGCGGCGCCGGCGCTGCATTTTCAGGCGTCAAACCGGCAGATCGAACACCAGCACTTCGGCCGCCTCGCCGTCAGCCAGCCGCACTGCGCTCTCGCTGCTCAGCTTGGCGGCATCGCCGGCGTCCAGCCTCTGGCCGTTGACGCTGAGCGCGCCGCGCGCCACGTGCACGTAGCCGAGGCGGCCCGGCGCCAGCGGCAGCTGCGCGGCGGCGGCGCCGTCGAACAGGCCGGCGTACAGCCGTGCATCCTGATGCAGCCGCACCGCGCCGTCGGCGCCGTCCGGCGCGGCGATCAGCCGCAGGCGACCGGTCTTTTCCTGCGCGGAAAACTTCTTTTCCTCGTAGCTCGGATCGACGCCGGCGAGGTTCGGCATGATCCAGATCTGCAGCAGATGCACGCCGTTGGTCGCCGAATGGTTGAATTCGGAGTGCATCACGCCGCGTCCGGCGCTCATCCGCTGCACGTCGCCGGGGCGGATCACGCTGCCGGTGCCCATGCTGTCCTTGTGTTCCAGCTCGCCGTCCAGCACGTAGGTGATGATTTCCATGTCGCGGTGGCCGTGGGTGCCGAAACCCTGGCCGGGCGCGATGCGGTCGTCGTTGATGACCCGCAGCGGGCCGAAGCCCATGTGCGCCGGATCGTAGTAGTCGGCGAAGGAAAAGCTGTGCCAGGAATCCAGCCAGCCATGCTGCGCGTGGCCGCGTTCGTTGGCCTTTCTGAGTTCGATCATTGCTTGCTCCCGGTTGCGTTATATTGCGGTGTTTCCCACTATATGCCGCTCCGCCGCCCGGCGACAGCCCGGAAATCTCGATGCTTCGCTGCGGGATTTTGGATGGGTGCCGCCGCCGTTTTTTGCCCGATGTCCTCCCTGCCCTATGTCGGCCGTTTCGCGCCCTCGCCCAGCGGTCCGCTGCACGCCGGTTCGCTGGTGGCGGCGCTGGCCAGCTATCTGGATGCGCGCGCGCACGGCGGCCGCTGGCTGATCCGCATCGAAGACCTCGACACGCCGCGCAACGTCGCCGGTGCCGACGACGCCATCCTGCGCGCGCTGGCGGCGTTCGGCATGGAAAGCGACGGCGAGGTGCTGTGGCAAAGCCGCCGCCATGCGCAGTATCAGGCGGCGCTGACGCGCCTGGGGGCGCTGGTCTATCCGTGCGGCTGCAGCCGGCGCGAGATCGCCGATTCGATCGGCGCGGCGCCACGCGGCGGCGACGGCGCGGCGATCTATCCAGGCACCTGCCGCGCCGGCCTCGCTCCCGGCAAGGTCGCGCGCGCCTGGCGCCTGCGGGTGCCGGAGGCCGGCCAGCCCGGCGACTGCATCGCCTTCGACGATCGCTGGCAAGGCCCGCAGCAACAGTGCCTGTCGCGGGAAGTCGGCGATTTCGTGCTGAAGCGCGCCGACGGCATCTGGGCTTACCAGTTGGCGGTGGTGGTGGATGATGCCGCGCAGGGAATCACGCAAGTGGTGCGCGGCGCCGACCTGCTGGATTCGACCGCGCGCCAAATCCACCTGCAGCGCCTGCTCGGCCTGCCGACGCCCGCTTACCTGCACCTGCCGCTGGTGCGGAATGGCGACGGCGACAAGCTGTCCAAGCAGACCGGCGCGGCGGCGCTGGACCTGACCCGGCCGTTACAGGAGTTAGAGCAGGCGGCGCGGTTTCTCGGCCTGCGGATGGCGCCAGCGGCATCGCTGGAGGCGTTCTGGCGGCGCGCGCCCACCGCCTGGGGCGAACGTCTGGCGGCGCTGGAACGGGATTGAGGGATATGCCGCTGCGTGCGTCGCTACGGCAGCGGATGGATCAGCGCTTCGGCGCGCCGCCCAGCAGCGCGGCGATGCGGGTCTTTTGCGCCTTGACCGGTCTGGCGGCCGGTTCGCCGGCGTTGGCGGCGGTCGGCTGCACTTCCGGCTCGTAGGGTTTCAGGAACCACGGATCGATCTTTTCCTTGCGCGGCGGACGCGGGCTGCGTTCCGGCGCCGCCGAACGCCCGGCCGCCGGGCCGTGGCCGCGTCCGTGCCGGCCATCGCCGTAGGAATGGCGCTCGGCCGCCGAGGCCGGGCGCGGCACGAAGCCGGACAGGTCGCCCGGCGTGAACTTGCGCTTGATCAGCTTTTCGATGTCGGCCAGCAGCCGCTCGTCCTTTTCCGAATACAGCGAAATGGCGTCGCCAGTGGCGCCGGCGCGGCCGGTGCGGCCGATGCGGTGCACGTAATCCTCGGCGTGGTACGGCAGGTCGAAATTGATCACGCACGGCAGTTCGGCGATGTCCAGCCCGCGCGCGGCGACGTCGGTCGCCACCAGCACGTCGACCTGGCCGTTCTTGAAGGCGTCCAGCGCCGCCATCCGCTCCGCCTGCGACTTGTCGCCGTGGATCGCGGTGGCCTTGATGCCTTCCTGCTCCAGCTGGCGCGCCAGCCGCGAGGCGCCGATCTTGGTGTTGGAAAACACCAGCACCTGCTTCAGGTCGCGGCCGCGGATCAGATGCGCCACCGCGTCGCGCTTGGCCGCTTCATCGACCTTGTAGACCAGCTGGGTGACGTTGTCGGAAGTGGCGTTGCTGCGCGCCACCTCGATCGTTACCGGCTGGTTCAGGAAGCTGGACGCCAGCTTCTTGATTTCCGGCGAGAAGGTGGCGGAGAACATCAGGTTCTGGCGCGCCTTCGGCAGCAGGTTGATGATGCGCTGCAGGTCCGGCAGGAAGCCCATGTCGAGCATGCGGTCGGCTTCGTCCATCACGAAGATCTGCGTCTGCGACAGGTTCAGCGTCTTTTGCTGCACATGGTCGAGCAGGCGGCCGGGGGTGGCGATCAGGATTTCGACGCCGGCGCGCAAGGCGGCGGTCTGCGGCGCCATGTCCATGCCGCCGAACACCACGGTCGAGCGCAGCGGCGTATGGCGCGAATAATTCTTGACGTTGTCGGCCACCTGGTCGGCCAGTTCGCGCGTCGGCGTCAGGATCAGCGCCCGCACCGGATGGCGCGCCGGCGAGGCGCTGGTATTGGCCTGCGGCAGCAGCCGCTGGATGATCGGCAGCGAAAACCCGGCGGTCTTGCCGGTGCCGGTCTGCGCCGCGCCCATCACGTCGCGCCCCTGCAGCACCACCGGAATCGCCTGCGCCTGAATCGGCGTCGGATGGACATAGCCCTGGTCTGCCAGCGCGCGCAGGATGTCCGGCGACAGGCCGAAGTCCTCGAAACGGGTGACGGGCGCGGCAGTGGAAGCGGAAGTGGCGGAAGCGGTGGAAGGATGATCGGACATGGTGTTTGGCGGCCGGCGCGCGGCTGGCGACGACGGCGCGGCCTGTTCTTCAATAAATGACGTTACGTTGCGGTTGCATACCGGATTTTACCCGGCTTGCCGGCGGCGGGCCGGGAAAGTCCCGGCCACCGTGCCGCGCCGCCCGGCGACGGCCGGGCCATCGGCGGTTCCGTGCGCGGCCGCAAGCGCCGTCACTTGATAAATCGAAATGTCTTTGTCGCAATGAATTATTTCACCTAAACTGCCCCAACAGGGCCCTTTTCTGCCCATTTCCCAGAGGAGATTTTCGTGACCGCTTCCCGCATCGTCCATCTCGCCCTCGCCTGCGCCGCGGCCGTGGCGCTGACCGCCTGCCACCAGAACACCCCGCCGCCGAAGGCGGAGACTCCGGCCCCGGCCGCGGCAGCCGATCCCTACGACATCAGCAAGATGGACCTGAAGCCGGTCCCGGCCAAGGTGACATCCGAGCGCCACACCGGCCCGTTCGCCGAAGGCAGCGCGCTGTCGACGGCGCCGGAACTGAAGCCGCTCGACCCGGCGCCGGTCAAGACGATACGGCTGGACACCACCCACAAGATCATCGAAATCGCCCCCGGCGTGAAATTCAGCGCCTGGACCTTCGGCGATCAGGTGCCGGGGCCGACCATCCACGCGCGCGTCGGCGACCGCATCAAGTTCAGCATGACCAACCGCAGCGACGAGGTGATGCCGGGCGTGAATTTCACGGCGGCGCCGATGATGCACTCGATGGACTTCCACGCGGCGATGGTGTCGCCGCAGGACAAGTACCGTTCGGTGGCGCCGGGCCAGACCATCGAATTCGAGTTCACGCTGAACTATCCGGGCGTGTTCATGTTCCATTGCGGCACGCCGATGATTCTGGAACACATCGCTTCCGGCATGTATGGCGCGCTGATCGTCGAGCCGAAGGACGGCTATCCGACCAAGGTCGATCGTGAATACGTGGTGATCCAGAGCGAGTTCTACGTCAAGCCCGATCCGCAGCACCGCAAGATCGACGGCCAGCCGCTGTACGTGCTGGACGGCGACAACCTGAAGAAGGCGATGTCCAGCTACACCACCTTCAACGGCGTCCACAACGGCATGGTCAAGAAACCGCTGGTGGCCAAGCCGGGCGAGCGGGTGCGGCTGTACCTGCTCAACGTCGGCCCCAGCAAGACTTCCAGTTTCCACGTGGTCGGCACCATCTTCGACCGGGTCTGGATGGACGGCAACCCGGACAACCAGTTCCGCGGCATGCAGACGGTGCTGCTCGGCTCGTCGTCCGGCGCGATCGTCGAATTCATGGTGCCGGAAGCCGGCCAGTACATCATGGTCGATCACCACTTCGCCAATGCCTCGCAGGGCGCGCTCGGCCTGATCGACGCCACCGGCGGCGCCACGCCGGCGGAAAAGAACGACATCGAGCACCACAACATGCCGGCCACCTCCACCCCGGACGACCCGGCGGCGGTCGCCGGCAAGCTCGATTTCGAGAGCAAGTGCCTGGCCTGCCATTCGATCGGACGCGGCAAGAAGCTCGGCCCCGACCTGCTCGGCGTGACCAGGGCGCGCAGCGACGACTGGCTGCGCAAGTGGCTGAAGTCGCCGGAAAAGATGCTGGAATCGGACGCCGACGCCAAGGCGCTGCTGAAGGAATTCAACAACATCCCGATGCCGAACCAGAACCTGAGCGACAAGGAAATCGATCAGTACCTGAAGTATTTCCACTGGGTCGACAGCCAGCCGGAAGGCAGCATCCACAGCGCCGAAGGGAGCCACTGATGCGCGCCGTCCTCCGCGCGCTGACCTGCTCGGCAGCCCTGTACGCCGGGGCCGCCGGCGCCTGCGGCCATTGCGTGGAGGACAAGGTGGCTTCGGTGTACGACTACGCGGTGGCCAGCCGCGCCTTCAGCCAGAAGCAGCAGGTGGCGTTCTTCGGCATCGACGGCGCGCTGGTGGTCAACGACGACTCGCGCCGCGCGCTGGAAGGGGTGGCGCGCGGCGTCGCCGGGGTCGATCCGGACAGCCTGCGGGTATCGCTCGACACCGCCTCGCTGTCGATCGCCTTCGACCCGCGCCGCACCGGTTTCGCGGCCTTGCAGAAGGCGCTGGAAAAGCGTCTGGCGAGCCGCCATCTGACGCTGTTGCCGATGAAGGTGATGGACGCGCCGGCGACGCTGAAGGCGGCGCCGCAGTAGCCCGACAGCATAGCGCCGGCGTCCGCCGCGCAAACGGAAAACGCAGCCGGATGGCTGCGTTTTTTTATGGCGGAATATCGGCCAAGGCCCGCGCCGGATTTCCCCACATCGAAAATACAGGGAGTATGCCTCAACTTCTCAATGTGGGTACCCGCTACAGCCTGCCTATACAGGGAGTATATGCAATGACCGAAGCGCAACGCATCAGTTCAGCGATGCCCCAACCCCCATCGGCGCCGGCGTGATGTTGACGATCAGCGAAAACAGCTTGTCGAAGTTGCCCTTGATCTCGACCCCGGTCAGCGGCTCGCGGTTGCTGGCGAACACCGACTCCAGTTCCTGCCAGTCTTCCGGTTCCAGGTAGCGCATCGCCGCCGGCAGGATCACCTCCTCCTCCAGCCGCATGTGGCTGAAATAGAAGCCGGCGTATTCCGAAACCAGCGCGCGAAACGCCGGGAACGCCGTCGCCCCTTCGAACTCGAAGCGCGCCAGCGCCTGGCCTAGCCGCCGCACCATCGCCGCGCCCTTTTGATGCTGGTGCGACAGTTCATCCAGCGTATCGTTGACCGTATCGGTGCGGCTGCGCAGCCGCTCGAACAGAAAACGATCCTCCTTCGGATGATGGATGCGGTCGGGAAACTGGTCGATGTAATACAGCATCGCCCGAAACATCTTCAGGTCAGGCGCCGGCCCGCCCTGATCGATCGTGCGGACGAAATACTGCATGCCACGAATGATCGAGGCCAGATTGCCGTGCTCGTCGTGGATGATGCGGATGGTGTTCTGTTCGGCCGATAGCGGCGCCATGATGGTTCTCCTGGGAATGCGGCCGGACTGGCGGTGATGGCTGATGCTAAGCGCCGCCGCCACGCTGCCGGAATGATGCAGATCAAGTTTATCCGGGCGCGGAGATTCCCGCCAGACGGCCGGCTCAGTAAGCGGCCGGACCGTCGCTGTGCCGGTCGATGCGATCACGATACAGCGACGCCTGCATCAGCAGCAAGGCGGTGACCGGCGAGGTCAGCACGACGAACAGCGCGATCAGCAATTCCTGCAGCACCGGCCGCCCGGCTGCCGCCGACGCCACCAGCAGCGAGGCGCCCAGCACGCAGGCCAGCCCGAGCGTATTGCCCATCGTCGGCGCGTGCATGCGCGCCTGGAAGCTCGGCAGCCGCAGCAACCCGAGCGAGCCGATCAGCGCCAGCAGGCTGCCGGCCACCAGCAGCAGCGCCGCCGGCAATGCCGCCCACAGCGGGACTTCGGCCGGGCTCATGGCTCCATCACCTCGCCGCGCAGCAGGAACTTGGCCAGCGCCGCCGAACCGACGAAGCCGAGCAATGCCATCAGCAGCGCGATGTCGAAATACACACGCGAACCGAAACGGATGCCGAGCGTCAGGATCATCAGCATGCCGTTGACGTACAGCGTATCCAGCGCCAGCACGCGGTCGTGCGCGGCCGGCCCGCGCAGCAGGCGGACCACCGCGCACAGCATGCCGAGCGCGAATGCCGTCAGCGCGAAGCCGATGGCCCAACCAAGTATCGCGTTCATTCGAAGATCTCCCTCAATGGCTGTTCGTAGCGCTGCTTGATGGTGCGAATCCAGGCCTGCTCGTCATGCAGGTCGAGCACGTGCAGGGTCAGCACCGCGCCATCGGCCGACAGCCCGGCCCAGACCGTGCCCGGCGTCGCGGTGATGATGCAGGCCAGCATCGCCAGCCCGTGCGGATCGCGCAGTTCCAGCGGAATCTGCATCATGCCGGAATCCGGCGGCTGCCGGCGTGCCCGCAGCACGATCCCGGCCACCGCGAAATTCGAATGCACGATGTCGATCAGGACATGCGCCAGCAACACCAGCGCCGCCCACGCCCGCCGCGGCCGCGCATGTTCGAGCCGGCCATTGGCGGAAAACAGCAACACCAGCAGCGCCAGCAGCAAACCGAGCAGCCACTGGCGCGGCGCCAGCGTGTCGCCCAGCAGCAGCCACAGTCCGAGCAGGAACAGCGTAAACAGCGACAGCACCGCGCGCAGTCTCATCGCTGCCCTCCCGGTGCCAGCACCGCATCGATATACGCCTGTGGCGCCGCCAGCATCTGGCCGGTGGCGTTCAGGTAGCCGGCCACCGGGCCGGCGCCGACCGTCAACGCCACGCACAGCATCACCAGAAAAGCCACCGGCCCGGCTTCCAGCGGCCGCAGGCGCGGCGTCATGCGCGCCTCGGTACCCCAGAAAATCCGCATCCCCATGCGCGACAGCGCCACCACGCCGACCAGCCCGGACAGCAGGATCGCCACCAGCAGCACGACCACCGACGGCAGCGGCGCCGACCCGGCCAGCGCCGCCGCCAGCATCGAAAACTTGGCGAGAAAGCCGGACAGCGGCGGCACCCCGGCCACCAGCAATGCGCAGGAAATGAAACCCAGCCCGAGAAACGCCATCGCCGCCGGGATCACGGTGCCGACCACATCGTCCGGCAGGTCCGGATCGAGCGGATCATCGACACCGAAAGTATCGAAGGACACTGCCAGCACGTTGGCGCCGAACGAGCGGCTGCGTTCTATCATTTCCGCCAGCATGAACAGCGCGCCGGTGGCCGGCACCGAACTGGCCAGATAGAACAGCGCCGGCCCGGCCATCGTCGCGCCGCCGAAACCGAGCGCCGCCAGCAGCGTGCCGGCCGACACGATCACGCAATAGCCGGCCATGCGCTGCGGCTGCTGCGCGGTCAGCATGCCGCCGCAACCGAACAGCAGCGTCACCAGCCCGATACCGAGCAGCCAGTCGCCGCCGAACGGCGCCGGCGCGCCGGCCACTGCCCACAGCGAACCGAGCCGCAGCACCGCATACACGCCGACCTTGGTCAGGATCGAAAACATCGCCGCCACCGGCGCCGCCGCCGCGCCATAGGCATCGGTCAGCCAGAAGTTCAGCGGCCAGGCACCGGCCTTGGTCAGGAAGGCGATTCCCAGCACCGCCGCGCCGGCATCGAACAATGCGAGGTCGCCGGCCGCCAGCGCCGGCAGGCGGCGCGCGATGTCGGCCATGTTGAGCGTGCCGACGATGCCGTAGATCAGCGCCGCACCGATCAGGAACAGCAGCGAAGCCACCAGATTGACCACCAGATAATGCAGCCCGGCCTTGACGCGCGGCGCGCCGGAACCGTGCAGCAGCAAGCCGTAGGACGCCGCCAGCAGCACTTCGACGAACACGAACAGATTGAACAGATCGCCGGTCAGGAAGGCGCCGTTGACGCCCATCAGCAGAAACTGGAACAGCGCCTTGAAGTGGGCGCCGAGCCGGTCCCAGCGCGCCATTGCGTACACCATCGCCGCCAGCGCCAGCAGCGCGCTGACGCACAGCATCACCGCCGCCAGCCGGTCCGCCACCAGCACGATGCCGAATGGCGCATCCCAGCCGCCCAGCCGGTACACCGTGATCGCATCCGCGCTGCTGCCCGGCAGCATGCCGCCGGCCGCCGCCAGCAGCGCCAGCGCCGCCAGCAGCTGCGCCGCCACGCTGAGCAGCGCCAGCGTGCTGCGCAGACGGCGCCGGCCATCGCCGAACAGCAGCATGGCGACGCCGGCCAGCAGCGGCAGCAGCACCGGCAGGATCGCCAGATGCGGTTCGAGGCGGGCCAGCCAGCTCACGATTCCGACTCCTGGCCGTCGACGTGGTCGGTACCGGTCAACCCGCGCGACGCCAGCAGCACCACCAGCAGCAATGCGGTGGTGGCAAAGCCGATCACGATCGCGGTCAATACCAGCGCCTGCGGCACAGGATCAGCGTAGTGCGCGGCATCGGCGGCGCCGCTGGCGGCGACGATCGGCGCGCGCCCGGCCACCAGCCGGCCCATGCCGAAGATGAACAGATTGACCGCATAGGACAGCAGCGCCAGGCCCATCACCACCTGAAAGGTGCGCGGCCGCAGCAGCAGCCAGACGCCGGAGCCGGTCAAGATGCCTATCGCCAGCGCGTAGATCAGTTCCATCAGCGCTCCGTTCGGGGAGAAAGGACCGGCGCCGCGCGCGGCAGTTCCGGCGCCGGCACCGAATTCACCGCCGCCCGCTGGCGGTGACTGCGCAGCGACTGGTGCGCCAGCGCCAGCAGGATCAGGATGGTCGAGCCGATCACCAGCAGATAGACGCCGAGATCGAACAACAGCACGCTCGGCAGATGCAGCGTACCCAGCAGCGGCAGCGCCGGCTCCCAGCCGAGCGCGCTCAGGAACGGCCGCGCCTGCGGCCATGCCAGCAGGCCGGCACCGGCGGCGCACAACAGTCCGCAGCCGATCCAGTATTGCGGATGAACGCGGGCGCGCGATTCGGCCCAGACGATGCCGCCGGTCATGTATTGCAGGATCACCGTCGCCGCCAGCACCAGGCCGCCGACGAAACCACCGCCGGGCCGGTCATGGCCGCGCAGCAGCAGGTACAGCGAGACCATCACCGCGATCGGCAGCAGCAGCCGCACCAGCACCGCCGGCAACTGCATCGTGCCGGACGGCAGCACCGCGTTCGGGTCCGGTTCGGCATGCTCTTCGTTGCCGTCGGCACCGTCCTGATCGCGCTGCTGGCTGGTCAGGCCGATGCTTTCCGGCGCCGGCCGGAAACGCCGCAGCAATGCGTACACGGTCAGCGCGACGATGCCGAGCACGGTGATTTCGCCGAAGGTGTCGAAACCGCGGAAATCCACCAGGATCACGTTGACCACGTTGGCGCCGCCGCCCAGCTGCAACGCATTCTCGACGAAGAACGGCGCGATGCCCTCGCCGGCGGCGCGCGTCAGCACCGCATAGGCCAGCGCCGCCATGCCGCCGCCGAGCACCGCCGCCAGCAACAGGTCGCGCAGGCGACGGCCGCGCGCCCGCACGCGCTGCGCCAGCGGCGTCTTTTCATCCTCGGCACGAAAACGCGGCGGCAACCAGCGCAGCCCGAGCAGCAGCAAGACCACCGTCACGACCTCCACCGCCAGCTGGGTCAGCGCCAGATCGGGCGCGGAAAACCAGGCGAAGGTGATGCTGGTGGCCAGCCCGGCGCCACCGGCCAGCGTCAGCGCCGCCAGCCGCCGGTACTTGGCCTGCGCCGCCGCACCCAGCGCGCACAGGCCACCGATCAGCCACAGCAGCGCGAACGCCGGCTCGACCGCGCCCGGCGCCAGATTGCCCGACGGCAGTCCCTCATCCAGAAACGGCAGCAGTGCCGCCAGGAAGGCCAGCAGCACCAGTACCAGCAACTGCGTCTGCAAGCGCGGTGACGACAGCAGGCGCAGGCCGGCGCTGGCGACGCGCGTCATCGCCTCCAGAATCCGCTCGAACAGCTGCTGGCCGTTGACCGGCGCGATCAGCGGCACCACGCCGGGCGCGCGCTGCTGGTACTTGCCCAGCACCCGGTACAGGATCGTGCCGCCGACCAGTGCCGCCAGACTCATTACCAGCGGCAGATTCACGCCGTGCCACATCGCCAGGCTGTAAGGCGGCATGCTTGGACCGAGCACCGCGGCGGCGGCGACATCGAGGAAAGGGCCGACCGTCAGCGCCGGCAGGATGCCGACCACCAGGCAGGCCAGCACCAGCAGCGCGCTCGGCACCAGCATCCAGCCCGGCGGCTCGTGCGGTTCACGCGGCAAATCGTGTGGCGGCGGCCCGAAAAACACCTGCAGGATGAAGCGCAGCGAATAGGCGACGCTGAACACCCCGTACACCACCGCCACCGTCGGCAGCCCGTGGCGGATCAGCGCGTTGCCGCTGGCGAATACCGTTTCGGTGAAAAACATTTCCTTCGAGATGAAGCCGTTCAGCAGCGGCACCCCGGCCATCGACGCCGCCGCCACCACCGCCAGCGTCGCGGTGATCGGCATCCGCCGCGCCAGCCCGGACAGCCGCGACAGATCGCGCGTACCGCTTTCGTGATCGACCATGCCGGCGGCCATGAACAGCGACGCCTTGAAGGTGGCGTGGTTGACGATGTGGAAGATCGCCGCGATCAGCCCCAGTTCGCTGTTCATGCCCAGCAGCAGCGTGATCAGGCCGAGATGGCTGATGGTCGAATAGGCCAGCACGCCCTTCATGTCCAGCTGGAAGGTAGCCGCGTAGGCGCCCAGCACCAGCGAGCACAGGCCGGCGCCACCAATGATCCAGAACCAGCTTTCGGTGCCCGACAACGCCGGCCACAGCCGCACCAGCAGGAACACGCCGGCCTTGACCATGGTCGCCGAATGCAGATAGGCCGACACCGGCGTCGGGGCCGCCATCGCGTGCGGCAACCAGAACTGGAACGGGAACTGCGCGCTCTTGGTCAGCGCCCCGAGCGCAATCAGGATCAAGGCGGCCAGATACCAGTCATGGCCGCGAATCTGGTCGCCGGCAGCCAGCACCACATCCAGATCGTAGCTGCCGACGATCCGTCCCAGCAGCAGCACGCCGACCAGCAGGCACAGGCCGCCGGCGGCGGTTACCGTCAGCGCCATGCGGGCGCCGCGCCGCGCATCCAGCCGGTGATGCCAGTAAGCGATCAGCATGAAGGAACTGAGGCTGGTCAGTTCCCAGAACACCACCAGCTGAATCAGATTGCCGGACAGCACGACGCCCAGCATCGCGCCCATGAAGGCCAGAAAAAACGAGAAAAAGCGCGGCACCGGGTCCTGTGGCGACATGTAATAGCGCGCATACAGCACCACCAGCGCGCCCATCACCGCCACCAGCATCGCGAACAGCCAGGCATAGCCGTCCATCCGCAAATCCAGATTCAAGCCCAGACCCGGCGCCCAGGGCAGCACGGTGCGCACCACCTCGCCGGCGGCCATCTCCGGATAGTGCAGCGCGATCAGCACCGCGCAGGTCAGCGCCACCAGCCCGGCCAGCCAGGCTTCGGCATTGCGGGCATTGGACGGCAGCAGCCCGGCGCACAGACTGCCGGCGAACGGCAACAATACGATCCAGATCAGCGCCATGCCGCCCCGCCCAAGTCAAGAAAAGGCGCCGCCCGGCCCCAGGTGTCACGGAGCGGGCACGACAGGATGGCAAGCTGGCGGCGATCGGCGGTCAATATGGCGTTCGGTCGATGGATACTGAGAATGGGCTTCGCCGCCGTATTGGCGGACAGCGACAGGATAGGCTGGATTGCCGGCAAATCGAAGCAAGAAGCCCGGAGAACGCAGGTGAATACACTCCGAAGGCGCCAGAAAACCGCCCCAGCCATGCGCTCAATTATAGTGTAAGCGCTTGCCTTTTCCCCATCCCCGGAGGGCGATTTTCTGTAGAAATCCACCGTCGGAAAAGCATGATGCGGCAGCAGCGGCTTCCCGTTCGGAAAATCGCTGAAAACAGGCGCGCCAGGTCAACGGCATGCCAGGCGTGAACCGTTGGATAAAACGCTTACATTACTTTTTACACGGTTTCTAGCCCCGTGAAACGGGTGTGTCTGGCGAATACTGTCCCCCCCCTGTGGCGTGGCTACCCTTGGGGCCGCAACGCGATGATCGCGGGCTGTGCGGTCTGTTGCGCTAGCTCACCACCCCACTATGCGCGAAAATGGCGGGCGGGAGGAGTCGCTATGAATGCTGTCAAGCCGGCGCTATCAACCTGGAAGAACTCACTGCCGAAAGAGGTACCCTTGGCAGGATTGATCTCCATCAGTCCAATCGCTTACAAGTGGAAGGCTCTATATCGCGCCCGCATTCTTCGGGAAGTCATTTTCTGGCGGCTGCATGACCTCCTTGAACAGTCATTTTTGCTTCACCAGCATGGTCACGCTTTGGGGGCTCGCATCTTATTGCGTAGCGCGTTGGAGACCTTGGCCACGTTGATTTATCTGAATCAACTAAAAGCCAACGTCGTGGAAGGCACGCTAAATTTCCACACGTTCAGCGATAAAACGTCGCGGCTACTCTTAGGCTCTCGAAGCGGTACAACGAAGCACAAATCCATCAACATCCTCACGGTGCTGGAGAAGTGCGATAAGAGGTATCCGGGCCTAGTGGCTTTATATGAAGACCTCTGTGAGGCTGCTCATCCAAGCTACGAAGGCACATACCTCGGCTACTCAGCAATCGACTTTGATAATCACATTACCGTCTTCAAAAATAAGTGGAGCGAGATGTACGCTGACAAGCACCTTTTAGAAATGCAGCGTTGCATGGAAACCTTTGAGCATGAATACAATAAAGTTTCGGTTAGCGAGACTCGGCGCTTGGAAAGGTGGATTGAAGATCACGACGCGGAGCTTGAAGCCACCAAGTCATCGGCATGAACCAACGATTAAGGCAAAAAAAGGAGCTACGCCGAGGCGTAGCTCCTTTAACATGGTGGGCCTCCCGTGAGTCGAACACGGCACCAACGGATTATGAGTCCGCTGCTCTAACCAGGCATGAGCTAGAGGCCCAATCTTTTGCGCGGGCAGGCCCGCCTTGTTGTTTTGCCCGCCCGGGCGTGAGCCGGCGCAGGCAGGGAATTTTGATTCCGGCGGGAAAACCGGCCGGTCAATTGCCTTCCAAAAAGCTCTTCAGCTTGTCGGAACGGGACGGGTGGCGCAGCTTGCGCAACGCCTTCGCTTCGATCTGGCGGATGCGTTCGCGGGTGACGTCGAACTGCTTGCCAACTTCTTCCAGCGTGTGGTCAGTCGACATTTCGATGCCGAAGCGCATGCGCAGCACCTTGGCTTCGCGCGGCGTCAGCGAATCGAGCACGTCCTTGACCACGCCGCGCATCGAGGCATGCAGCGCGGCGTCGCTCGGCGCCAGCGTGTTGTTGTCCTCGATGAAATCGCCCAGATGCGAATCGTCGTCGTCGCCGATCGGCGTTTCCATCGAGATCGGTTCCTTGGCGATCTTCATGATCTTGCGGATCTTGTCTTCCGGCATTTCCATCTTCACCGCCAGCGTCGCCGGGTCCGGCTCGGCACCGGTTTCCTGCAGGATCTGGCGGGAAATCCGGTTCATCTTGTTGATGGTTTCGATCATGTGCACCGGGATGCGGATGGTGCGTGCCTGATCGGCGATCGAACGGGTGATCGCCTGGCGAATCCACCAGGTGGCGTAGGTGGAGAATTTGTAGCCGCGCCGGTATTCGAACTTGTCCACCGCCTTCATCAGGCCGATGTTGCCTTCCTGGATCAGGTCGAGGAATTGCAGGCCGCGGTTGGTGTATTTCTTGGCGATCGAAATCACCAGACGCAGGTTGGCTTCAGTCATTTCGCGCTTGGCCTTGCGCGCCTTCATTTCGCCGGCCGACATCTTCTTGTTGATGCCGCGCAGATCGGGCAGCGGCAGCACCACGCGCGCCTGCAGGTCGATCAGCTTCTGCTGCAGTTCCTTGATGGCCGGAACGTTGCGACTCAGCACGTCGCTGTACTCGGCGCCGGTGGCCACTTCGCCATCGATCCAGGCCAGATTGGTTTCATTGCCGGGGAAGACCTTGATGAAGTGCGCGCGCGGCATCCCGCAACGGTTGACCGCCACTTCGAGAATCTGCTTTTCGATGTGGCGCACTTCATCGACCTGACCGCGCAGCGTGTCGCACAGCTTCTCGACCACCTTGGCGGTGAAGCGGATGCCGAGCAATTCGTTGGAGATCGCCTCCTGCGCCTTGACGTAGGGTTTCGACTTGTAGCCTTCCTTCTCGAAAGCCTTGCGCATCTTGTCGAACTGCTGCGCGATCGTATCGAACTTGGCCAGCGCATCGCGCTTCAGCTGTTCCAGCTGTTCGGCGGAAAAACCGGCGGCGCCAGAACCGCTGTTGTCTTCTTCCTCCTCCTGTTCCTCGCCGTCCTCGCCGTCCTCCTCGCTGTCGTCATCGCTGGCGGCGACAGCCGGAGCGGGAGCCGGCATCGTAGTGGTTTCCACCGCGTTCGGATCGACCAGACCATCGACGATTTCGTCGATCTTCATTTCGTCCCTGGCGATGCGATCGGCGCTCGCCAGGATTTCATCGATGGTGGTCGGGCAGGCGGAGATCGCCTGGATCATGTCCTTCAGGCCTTCCTCGATGCGCTTGGCGATTTCGATTTCGCCTTCGCGCGTCAGCAGCTCGACCGAACCCATTTCACGCATGTACATGCGCACCGGATCGGTGGTACGGCCGAAATCGGAATCGACGGTGGACAATGCCGCTTCCGCCGCCGCGTCGGCGTCGTCGTCGCTGGCGACGTTGGGCACGCTGTCCGACAACAACAGCGATTCGGCATCCGGCGCATGTTCGTAGACCGCGATGCCCATGTCGTTGAAAGTACCGATGATGCCTTCGATCGCTTCCGGATCGACGATGTTGTCCGGCAGGTGATCGTTGATTTCCGAATAGGTCAGGAAACCGCGTTCCTTGCCGAGCTTGATCAGCGTCTTCAGCTTCTGGCGGCGGCGCTCGAGCTCTTCTTCGCTCGCCTCGGTATCGGAAGAAAAGGCATCCTTCAGCAGCGCCTTTTCCTTGGCGCGGCGATCCTTGGCGCGGGCCTTGTCGGCCGCCTTCAGTTCGGCGCGCTCGACCGCGTTCAGCGCCGCCACTTCATCGTTCTCCGGCTGGAACTCCTTCGGCTTGCGGCCACGACGGCCAGGCACCTTGACCGTCGGCAGGACGTAGCCGGAAGTATCGATCGCCGCCAGCGCGGCGGCATCGGTGGTCTGGCGGACGCCGGCAGGAGCCGGCGCGCCACGCTTGATCGGCTCCCTGGCGGAGCGGGATGCAGCCTTGGTATCGGATTTCTTGTTTGTCACGGATGCTTTCACTTGCACGGAAGCTTGCCGGGAGGCAGCTTTGGGTACGGGTTTGACGCCAGACGCGGACGCCGGTTTGGACGTGGTCTTGGCACCCGCAGTTTCACCTTTTTTGATCCTTGCCTGACTCAAGGACCGGCCCGTCTTGCTGGCCGCAGCAGCCTTGGCCGGGGTCGCGGAGGTCTTTTTCGGCACGTCCGGCCTGGTTTTTTTTGCCGCCGAGGCCGGGGTTTTCACGGGTTTCTTCGTTGCGTTCGCCATGGATCAACTACCACCTGAGCTAGTTTGAGATGACGGCACCCGGGCCGGCGGCAAGCTGCCGCCTATTACCTGTTGCCAACGCTGTCAATCACCGAAATTCCAGTTTCCTCGTTGGTTTCCGGCCCCTCGCGCGGCCAGAAAAAGACTCCAAGACCTTGAATCAAAAGCCTTTGATTATAGCATAGCGCCCCTCTGCGCCCGGCGCCGGAAGACCGCTCAAACCGGCCCTGCATCGGCCTGCGCGGCACGCCGCAACTGCTCCTGACGCGCCATCAATTCACGGTAGCGCAGCCGCGCTTCTTCGCTGTGCAGGCCGGATTGCGCCAGCCTGTCCATTTCCGTTTTCAGCAGGCGCGTTTCCGCTTGCCTCAAGGCACCGGCCAGCTCCTGTCGTGCCGTTTCCGGCGACAGTTCGGACTCCACCGCAACCTCGGCGATCAGCGCATCGAATTCGGCATCCTGCTGGCGCAAGCCTTCCGCCAGCGCGGCGAAACCGGCGCCGGCACCAAGTTCGTGAATAGCGGCGATCAGCCGCGCCAGCATGTCATCTTCCTCGGCAAACGCCGCCAGTGCCGGCGCATCGAGTTCCGCCGTCAGCTGCGGATGCGCCAGCAACAGGCGGGCGATCTGCCGCTCCAGGCTTTGCGGCGCGGCGCGGCGCGCGCGTGGCGGCGCCTGACGGGCACGCGCCAGCGGCTGCGACAGTTCGCACAGGCGCTCGATTTCCTCGGCGCTGCTTTCGGTCTGCTGCGCCAGCCCGCGCACGATCTGCAGCCGCAACGCCGACGGCGGCATCAGCTGCAGCAGCGGCTTGGCGTCGAACAGCGCGCGCGCGCGTTCTTCCGCAGTCTGCAAGCCACTGTCGCCGCACAGCACCGCCAGCAGGAAACGCGACAGCGGCATCGCCTCCGCCACCTGCTGGGCGAAAGCTTCGGCACCGAAAGTCCGGACGTAGCTGTCGGGGTCGTGTTCGGCCGGCAGGAACAGGAATTTGATGGTCTTGTTGTCGGTCGCGTGCGGCAGGCAGGCTTCCAGTGCGCGCCGCGCCGCGCCGCGGCCGGCGCGGTCGCCGTCGAAGCTGAACACCACCTGATCGGTCTGGCGCAGCAGCTTTTGCACATGCACCGGCGTACAGGCGGTGCCGAGCGTCGCCACCGCCTGCGGAAAGCCGAGCTGCGCCAGCGCCACCACGTCCATGTAGCCCTCGGTCACCAGCACGTAACCGGCGCCGCGGATCGCCTGCCGCGCCTCGAACAGGCCGTACAGTTCGCTGCCCTTCTGGAACAGCGGGGTTTCCGGGGAATTCAGGTATTTCGGTTCGCCTTGATCCAGCACCCGGCCGCCGAAGCCGATCACCTGGCCCTTCTGGTTGCGGATCGGGAACATGATGCGGTCGCGGAAACGGTCGTAGCGCTTGTGTTCGCCGTCGTCATCGCGATCGATCACCAGGCCGGCCTCCACCAGCGCCTCCTGCCGATAATCGGGAAACACCGCGCGCAATCCGTCCCAGCCGTCCGGCGCGTAGCCGATCGCGTAGCGGGCGGCGATTTCGCCGCTCATGCCGCGCCCGATCAGGTAATCCTTGGGACGCTGCTGGGCACGCAGCTGGTTGCGGTAGAAGTCGCTGGCGCGCGTCATCACTTCCGACAGCGCCAGGGTTTTCGCCTGGTATTCGGCGCGCTGCGCCGGCGCCAGGCGATCGTCGCTTTCCGGCACCGTCATGCCGACGTTTTGCGCCAGTTCCTTGACCGCATCGACGAAGCCAAGGCCGGAATATTCGATCAGGAAACCGATCGCGGTACCGTGCGCACCGCAACCGAAGCAGTGATAGAACTGCTTGGTCGGGCTGACGGTGAAGCTCGGGGATTTTTCGTTATGGAACGGGCACAGGCCCATGAAGTTGGCGCCGCCCTTTTTCAGCGCCACATGCCGCCCCACCAGTTCGACGATGTCGACCCGGTTCAACAGATCCTGGATGAACGAATGCGGAATCACCGCCAGTTCCCGACAGGAAGAAAGCGATCAGGCTTTCGCCAGCGCGGCCTTGACCTGGGCAGAAACGACGGTCATGTCGGCGCGGCCGGCCAGGCGCGGCTTCAGCAGCGCCATCACCTTGCCCATGTCCTGGGGACCGGCGGCGCCGGATTCGGTGACGGCGGCAGCCACCGCCGCCTGAATTTCCGCTTCCGACAGCGACGGCGGCATGTAGGCCGACAGGATCGCCAGTTCGGCCTTTTCGATTTCCGCCAGGTCGGCGCGGCCGCCGGCTTCGAACTGGGAAATCGAATCCTTGCGCTGCTTGATCATCTTTTCGACGATCGCCAGCACTTGCGTATCGTTGGTCTCGATCCGCTCGTCGACTTCCTTTTGCTTGATCGCCGCGGTCAGCAGGCGGATCGTGCCGAGCCGGGCGCTGTCCTTGGCGCGCATCGCCGCCTTCATGTCTTCATTGATTTGCTGTTTGAGGCTCAAGACAAACTCCTTCGAGAAAATGCATTCGCTAAACGCCAAAACCCGCCACGGAGCTTCCGGAGCGGGTCTGCAACGGCTGACGATTCGTCGCACCGGGGTGCGACGGGGAATCAGTAGAGTTTTTTCGGCAGCTGCTGGCTGCGGATGCGCTTGTAGTGGCGCTTCACGGCGGCGGCCAGCTTGCGCTTGCGTTCGGCGGTCGGCTTTTCATAGAATTCGCGCGCGCGCAATTCGGTCAGCAGGCCGGTCTTTTCGATGGTCCGCTTGAAGCGGCGCATGGCGACTTCGAAAGGCTCGTTCTCTTTAAGGCGAATCGTGGTCATGTAATTCAATCAACCGTGTTTGGGGAAAGAGCGAGATTATAGCAGACGTGCGGCCGTCAAGCCAAGCGGCGATCACAAGGCCTGCGCGGCCGCCACGGCCGAGGCCCATGCCCACTGGAAATTGTAGCCGCCCAGCCAGCCGGTCACGTCCACCGCCTCGCCGATGAAATGCAGGCCCGGCACCTTGCGCGCCATCATGCTCTGCTGCGACAGTTCGCGCGTGTCGATACCACCCAGCGTCACTTCCGCCTTGCGATACCCCTCGGTGCCGCCCGGCTGGATGCGCCAGCGGTTCAGCGCCGCGCCCAGCCCGGCCAGCACCCGGTCCGGCAGGTCGGCCAGACGCGCATCGCCGCGCAAGCGGTTGGCCGCCAGCCAGCTCTGCGCCAGCCGCGCCGGCAGCCATTGCGCCAGCACGTTTTCCAGCGTCTTGCGGGTCGTGCCCTTGCTGTCGATCAGGGCGGCGCCAACGTCCATTTCCGGCAACAGATTCACCGTCAGCGCGCTGCCCGGACGCCAGAAGCTGGAAATCTGCAGCACCGCCGGACCGGACAGGCCGCGATGGGTAAACAACAGGTCTTCGTCGAACTGGCCGCGACCGGCCTTTTCGCCGGTCTCGATACGTACCGGCAGCGCGATGCCGGCCAGTTCGGCGAACGGTTGCCAGACCGCCGGCTCGAAGGTCAGCGGCACCAGTCCAGGACGCGGCTCGACCACCGCCAGATCGAACTGGCGCGCGATGCGGTAGGCGAAATCGCTGGCGCCGATCTTCGGAATCGACAGGCCGCCGGTGGCGATCACCAGGCTGGTGGCATGCAGCACGCCGGCATTGGTATCGATCCGGAACAGCGCGCCGGCCCGGCCGATTTCCGCCACCCGGCACGGCATGCGCCACTGCACCGCGCCGGCCGCGCATTCGGCGCGCAGCATCGCAATGATGTCTTCGGCGCTGTGGTCGCAGAACAGCTGGCCCTTGTGCTTTTCGTGATAGGCGATCCGGTGGCGCCGCACCAGCGCGACGAAATCCTGCGGCGTGTAGCGCGCCAGCGCGCTGCGGCAGAAATGCGGGTTGTGCGACAGGTAGTTGTCGGGGCCGGCGCGCAGATTGGTGAAGTTGCAGCGGCCGCCGCCGGAGATGCGGATTTTTTCCGCCAGCTTGCCGGCATGGTCGATCAGCACCACGCTCTTGCCACGCTGACCGGCGACCGCGGCACACATCAGGCCGGCCGCGCCGGCGCCGATCACGGCGACGTCGAATGTTGCAGTCATGGCTGGCTCCAGAAACAAGCCGGGATTGTAGCCGACGCCGCCTCCCGCGCAGGCCGGCGCCAAAGCGGCCGGCGGCGGCGCTGGCATACAATGTGAAACGTCCATCCGCTCAATCACTTCCCAGATTTCCATGCTCGTTCTCGGTATCGAATCCTCCTGCGATGAAACCGGCGTCGCGCTGTACGACAGCCAGCGCGGCCTGCTCGGCCATGCGCTGCATTCGCAGGTGGCGATGCATGAGGAATACGGCGGCGTGGTGCCGGAACTGGCCTCGCGCGACCACATCCGCCGCGCGCTGCCGCTGTTGCAGCGGGTGCTGGACAGCAGCGGCGCCAGCCGCGCCGACATCGATGCGATTGCCTATACGCAAGGGCCGGGGCTGGCCGGCGCGCTGCTGGTCGGCGCCTCGGTCGCCTGCGGGCTGGCGCTGGCGCTGCAGCGGCCGCTGATCGGCATCCATCATCTGGAAGGGCATCTGCTGTCGCCGCTGCTGGCGGCCGAGCCGCCGGAATTTCCGTTCGTCGCGCTGCTGGTATCCGGCGGCCACACGCAGTTGATGCGGGTCGACGGCATCGGCCGCTACGAGCTGCTGGGCGACACGCTGGACGACGCCGCCGGCGAAGCCTTCGACAAATCGGCCAAGCTGCTCGGGCTCGGCTATCCGGGCGGACCGGCGATTTCGCGCATGGCCGACTTCGGCGATCCGGGTGCCTATCAGCTGCCGCGCCCGATGCTGCATTCCAAGAATCTCGACTTCAGCTTTTCCGGCCTCAAGACGGCGGTGCTGACGCTGGTGCGCCAGCATTCCGGCAACGTCTGCTATCAGGATCAGGCCAACATCGCGCGCGCCTTCGTCGATGCGGTGGTCGAGGTGCTGACCGCCAAGTGCCTGGCGGCGCTGCGGCAGACCGGACTGCGCCGGCTGGTGATCGCCGGCGGCGTCGGCGCCAACGCGCAGCTGCGCGAGGCGCTGAACGCAGCGGCGCGGCAGCGTGGTTTCCGCGTGTATTACCCGGAACTGGAGTTCTGTACCGACAATGGCGCGATGATCGCCTTTGCCGGCGCGCTGCGGCTGCAAGCCAACCCCGGCGCCGCCACGCACGACTATGCGTTCAACGTGCGGCCGCGCTGGCCATTGGAAGAATTGCCGGCGGCCTGAGCCGGCTGCCGGCGCCGGCGTGGTCGGGCCGGTGTGCTATCCTTCGCCGCTAATTTCGTGGGCCGGCATGCCTTTCTGGCGCCGGCCGTCCGCGCGACGGCAGCCATGGCTGCCGTGTTCCGTTCCCCACGGCGCGCTGTCCATCGGCGGGCGCATCCCGCCACCGGCCGTTCGATCCGGCACCGGCCATGCCGGCCTTCTTGTCGCACCGCTTTCGGGTTTGCAGCCAGAACAACAAGCCCTTTTGCACTTACTGGAAACGGAAACGATATGACGTCACTGAATTTTCCGCCGGCGCTGCCGGAGGCGCTGAACGTGCTGACCGCGGCCGGCCTGATTCTGGTCGCCGGCATCATCGGTTCGCGGCTGGTGGTGCGCGCGCTGCCGGTGCCGGCAATCACCGGCTACGTGCTGACCGGCATGCTGATCGGCCCGATCGGCTTCAATCTGGTCGATGTCGGCCTGCTGAACAAGCTCGGCGTGCTGGTCGATCTGGCGCTGGGGCTGGTGCTGTTCGAACTGGGCCGGCGCGTCGATTATCGCTGGCTGCTGCGCGAGAAACGGCTGTTGATCACCGGCATCGTCGTCAGCGGCCTGACCTTCCTGGCGCTGCTGGAAGTGCTGACGCTGTTCGGCGTGCGCCCGCTGGTGGCCAGCATGGTGGCGGCGATCGGCATGGCGACCTCGCCGGCGGTAGCGATGAATCTGGTGCACGAAACACGCGCCGAAGGCCAGTTGACCGAGCGCATGCTGAACATCGTGGTGATCGGCAATTCGCTGGCCTTCGTGGTGTTTTCGATGAGCCTGGCGGCGCTGCACGTCGAATACCAGGCCGGCTGGCGCAGCTATCTGCTGCATCCGCTGTACCTGCTGGTCGGCTCGGTCGCGCTCGGCTGGGTGGTCGGCCGGCTGCTGATCTGGATCGGCCACTGGCTCGGGCGCGACCGCCAGGCCCAGTTGATCCTGGTGCTGGCGCTGGTGGCGGCGACGGTCGGGCTGGCCGACATGCTGAACCTGTCGGCGCTGATCGCGGTGCTGGCGTTCGGCATCGCCAGCCGCGGCCACGACCGCGCGCACGCGCTGGTGGAAGTCGATTTCAGCCAGTTCAACGCGCTGGTGTACGTGGTGCTGTTCGTGTTCGCCGGCGCCCGCCTGGAAGTCAGCCATCTGCACCAGCTGGCGCCGCTGGTGCTGGCCTTCATCGTGGTGCGTTTCGCGGTGACGCTGCTGACCACCTCGGCGCTGGCGCATTTCAACGGCATGTCGAGCGCCAAGGGCGGCTGGCTCGGAGTGGCGCTGCTGCCGCTGTCCGGTTTCAAGATCATCATGGTGCAGCATGCCGCCGGCGTCTATCCTGAATTCGGCGTGGAGATGGCGACGCTGACGCTGTCCACACTGGTGATTCTGGAAATCATCGGCCCGATCTGCACCCGCTACGCGCTGATCGCCTCCGGCGAAGCCCATAGCTGATCCGGTGCCCTTGCCGACAAGGAGAAACCGCATGCTGGAATTCAAACCCTCCACCCCGCTGACGATGGGGGTCGAACTGGAACTGCAGATCGTCAACCGGCGCGACTACAACCTGACGCGCGGCTCCGGCGACCTGATGGCGCTGCTCGACAAGCAGCAGCACGGCTACGACATCAAGCCGGAAATCACCCAGAGCATGATCGAGATCGCCACCTCGGTGCATACCGGGCACGGCCCGATGCTGGCCGAGCTGGAAGCGATGCGCAAGCTGCTGGCGGCCGCGGCCGACAAGCTCAATCTCGGTCTGGCCGGCGGCGGCGCCCACCCGTTCCAGCACTGGGACGACCAGCGCATCTTCCCGACCGAGCGCTACAAGCTGGTGTCGGAACTGTACGGCTATCTGGCCAAGCAGTTCACCGTCTACGGCCAGCACATCCACATCGGCTGCGCCGACGGCGACGAGGCGATCCGGTTGTGTCACCTGCTGGCGCGCTACATTCCGCACTTCATCGCGCTGTCGGCGTCGTCGCCGTTCTATCAGGGCGTCGATACCAGCTTCCAGTCGTCGCGGCTGACCAGCATCAACGCCTTCCCGCTGTCGGGAACGATGCCGTTCGTCGGCGGCTGGGATGAATTCAACGCCTATTTCGAAAAGATGGCGCGGCTCGGCATCGTCGCCAGCATGAAGGATTTTTACTGGGACATCCGGCCGAAGCCGGAATACGGCACCGTCGAAATCCGCGTCTGCGACACCCCGCTGGCGATCGAAACGGCGGTGGCGCTGGCCGCCTACGCGCAGACGCTGGCCCGGCATTTCTTCGAGGAACGAACGCTGGCGCCGGCGCAGGACATCTACCTGACCTATTCGTACAACCGCTTCCAGGCTTGCCGCTTCGGGCTGGCCGGCGTGCTGATCAACCCGCTCGGCGGCAACCAGCCGAGCATCAAGGAAGACATCCTGGCCACCTTCGACGCACTGGCCGGCGTCGCGGCCGAACTCGGCACCGCCGACGCCATCGGCGCGCTGCGCCGCCAGGTGATGAACGGCCAATCGAACGCCGACTGGCTGCGTCAGGCGTATCAGGAAAGCGGCTCGCTCAGCGATGTGGTGCGGCGCCAGAGCAAGCTATGGATGGACCCGCGCGCCGACGCCTGAGCGCTCTCACTTCTTTCTGACCGGTGCCGGCGCCGCCGCTTTCTTGCCGCCAATGCGGCTTTCCTTGCCGGCGATCAGCTTGCCGATGTTGGCCTTGTGGCGCCAGATCAGCAGATAGCTCATTGCCAGCACCGCCAGCAGGATGATGTCGGTGCCGAACAAAAAGCCGTAGTAGAACGGCGCGAACACCGCCGCCACCAGCGCCGCCAGCGACGAATAGCGGAACGCGAAGGCGACGATCAGCCAGGTCGCCAGCGTCGCCAGACCGAGCCAGACGTTCAGCCCGAGCAGCACGCCGAGCGCGGTGGCGACGCCCTTGCCGCCGACGAAGCGGAAAAACACCGGCCACAGATGGCCGACGAACACCGCCAGCGCCGCCAGCGCGACGCCGTTGGTGTCGATGCCGTAGGCCGGGCCGTAATGCTGCGCCAGCCAGACCGCCAGCCAGCCCTTGACGCAGTCACCGGCCAGCGTCAACGCGGCGGCCGCCTTGTTGCCGCTGCGCAGCACGTTGGTGGCGCCCGGATTTTTCGAACCGTAACTACGCGGATCGGCCAGCCCGAACAGCCGGCTGACCACCACCGCGAACGACAGCGAGCCGAGCAGATAAGCGGCCAGCGCGCACAACACTGTATTCATGTCTTGTCCCTGATTTTCGATGTCGCCAATGGGCCGGGGATGCCGAAAACCCTTGGCGGATTATTATACTAGATGGTGTATTTTTGAAGCCGGGCGCCCGGCGCCCGTGACAGGCCGATTTTTCGGCATACTCCCCCCATTTCCGATATCAAGCCAATCCGCATTCTACCGGAGTCGCCGCCAGGAGCGGCGTCAGCACGGCCGGATCGATGCCGACCAGATAGCCGCGCCGGCCACCGTTGATGTAGATGCGTTCCAGTGCCAGGATGCTGCGCTCGACGTAGACCGGCATCGCGCGCCGGGTGCCGAACGGCGAGGTGCCGCCGATCAGGTAGCCGGAATGGCGGTTGGCCACTTCCGGCGCGCACGGCGCCACCGACTTGCGGCCGATCTGCCGCGCCAGGTTCTTGGTCGAGACCGTGCGGTCGCCGTGCATCAGCACCACCAGCGGCTTGCCGGCCTCGTCCTGCATGATCAGGGTCTTGACCACCTGATGCTCCGGCACGCCGAGTTCGCGCGCCGACACCGCGGTGCCGCCGTGCTCCTCGTAACGGTACGCATGTTCGGAAAAGGGGACGCCGTGGCGCGCCAGAAACTGCGTCGCCGGGGTTTCGGATACGTGCTCTTTCTTGCTCATGGGAATCGACGACAGGCCGCCGTGGTCGCGCTTCAGCCGGCGGTGTCGGCGTCCGGCGGCGCCGGCGTATCGGTATCCTCTGACGATCCGGACGGCGGCTGCGGTTCGGCGGCATCGGGACCGGCGGTGTCAGGGCCGGCGTTCTTGCGCTCCAGCTTGCGCTGCAGCTTTTCCTCCTTCTTCTTTTTCTTTTCGAGTTCCTTTTGCCGCTTTTCGTACTGGAAATTAGGTTTTGCCAATGGGTCCGCCTCTTTGGAGGGTTGCAGGAGTGGCCACCATGTTAGGCGCAGAAGCCGGTGATTGGCAAGAAAGCCGCGCCAGTCCTGACGATCAGCCGCGCGGGTGGTGGCGGGCGTGCAGTTGCTTCAGCCGTTCACGGGCGACGTGGGTGTAGATCTGCGTGGTCGAAATGTCGGCATGCCCGAGCAGCAGCTGCACCACGCGCAGGTCGGCGCCGTGGTTCAGCAGATGGGTGGCGAATGCATGGCGCAGCGTGTGCGGCGACAGCGGCGCGTGGATGTCGGCCTTGAGCGCGTATTTCTTGATCAGCACCCAGAACATCTGGCGCGTCATCGCGCCGCCGCGCCCGGTGACGAACAGCGCATCGGCGATGCGGCCGTTGAGGATGGACGGGCGGCCGTCGCGCAGATAGCGTTCGATCCAGGCGCGCGCCTCCTGGCCGAACGGCACCAGCCGGGTCTTGCCGCCCTTGCCGGTGATGCGCAGCACGCCCTCGTTCATGCCGACCTCGACCGATTTCAGCAGCACCAGTTCGGACACCCGCAAGCCGCTGGCGTACATCAGTTCCAGCATGGTGCGGTCGCGCAGGCCGAGCGGCGTGGCGGTGTCCGGCGCCGCCAGCAACGCCTCCACCTGCGCCTCGCTCAGCGTATGCGGATAACGCGGCGGCTGCCTGGCCGATTTCAGGCGCTGGCAGGGGTCGGTGGCGATCCGGTTCTGTCGCAGCGCCAGTTGATAGAAACGCTTCAGCGCCGACAGCCGGCGGTTGGCGGAAGTCGCCTTCGAATCCTGGTAGCGGGCGGCGATGTAGGCGGCCAGATCGTCGGCATCGGCATCGTACAGCCGCTTGCCGCGCTGGCCATGCAGCCAGCGCGCGTACTGGCTCAGATCGCGCCGGTAGGCTTGCAGCGAATTCTGCGCGAGGCCGTCCTCCAGCCACAGCGTGTCGCAGAATTCGTCGATCAGGCCGGGTTCGGGCACGGCGGTGGAAGCGGGAGCAGTGGCGGCCATCGGATCAGTAGCCGTCCACGCCTTCGTGCGCCAGCAGCCAGCGCTTGACGCCGAGATGAAAGCCGTTCAGATCGTCATGGTTGGAAAAGCCGCCGAGCCCGCCGCGCGCGGTGACGCGGTGGCAGGGAATCACCAGCGGAAACCAGTTGGCGCCGCAAGCCTGGCCGACCGCGCGCGGCGCCGAACGGACCCGGTGCGCAACCTCGCCATAAGTGGCCACTTCGCCGCGCGGAATCGCCGCGATCGCCGCCCACACCTTTTTCTGGAACGGTGAGCCGACCATTGCCAGCGGCAGGTCGAAACGAAAATCGGGATCGGCCAGATAGCGTTCGATCTGGCGCGCCGCCTTCGCCGACAGGCGGTCGGCCGGCGCCTTTTGCCCGAACGCCGGCGGCAGGTAGACCAGCTCGCGCAGCGTGCCGGCCTCGACGCGCACACCGACCGCGCCGAAAGGCGCCGCCACCACCGCCGAAAACCATTGCGCCCTGTCGAATTGCCTCATGCCGCCCGCCGTCGATTGCTGACGGCTGCCATCATAGAGCAGATCGCGCCAAATAAAAAAGGCGCGTCTCGCGACGCGCCTCAAGTCATACCTGGTGCCCGGGCCATTATCTCGGCTCATCTGGAACACCCGTCTCCTCAGTACTCCGGCATCGATACCGTTGTTGTACTCCTCCACCACCAGAAACCGGGCCAAACGGTGCCGACACTGTAGCAGCATCGGCGGCGCTTGCCAAAAATTTCGTTGCGATATTAATCAAATCCCCCATGCCGCGCAAGACCTCCGGTTTCCCCAAAAAAAAGGGACGGCCGCGTAAGGCCGTCCCCGCTTGCGATGCCCTTACCTTATTTGTAGATCAGGTTCGGCAGCCACAGCGAAATTTCCGGGATGTAGGTAACCAGGCCGAGGAACACCAGCATCGTCAGCAGCCACGGCATCACCGCCACGGTCAGTTCGGTAATCCCCATCTTGGTGATGCCGGACGCCACGTACAGGTTCAGGCCGACCGGTGGATGGCACATGCCGACTTCCATGTTGACCACCATCATGATGCCGAAGTGGATCGGGTCGATGCCCAGCTTCATCGCCACCGGGAACAGGATCGGCGCCATGATCAGCACGATCGACGACGGCTCCATCACGTTGCCGGCCAGCAGCAGCAGGATGTTCACCACCAGCAGGAAGCCGATCACGCCGAAGCCTTCGTCGATCATCCACGCCGCCATCGCCTGCGGGATGTTTTCGCTGGTCATCAGGAACGAGAACAGCACCGCGTTGGTGATGATGTACAGCAGCATCGCCGACATCGACGCCGAATCCAGCAGCACCTTCGGCACCTTCGACAGCGGCATGTCCTTGTAGACGAACACCGCGACGAAGAAGGCGTACACCGCCGACATCGCCGCCGCCTCGGTCGGCGTGAACATGCCGGAATAGATGCCGCCCATCACGATGACGATCAGCAGCAGCCCCCAGGCGCTCTTGCGGAACGCCGTGAAGCGCTCGCCCCAGGTGGCCTTCTGCATGCGCGGATAGTTGTGCTTCCGCGCCAGATACCAGGTGGTCATCCCCAGCATCGTCGCCAGCATCAGCCCCGGCACCACGCCGGCCATGAACAGCTTGCCGACCGAACTATTGGTGGAGACCGCGTACATCACCATCACGATCGACGGCGGGATCAGGATGCCGAGCGCGCCGGAAGTGGTGATGACGCCGGCGCCGAAGCGGTTCGGGTAGCCCTGCTTGACCATCGCCGGCAGGATGATCGAACCGATCGCCACCACCGTCGCCGGGCTGGAGCCGGACACCGCCGCGAACAGCGCGCAGGCCACCACGCCGGCCAGCGCCAGGCCGCCGTGCCAGTGGCCGACCATCGAGGTGGCGAAGTTGATCATGCGCCGGGCGACGCCGCCGTGGGTCAGGAAGTTGCCGGCCAGGATGAAGAACGGGATCGCCATGATCTCGAAGTTCTCGATGCCGGTGAACAGCTTCAGCGCCACCGCCGTGACCGGCACTTCGGTCATCGTGAACAGGAAGGTCAGTACCGTCAGGCCGAGCGAAATCGAGATCGGCATGCCGGTCAGCATCAGCACGAACAGCAGGACGAAGATGATGATGGCGTTCATGCTTTTCCTCCCGAGATTTCTTCTTCCAGGCCCTCGACGTGGCCGTGGTCATGCTTGGGCAGATCGCCGGTCTTGACGAACACCCAGGCCACCTGCAGGAAGCGGAAGCACATCAGGTAGGAGCCGAGCGGCACCGCCAGATAGACGATCCACATCGGGATTTCCAGGTCGGCCGACTGGGTGTCGGTGAACGACAGGTTGTAGACAAAGATCGAGCCGAGCGTGCCGACGATGCCGGTGAACAGCGCGCCGGCCAGCAGGCCGAACACGATGAACTTGCCGCGCAACGGCGTATCCAGCCGGTTGATCAGCACGTCGACGCCGACGTGGATGCCGGTGCGCACACCGTAGGCGGCGCCGAACTTGGCCATCCACACGAACATGTAGATGCACAGTTCCTGCGCCCAGCTGGTGTTGAGCTGGATCAGCTCGTCCTGCAGCCAGCCGATCGGAATGCCGGAGGCGTAGCGGTGTACCACCGCCACGAACACCACCAGCGTGGCCGCGCCCATCAGGAACGCGATCAGCCATTCTTCCAAATGATCGAGAACTTTCATGAGTCCCTCAATTTAAAAAAAGGCCGGTTTCCACCGGCCTTGGATAACAAGTGCAGGCTGCCCGGAAGCGCCTGCGCGAATCAGAAGCCGAGCGCCTTCGATTCCTTGTTGACGGACTCGATCAGATCCTTGCCGATGCGGCTGGCCATCTGCTTCTGCACCGGTTCCAGCGCCTTGCGCCATTCGGCCTTCTCGGCATCGGTCAGATCGTAGACAGTGGTCTTGCCGGTCTTCTTGACCGCTTCCATCGCGGCATCGTTTTCCTGCTGGGCGATGGCATTGGCGTACTTGGTCGCTTCCTTCATCGAGGTTTCCAGCGCGGTGCGGATGTCGGCCGGCAGGCCGTCCCAGAACTTCTTGTTGACGATCACCGCATAGCCGAGATAGCCGTGGTTGGACATCGTCACGTGGCTCTGCACTTCGTTCATCTTCTGCGTGTACAGGTTCGACGGCGGGTTTTCGGTGCCGTCGACCACGCCGGTCTGCAGCGCCTGATAGACCTCGGAGAACGCCATCACCTGCGGGTTGGCGCCGAGCGCGCGCATCTGCGCGTCGAGCACCTTGGACGACTGGATGCGCATCTTCAGGCCCTTGAAGTCGGCCGGATGGTGCAGCGGCTTGTTGGCCGACATCACCTTGAAGCCGTTATCCCAGTACGCCAGACCGGTGATGCCCTTCGGTTCCAGCTTCTGGAACAGGCTCTTGCCGATCGGACCTTCGGTGACGCGGTACAGCACGTCCTTGCTCGGGAAGATGTACGGCAGGTCGAACACTTCGAATTCCTTGACGCCGAGCGGGCCGAACTTGGCCAGCGACGGTGCCAGCATCTGCACCGCGCCCAGCTGCAGCGCTTCCATTTCTTCCTTGTCCTTGTACAGCGTGCTGTTCGGGTAGACCTCGACCTTGACGCGGCCGTTGGTGGATTTTTCCGCCAGTTCCTTGAAGCGCTCGGCACCCTTGCCCTTCGGCGTGTCGGTCGCCACCACATGGCTGAACTTGATGACGATCGGCGCCTGCGCGTAGGCGATAGGGGTAATCAGCGCGGCGGCGGACATGGCCAGCAGCATGCTCTTGAGTTTCATGCGTGTCTCCTGTGGAAAAAGGGAAATAGGTTGGTGTCACCCGGGGCGTATTCTGCGCAGTGGTGATGCGCATCGGCAACTGTGGATAACCACAATCGGCAAGCGGCCGGCGCGGCTCGGTTACACTGCGCCCCATGTCCGCCCCGCCCTCCGGCGGCGCCGCGCGCCGCCCCTTGCCCTTCCGTCTCCAGCTGCCGCCGCGCAAGCAGGCTTGGCGCTGGCTGCTGCCGATCCTGCTGGTGCTGCTGTTTTTGGCGGTGCTGCTGTGGCTGCCGTGGCAGGCGCGCCAGATGGAGGCCAGCGAGCGGCGCGAACAGCTGATCGCCGACACGCTGTGGGTCGAGCAGGCGGTGCGCTTCCAGCTCGGGCGCGACGAGGCCAGCATCCGCCTGCTGGGTTCCGAGCTGGCTTCCGGCGCCCTGCCGCGCGCCAAATTCGTCGAACGCGCCACTTCGCTGCTGCGCAACAATCACGAACTGTACCGGCTGGCATGGCTGGACGCCGCCGGCCATTCGCTGGCTTCGACACAGCAGACACCGATGGCGCCGGAGGATTTTTCGCTGCCGTCGCGCGCCACCGGCCAGCACGCGCGCGAAACCCGCACCGCGCTGTATGCGGAAGCGGCGCCGCCGCCGGGGCTGCCGGGGCCGATGCTGCTGGATTACCACGTGCCGCTGTTCGAAAACGGTCACTACGTCGGCAGCGTGGTGGCCAGCTACACCGCCACCGGCATCCTCGACGAAATGGTGCCGTGGTGGTTCGCCCAGGACAACGAAATCGCGCTGACCGACAGCGAGGAAAACCTGATCGCCAAGCGCAACGCCGGCGGCAGCGGCCGCAGCGTCTACACCTACAGCCGCGATCTGGAACTGCCCGGCCTGACGCTGACGCTGCACACCAACAGCGTGCGCAGCGCGCCGAACCTGCTGCCGAATCTGCTGGTCGGCTCGGTGGTGGCGCTGTCGCTCGGCCTGCTGTGGAGCCTGCTGGCGCTGTGGCGCGACATCAGCCGGCGGCAGGCGGCCGAGGAAGCCCTGCGCGCGCAGGCGGCGTTCCGCGCGGCGATGGAAAATTCGCTGGTGACCGGCATGCGCGCGCGCGATCTGGAAGGGCGCGTCACCTACGTCAACCCGGCGTTCTGCCGGATGGTCGGCTTCGGCCCGGAAGACCTGGTCGGGCGCATGCCGCCGATGCCGTACTGGGCGCCGGAAGCGATGGACGAATTCGAGGACCGGCTGGAACTGATGCTGGCCGGCAGCAACACGCCGCAATTCGAAACCGTATTCCTGCGCGCCGACGGCGTGCGCGTGCCGGTGCTGGTGTTCGAATCGCCGCTGGTCGACGATTCCGGCCGTCAGACCGGCTGGATGGCGTCGATCCTCGACATCACCGACCGCAAGCGCATCCAGGAACTGAACCGCATCCAGCAGGAAAAACTGCAGGCCAGCGCGCGCCTGGCCAGCATGGGCGAACTGGCATCGACGCTGGCGCACGAGCTGAACCAGCCGCTGGCGGCGATTTCCAGCTACACCACCGGCGCCATCAACATGCTGTCCGGCGACACGCTCGACCCGACGCAACTGCAGCCGGCGCTGGAAAAAGCCCGGCTGCAGGCGCAGCGCGCCGGCCACATCATTCGCAGCGTCCACGAGTTCGTCAAGCAACGCAAACCGCAGCGCGAGCCGGTGCAGATCGCCGCGCTGGTCAAGGACATCATTCCGCTGGTGGAATTGCAGGCCAGCCAGTTCTTCGTCGCCATCCAGACCGACATCGCGCCGCACCTGCCGTCGGTGGCAGCCGACCGCGTGCTGCTGGAACAGGTGCTGCTGAACCTGACCCGCAACGCCATCGAGGCGATGCAGGAAGTGCCGCCGACGCGGCGCGTGCTGCGCGTGGTGGCGACGCTGGAGCAGCGGGACGGCGAACAGCAGATCAGCGTCGCGGTGATCGACCGCGGCCACGGCATCCCGCCGGAAGTGCGCGAGCATCTGTTTTCATCGTTCTTTTCGACCAAGGAGGAAGGCATGGGGATGGGCTTGAACATCTGCCGCACCGCGATCGAATTCCACGGCGGCACGTTGTCGCATGGCGACAATCCGGCCGGCGGTACAATTTTCACCTTCACGCTGCCGGCCCTGAAGCGCGGTTAGGAGACACCCGCATGCTGTACATCGTCGACGATGAAGAAGTGATCCGTGATTCGCTGACCTGGCTGGCGCAGTCGCGGCAGATCGCCACCCGCGCCTACGCCAGCGGCGCCGCCTTCCTGGCCGCGCTGCAAAACCCCGAACAGTTCGACGCCGACGGCGCATGCGTGCTGCTGGACGTGCGCATGCCGGGCGTCTCCGGGGTGGCGCTGTTCCACCAGTTGCAGGCGCGCGGCCTGTGCGGCCGGCTGCCGGTGATCTTCCTGACCGGCCACGGCGACGTGCCGATGGCGGTCGACATGCTGAAGAACGGCGCCTTCGATTTCTTCGAAAAGCCGTTCAACGACAACAAGCTGATGGACCGCGTCGAGGAAGCGCTGGCCGCCTCGCGCGCCGCCAGCGCCGCCGCCGAGGTACAGGCGCGGCTGGTGTCGCTGTCGCAGCGCGAGCGCGAAGTGCTCGACCTGGTGCTGGAGGGAAAGATGAACAAGGTGATCGCCGATCAGCTCGGCATCAGCATGCGCACCGTCGAAGTGCACCGGGCGCACATCTTCGACAAGATGAACGTCAAGACGGCGGTCGAACTGGCGCGCCTGCTGAAGTAACGCCACATACTCCCCTTGATGCCACCATGACACGGGCACCATCCCTGAGAATTTTAACCATACTCCCCTGTTTTTCCGCATCCTTCAGGCACGACCGGACGAAAAAAAGGGACGCGGCGCGCGTCCCTTCCTTCACTGCGCCCGGCCTGATGCCGGCCGCGCTCAACGTCCCGGCTCACCCTGACGGCCGGCTTCGAACAGGAACCAGACGCGCCGCTCGGTGTCATCGATCCAGTTTTCGATCAGGCTGGCGGTGGCGACGTCGTCATACTCGTCGCACAGGCCATGCGCGGCGCGCAGCGCGGCGGCCAGCCCCTGGTTGTCCTGGCGCAGTTCGGCCAGCATGTCCTGCGGCGTCACGTAGTCGGCGTCGTTGTCGGCCACCCGCTGCAATCTGCCGATGTGGCTGATCGAACGCAGCGTGCTGCCGCCCAGCTTGCGCACGCGCTCGGCGATCGGATCGGTCATCGCGAACAATTCATCGCTCTGTTCGTCGAGCAGCAGGTGATAGTCGCGGAAATGCGGGCCGCTCATGTGCCAGTGGAAATTCTTGGTTTTCAGATACAGCGCGAAGACATCGGCCAGAATCGCGTTCATCGCGCCGGTGATGTCGCGCGCGGCGTCGGCGCCGAGATCGGTCGGGGTCAGCAGCGGCGCGCGCTTGCGCTTGGCGACGGCGCTCTTGGCCGTCATCGCGGATTTGCTCATGGTGTGCTCCTGAAAAATGGGGGTGTTTGATGAAAGACTGCAAGAAGACTGTACCAAGAGTATCGGAAATCCGCCCGCACCGGCAACGGCAAGAGCGTATCGGACGATTCTGGACGGTACCGGCAACCCCGTCTTTGCGCCATCACAAGCCGGCGGCGCGCGGGGAATCCCGCTAGAATGGCCGGCCCGGCCGGAGCGGCCGCGCCCCGCCCGCCACGCGCCCCGAGAAGCCCGCATGAGCATCGCCACCATCCTGCTGCCCGATTTTTCGCTGATCCTGTTCGGCTTCCTCCTGTACCACGGCACCCGCTGGGGCAGCGAATTCTGGATGGGTCTGGAAAAGCTGGTGTACTACGTGCTGTTTCCGGCGCTGCTGTTTCATTCGACCGCGCGCGCGCCGCTGGATTTCGCCAGCACCGGCGCCCTGCTGGCGGTGGCGCTGGCGGCCACCTGCGCCGGCATCGCGCTCGGCTGGCTCGGCAAGCCGCTGTTCCGTGCCGGCCCGATGATCTTCGAATCGGGCGTGCAGACCGCGTTCCGCTTCAATTCCTACATCGCCTTCGCGGTCGCCACCCGGCTCGGCGGCGAACAGGGGGTTCTGCTGATGGCGCTGATCGTCGGCTTCGCGGTGCCGCTGTGCAACGTCGCGGCGGTGCATGCGCTGGTGCACCAGAGCGGCGGGCTGTGGAAAAGCCTGCTGAAAAACCCGCTGCTGATCGCCACGCTGGCCGGCATCCTGTTCAACCTCGCCGGCTTGCCGATGCCGGAACTGGCCGGCGCGATCCTCGGACGGCTCGGCAATTCCTCGATCGCGCTCGGGCTGATCATGGTCGGCGCCGGGCTGCGGCTGTCCGGCCTGCACGAAGCCAAGGGAATTTCCGCCTGGTTCCTGGCGGTCAAGCTGCTGGCGCTGCCGGCGCTGGCCTACGCGCTGGGCCGCTGGCTGGCCCTGCCGCCGCTGCAACTGCGCATCGCGGTGATGTTCTGCGCGCTGCCGACCGCCTCGTCGGCCTACGTGCTGGCGACCCAGATGGGCGGCAACGGCCCGGTGGTGGCCTTCCTGATTTCCGCCGGCACGCTGCTGTCGGTGGCGACGCTGCCGCTCTGGCTGGCGCTGGTGCAATAAGAAAATAGGGGAGTATGCCGAAAAATCGGCCTGTTCCGAAAGTGGGAAGCCCGTCTCAAATATTACTGACCCCAGTATTCGTTTCCGCATGATGCTGACGCAAGGCCCACAGCACATGCTCGCGCACCATGTCGGACGGATGGGACAGCCGCGCGCGCAGCGCCGCGACGATCGCCGGCGCGCCCGGTTCGGTGCGCGCCGCATTGCCGAGCCCGACCGCCAGATTGCGCAGCCAGGCGGCGTGGCCGATGCGGCGGATCGGGCTGCCTTCGAGATTACGGTTGAAGGTGGGCTCGTCCCAAGCGAACAGTTCCAGCAGCCCGGCCTGATCGAGCCGGTGGCGCACCGCGAAATCCGGCACCACCGCACGCTGCGCGAACTTGTTCCACGGACACACCAGCTGACAATCGTCGCAGCCGTAGACGCGGTTGCCGATCAGCGGCCGCAATTCCTCGGGAATGCCGCCCTTCTGCTCGATGGTCAGATAGGAGATGCAGCGCCGCGCATCCAGCCGGTAAGGGCCGACGATGGCGCCGGTCGGGCAGGCGTCGATGCAGGCATGGCAGCCGCCGCAATGATTGCCGGTGGGCGCATCGACCGGCAGCGGTAAATCAGTCAGGATTTCGCCGAGGAAGAACATCGAACCGGCCTCGCGGCTCAGCAGCAGCGTGTGCTTGCCGCGCCAGCCCATGCCGGATTTTTCCGCCAGCGCCACTTCCATCACCGGCGCCGAATCGGAAAACACCCGGTAGCCGAACGGCCCGATCGCTGCCTCGATGCGCGTGGCCAGCTGCTGCAGCCGCCCGCGCAGCACCTTGTGATAGTCGCGGCCGCGCGCGTACACCGACACCACCGCCGCCTGCGCTTCCTGCTGGCGCGCGCGTTCGCGTTCGCGCCAATCCGGCGGCACCTCCGGCGGCAGGTAATCAATGCGGGCGGCGATCACCCGCACCGTACCCGGCACCAGCTCGGCCGGCCGCGCCCGCTTCATGCCGTGCGCTGCCATATAATCCATCTCGCCGTGCATGCCCTGCTCCAGCCAGGCCCGCAGCCCGGCTTCGGCATGCGCCAGATCGGTATCGGCGATGCGCAGATCGGCCAGGCCGAGTTCGCGGCCCCAGCGCTTGATGTCTTGCGCCAGCTCGGCCAGACGGGTTGCGGAAATCATGCGGGCGATCGGAAAGAGGGCGAGAAAGGCGGCGGCAACGCCATCCCGGCCGCCCCCGAAAATCCAGGACTTTCATTGTATTCGATGCGTCATCTGCAAACCCGCCTGCCGGACGAAGCCGCCACCGCCGCGCTCGGCGCCGCGCTGGCGCGCGCGCTGCAGCCGGGCGTCGCGCTGTACCTGCGCGGCGAACTCGGCGCCGGCAAGACCGCGCTGACGCGCGCGCTGCTGCACGCGGCCGGCCACCAGGGCCGCGTCAAGAGTCCGACCTACACGCTGGCCGAGCCCTACCGGGCGCAGATCGGCGGCCGCACGGTCGAGCTGATCCACTTCGACCTGTACCGGCTGGCCGGCCCGGACGAATTCCTCGACGCCGGCTTCCGCGACTATTTCAGCGGCGACAACGTCTGCATCGTCGAATGGCCGGAAAAGGCCCATCCGGTGCTGCCGGCAGCCGACATCGAAGTGCGGCTGACTGTCTGCGGCACGGGCCGTGAGGTAGAATTGCAGGCGTTGTCCGACAAGGGTCTGCAATGCCTCGACCGCCTGCACTTCGCTCCCAATCTCTGAATCCGCGCGGCACGCGCCGCCGCGTTCTGCTGCAGGCTGGCGGCACCCTGTTGATCTCGCTGCTGGCACCGCTGCCGGCGCGCGCCGCGCAAATCCTCGCGGTGCGGGTCTGGCCCTCCGAGGAATACACCCGTGTCACGCTGGAAAACGACAGCAACCTGAAGGTCAGCCACTTCACCATCACCGACCCGGACCGGCTGGTGGTCGACATCGAAGACCTCGACCTGAATCCGACGCTGAAGGAACTGGTCGCCAAGATCCAGCCGAACGATCCCTACATCCTCCAGGTGCGGGTCGGCCAGAACCGTCCCGGCGTGGTGCGGCTGGTGTTCGACCTGAAGGCGGAAGTCCGTCCGCAGGTATTCACGCTGGCGCCGGCCGGCCAGTACAAGCACCGGCTGGTGTTCGACCTGTACCCGGTGCAGGAACTCGACCCGATCGCCGAGCTGATCAAGAAGGGCCAGTGGTCCGACGAACTGACCCAGCCGCCGCTGGCCGAAGCCAAACCGGAAGCCGCCGATCCGAAGGGGCCGAAAGCACCGCAGCGGACCACGCGCATGATCACCATCGCGCTCGACCCCGGCCACGGCGGCGAGGACCCCGGCGCCATCGGCCGCGGCGGCAGCCGGGAAAAGGACGTGGTGCTGGCGATCGCCCGGCGCCTGAAACGCAAGATCGAGGAACAGCCGAACATGCGCGTGATGCTGACGCGCGACGCCGATTACTTCGTGCCGCTGCACGTGCGCGTGCAAAAGGCGCGCAAGGTGCAGGCCGACCTGTTCGTGTCGATTCACGCCGACGCTTTCGTGCAGCCGACCGCGCGCGGCGCGTCGGTGTTCGCGCTGTCGGAAAAAGGCGCCAGCTCGACCGCCGCGCGCTGGCTGGCCAGCAAGGAAAACGCCTCCGATCTGATCGGCGGCATCAACATCCAGACCCGGGACCGGCAGCTCGCCAGCGTGCTGCTGGACCTGTCCACCACCGCGCAGATCAGCGACAGCCTGAAGCTCGGCCGCGAAGTGCTGGGCGAAATCGGCGGCATCAACAAGCTGCACAAGGGCGCGGTCGAACAGGCCGGCTTTGCGGTACTGAAAGCGCCCGACATTCCAAGCATCCTGATCGAAACCGCGTTCATCTCGAACCCGGAAGAAGAAGCCAAGCTGACCGACGAGCGCTATCAGGAACGGATGGCGGCGGCGATCCTGAACGGCATCCGCAAATACTTCGCCAAGAATCCGCCACTGGCCAAGGGCCGGATGACATAGACGGCACCACGACACGAATCGGGGAAAAAATCGCCCACCGCGCTTCAGTTGGTCACCTCGCTGCCGATATTCATGAGTCGGCACGTTCCCGTTTGCCCGCCCCGCCATGCCTGATTCCGACGACTCCGATACGCGGCGCCGTAACCGTTCCGGTATGGCTTTTTCTGGAGGATTGCGATGAAAAACATGAAGATCGGTGCCCGACTCGGGATTGGTTTCGCGGTAATTCTGATCCTGATGGCGGTGATGACCGTCGTCAGCATCTGGCGCCTGCAGGACGTCGGCGATGCTACCGACACCATGACCAAGGAACTGCTGGTCAAGGAAAGACTGGCGTCCGAATGGCTGCGCTACACCACCGCCAACGGTGTGCGGACCTTCGCGCTGGCCAAGAGCACCGATCCGGAAACCGAGAAGCTTTTCCTCGAACAGATCAGCGGCACCAGCAAGCGCATCAGCGAAATCCAGAAGCAGCTCGATGAAACGGTGTTCAGCGAAGGCGGCAAAAACCGCCTTGCCAAGGCGCGCGCCACGCGCGACGCCTATGTCCACGAACGCGATGTGGCGCTGAAGATGAAGGCCGACGGCCAATTGGCCGAGGCACTGCAAATGATCGACGCCAAAATGGTGCCGGCACTGGACGCCTACTCCGTCGCCATCGAAGACATCGCCAACTATCAGAAACAGTTGATCGACAAGGCAGCGGCGGACGTGCGCGCCGATTACCTCAGCGGCCGCATGATCCTGACGGTGGTCGGCATTCTGGCGATCGTGCTGGGTGCGCTGCTGTCCTGGCTGCTGGCGGGCAGCATCACGCGGCCATTGCGGCAAGCCGTCAGCCTCGCCGACCGGATTGCGGCGGGTGATCTGAGCCAGACCATCAATGTCCATTCGAAAGATGAAACCGGCCTGCTGATGCAAGCCCTGAAGGGCATGAACGCCAGCCTGGCCCGGGTGGTCGGCCAGGTGCGCAGCGGCACCGACACCATCGCCACCGCCTCCAGCCAGATCGCCGCCGGCAA
>Ga0222421_100124_pt1 | contig 77412 bp, 77 predicted proteins | sample 3A1ome_2_FD_182473 | JGI IMG/M metagenome (GOLD analysis project Ga0222421, IMG submission 182473) | Enriched microbial communities from leaf-cutter ant dump, University of Wisconsin, Madison, United States - 3A150A (version 2) | ecosystem: Environmental > Terrestrial > Nest > Insects nest > Nest... | reverse complement strand
CCGATCAGGCTGTGCAACCCCGACCAGCTTCGCCTGATCGGGCGCTAACCGCCGTGCCCTTCATCACCCTAAACCGGGGTCCCTTTTAGGCGAAAATACAGGGTCCCGATTCCACGGTCATTGACACTTTGCGGGATCGCCGCCCGGTTTCCGTTTCTGATCTGACTCGCTTGCGCGAGACTTGCGACCCGGATCAGGCGGGGTCTTCAACAGGCGGCGCAATACCTCGTCGCCCTTTTTCTGGTCTTTGTCCTTGGGAGTGCCTGACTTGGCATCGGTCATCTACAATAACATCCCATTTGATCCCAGCGATCTTAGCAATGTGGAAACCAATTTCATCCTGGGCCAATTCATGACCGCATGGAGCCAAACTGAAAGCCTGTGCGGATTTCTGTTCCGAGAGCTTTCACAGATCAGTTACGAGATAGCCAACACAATCTTCGACAGGATCGGCACGAGAGAACAGATCGAGATACTCACTGAGTTTGTCGACCTCATCCCAGATCCCGAACGCAAGGGACGCGGAACGTCGGCTCTAAAGGAAGTCGAAGACATATCAAAGGCTCGCAACAAGATCGTCCACGCTGGGTGGGGGCTGTTCAACGGAGAACATGCTAGGTTCTGGCATGGCATCACAAGCGCGCGCTTCAGCGAAATCTGCCAAGAAAGCCCGAGGGGGAAGGCAGACCGCACCCGCTTCATATTCACGATTTCAGATATCGCTGCACTCATCGCTCGAAGCGTAGCGGTTAGGGAGCAATTGGAGACACTTCTTCACGAGATAGGACGCGAAAGATTCCACGCAAGACGCGCTCAAGACGTTGATCGGTGGCTCTCTCATCCAGGAAGAGACCCAATTCAGAGATAAGCACACTTCGCCCAGCCTCGATCATCTGAGGCGTGATCTCGATTCCGTTGATTTCCGATGCCGGCCTGTCACCGCGAATCATAGGATTCTCATTCCTAGTACGTCAAGTATATAGTTAGGGAAATCCCACATCGTCCTCCCCCCGGTTGAGACGATACCGCAGGATCGACCATGCCGGCCGTTTCGTCAACGGCGCGGCCGGCGCGATCGTTTATTTCCGCTAGAGAATCTCGGTGCTGGCGATGTGGATGCCGAAGCCTTCCAGGCCCACATAATGGCGCTCGCGCGAGGCGATCAGCCGGATCGAAGAGATGCCGAGATCCTTGAGGATCTGCGCGCCGAGGCCGATCTCGCGCCATTCGCTCTCGCGGCGGCGGGCCTCTTCATGGTCCTCGCCGCCGGCGGCGGGACGATTGCGGTCCTGATGCGCGACGCCGACCGAGCCCTCGCGCAGATAGACGATGACGCCGCGCCGCTCCTCGTCCATCGCCTTCATGATCGCGTCGAGCCGATGGCTGGTGCCGAACACGTCGCGCACCACATCCTCGGAGTGGAGCCGCACCGGCACGTCGTGGCCGTCGCGGATATCGCCGAAGACGACAGCCAGATGGTGCATCACGTCCCAGGGCAGCATGTAGGTGTAGACCTTGGCCGTCCCGCCGGGGGTCTCGATGTCGGAGCAGGCGACGCGCTGAACCAGCGTCTCCTGGCGCTGCCGGTAGGCGATCAGGTCGGCGACGGAGACCTGCTTCAGCCCGTGCTTCTCGGCGAAGGCCGAGACCTCTGGGCCGCGCTTGACCGTGCCGTCGTCATTGACCAGTTCGGAGATGACCCCGACCGGCGGCAGGCCGGCCAGCCTGCACAGGTCCACCGCCGCCTCGGTATGGCCGGAACGCATCAGTACACCACCCTCGCGGGCGATCAGCGGGAAGATGTGGCCCGGCCGCACGAAATCGCTTGCCCCGACATTGCCGTTGGCGAGGTTGCGCACGGTCAGCGTGCGGTCGTCGGCGGAGATGCCGGTGGTGGTGCCGTGCTTGAAGTCGACGGAAACCGTGAAGGCCGTGGTGTGGGCGGAATCATTGTCCGCCACCATCGGCGCGAGGTTGAGCCGCCTGGCTTCCTCCTTGGGCATCGGCGTGCAGACGATGCCGGAGGTGTTGCGCACGATGAAGGCCATCTTTTCGGGCGTGCAATGCACCGCAGCGACGATCAGATCGCCCTCGTTCTCGCGGCCGTCGTCGTCCATGACGACGACGATCTCGCCGCGCTCGAAGGCGCGGATGGCCTCGACGGTCTTCTTCTGGTCATAGGGCATGGGGGTCGCTTCGCTCGTAAGACAATAGGAGGTTAGGGCAATAAGGCAGTAAGGCAGGGAAAGCGCACTGGCAACATATTGCCCTACTGCCTTATTGCCTTGCTGCCCTATCTCCCCGTCTGTCCCCGGTGCCGCAGATAATGATCCGCGATGGCGCAGGCGACCATCGCCTCGCCGATCGGCACGGCGCGGATGCCGACGCAGGGATCGTGGCGGCCCTTGGTCCTGATCTCCACATCGTTGCCGTCCTTGTCGATGGAGCGGCGCGGCGTAAGAATAGACGAGGTGGGCTTGACGGCGAAGCGCGCCACGACCGGCTGGCCGGTCGAAATGCCGCCGAGGATGCCGCCGGCGTTGTTGGACAGGAAGACAGGCTTGCCGTCGTTGCCCATGCGCATCTCGTCGGCGTTCTCTTCGCCGGTGATGCGGGCGGCCGCGAAGCCGTTGCCGATCTCGACGCCCTTGACCGCATTGATCGACATCAGGCCGGACGCGATGTCCTGATCGAGCTTGGCGTAGATCGGCGCGCCGAGACCCGCCGGCACGCCTTCCGCGACGATCTCGATCATCGCGCCGACCGAGGAACCCGCCTTGCGGATGGCGTCGAGATACTCGGAGAACACCGGCACGGAGGCCGGGTCCGGCGTGAAGAACGGGTTTTCGGGATCGTCGATAAAATTCCAGTTCCAGTTGGCGCGGTCGATGTCCTTTTCGCCCATCGAAACCAGTGCGCCGCGCACGGCCAGGCCTGGCACGACCTTGCGCGCCAGCGCGCCGGCGGCGACCCGCGCCGCCGTCTCGCGCGCGGAGGAACGGCCGCCGCCGCGATAGTCGCGCAGGCCGTATTTCACCTCATAGGCATAGTCGGCATGGCCCGGCCGGTACTGGCGGGCGATCTCGCCATAATCCTTGGAACGCTGGTCGACATTCTCGATCAGCATGGACACGGGCGTGCCGGTCGTCACGAGGGTCGCGCCGTCGTCGTCCGGCAGCACGCCGGACAGGATCCTCACCTCGTCGGGCTCGCGCCGCTGGGTGACGAAGCGCGACTGACCCGGCCGGCGGCGGTCGAGCTCGGCCTGGATGTCGGCGAGCGTGAAGCGGATGCCCGGCGGGCAGCCGTCCACCACGCAGCCGAGCGCCGGGCCGTGGCTCTCGCCCCAGGTCGTGACGCGGAACAGATGACCGAAAGTATTGTGAGACATGCGTCGAACCAGCCCTGCGCCGGAAGCGCCTCCGGCTACCGGCGCCTTCTATTGTCGTTTCGAGCGGCGGTCAAATTGGCAGGCGGCCTGCAATCACCTGTGATGTCGCCAGTTTTACTTTTGACACATTGGATTGCTTTCTGCTGTCCTGCGCCCGTCAAACAAACGAGTTGGCCCGCTGCGGGGAACGGCGGCATCTGAAAAAAGGACAATCCATGCGTATCCTGTTCGGCGTCACCGCCATCGCCACCATGCTTTTCGCCGGCACAGCGCTTGCCGGACAGACCGAGGGTCTCATCAAGAAGATCGACAAGGATACGATGACGATTACGCTGGACGACGGCAAGGCCTACAAGCTCAACGCCGAGATGGACGTCGATTCCCTGAAGCCCGGCATGGATGTCGTGATCGCCTATGACGTGACCGACGGGCAGAACATCGTCACCGACATGGAACTGCCGGATTCCGACGGGAACTAAAGCATGTCTCCCGAAAGCGGGAACCGGCTTCGGGACAAAGACATGCGCAAAAACAAGAACCTAGAGCGCGCCGAGCGAATCTGAAAGATAGCTGCGCGCTTTGGACACCCGGCGCAGGCGCACCGCGCCTGAACGCCCCGCTCAGAGCCAGGCCAGTTGCCCGTCCTGGAGCTTGAGCACCCGATCCTGGGGCGTCTCCACATTGGCCGCCGCAATGCCGTCCAACCCGCCGAAAATATGGAAGAGCGAGCGGATGACGCCGCCATGCGTGACGCAGACGGTCGGTTTGGCGATTTCCGCAAAGAACGGCCGCACGCGCTCGCACAGCAGTTCGTAGCCTTCTGCGCCCTTGCCGGGAGGCACGAAATTCCATTTGTCTTCCTCGCGGCCGCGCGTGCAGCCGGGATCGCGCGCCTCCAGTTCGGCGAAGGTGTAGCCTTGCCAGTCGCCGAAATTCATCTCCATCAGCCGCGCGTCGGTGCGATAGGCCTTCGGATCGAGCCCCATTGCCGAGCGTATCAGCTCCATCGTGGTGCGGGTGCGGATGAGCGGGCTGGCGACGAAATCGAACGCCGCCGAATCGGATATCAGTTCGGCCAGATGCCTGCCGTTGGCGCTCGCCTGGCGCCGCCCCTCTTCAGTGATGGGAATGTCGGCCTGCCCCTGGAGTCGGTAGTCGACATTCCACTGGGTCTGGCCGTGGCGGACGATATAGACAAGCGGAGACATGGCGCTGAAGCGTCTTTCGAAGGGAGCCGTGCGGGAACCGTCAGTCCTTGATGACGGAGATGTCGGGCGCGTCCACGGCCTTCATGCCGACGACGTGGTAGCCGGAATCGACATGATGGACCTCGCCGGTGACGCCGCGCGACAGGTCGGAAAGGAAATACAGCCCCGAATCGCCGACTTCCTCCGGCGTCACGGTGCGCTTGAGCGGCGCGTTGTACTCGTTCCACTTCAGGATATAGCGGAAGTCGCCGATGCCGGAGGCCGCCAGCGTCTTGATCGGGCCGGCCGAGATGGCATTGACCCGGATGCCCTTGCCGCCGAGGTCGACGGCGAGATAGCGCACGCTGGCCTCGAGCGCGGCCTTGGCGACGCCCATGACGTTGTAGTGCGGCATCACCTTCTCGGCGCCGTAATAGGTCAGCGTCAGCAGCGAGCCGCCTTCGCTCATCAGCGGCTCGGCGCGCTTGGCGATGGTGGTGAAGGAAAACACGGAGATATCCATGGTGCGCAGGAAATTGTCGCGCGTGGTCTCGACGTAGCGCCCGGTCAGTTCGTCCTTGTCGGAGAAGGCGATGGCGTGGACGAGGAAATCGAGCCTGCCGAATTTCGCGGCCACGTTCTCGAAAACGGCGTCGAGGCTTTCCGGATCGGTCACGTCGCAATGGCCGGCGATATGGGCGCCGAGCTCGGCGGCCAGAGGCTCGACGCGCTTCCTGAACGCCTCGCCCTGATAGGTCAGCGCGATCTCCGCGCCGTGGTCGACGCAGGCCTTGGCGATGCCGTAGGCAATCGAACGGTTGTTGGCCACGCCGAGGATCAGGCCACGCTTGCCGGCCATCAGGCCCTGTCCACCCACCATGTGAGCGTTCTCCGCAATATCTTGATGCTTTTGCAGTGCCTATCGCACAGGCACAGAAAGCCTTCAAGCTTCAAACGATTGAACAACGGGCATGGTCTTGCCTCAGGCCGGGTCTTCTGAGGCCTTGGCGCGCAACAGGGCTTCGAGTTCGGCGTCGCCCTGTTCGGGCAGCATCAGCCGCACATGCGCATAGAGGTCGCCGTGGCCGCCGTCCTTGAGCGGCAGGCCGCGCCCCTTGACGCGCAGCACCTTGTCGGAGCTCGACCAGGCGGGCACGTTGAGCGCGATCCGCCCCGTCGGCGTGTCGACCGCGACCTTCGCGCCGAGCACGCCCTCCTTCAGCGGCACCGGCAGGTCGACATGCAGGTCGCGCCCTTCGACGCGGTAATGGGAATGCCGGCGCAGACGGATGCGGACCAAAGCATCTCCAGGTTGGCCACCCAGAGGCGACGCCTCGCCCTGCCCCTTCAGGCGGATGGTCTGGCCGTCCTCGACATAGGCCGGCAGCTTGACGGCGATCCTGCGGCCGCCGGGAAGCTGCGCGGTCACCTTCGGCGCGCTCGCCATGTCCTCCACGGTGACGTCGAGCGTGACGTTGACGTCGGAGCCACCGGGAGCAGCCTGCCGGCGCGCGCCGGCGCCGGCGTGCTGCTGCGAAAAGGCATCGCCGAAAATCTGGCTGAAAATGTCGCCGGCGCCGCCGCCGAACGGATCGCCGCCCTGACCGCCCGCCGGGCCACCGGAGCGAAACTCGAAATGCGCGCCGCCCGGGCCGCCCTGCCGCCGCCGGAAGCCGGCGAAAGGATCGCCGCCCGCGCTCTCGAAGCCCTGGAAGCGCTGTTTTCCCTCGGCGTCGATCTCGCCGCGGTCGAAGGCCGCGCGGGTCTTCTCGTCGCCGACGATCTCATAGGCCTGGTTGACGGACGCGAAGCGGTCCTTCGCCTTGGGGTCATCCGGATTCTGGTCCGGATGATACTTCTTGGCGAGCTTGCGGTAGGCCGATTTGATGTCCTTGGCCGAGGCGTTCCTGGCAACGCCCAGCACCTCATAGGGGTCGCGCATAAAGTCCTGCCTGCAAGAGGAAAGTTACGGGTCGGCCTCTATATGCGATCGCGTAGGAAGAAATTCCAGTCCGGGGCATGTTCGTCCCCGGAAAATCCGGGCAGCAGATCAAAGCTGTTTGAAGCTCTCGATATGCCAATCGTCCGGTCCCGCCATGCAGGCCTGTCCGGTGAACATCGAGACGCCGTCGAAGCTTTCGCGCGACCCTTCGAACGAGCGGCAGATGCGCCCGCCCTGCTTGGATTGGGCAAGCTGCGTGATCGCGCCCCGCGCCCCGGTCTCGGGGTTCGCCCAGGCGAGCGGCTTGCCGGCAAGCTCCTCGATGTCGGCGGACGTCACTGCGTTGCGGATCGTCGTCTGGTCGACGGTGATATCGACGCCGGTGGCCGATTGCGCGGGCGCAACGCTGGACGTTACGATCGAACGGTCCACATCGGCCTTGTCGAGGCTGAAACCGCCGACACCGCAACCCGCCAATGCAAGCATGGCCGCGACCATCGCGGCATGGTTGCAGGCCGAACCGAAAAGCGTCCGTGGCCGGCTGTCAAAGACTTGCGCGACAGGCGACAATCGGCAATCTCCCCGGCCTGTGAAAGAATTCGATAAACTATGAGCAATCCCGAGTTAACAACTGGTGACTTCACCGAGGCGTCGGAGCCGTTTCGGCTGTTCGCGGACTGGCTGGACGACGCCGGCAGGAGCGAGCCCAACGACCCCAACGCCGTCGCGCTCGCCACCGTCGACGCCGAAGGCCTGCCGGACGTGCGCATGGTGCTGCTCAAGGGCTTCGACGAACGCGGCTTCGTCTTCTACACGAATTTCGAGAGCGCCAAGGGCCGAGAGATCCTCGACACGATGAAGGCGGCGATGTGCTTCCACTGGAAGTCGTTGCGCCGGCAGGTGCGCATACGCGGCCCGGTCGAGGTGGTCAGCGACGCCGAGGCCGACGCCTACTACGCCAGCCGGCCGCGCGGCAGCCGCATCGGCGCCTGGGCCTCCAAGCAATCACGGCCGCTCGAAAGCCGCTTCGCGCTGGAGAAGGCGGTGGCCGAATACACGGCCCGCCATGCGGTGGGCGACATTCCCCGCCCGTCCTGGTGGTCTGGCTTCCGCATCCTGCCGCAGACGATCGAGTTCTGGCACGACCGCCCCTTCCGCCTGCACGACCGGGTGGCGTTCAGGCGCGAGGGCGACGGTTGGGAGAAGACGCGGCTTTATCCTTAGGCGCGCTCGCACGCTCGTCCCTTAGCCACCTGCGGCCCTCGCAAGCAGTCCTACCTTGCCGGACGACCGGCGTCTGCCGCTTTGGACAGAGCATCCTGGCTCCATTCGTTTAGGCTCTTACCGGCAAGCTCCGCGGCTCGCGCAACCCTGGAATGCAGATCCGGATCGACGCGAAGCATCAAATTGCCGGAATACGGCTTCTGCGGGGACTTGCCGATCCGTTCGCAGGTGTCGACATAGTCATCGACAGCTTCATGAAATGCGGCGATCAGATCGGTGACGTTGTCGGCGTGGAAGGTCACGCCGTCGCGAATGCCGGCGATCTTCCCGAAGAAAATGTTGTCTTCACCGTCGAACTCGATGCGAGCGGCGTATCCTTTATAGACCATGGCCTTCATGGGGTTACTCCGATTCTTGTCAGGAATTCCCTGGCAGCGCGAACCTGATAGCGTTTCGCTTCCTTGTCGGGATGGGGACGATGAAAGCTTTCGACCTCACCGCTGAAGGCGAACCGGACACGGGAGCCGTTGCCCTCGATGACCTTGCAGCCGACGGCAACCAGCAGGCTTTCGATGTCGTTCCAGGCGATGGTGCCGGAAACAGGGTCGGCAAAGATCGCGAGCAGGGTTCTGCGCTGCTTGCTGTTCATGCATGCATCTTAATGCAAAAGCCCGAGATAATGCAATCATTAATTGATTGCATGCCTATTGCGAGAATCCAGAGCAGGCAGGCACTGACACAGATCATTGCCGGCCTTCCAATCACCCGGACTTCTTCCGGTTCATGAACGCCATCAGCGCGGCCCGCGCCTCGTCGGATTTCAGGCGCTGGCGGAACAACTCGCTTTCCTCGGCGATGCGGGCGAGCAGCGGCTCGCGGGGTCCCCGCATCAGGTCGCGGGCGATCTTCAGCGCCTGCGGCGGCTTGGCGGCGATGGCGTCCGCGGCGGCCAGAACGGCGGATTCCAGTTCGTCCTCGCCGACCACCGCATGGATCAGCCCCGCGGCCTTCGCCCGTTCGGCCGAAAAGCCCTCGCCGAGCGCCAGCAGCGCGAATGCGTCCTGACGGCCGAGTATCTGCGGCGTGAGCAGGCTGGAACCGGCTTCGGGCACCAGTCCCAGATCGACGAAAGGCGTGCGGAAGACGGTGCGTGGCGTGGCGAAGGTCAGGTCGCAATGCAGGTTGAGCGTGGTGCCGATGCCCACCGCGATGCCGTCCACGCCCGACAGCATCGGCTTTTCGGCCTTCGCCAGCGCCATCAGGAAGTCCCACACCTCGTCGCCGCCCTCGCCGCCGGTCGCGATGACGAGGAAATCGGCGAGATCGTTGCCGGCCGAGAAAGCGCCCGGCACGCCGAGAAAGACGTGCGCGCGCACCTCGGGGTCCGCGTCGCCGTCGCGCAGCGCCGCACACATGGCCGCATACATGGCCCGCGTCAGCGCGTTCTTCTTGTCGGGCCGGTTCATGCGGATGATCTGCACCGCGCCGCGCCGCTCGATCCGGATATGGTCTGTCACGATATCTTCCACCGTCATCGGGAAATCAGGGCCTTGCCGGCTTCGGCGAGGCTCGCCGCGCCGCCGATGACGCGGTCCTTCAGCGCGCCGACCTCGCCCAGCAGGTTGTCGGCGTAGAAGCGGCAGAGCGCGATGCGCTCGTCCGTGCCGCCGGCGACCGCGCCGCGCGCCAGATAGGCGCCGCCCGCCGCCAGCGAGAACATCCTGAGATAGGGGGTGGCGCCGGCCAGAGCGGTTTCCATATCTTTCGCCGCGAGCCTGTCCTGCAGGAAGCGCGTGGTTTCGGACAGATCGTCCAGCGCCTCGTCGAGCAGGTCGGCGGTGTCGCCGAAGCCCGCGAGGTTGGACGTGCGCACGGAGCCGGCGATGGCCACCAACTCGTCGATATAGCCATGCACGTGCTCGCCCTCGCCGAGCGGCAGCTTGCGGGTGACGAGATCGATCGCCTGGATGCCGTTGGTGCCCTCGTAGATCGGCGCGATGCGGGCGTCGCGCAGCAGCGCGGCGGCCCCCGTCTCCTCGATATACCCCATGCCGCCATGCACCTGCACGCCGAGGGAGGCGACCTCGACGCCGATATCGGTGGAGAACGCCTTGGCGAGCGGAGTGAGCAAGTTGGCGCGGTCGCGCCAATGGGCTGCCTCGCCGGGAGAGACGCGCGCCATGTCGAGCCCATGAGCGCAGCAATAGCTGATGGAGCGCGCGGCCTGCGTCAGCGCCTTCATGACCAGGAGGGTGCGCTGCACGTCGGGATGATGGACGATCGGCGCCATGCCGTCGCCGCCATAGTCGGCCGCCTTGCCCTGCCGGCGCTCGTTGGCGTAGGCGAGCGCCTTCTGAAAGGCGGCTTCTGCGATCGCCACGCCCTGCATGCCGACGGCGAGGCGCGCGTTGTTCATCATGGTGAACATGCAGGCCAGCCCCTTGTTCTCCTCGCCGACCAGCCAGCCGACGGCGCCCGGCTCCCGCCCCTCATGGCCGTCGCCGTAGATCATGGTGCAGGTGGGGGAGCCGTGGATGCCGAGCTTGTGCTCGATCGAGGCGCAGAACACGTCGTTGCGCCTGCCCGGCGACCCGTCCGCCTCGACGAGGAATTTGGGCACGAGGAACAGCGAGATGCCGCGCGTGCCGGCCGGCGCGTCCGGCAGGCGCGCGAGCACGAGATGGACGATGTTGTCGGTGAAATCGTGCTCGCCATAGGTGATGAAGATCTTCTGGCCGAAGATGCGGTAGCTGCCGTCGCCGGCCGGCTCGGCGCGGGTGCGCAGCGCGCCAAGGTCGGAACCCGCCTGCGGCTCGGTCAGGTTCATGGTGCCCATCCATTCGCCCGAGACCAGCTTTTCCAGATAGGCCGCCTTGAGATCGCTCGAGGCGTGCTTGTCGAGAGCCTCGACGGCTCCCATGGTCAGCGTCGGGCCGAGGGCAAAGGCCATGGAGCCCGAATTCCACATTTCGAGCGTCGCCACGGCGAGCATCATCGGCAGGCCCTGGCCGCCGAATTCGGGCGGACCGGACAGGGCGTTCCAGCCCCCTTCGGCCCAGCGCCGATAGAGGTCGCGCCAGCCGGGCGGCGTCGTCACCTTACCGTCCTTCAGCACCGCGCCGATCTCGTCGCCGGCCTTGCGCAGCGGCGTCACCTCCTCGGTGGCGAAGCGCCCCGCCTCGGCGAGGATCGCATCGACAAGATCCTCGCCGAGGTCGCCGAAAACGCCATGATCCATCGCTGCCTTGAGGCCCGCCACGTGCTTGAGGGTGAACCCGATGTCCGCCACGGGTGCCTTGTACATGCGCTTGCTCCTCGTTGCGGTCCGTTTGACCGGCCTGCCCTGCGGCCCCGGCGCCAAAATCGCGCCGTCCATTGCCGCGAGACACTACAGCCTCCGAACCGCAAAACCACTGGTCTTTGGTGGGTATCGGCAGAGGATGGCGTCGGGTCTCCGGCTCGCTACACTTTACGTAAACGTCAAATATTGTCACGCGGATTTTGCATGCGCGACCATCGGAAGCTAAGAATAGGGACGTACCCTTTCCGCCCCGACAGGACCGACCTCAGTGCTTGCTCCCACGACCGATCCCTACCGCTGCATCGAATGCGGCCTTCCCTATCGTGCGCCGGGTTTTTCCTACTATCACGGCGACATCGACAACGGCCCAGCCTACTGGAGCGACCGCGGCATATTGTGTTCGCCGCGCTGCTCGCTGGCGCATCATCGCCGCCGCGAAAGCGAAGGCACCCTGCCCCAGCTTCCCGCGCCGGACCCGTTCGAGGCCGCCGTGATCGGCCGCCGGCGATAGGCGAATCGCCTGCCGCTCGGGGGATCGCTGCCGCGCCGGACAAGCCGGCGAAAGACTTCATTAACCATGCCGCCGCACTATCGGCTCCTGGTATTCCTTGGGATCGATCGTGCTGGCGCAAATCCTCCGCCGCTTCCTTCTGGCCGCTTTCGCCACGGCGTCCGGGCTCGCGGCCGCGGCCGCGTCCGACTTCTCCGCGCCGTGGGAGAAACCCGACCGCGCGCTCGTCGTCGACGCCTATGAATACAATTCCATCGACTGGGGTGGGCTTGCCTCCGACAAGCGGGTGGTCGGCTTCATCAACAAGGCGTCCGACGGGCTGCCGCCGCCCTATGTCTGCACCGGCGACGACGAGGCCGTCCGCCTGTGCAAGGCGCTGTGGAAACGCCATGCGGTCGCGCGCGAGCTCTACCAGACGCGCAGGGCGCTGGCCCATGCGCTCGGCCTGAAATGGGGTGCCTACCACCTCGCCCGACCGGGAAATCCGGAGGCGCAGGCCGACAATTTCGTCGATTTCGCCGATCCTGGCCCCGACGACCTGCTCGCCCTCGACATCGAGGACAACGATCCGGCGCAATGGATGTCGCTGGAGGACGCCGAGGCATTCGTGCGCCAGCTTCACCGCAGGGTCGGGCGCTTCCCAATCCTCTACACCAACGAGGTGACGGCGCGGCATATCGCCGAGAACCGCGAGCGCTACCGCCTGCTGTCGCGCCTGCCGCTCTGGTATGCGCGCTACAAGCCAGAGATCGGCGCGCATTTCCCGAAAGGTTACTGGCAGTCCTATGCGCTGTGGCAGTTCTCCGCCCGGGCCAATTGCGGCCGCGCCGCCTGCCCCTACCGCGTTTCCGGCACGCCGACCGACATCGACGTCAACGTGGCGGCCATGACCGCGGACGAGTTGCGCGCGGCCTGGCCGTTCGGTGGGCTGGTGGACGTACCGCCGGACTATCTGGCGAGCGTGCCTGTTCCCGTCGCCCGCGAGCAGGCGCTGAAAGGCGAGGTGACGATCGCCTATGCCGACGTCGCGCCGCCGCCGGACCTGGAAGAAGTGATGACAGCGCTGGCCAGGCAATGGCGGCTTTTCGCGGCCGGATTCCGCATGCCGGTCGAAGTGGCGGAAAACCCTTACCGGGAGGGCATGGCCGAATACGCCATCGCCAGGGCCGAAGCGCGCAAGAGCGCGTTGGTGGCACAGTCCGAACCGGCCGTCGATCCGGTTGTCACCGGCTCGGTCGCCGAGCCGGCCGAGCGGCCGGAGCGCGTCAGCCCTCAGCCGCCTCGCGCGCAACCGCGCGCCAGCCGATATCGCGGCGGCAAAAGCCCTGCGGCCAGTCGATCACATCGACAGCCTCATAAGCCTTTGTCTGCGCATCGGAAACGGAAGCGCCGGTAGCGGTGACGTTGAGCACCCGGCCGCCATTGGCGACCAGCGCGCCGGCATTCATGGCCGTTCCCGCCTGAAACACCTTGACGCCTTCGATGGCTTGCGCCTTGTCCACGCCGCGGATGGCCGAGCCCTTTTCCGGCACGCCCGGATAGCCGTTCGCGGCCATGACGACCGTCAGGGCCGCGTCGTCGCTCCAGCGCACGGATGTGTGCGCGAGCTGGCCGTCGACGGCGGCATTGAGAAGCACCAGCAGGTCGTCCTTCAGGCGCATCATCAGCACCTGGCATTCGGGATCGCCGAAACGGACATTGTATTCGATCAGTTGCGGGCCGTTGTCGGTGATCATCAGGCCGACGAACAGCACGCCGGAAAACGGCATGCCGCGCGCCGCCATGCCCTTCATGGTTGGCTCGACGATCTCGCGCATGGTGCGGTCCACCATTTCGGGCGTCATGACCGGCGCGGGCGAATAGGCGCCCATGCCGCCGGTGTTCGGGCCTGTGTCGCCCTCGCCGACGCGCTTGTGGTCCTGCGCCGTGCCGAAGGGGATGGCCGTCCTGCCGTCGCACAGGCAGAAGAAGCTCGCTTCCTCGCCTTCCAGGAACCCTTCCACCACGACGTCGGCGCCGTCTTCGCCGAGACAGGCATCGATCGCGGCAAGCGCCTCGTCGACGGAGCTGGCGACCGTCACGCCCTTGCCCGCCGCCAGCCCGTCCGCCTTGACGACAATGGGCGCGCCCTGTTCCTTCACATAGGCCCTGGCGGCGTCCGCGTCGGCAAAGCGCCGGTAGGCGGCGGTGGGAATGGAGAATTCCGCGCACAGGTCCTTGGTGAAGCCTTTCGACCCCTCGAGCTGCGCGGCGGCCTTCGACGGCCCGAAGACGCGGATACCGGCGGCTCTCAGGTCATCAGCGATGCCCGCCACCAGCGGAGCCTCCGGCCCGACGACGACCAGATCGATGTTCTTCTCGCGGCAGAAGGCGGCGACCGCGCCGTGATTGGCAACATCCAGCGCGACGATCGTCGCCTCCTCGGCGATGCCGGGGTTGCCGGGCGCGGCGTAGAGCGTCGTCAGGAGAGGCGATGCCGCCAGTTTCCAGGCCAGCGCATGCTCGCGACCGCCGGAGCCGAGAAGGAGAACGTTCATAAAGGCTCTCACTGTTAATTCCTTGCGAGTCGCTATGGATAGAGCGTCCGCGGGTCAAGTGCGGCGAATTTCGTAAGACATAAAAGCGGTGCCATGCATGGAATTCGGCATCATGTGATGCTATATTCCGTGCCTGAGGAGTATGATACCATGCGCACGACAATAGCTCTTGACGAAGACCTGATCGCCAAGGCTCAGGCCTATACCGGGCTCACTGAAAAGTCCGCGATGGTCCGCGAAGCGTTGAAGGCGCTTATCGAAAGGGAAAGCGCCCGCCGGTTGGCGCGCCTGGGCGGCAGCGAACCCGACCTGAAGGATGTGCCACGCCGCAGGGTCGAGTTGTGATCCTGGTCGACACATCGGTCTGGGTTGATCATTTTCGTGAAAACGATCCGCGTCTCGTCGAATTTCTGGAGCAGGGTCAGGTTCTTACGCATCCGTTCGTTATCGGGGAACTGGCGCTCGGCGGACTCGCGAACCGCGGCGAGATCCTGACGTATCTGAAAGAATTGCCTGAAGCCCTGGTCGCGACCGACGACGAGGTTCTTCGACTTGTCGAGATCGAGACGCTTGCCGGCACAGGCATCGGCTATATCGATGCACATCTGCTTGCTGCCACGCGCTTAACAGGGGGCGCACGCCTCTGGACTCGTGATCGCCGGCTTGCCGAGGTGTCGAATCGGTTGTCGGTGGGTCTTTCGTGACCGCGAGTCACGCTTGACGCCTTCCTCTGTCACTCCAGAAGATGCCGCAAACGTCTCGGACAACCACTACCTGCCGTAATGGAAGCGGCAAGCGGCTATCTCGAGCGTCTGCTCATCGCCTTTTCCCGAGATGCGATAGACGAGCCGGTGCTCTTGAGTGATCCGGCGTGACCACCAACCGGCAGTTTCGTTGCGAAGCGGTTCCGGTTTGCCAATTCCGGAGAAAGGCGTGCGACGCATATCCTTGATCAGTTCGTTGATTCGAAGCAGGATTTTATGATCAACAGCCTGCCAGTAGAGATAATCATCCCACCCGGCAGGCGTCCACAGAACCTTCATGGTTCGATCAACTCATGCTCTTCCAACTGGCCGGCGTTTGCCTGAGCAATCGACTGACGCAAATGTTCGGCATTTGCCGGCGAACTCAGGAGATGCAGCGTCTCCCGCAACCCCTCCAATTCGGCGAGCGGCATGATGACGACCGGCTCATGGTTCTGGCGTGTGACCACCAGTTCGGTGCGATCCTGTTCGAGCTTGTCGAAATGCTTGGCCATGTTGGCGCGCAGCTCGGTAAGGGTGACGTAGCCCATCTGAAGACTCCTATTCTGTACGCTTATATGTACAGTTGAGATGAAATCGAATCAAGGGCGGCACCGGACAATGCAGACCGCTTGACGCCTCCATCTTCCCCTGCCACTCCACCGCGATGGAAACCATCCAGTCACGCGCGGCGCGGGGCCGCGTCGCCGATGCGCCGAGCGGGCATTGGGTCTACAGGATCCTGCCGCGCGGCCTGTGGCCCTATGCGCAGCTCGCGCGCTGGGACCGCCCGATCGGCTGGGAACTGTTGTTGTGGCCGTGCTGGTGGTCGGCGGCCATGGCGGCGAGCGCCTATGCGCAGCCGAGCGATCCGCTCGCCTCGCTGCTGCCCTCGCTGTCGACGCTGATCCTGCTGTTCGTCGGCGCCTTCGCCATGCGCGGAGCCGGCTGCACCTACAACGACCTCGTCGACGAGAATATCGACAATCAGGTCGAACGCACCCGCTCGCGCCCGCTGCCCTCCGGTCAGGTCAGCCGCCGGCAGGCCTGGGCCTTCCTGATCGTGCAGGCGTTGGTCGGGCTGGCGGTTCTGCTCCAGTTCAACAGTTTCGCCATCCTGCTCGGCGTGTGCTCGCTGGTGATTGTGGCGATCTATCCGTTCATGAAGCGAATCACCTACTGGCCCCAGCTCTTTCTCGGCCTTGCCTTCTCGTGGGGGGCGCTGATGGGCTGGGCCATCGAGTTCGGCGACGTCGACGGGCCTGCCGTGCTCCTCTACGTCGGCTCCATCCTGTGGGTGATCGGTTACGACACGATCTATGCGCACCAGGACAAGGAAGACGACGCCATCGTCGGCGTTCGCTCGACCGCGCGCCTGTTCGGCGAGAACACCAAGCCCTGGCTGGCCGGCCTCTATGGCGGGGCGCTGATGTGCATGGCGCTCGCCTTCGCCTCGGCCCAGGTGCCGCCGGTGGCGCTTGCCGGGCTGTGCGCGGCCGGCGTCCACATGGCGCGCCAGATCGTCACGCTGGACATTGACGATCCCGACCAGTGCCTGCGGCTGTTCAAGTCGAACAACATTGTCGGCTGGCTGATCTTCGCCGGATTGATCGGAGGCGCCGTGTGGGTGGCGCTGAAGCCGATGGTGTGAGAGGCGCGGTGTCCCTCCCCCTTGAGGGGAGGGATTTGGCGCTACTCCCGCGCGATGATCTCCTCGCCGCCGATCACCAGCTTCAGGCCGAGATTGCCGGTGCGGCGGCGCGCCAGGAAGCGGGGGCGGCGCTGCATGGAGGAGCGGCCCTTGCGGCGCTCCTGGACGGGCGCGGTCCTGACGGCGGTGCCGAGCGATTCCTCCAGCGTGCGGGCGACGCCGTCGGCCTCGATCAGGAGCATGGGCAGGCGATAGGCTTCGGCCCAGGCGCGCCAGTCGGCGGCGATGTCGTCGAGGTCGTCGGCGACCAGCAGCGGCACCGAAAGCATCGGATCGTTGTGATAGAGTTCCAGCGTCACCGTGACGTTGCCTTCGTCGTCCTCGATGGCGCGCGCCGCCACGCCGCGGAAGGCGTGTGCCGGCAGGGCGATGATGGCGGGAACGCCGCTCATCTCCAGCATGCGGCGAATGACGGCGCCGCGCTGGTCTATGGTGAAGGTCACGTCGCCGAAGTCGTCGCGGGCGGCATAGCTCACCACCTGCGGCAGACGGAACGGGTCGAGGCGCATGTTGCGCCCGGCCCAGACTGGCTTCAGTCCGGTGTTCATGGAGTTGGCCTTCCTGTCTCTCCTGAGAGCCGGCCTTCGCCGTCCGAAGCCGTCACGCGTGCCTTCGTTTCACGAAGGCTACGGACGGCGTAGGCCGGTTTCCGGTCTCTCCGGCCGGTTTTTCCGGCCTTGTTGTGGGAAACAGTAAGCCCGCGACCTTACCGCCGCGCTTAAGAAAGTCGGTTAAATTTTGCTGATCCGGCAGATGGTTATCCAATCGCCACCAAGGCGGCCGGATGGAAAGGTTCAGATAACCTTGCCGGGGTTCATGATGCCGGCGGGATCGAAGGCCGCCTTGACCCGGCGCATCAGGTCGACGGCAACCGGCGGCGCGGTGGCGATCAGTTCGGCGCGCTTCAACTGGCCGATGCCGTGCTCGGCCGAGATCGAGCCGTTCAGCGAACGCACGACATCGTGCACCGCCTTGTTCATCGGCTTGTAGAGCGCCAGGAACGCCGCGTCGTCGCCGCCCTCGGGGCGGGAGATGTTGTAGTGCAGATTGCCGTCGCCCATATGGCCGAAGCAGACCGGGCGCGCGCCGAGGCTGACGCTTTCCACCGCCTTGGCCCCTTCTTCTATGAAGGTCGGGATCAGGGCGACGGGAACGGAAATGTCGTGCTTGATCGAGGCGCCCTCGGGCTTCTGGGATTCCGGCAGTATTTCACGGAAATTCCAGAAATCCTCCTGCTGGCCGAGGCTGGCGGCGATGACGGCATCGCCCGCGATCTCCCTTTCCAGCCCCTCGGAGAGGATATCCTCGACGAGCGCCCGCGCATCCTCGGCCGAGCGGCCCGACGAGATTTCCGTCAGCACGTACCAGGGCCAGTTTCCCGCCAGCGGCCGCACCGCGCCGACGCCGTGCGCAAGCGTGAAATCATAGGGGCGCGCGCCGATCAGCTCGAAGGCGGTCAGCGCCGCGCCGCCCCGGTCCATCGCCAGCGAAAACAGCGCGAGTGCGGCCTGTGGCGACGGCAGCCCGACAAACGCGACCTCCCGGCCCTTCGGCTTCGGGAACAGCTTCATCACGGCGGCGGTGATGACGCCCAGCGTCCCCTCCGCGCCGACGAACAGGTTCTTCAGGTCGTAGCCGGTGTTGTCCTTCTTGAGCTTGCGCAAATCGTCGAACACCTCGCCGGTGGGCAGAACCACTTCGACACCGAGGCATAGTTCGCGCGCGTTGCCATAGGCCAGCACACCGGTGCCGCCGGCATTGGAGGACAGATTGCCGCCGAGCTGGCAGGAGCCTTGCGCGGCCAGTGAAAGCGGAAACAGCCGGTCGGCCGCGTCCGCCGCCTCGCGCAGCGTCTGGAGGATGACGCCCGCTTCGACGGTGACGGTGTTGGACAGCACGTCGATCTCGCGGATGCGGTTCAGCCTCGACAGCGACAGCACGATCTCGTGGCCGCTGGCGTCCGGCATCTGGCCGCCGACCAGCCCGGTATTGCCGCTTTGCGGCACGACCGGCGTGCCGGTCTCGGTGGCGAGGCGCATGATGCGACTGACCTCGTCAACGCTGCCGGGGCGCAGCACCAATGACGTGCGGCCGTGCCACAGGCCGCGCCGCTCGACGAGATAGGGCGCGATGTCGTGCGGATCGGTCAGCGCGTAGCGGTCTCCGACGATTACCGCGAAACGCTGGACGAGGTCGGGAGCGAGAGACGGGGCGACGGTATCCATGACCGAATCCTAATTCGCGGCAAGTGGGTTGTCACGCGGCGCGGCGGCGCGCGCCAGCCGGTCGTTGATCGCCTCGCCCAGCCCCTGCATCGGTATGGGCTCGACGGCGATGGCGGCGGCGCCCGTACGGTCGAGCGCCTGGAGGAAAGCGAAAAGATTCGCCGCCGCCTCGCGCAGATCGCCGGTTTCCGAGAGATTTTTCACCGCCACGGCCTTCTCCGAGCCCGCAGCCCGGTGCGGACCGAAGGCCAGCAGCGCCTCACCGGCCTTGACGGCGTCCACGCCAAGCCGCACCGCCGCGCCCGGCGCATAGTGCGAGGCGAGCATGCCGGGCGCCTGGATCGCCCCGCCCGAATTCCGGGCAAGGCGCACCCCTGCCACCCTTTCGATTTCCTCAGCCGCGATGCCGCCCGGCCTCAGCAGCCGCACCGTTCTGTCCTCGACCTTGACGATGGTCGATTCCAGTCCGACGGGCGTCGGTCCGCCATCGACGACCAGCGGAATGCGGCCCCCCAGATCGGCTGCCACGGCCTCGGCGGAGGTGCCGCTGATGCGACCGGAAGAATTGGCGCTCGGCGCCGCCAGCGGATGTCCGAGCCGCGCGATCAGCTCGCCGCCGAAGCCGCGCGGCATGCGCAGGGCGATGGTGTCCAGCCCCGTCGTCGCCAGCGGGTGAATGCCGGCGGCGGGCTGCAAGGGCAGGACCAGCGTCAGCGGTCCCGGCCAGAAGGCTTCCGCCAGCTTCAGCGACAGCGGATCGAAGCGCCCGATGCGCCGGGCCATGTCCATCGACGCGACATGGGCGATCAGCGGATTGAAGCGCGGACGGCCCTTGGCCTCGTAAATCTTCGCCACCGCGATGCCGTTGGTGGCGTCGCCGGCCAGCCCGTAGACCGTCTCGGTTGGGATGGCCACGACCTCACCGGCTTCGAGCAGCGAGATCGCGCGCTCCATCGCATCGTCGGCAGGGATGATTTCGGCAGTCATGGGATCGATCCTCAAGGCCGGCCGTCCTGTCCGGCAGCCGGCGCATCGTCGATGCGGCTGCCTATCGCGCTGCGGACGCGGAGGCAAGGCGCGAAAGCGACGCGCGCCAAATCGCTAAAATGCCGGGCTTTGCCGAAAGCCGGCTTCAATGGCGATGCGCTATCACCGCGTCAACGGAAAACGGGCAAGGGGTTTTCAAATGCGCGGCATCACCGCTGTCGTCTTGACTTTCGCCGTGGTAGCCGGAACCGTGCTCCCAGCCGGCGCGTCGTCGATCGTCGTGCTCGGCGCGACGCAGGCGGCCGATCCTTCCGTCGTCACGCTGGGAACAGCGCAGGCGGACGCCCCCTCGATCGTCAAGGCCGTTCAGGCGGAGCCGGAGGCGGGCGGCAGCCCGTCCGTCGTGATGCTCGGCGAACCCGCCGTCAGCAACGACAAGGTTGCGGCCATCCCCTCCAGCCATGCGCCGCGCGGCGCGCCGATGGTGATCCGCGCCGGCATCGTCGGCGGCGCCTCCGTTGCGCCGGCGAACACCTCGAAGGCAGCCGAGAATTCGACAGGCGACGCGGTCAAGTCCTCCAACGGCTCGCTGCGCGACGCCATGACCCAGGCCGGACAGGCGCCCGCCGTGGCCCAGTAGGCGGCAGGCGGAAAGCCGAAGGTCGAAGAAAGCTTTTCGTCCGCTTGCGCGGACCGCTCCTCACCCCGCGATCCTGGAGAAATCCGCCACCTTTCCGGTAGCCGCGCGGATGCGCGCGAGCAGCGCCAGCCGGTTGGCGCGCACGGCTTGATCCTCATCATTCACGAGAACCCGTTCGAAGAATGAATCAACAGGTTCACGCAATGCGCTAAGGGCGCGCATGGCGGCGGAAAAGTCTTCCTTTTGAATCGCTTCGCCGGCTTCCTTCTCGGCTTGATTCACCGCCGCAAAGAGGGATTTTTCGGTCGATTCCTTCAAAAGAGCCGGATCGACCGCGTCGGCGACGGCCGTTCCCTTCTTCTCCTCGGCGGCAAGGATGTTGGCGGCGCGCTTGGTGCCGGCCAAGAGGTTCCTGCCGTCCTCGCTGTCGAGGAATGCACCCAGCGCCTCGACGCGGCGCACGACGGCGAGCAGATCGTCGTTGGAACCGCCATAGTCCCCCTCCCCCTTGAGGGGAGGGGTTAGGGGTGGGGGTTCTGAAGCGCCGGCGCTCGACGAGTTGCCCCCACCCGCACCTTCGGCGCGACCTCCCCTCAAGGGGGAGGTGGGGCACGCTCCGCTCGCCAGCACCGCATCGATCAGATCGTGCCGCGCGCCCTGGTCGCGGAGATAAACTTTCAGACGGTCGTGGAAGAAGGAGAGGAGGTCGTAGGCGATCTTCTCCTTGGATGCTACCCATCCACGCAGATCATGATCTGATTGTTCCTGCCCCCGCGCGAATAGCCAGGTAATAAGGCCAGTTCCCTCCTTCTTCACTTTCAGGGCATAGACCGCACAAATACCGTAAGCTGGAAACGAACCTATTACGGCAATGTTGTTCCGGTCACTACCAGCAATAACTCGGGTAAATTTTTGCATCCGACCGTCATGTGGCTCCTCACAATATACATCATGCTCGCGACCGAGTGCCAACAAAACATACCAGTAAGCGTGGCCCATGTGTTGTAGTAGTGAGCAACGCACCCCATTCTCAACCAATATCCGGATCACCCCCAGCGCCGCCCGGCGCAGCGCGTACGGGTCCTTGCTGCCTGTCGGCTTCTCGTCGATGGCCCAGAAGCCGGTCAGCGTATCGAGCTTATCGGCCAGCGCCACGGCGATCGACACCGGGTCGGTCGGCACGCGGTCGGTCGGGCCTTGCGGCTTCCAGTGGTCCTCGATCGCTGCGGCGACGGAAGGGTGCTCGCCCTGCAGCAGCGCGTATTTGCGCCCCATCGCGCCCTGCAGTTCGGGGAATTCGCCCACCACTTCGGTCTGCAGGTCCGCCTTGGCGAGCACGGCGGCGCGGTCGGCGAGGTCGGGATCGGCGCCGACGATGGGCGCCAGTTCACGCGCCAGACGGCGGATGCGTTCCACCCGCTCGCCCTGCGTGCCGAGCTTGGCGTGGAAGGTGACGCCGAGCCTGTCGAGGCGCGCCATGCGCTGGTCGAGCGGCTTGGCGAGGTCGAGTCCGAACTTTTGCGCCGACTCCCTCAGTGCGTCGAGGTCGGGCAGGTCGGCCTGGTCGGTGTTCCAGAAATAGAGCGCGTCCGACAGGCGCGCGCGCACCACCTTGCCGTTGCCGTAGGCGATCTCGGCGCCGCCGTCCTTCGCCTCGATGTTGGCGGTGACGAGGAAGCGATTGGAGAGGCCTTCCGCCTCGCCCTGCGGGCGGGTGACGAAGCATTTCTGGTTGGCGCGGATGGTCAGGCGGATGACCTCGGCCGGAATCTCCAGAAACTCCTGCTCGAACTCGCCCATCAGCATCACGGGCCATTCCACCAGCCCCGACACCTCGTCGAGAAGGCCGTCGTCCTCGACCAGGTCGAGCCCGTTGGCGAAGGCGAGGTTCTTCGCGTCGGCCAGGATGATTTCCTTGCGCCGGTCGGCGTCGATGACGACCTTCGCCGCCTCCAGGCTCGCGGCGTAGTCGTCGAAGCGCTTCACGGTGATCGGTCCCGGCGCATGGAAGCGGTGGCCGTAGGTGACATTGCCGGAGCGGATGCCGTCGATCTCGAAATCGACCACCACCGGCTCCTCGGTCTCCGGGCCGAAGGTGCAGACGATGGATTGCAGCGGCCTGACCCAGCGCAGCGCCTCACCGCCGCGCCCGTCAACGCCGCCGTAGGAAAGGCCCTTCGGGCCGGACGCCGCGCCCCAGCGCATCGACTTCGGCCACGGGAAGGCGCGGATCACCGTCGGGATCAGTCCGGCGATGATCTCTTCCGCCGCTCGGCCCGGCCGCATGATGCGGGCGACGTAGAAATCGCCTTTCTTCGGATCGGACTGCATCTCGGCCTCCGCTACCGAGGCAAGCCCCGCCTTGCGCAGAAAGCCCTGAACGGCCTGTTCCGGCGCCTTGGTCGACGGCCCCTTGATCTCTTCCTGGACGTCCTTAGAGCGCGCGGTCAGGCCGCGTATGTCGAGCGCCAGCCGGCGCGGCGTCCAGTATTCGCGCGCCGCCTCGTAGATCAGGCCGGCCTCGACCAGACCGTCCGTCACCATCTTCTTCAGGTCGCCCGCCGCCTTGCGCTGCATACGGGCGGGGATTTCCTCGGAGCGGAGTTCGAGAAGCAGGTCGGGCATATCGGGAGTCTTTCGTTGGCGCGACCGCACTATCAAGGCCAACTGCTCTTGTCACCAATTTGGTTGCCGCCGGTGCCATCTTGGTTGCCGATGAAAAATGATATATATTGCCCATATCATATATGGAACAGCCATGCGCGCGCTCATCGACATCGACGAAAAGCAGATTCGTGAACTGGACAGGCTGGCCAAACACCAGAAGCGGTCGCGCGCCTCGGTCATCCGCGAGGCCGTATCCGACTATCTGCACCGCAAGACCGCAGCGTCCGCCCAGGACGCATTCGGACTTTGGGGAGAACGGAAAATCGACGGGCAAGCCTATCAGGACAAGATTCGCGGCGAATGGTGAAGGCGCTCTTCGACACCAATATCCTGATCGACCATCTCAACGCGATGCCGCAGGCGCGTGACGAACTGGCGCGTTACGAAAGCCGAAACATCAGCGTCGTCACCTGGATGGAAGTATTGATCGGCGCTCCGCAGGAACTGGAAGCGGCCACCCGCGCCTTTCTGGCAGGCTTCACGGTGATCCCGCTCGATGACGCGGTGGCGGAACATGCCGTCAGGATCCGGCGCGCCCGCCGCATCAAACTGCCGGACGCTATCATCCACGCGTCCGCCGAGGCGCATTCCCTGCTGCTCGTGACACGCAATACAAGGGATTTCGGAACGGATACGCCCGGCGTTCGCATTCCCTACGGGCTCTGAACGAGAAATTTCGCCTCGATCGACAGAGGCGGCGCTACACCGCCAGTCCGCCCGCCTCGGTTTGCAGGAAGGCCTCGCCGCAGGCCTTGGCGAGGTTGCGAACGCGCAGGATGTAGCTCTGCCGCTCGGTGACGGAAATGACGCCGCGCGCGTCGAGCAGGTTGAAGGCATGCGAGGCCTTGATGCACTGGTCGTAGGCGGGCAGCACCATCTTGTAGGGCTGGCCCTCGGGACGATCGGCGCCGGCGTCGAGCAGCGCCTTGCATTCGGCCTCGGCGTCCTCGAAATGGCGGAAAAGCTTTTCGGTGTTGGCATACTCGAAATTGTGACGTGAATATTCCTGTTCGGCCTGCAGGAAGACGTCGCCATAGGTGACCTTGCCCGCCCCTTCGCGTCCGTTGAAATTCAGGTCGTAGACGTTGTCGACGCCCTGCACATACATGGCCAGCCGCTCCAGACCATACGTCAACTCGCCGGCGACGGGCGCGCATTCGATGCCGCAGACCTGCTGGAAGTAGGTGAACTGCGAGACCTCCATGCCGTCGCACCAGCATTCCCAGCCCAGCCCCCAGGCGCCCAGCGTCGGGCTTTCCCAGTCGTCTTCCACGAACCGGATGTCGTGCAGCAGCGGGTCGATGCCGATCGCCTCCAGCGAGCCGAGATAGAGTTCCTGCAGGTTCGGCGGGTTCGGCTTCAGGATCACCTGATACTGGTAATAATGCTGTAGCCGGTTCGGGTTCTCGCCGTAGCGGCCGTCCTTGGGGCGGCGCGAGGGCTGCACATAGGCGGCGTTCCACGCCTTCGGCCCGAGCGCGCGCAAGGTGGTGGCGGGGTGGAAGGTGCCGGCGCCGACCTCCATGTCGTAGGGCTGGAGGATGACGCAACCGTATTTCGCCCAGTAGTCGTGCAAGGTCAGGATCAGCCCCTGAAAGGAACGGCTGGGGCTCATATGGTCAGGCAGATCGGCGGTCACGGCGGTCTCGGCGGCAACGGAGGGATGCCGCACTCCCTAGAGGCAGGGCCGGAGGGCGTCAAGCGAACGTCGTTGCACCGACGGCGGACGGGGCAAGCCGCAGGCTGTTCGGCGAGGCCCGGCAATGATAGGCCTTCATCGAATGATCCCTGATACGGAGGCAGCGATGATCACCGGATCGCTTTGCAGGGCCGCGCGCGCCCTGGTTGAAATCAACCGCGCGAGACTGGCCGAAAAGACTGGCGTCGACGCAAAGGCCATCGAACTGTTCGAACGGGGGATCGACGTCCCCGACAGCGCCGTGGCCGCGGCCTTGCAGACCACCCTCGAAGACCTGGGAGCCGTCTTCCTGCCCGAAACGGCCTCGCAAGGCGTCGGCGTCCGGTTGAAATTCAGCCGTTCGATCACCGAGCGCATCGCCAATCTGGAAAGCGAGGGCGGCCCTATCGCAAGCGACGACGTGCCGTAGTCCGGCATCACGCCGGTCGGGTCTCGCTGCCTGCGGCAGCTCCGGCCCTTCGGGCGTTCGATCAGCTTTGAAAGATCCACCGGACCTTTCAATTCGCCCGATGGGCGAACCGCCATCTCACCGTTCGAAGCCTTTCATCGTGCCACCGGCACGATGAATTCGCTGCGCGAAGCGGCCCAGCCCCTCGCAAGCTCGGGCGTTCGAAGCTCGCAAAGCCAAGCAGTTGGCTTTGCGTTCGGCTCCGCCGAACCGTCCCCGGCCCGGGTCCCGCTGCCTGCGGCAGCTCCCGGGCGTTCGAAGCCTTTCATCGTGCCACCGGCACGACGAATTCGCTGCGCGAAGCGGCTTCTCACCCCTTCGGGGCGGGGGTTGCGGGTTTCGGCTTCTGGACTTCCTGGGCGGTGTTGGACTCCAGCGGCGGAAGGCCTTCCAGAAGCTTGCGCTGGACGGCGGCGAGCACGTCGGGATCGGGTTTCAGATCGCGCGCGGTGCGCCACTGATAGGTGGCCTCCAGCTTGCGGCCGACGCGCCAGTAGGCGTCGCCCAGATGGTCGTTCAGCACCGGGTCCTCGGGCTTCAGCGAAACGGCGCGCTCCATCTCGCGCACGGCGTCGTCGAAACGGCCGAGCTTGAAATAGGCCCAGCCGAGCGAATCGACGATGTAGCCGTCGCTCGGCCGCATATCGACCGCCTTCTGGATCATCGCCAGCGCGTCCTTGAGGTTCATGCCCTGATCGACCCAGGAATAGCCGAGATAGTTCAGCACCTGCGGTTGGTTGGGATAGAGCTCCAGCGCCTTCTTGAAGTTCGGCTCGGCCTTCGGCCATTCCTTCAGCCGCTCATAGGCGATGCCGCGCTGGTAGAAGATATTCCAGTTGGCCTTGGCCGGGGTCTTCAACGCCTCGGCCGCGCGGTCGTAAAGCGTCGCCGCCGAACGGAAATCCTCCTTCGAGGAATAGACGCTGCCCAGCGCCAGATAGGTGCGCATGTCGTTGGGATGCGCATCGACGAGCGTTTCGAGATGCTTCACCGCCTCGTCCGTCTTGCCGAGATCGGCGAGGTTGAGGCCGAGTTGCAGGTCGGCCACCTCCTTGAGAGGCGAGTTGCCGGGAATACGGCGATAGAGGTCGATGGCGCGCTGGCTGTCCTTCAACTGCTCGGCCACGGCCGCAAGCTGGACGAGCGCGGCGTCGCTGTCGGGCCTGAGCGCCAGCGCATATTCGAGATAAAGCCGCACGAAGGGCTCGCCGCCGCCGCGGTTGAGCGCGGTCGCCAGATCGAGCAGGATTTCCGAGGCGCCGTCCGCAGGGTTGCCCACCAGCGGCTCGATCTTCTCGCCCTTCTCGATCCTGTCGCGCAGCGTGGCGATGTCCGGCTTGCCCGGCGCGAACAGGTCGGCCTGCCGCAGCACGTCGAGCGCGCCGTCCCTGTCTCCCTTGCGCGACAGGAAGGAGGCGTAGGCCTCGGCGTTGCGCATCCAGGTCTCGGGCGCGGCGCCACCGGCCGCCGAATTGCCCATGGTCGCCTTGTAGGTTTCTTCCGCCTTGTCCGTCAGGCCCGCAACGTCGGCGATGAGCGCGCGGTGATAGGACTTGAAGAGATCGAACCAGTCGGGTCCGTCCAGCTTCTCGATATGGCTCATGGCGTCGGCGGGCTTGCCCGCGCCTTCCATCGCCCAGCCGGTCATGACGCCGGAGATCAGCTTGTCGAGATCGGATTCCAGCGAAAGCTTCAGCCAGGACTGCGCCTTGGCATAATCCTTCTTGTGGAAGGAATTGATAGCCAGCGCCAGGCGAGAGAAGCGCTCGACGTCCGCGACATCCTTCAGCTTGTCGGCGTAGGGCAGCGATTCCTCGAATCGGCCCTGCGCGATCAGCGACAGCATCAGGTTCTGCTGAAGCTGCGTGTCGTTGGGGGCGAAGGCGAGAGCCTGCTTGTAAAAGGTGATCGCGTTGTCGAGATCGTTGTCGCCTTCGGCGATGCGCGCGGCCAGAAAAGCGCCGGAAAACGAGGTGATCGTGGGGGGCGCGTCGTCCTTTTTGGCCAGGGCCGGCTGGCCCGTAAACGCCAGCACGGAGAGAAGTGCCAGGCCGGAGACCCAGCGAAGCCGATTTTGCCGCATCGTATCCCTTTCTGCGGACGAGAACCCTCGGACGGGAACCCGCCTATCAAAGCCGCTTTTCGGAACAAAGCATGGCCTTTTTGGGATGAGGCCGCAATATCGGCCCGTTCACATTCCGGGCAAACGGACAGGCATCGGCGCGGAGCGGCGAAAAAGCACCGAAACCGGCACCCCGGAGATTCTGAAAAAGGCCCTTATTCCTTATTCTTTCACCGCACCGGTCATCGACGACACGTAATGCTCGACGAAGAAGGAATAGAGGATGACCACCGGCAGCGAACCGATCAGCGCGCCGGCCATCAGCGAACCCCATTCGTAGACGTCGGAACGCACCAGTTCGGTCAGCACGCCGACCGGCACCGTCTTGTTCTCCGACGACTGGATGAAGGTCAGCGCGTAGATAAATTCGTTCCAGGACAGGGTGAAGGCGAAGATGCCGGCGGAGATCAGGCCGGGCACCGACAGCGGCAGCACGATCTTGACCAGGATTTGCCAGCGGCTGGCGCCGTCGATCAGCGCGCATTCCTCCAGTTCGAAGGGGATCGAGCGGAAATAGCCCATCAGCAGCCAGGTGCAGAACGGCACCAGGAATGTCGGATAGGTGAGGATGAGCGCGAAAGGCGTGTCGTAGAGCCCGAGCTTGAACACCATCAGCGAGAGCGGGATGAACAGGATCGACGGCGGCACCAGATAGGCGAGGAAGACCGCCAGCCCGACCTGCCGCGACCCGGAGAATCGCAGCCGCTCGATCGCATAGGCCGCGAAGACCGACGCGAACAGAGAGATGACGGTCGCGGCGGTCGAGATGATGACCGTGTTGAGCAGCCAGCCCGGATAGGACGTCTCGAACAGAAGGTAGCGGATATGATCGAGCGTCGGATGGACGACCCACAGCGGATTGAACCGGTCGTAGTCGGTCATCTCGATGTTGGGTTTGATCGCCGTGATCGTCATCCAGTAGAACGGAAACAGAAGCACGAATACGAAGACGAGCAAGGGCAGGTAGACCGTGACGACGCGGCGCGGCACGCTCTGGAGATAACCCATGCCGCCGTCGTCGGCCCTGGTCGTTCCGGTTTCAGTCACGGCCATGTCAGTCGCCTCCGCCCTGCTGCCATTTCCTGCGCTGCAGGCCGAAATAGCTGAACAGGATGGCCGCCAGCAGGAAGGGGATCATCGCCACGGCGATCGCCGCCCCCTCGCCCAGTTGCCCGCCGGAAATGCCGCGCTGGAAGGACAGCGTCGCCATCAGGTGCGTGGCGTTCACCGGGCCGCCGCGGGTCAGGACGTAGATGAGCTGGAAGTCGGTGAAGGTGAACAGCACTGAGAACGTCATGGTGATGGCGATGATCGGCGTCAGCAACGGCAGGGTGACATAGCGGAACAGTTGCCAGCGGCTGGCGCCGTCGAGCGTGCCCGCCTCGTAGAGGGATTGCGGGATGGTCTGCAGGCCGGCGAGCAGGGTGATCGCCACGAAGGGAATGCCGCGCCACACATTCGCGGCGATGACGGATGCCCGCGCATTGGTCGGATCGCCGAGGAAATTGATGCGATGGTCGATCAGCCCCATCTGCTGCAGCGCCCATGACAGGACCGAGAACTGCGAATCGTAGATCCACCAGAAGGCGATGGCCGACAGCACCGTCGGCACCACCCAGGGCAGCAGCACCACCGCCCGGAAGAACGATTTGAACGGCAGGTTCTCGTTGAGCAGCAGCGCCAGCCACAGGCCGAGCATGAATTTCAGGATCGAGGCGCTGACCGTATAGAGCACGGTGTTGAAGACCGAGAGCCAGAAGACGCTGTCGTCCCACAGATATTCGTAGTTCTCGAGGCCGATGAAGATGCCCGGCCGGCCGATCCTCGCATCCGTGAAGCCGAGCCAGACGCCGAGCCCCAGCGGATAGGTCAGGAAGACCAGCAGCAGGATCGCCGACGGCAGCATGAAGCCGAAGCCCAGCGCGTTGCGGCTTTCGGCCAGGCGCGAAAGCAGGCTGGGGCGCGATGGGGCTGCGGCAGTCGTTACGGCCATTTGATCTTCCCTGAATTCCTGACCAGAGATATCCGGCAGGACGGCGAGGTGCGGCGCCAGGCCTAGCAAGGCCGGCGGCGCCCCTCATCCGGTCCCTTGGACCACCTTCTCCCCGCAAGCGGGGAGAAGGAAGAAGAGCTAGACCCGGTAGTAGCGGTTGGCCCGCTTTTCCGCTTCTTCCATCGCTTCCTGCGGCGTCGCCTGCCCCGTCACCGCCTTGGCGTACATGTCGACCAGCACATAGTCGGCCATCGTCGCCGCGGAGGCATAGCCGAGCGGACCGGCATAGCCGTTGTTGCGCAGCGTCGCCGACGCCTTGGCATAAGGCGCGTAGTTCGGATCTTTCGTCCAGATCGGATTGCTGTCGTAGGCCTTGAGCGTCTGGCAGCAGTAGCCCGACGAGCCCTTGATCCATTCCGACATCTGCGGCTCCTCGAACATGAACTGCAGGTAGGCCTTCGCGGCATTCGGGTACGGCGTGTAGTTGAAGATCACCGCCGACGACACCTGGTAGAGTTCCACGGATTCGCCCACCGGGCCGATCGGCAGGCTGGCGGTGCGGATGTCCTTGGCCATCTCGGCCAGCTTCGGATCGTTGTCCTTGTTGATCCTCGCCGTCTCGTAGGCCGAAATGCCGTTGGCGATGACGGAAAGCTCGCCCGCCAGGAAGGCGCGGTTGTTGTTGACGTCCAGCCAGCTTTCGGTGCCGGGAATGAAGGTCTTGTAGAGTTCCTGGGCGTATTCGATCGACTTGAGCGTCTCGGGGCTGTTGATCACCACCTTGCCGCTCTCGTCGACCATTTTGCCGCCGTGGCTCCACAGCAGCCAGTGGGCGTAGTTGTTGCCGTCGCCGACGCCGTGACCATGCGTGAAGCCGGCCGGGTGGCCGTTCTTCTGCAGAGCCTTGCACAGTTCGAGGAAACTCGCGGTGTCCTTCGGGAATTCCGAGAAGCCGGCTTCCTTGACCCAGCTTTCGCGATAGACGATGGCGTTGCCGATGGTCGCCAGCGGCAGGCCGATGAACTTGCCGTCCTTGGTCGCATAGCTCTTGGGACCCTCGTGCCAGCCGCCGTACTTGCCGCCGAGATATTCGCCCAGATCGGTCACGTCGAGCAGCTTGTCCGGATACTGGAACGGGTCGTCGAACCAGACGAACATCATGTCGGGACCGGAGCCGACATTGGCGGCGACCGCCGCCTTCGGACGGATATCCTCCCAGCTCTCCTTGTCGACGCGCACCTCCACGCCCGTCGCATCGGTGAATTTCTTGGTCATCGCCAGCCAAGCGTCCTCGTCGCCCTGCACGAAGGGCGACCAGCGCAGCAGCCTGAGCTTCGCGCCCTCCTCGGGCGTGTATTTGGGAGCGTCCTGCGCATAGGCCGGCGAACCGATCAGGCGGCTGCCGATGGCGCCGGCGGCCACGCCGGCGGTCGTGCGTATGACGTCGCGTCTGGTGAATTTCATGTCGATCTCCTCCTGCTGGTTTCTTCTACGGACTGTTGAACTCTCCGGATTTCATGCGCCTTTGCGGGGTTCGACCCGCCTGCCGGTCTCGCCGTGAAAGAGGTGGATGAGGCGAGGATCGGCGGACAGCCGGATTGTCTCGCCGGGATTGAAGGAATGACGCTCGCGGAAATTGGCGACCACGTCCTCTCCGCCCGGCGTGCGGCCGATCAACTGGACCTCCGACCCCGTCGGCTCGACCACCGTGATGGTGACCGGAAAGCCGTCCTCGGACAAGCGCAGGTGCTCGGGGCGGATGCCCAGAACCGCCCGGTCTCCGCGGTCGATGCCGGCGGCGCCGGACAGTTGCAGCGAAACGCCGTCGCCCTGGAAGACCGGCGCGCCGTCGGCGGCGATTTCACCGCGCAGGAAATTCATCGCCGGCGAACCGATGAAGCTGGCGACGAAGAGATTGTCGGGCCGATCGTAAAGCTCCAGCGGGGCGCCGATCTGCTCGACCACGCCGTCATGCATGACGACGATCTTGTCCGCCATCGTCATGGCCTCGATCTGGTCGTGGGTGACGTAGACCGTCGTCGTCTTCAGGCGCTGGTGCAATTCCTTGATCTCGGCGCGCATCTGCACCCTGAGCTTGGCGTCGAGGTTGGACAGCGGCTCGTCGAACAGGAACACCTGCGGATTGCGCACGATCGCGCGGCCCATGGCGACGCGCTGGCGCTGGCCGCCCGAAAGCTGGCGCGGATAGCGTTCGAGCAGCGGCGTCAGGCCCAGAATCTCCGCTGCGCGGGCAACCGCCGCCGTGCTCTCGGCTTTGGCGACATTCTTGAGCATCAATGAGAACGCCATGTTCTCGGCGACGGTCATATGCGGATAGAGGGCGTAGTTCTGGAACACCATCGCCACGTCGCGCTCCTTGGGCGCGACGGTGTTGACCACGCGCCCGCCGATCGCGATCGTGCCGCCGGAGATCTTCTCCAGACCGGCGATCATGCGCAGAAGCGTGGATTTTCCGCAGCCGGAGGGGCCGACCAGCGTAACGAACTCACCGTCGTCGATATCGACGCTGACGCCGTGAAGGATCTCGACCGAGCCGAAAGACTTGCGCGCGTCGGCGATCGTGACTGACGCCATCGTTTCCCTCCCGAACGGTTTTCCGCGACACCCTTCGAAGGGACCCCGCTTATACCGGACGCGACTGCGGTGCTCCTCACCAATCGTATCCGTTCAGTGAATGGTAGCGCTACCAATGGGCGCTGTAAAGACGCCGCTCGGCACGGCTCGGAGAAGATCGAAAAATGGAGCTAGAGAGGGATACGCCGCGAACGTTTGTCCCTCGTCATTCCGGGGCCGCGTAGCGGAACCCGGAATCCAGAGTGGAACGGTGACAGTTCGAGCAAATACGAGCAAGGCCGGCGGACTGGATTCCGGGTTCCGCTGCGCGGCCCCGGAATGACGGCCTATCACCGTATCCGCCCGCTCCTAGTTCACCCGGCTGATGCAGAAATCGATCACGTCGATCAGCGCGGCCTTCTGTGGCGTCGCCTCCAGCGGCGCCAGCGCGTCGCGGGCGATCTCGCCGAAATGCCTGGCCCGGCCGATCGTGTCGGCGATGGCGCCGTGGCGCGTCATCAGGCCGATCGCCTTTTCGAGCCCCTCGTCGTCGGTCTGGTTCTCCTCGATCGCCTTCGTCCAGAAGGCGCGCTCGGCGGCGGTGCCGCGGCGATAGGCGAGGATGACGGGCAGCGTCACCTTGCCCTCGCGGAAGTCGTCGCCGACGTTCTTGCCCAGGTCCTGCGCGGAGCCGCCATAGTCCAGCGCATCGTCGATGAGCTGGAAGGCGAGGCCGAGATTCATGCCGTAGGAACGCAGCGCCGCGCGATCCGTCTTCGAGGCATTGGCGATCACCGGGCCGACCTCGGCCGCGGCCGAGAAAAGTGCTGCGGTCTTGGCCTTGATGACGGCGAAATGCTCGTCCTCGGTGGTTTCGAGGTTCTTGGCGGCGGCAAGCTGCATCACCTCGCCCTCGGCGATGATGGAGGCGGCGGAAGACAGGATATCGAGCGCGTCGAGCGAGCCGACGTCGACCATCATGCGGAAGGCCTGGCCGAGCAGGAAATCGCCGACCAGCACGCTCGCCTGGTTGCCCCAGATCATGCGCGCCGTCTTCTTGCCGCGCCTGAGGTCGCTCTCGTCCACCACGTCGTCGTGCAAGAGCGTCGCCGTGTGCATGAATTCGACGCTCATGGCGAGCTTCACATGGCCATCGCCCTGGTAGCCGAACATCTGGGCGGCGGCCAGCGTCACCATCGGCCGCAGGCGCTTGCCGCCCGAGGAGATCAGGTGATTGGCCACTTCGGGGATCATCTCGACGTCAGAGCCCGCCCGCGACAGGATCAGTTCGTTGACCCGCGCCATGTCGGCCGCCGTCAGATCGACGAGCTGCTTGATGGAAGCGGGCTCCCGCTTTCCGTCCCCGAGATTGACAACGACACCCACAACGACACTCCGTCCGATCCGCGCACGTGCATGCGCCCAATGAGTCTAGGCGGCGGCACCGCATGCGACAAGTGGCGAATTGGCGCGGCGCCCGGATGCGTGTCGGGAAACGGGTGTCGGCCGGACCCCGCCGCTCCTAGCATTGCGTCATCACAAAACAGGGAGTGACGCATGCCCATGCTTGAAGGAAAAGTCGCGATCGTGGTGGGCGCCTCAGCCGGGATCGACCGCGCGGTCGCCACGCTGTTCGCAGCCGAAGGCGCGGCGGTCGTCCTGAACGCTCGTCATGACGCGATCCTGTCGGAGGCGCGGGCGGAAATCGCGGCAGCCGGCGGCGAGGCCGTCGCGGTCGCGGGCGACGCCGCGCTCGAAGACACGCACGCGCGCCTCGTGGAAGCTGCGATCAGCCATTTCGGCGGGCTCGACATCGCCGTCAACAATGCCGGCTTCGTCGCCAGCCCGGCGCCCGTGGCCGAGATCGCCCTGCCGGACTGGATGCGGTCCATCGAGGTCAATCTGGGCGCCGCTTTCATCGGCGCACGTAGCCAGATACCCGCAATGCTCGACCGCGGCGGCGGGTCGATCGTCTTCACCTCGACTTTCGTCGGCACCAGCGTCGGCATTCCGGGAATGGGGGCCTATGCCACCGCGAAAGCCGACCTCATGGGGCTGGTGAAAAGCATCACGGCCGATTACGGCGCGCAAGGCATTCGCGCCAACGCCCTTCTGCCCGGCGGCACGGACACCGCGATGGCCGGCGACGCGGCGCAGAAGCAATGGGCCGCGGGCCTCCACGCCATGAAGCGGATCGCCCAGCCGTCGGAGATCGCCCAGGCGGCCCTTTTCCTGGCCAGCGACATGGCCAGCTTCGTGTCGGGCTCGGCGCTTTTCGCCGACGGCGGCAACGCCGCGGTCAAATAGCCGGACTTGCGCACGGCCCCGCCGCCTGCCATGTCATCGGCATGATCGAACTCGTGCGCACCAACGACCCCGTCATCATCTCCTTCGTCGAGTCGCTGATGCGCGACGCCGGCATCGGCTGCCTGGTGGCGGACCAGAACATGAGCATCATGGACGGCTCGCTCGGCATCCTGCCGCGCCGCATCCTGGTCGAGAGCGACCGCGCCGACGAGGCGCGGCGCATTCTCACCGACGCCGGCATCGGCCAGGAAATGCGGCCGAAATGACAGCGTCGAGCCCGGCTCCCGTCCTGCCGGCGCATACGCTCGACGCCTTCCATCGTGGCCGCTTCCACCTGCTGCAACCGGCGGAGCGCGGCCACCGGGCCGGCATGGACGCCATGATGCTGGCGGCCGCCGTGCCCTCGACCTTCGCGGGGCGGCTTGCCGATTTCGGCGCCGGCGCGGGCGCCGCCGGGCTCGCCGTGCTGTCGCGCTGCGCCGGTGCGCGCGCGCTTCTGGTGGAACGGTCGGACGAGATGGCCGCGTTCGCCGAAGCGACGCTGGCGCTTGAGGCAAACGTGCATCTGGCCGGCCGCGCCGCCGTGCTGCGCGCCGACGTGACGCTGACCGGCAAGGCCCGCGCCGCCGCCGGGCTCGCCGACAACGCATTCGATTTCGTCGTCATGAACCCGCCCTTCAACGCCAACGCCGACCGCGCCACGCCGGACGCGCTGAAACGCGAGGCGCATGTGATGGAGGACGGGCTGTTCGAGCGCTGGATGCGCAGTGCGGCGGCTGTCGTGCGGCCGCGCGGCGGCATCGCCGTCATCGCGAGGCCGGAACAGACCGGCGCGCTGCTCGACGCGCTCGGCGGGCGCTTCGGCAATCTGGAACTCAAGGCCGTGCATCCGCGCGCCGACCGAGCCGCCATCCGCATCGTGCTGAGAGGCGTGCGCGGCGGCCGCGGCAAGCTCGCCATCCAGCCGCCCTTGATGCTCCACGATGCCGGCAGCGACCACTTCCGCCCGCAGGCCGACGCCATCAACAACGGAATCGCTTCCCTGTTCGGCGACTGAAGCGCCGAGAGAGACTGCGGACAACCGGATTCCTCAGACCGTGCGACAGGTCGGTCTTTTCGTCCGCGTCATTCCGGGGCTGCGGAGCAGAACCCGGAATCCAGTCCGCCAGCGTAGCTCGTCCTGATTCGAATTGGCACGTCCCGCTCTGGATTCCGGGTTCCGCTGCGCGGCCCCGGAATGACGACCCGAATTGAGAATGATCACAATCTCCAATGTCGGCATGACCTGGCCCAGGCTCACCCCCACCCCTGCCCCTCCCCACAAGGGGGAGGGAGACGCCGACACCCTCGTTTGGTCCATGATCGCCAACGTTGATCCATTGTGGCACTGACACAGAAGTCCCCCTCCCCCTTGCGGGGAGGGGTTAGGGGTGGGGGTGCGCGGCGGCGGCAACTGAGGAAATTCCATATGCGATATGCCATTGCCCTGCTGACCCGGGCCTTGCATTCTTGCCCTCATGCGGCGAATGCCTACATGCTCTTGGCCCTGTTCCCCGGAGAACCCGCTCGTGCGCCGCTTCCTCAACCGCCTGCTGCCGAAATCCTGGCGCTCCGACGCCGTGACCATTCCCATCATCCGGCTGCAGGGCGCCATCATGTCGGGCGGCGGGCAGTTTCGGCCCTCGCTGTCGCTCGCCACCACGGCGGGCGTGATCGAGAAGGCGTTCGCCTTCAAGGCGCCGGCCGTCGCGATCGCCATCAATTCGCCTGGCGGCTCGCCGGTCCAGTCGCGGCTGATCTACAAGCGCATCCGCGACCTGGCGCAGGAGAAGAACAAGCGCGTTTTGGTGTTCGTGGAGGACGTCGCGGCCTCCGGCGGCTACATGATCGCTCTGGCCGGCGACGAGATCATCGCAGACCCCTCCTCCATCGTCGGCTCGATCGGCGTCGTTTCCGCCTCGTTCGGCTTTCCCGAGTTGATGAAGAAGATCGGCGTCGAGCGGCGCGTGCATACGGCCGGCCAGAACAAGTCGATCCTCGATCCGTTCAAGCCGGAGAAGAAGGAGGATATCGAGCGGCTGAAGACGCTCCAGCTCGACATCCACCAGACCTTCATCGACATGGTGAAGGAACGCCGCGGCGCCAAGCTGAAAGACAATCCCGACCTGTTCACCGGTCTGTTCTGGACGGCCGGAAAGGGGCTGGATCTCGGATTGATCGACGGGCTCGGCGACATGCGCTCCACCCTCAAGCAGCGGTTCGGAGCGAAGACGCAGCTCAAGCTGATCACCGCGCAGCGCGGCCTGCTCTCGCGCTTCGGCCTGTTCGGCCAGAAGGCCCCGGCGAGCGAGATCGCCGGGGCCGCGGCATCCGGACTGATCGATGCGGCGGAAGAACGCGCGCTGTGGAGCCGCTTCGGCCTTTGAAAAGCCACGCGAAGACGCTACCATATCCCTGTTGAACATCGAACGATCGCCCGGACATCCGGGCCGGTCTCACGGGAGACCCTGAATGCCACAGATGATCTTTCTCGCCCTGGTCGGCGCCGCGGCCTATTTCGGCTACCGCTCCTTCGTGCGCGAGGCCGACCGGGTGACCGCCAAGGTGCGCCGCACCGAGCGCCAGCACGCGACGGGCGCCAACGGCACGCTGGTGAAGGATCCGGAGACCGGCGAATACCGTCTGGCCAAGGATTGAGCGCCGACCTTCTCCAGCCGAGCGCGCCCCAGCCGACCATGCCCCAGCCGGGCGCGGACGCCGTCGCCTCGATCACGGAACTGGCTCCGGCCAAGATCAACCTGGCCCTGCACGTCACCGGGCAGAGGCCCGACGGCTATCACACGCTGGAGAGCCTGGTGATCTTCACGCGGTTCGGCGACCGGGTCGAGGTCCGGCCTGCCGCGGAAGACCGCTTTTCGGTGACGGGGCCGTTCGCCGCCGACGTGCCGCCCGACGACGGCAATCTGGTGGTGAGAGCACGGGATTTGCTTCGGCGGTATGTTGAAAGCCGGTGCTCTACGGCGCCCCCCTCTGTCCTGCCGGACATCTCCCCCACACGGGGGGAGATTGGCAGTTCAACCGTTCGTGCTCCTTTCGCGACGATGGACAGTGGTAAAAGCAACGCGGACCAGGTGATCTCCCCCCTTGTGGGGGAGATGTCCGGCAGGACAGAGGGGGGCGTGAAGAAACGCGCCATCTCCGCCTTTCCCGTTTCCATTCATCTCCAGAAGAACCTGCCGGTCGCATCCGGTGTCGGCGGCGGATCGAGCGACGCGGCGGCTGTGCTGCGCGCGCTTTCCCGGCTGTGGTCCATCGACATGGACGCCGCCGGACTGGCGCGGATCGCGCTCGGCCTCGGAGCCGACGTGCCGATGTGCCTGGCGGCGAAGCCGTTGGTCGCGGGCGGCATCGGAGAGGAACTGACGATCGTGCCGCATGTGCCCGCGCACGGGCTGGTCCTGGTCAATCCGGGCCGGGCCATCGCGACGCCGCAGGTTTTTGCGGCACTCGTCCGTCGCGACAACGAGGGGCTGCCGCCTCTCCCCAAGGCTCATGATTTCCACGGCCTGCGCAACTGGCTGGAGCTGACGCGCAACGATCTGGAGTCAGCCGCCTGCGCCATCGAGCCGGCGATCGGGCAGGCGCTGGCCGCGCTGAACCGCGCCGGCGCGGGGTTCGCGCGCATGTCCGGATCAGGCGCGACCTGTTTCGGCCTGTTCGAGACCGGCAATGTCGCCAAGCGGGCGGCACTGGAATTGCGCGCGCGCCATCCCGACTGGTTCGTGGCGGCGACCAGAAGCATCGCCTCGGAGACGGAAGCTCATGGCAACGACTGAGGCGAAGCGCGCTTTCATTCCCATCCGCATCGCCGTGCTCACCGTCTCCGACACGCGCACGCTCGCCGACGACAAGTCCGGCCAGACGCTGGCCGACCGTATCGCGGACGCCGGCCATATCCTCGCCGACCGGGCGGTCGTCACCGACGACCGCGAGAAAATCCGCGAAAAAGTGCTGGCATGGTCGAAGGACGAGGGCGTCGATGTCGTCATCACCACCGGCGGCACCGGCTTCACCGGCCGCGACGTGACGCCGGAGGCGCTGGAGCCGATCTTCGAGAAGCGCATGGACGGCTTCTCCGAAGTCTTCCACCGCATATCCTACGACAAGATCGGCACCTCGACGATCCAGTCGCGGGCGACGGGCGGCGTCGTCAACGCCACCTTCGTCTTCGTGCTGCCGGGCTCGCCCGGCGCCTGCCGCGACGCCTGGGACGGCATCCTCAAGGCGCAGCTCGACTATCGCCACATGCCCTGCAATTTCGTGGAGATCATGCCGCGGCTGGACGAGCACCTGAAGCGCACCGGCAGGTAAGCCCGCCGGACGGCAGCCGTTCCATCGCCGTTTCCTGCCTTCCGCAACTCCGTTATGATGGCCCGCGCGAAAGGAATTGCGATGCAGACCCATCACGGCGGCTGCCATTGCGGCGCCATCCGTCTCGCCTTCACCAGCGCGATCGATCCGCACGACATGGAGGTGCGCGCCTGCCAGTGTTCGTTCTGCCGGCGCCACGGCTCGCTGGCGGCGGCGGACCCTCACGGGCGGCTGCGGGTGACGATGCGGGAGCCGAACCGGATGCAGCGCTATACGTTCGGAATGCGGACGGCCGACTATCTTGTCTGCCGCAATTGCGGCGTCTATGTCGCCGCCGTCACCCGCGACACCGGGGAACCGCGCGGCATCGTCATCGTCAATGCGCTGGACGACCGGGCGCTGTTCGACCGCACACCGCTCGAGATGACCTATGACGGCGAGGACCGGCAGGGACGCATCGCGCGGCGGCGCGAGAAATGGATGCCTGTCGAGATCGGCGTCGGAGAAGCCGGGTGACGGGCTACGGGCGGCGGAAACCCGTCGGGCCGCCATAGAGGTAGCCGATCCGCTCCACCGCCTCGGCCAATCCTTCGCGCGCCACCGTCATGGTATGGCCGTTGGCGTGGATCATGTTCCTGTCGTCGGTCATGATGGCGACATGGCCCTTCCAGAAGACGAGGTCGCCGCGCCTGAGGCCGGCAAAGCCCGGTCCGGGCTCGAACGGTTCGCCGATCGAAGCCGCCTGCATGTCGGAATCGCGCAGCACGTCGGAGCCGGCCATGTGCATGGCGAGCTGGACGAGGCCTGAGCAGTCGATGCCGAAACCGGAAGCCCCGCCCCACAGATAGGGCGTTTCGAGGAACGTCTCGGCAACAGTGACATAATCGGCCGTATGGTCGCCGACGGGGCGAAGATGGCCGGCGATCACCGCCTCGCCCGAGGAAAGCACGGCGTAGTGCGTGCCGCGCGTCTCGGCAGAGCCGGTCACGCAAACGCGCGAGCCCATGGAAAGACGCCCGCTGATCGGGAAGCGCAGGTCGGGACCGGGATAGAGGAACGTGCGCGGCACGCGGACGACATGCGTCGGCGGCGCGTCGCGGCCGGCCAGGCGATCCTGCGCGACATAGCCGACATAGCCGTCGCGCTCGCCCTGCACCCACGACCAGCCCTTCTCGGTCTCGAAGACCAGCACGTCGTCGCCGTAGAGGAATTGCGTGTTGACGCCGGCATCGCTGGACGCCGCCTTGCGCACGTCGGCCACGGCGACGCCGATGCGCGCCGGGCGGCCGGCAACGAAGCGGGCGGCCTCCACCGCCCCTTGCAGGCGGGCATCGGCGAGATCGGGTCGATAGGCATTCAGGCGGGGATCGCGGGCGGTCACGGCGTTTCCTGTTCGGGCGAAGGTGCGGTCAGATCGGCAGATCCAGAGCCTTGGCGATGATAGCATCGCCAAGGCGTTCGACATAGAGCGCACCCTCGACCGTTCGGCGGACCAGGACGTTGCGCCTGTCGAGTTCGTCGCGATGGCGCGACACCAGCTTGAGCGACCCCATCGTGTCGAGCGCGCGGGTGATGACGGGCTTGGTGACGCCGAGCCGAGCCGCCAGAGCGCGGATCGTGTGCGGCGGCGGGTCAAGGTAGATGGTGAGCAGGATCGCCATCTGGCGCGTGGTCAGGTCGGGCGCGTCGTCGCGCACCTCGGCCAGCAGAACCTGCTGCCAAAGTCGCAAGGCCTGGCTGGGACGCATGGTGATCGCCATGCCGCCATCATGACGAAAAGACGTTTCGCTTCCGTTACATTTTCGGCCGGGATGCGCGCGCCGAACGACCGGCGCGGCGTCGGAAGCTCAGTTGGTGCTGGCGGCCTTCTTGTCGCCCTTCTTGAGCTGGTTCCAGGCGTTCTGCTGCGACAGCATGGAGCGAAGATAGGCGACGTTGGCCTGTGCCTGGTCCGGCGGCAGTTCCTGCGCGGCGATCTTCTCGGCCTCGTCGAAGCGGCCCTGCAGTCCGACGGCCAGCGCCAGGTTCTGGCGGACGCGGCTGTCGGCGCCGGGCTGCGCGGCGGCCGAGCGCAGATAGGTCTCGGCGGTGCGCAAATCGCCTTCCAGCAGGTAGGACATGCCGAGATTGGACAGGACCGACGGCTCGTTCGGCTTCAGTTCGAGCGCCTTGCGGTAGAGCTGGCGCGCATCGTCCTTCTGGTTCATCTGGTCGAGAATGGCGCCTTCGGCCGAGACGAGCCTCCAGTCGGGATATTCGGGCGTCTGGGCGCGGCGCACGGCATCCAGCGCCGGCGCGAGCTGGCCGTTGGCGGCCAGAGACTTGCCATAGGCGGCGAGCACGTCGCGATCCTTCGGATAGGCGATGGCGAGCTTGCGCATCACCGCCAGCGACTGGTCGGCATCGCCGTCCATCTGCAGGACGGTGGCATATTTGATGGCGATGCGCTTGTCGTTGGGATTGCGCGCGTAGGTCTGGCCGATCGCGACAGCCGCCGCATGAATCTGGCCGCTGGACATCGTCTCGACCGGCTGGCTGCTCGAGCGGCCGATCGACCCGGTCGACATCTTGTCGGTACCGCAGCCGCTGACGCCGAGCGCAAGCGCCATCAACACCGCCGTGACTGAAAGCCCCCTGCTCAACCGGACCTGCCTTGCCCGCATGGACGTCACTCCGTTCCCGTTCCGGCCGCAAACGGCCTTGTTCCCGGCTCGAGAAATATTCTGTTAACCCTAACGGACTGTTAATTCGGAATGAATTTGAACGTTGAGTTTATTTGACGCTCGCTGGTTCCCGACGGGCGCATGGTCACGGCCTTTCAGGCCGAAGATTCGACAGCCGCCGTCAGCGATGCTTTGATGCGGTCGGACGGGCGCGCAAAGAATGGAATCAACGATGAGAAATCTGATGGCTGCCGTCGTGATCGCTCTGGCCGGGTTAGCGGTGTCCGGATGCGTCAATGACGGCTACTACTATGATGATGGCTACCACTCTGGGCCGAGATACGGCTCAGCCGTTATAGTGACACACAGAACTCACTACCGTCCGGCTCATAGGCACCGCCCGGTGATCCGTCATCACCGAACCGCTCATCGCCGACACATCGCCCAACATCATCACGTCCAGCCCAATCGCCACGTCGTGCGGCGCAAGCATGCGAAACCGCCACGCAGGGTTGTCCATTGCCGGCCCGGAGTTAAGTGCCGTCGGTAGGCATCTCTACGCCCGATAGCGATCAGTTCGCCTCATGACCAACCGGCTCGCTTTTAATCCAGCGTGATCCGGATGCTCCGTGGCGACGTTCCCAAAGACTGCGTTTCTCACATGCACCGGATCGAGGAATCCCCATGCCCGTCGAACTCATAGCCAGAAAGTCCAGGCACTCGCTGCCCATCCATGTCGTTTCCGGCACTGAGGACATGCCGGACGACGCGCGCGCATGGGCGCGGGCCAACGGTTTTGCCGCGGAGAGCGGCAAGGCGCTGATTCTTCCCGGCGAAAAAGGCGCGCTGGCCGGCGCCCTGTTCGGCCTCGACCCCGCGCAGGGCAATCTGGGGCTCGGAGCGCTGGCGAAGACCCTGCCCGAAGGCGAGTGGCATTTCGCCGAGCCGCCCGCCGATCCCGACCTAGCGGCGCTGTCCGTGGTGCTGGGCGGCTACGGCTTCACCCGCTACGGCCGCAAGCCCGGCAAGGCGCTGCGCCTCGCCCTGCCGGAGGGAGCGGACGGCGACCGGGTGAAGCGGCTGGCCGACGGCGTCTTCCTCGCCCGCGACCTGATCAACACGCCGACCAACGACATGGGGCCGGACGACCTGGAAAAGGCGGTGCGGGCGCTGGCGCGCGCGCACAAGGCCACGGTATCCGTCGTCAAGGGCGACGCGCTTCTCAAGAAGAATTTTCCGATGATCCACGCTGTCGGGCGCGCGGCCGCGCAGGCGCCGCGCCTCATCGACCTCTCCTGGGGGCCGAAGGCCGCGCCGAAGGTGACCCTCGTGGGCAAGGGCGTGTGCTTCGACACGGGCGGGCTCGACATCAAGCCCGCCAGCGGCATGCTGCTGATGAAGAAGGACATGGGCGGTGCGGCCAATGTGCTGGGCCTCGCCTCGATGATCATGGCGGCGGGCCTGAAGGTTCGGCTCAGGGTGCTGATCCCGGCGGTCGAGAACGCCATTTCCGCCAATGCCTTCCGCCCCGGCGACGTGCTGACCAGCCGCAAGGGCATTACCGTCGAGATCGGCAACACCGACGCCGAGGGCCGCCTGGTGCTGGCCGACGCGCTGGCGCTGGCCGACGAGGAAGCCCCGCACCTGCTGATCGACATGGCGACGCTGACGGGCGCGGCCCGCGTCGCGCTCGGCCCCGACCTGCCGCCCTTCTACACCGACGACGAGGCGCTGGCGGCGGAGATCGCGACGGCCTCGCATTCGCAGCAGGACCCGCTGTGGCGCATGCCGCTGTGGCAGCCCTATGCCGCCAGGCTCGCCTCCAAGGTCGCCGACATCAACAACGTGACCACGGACGGCTTCGCCGGATCGGTCACCGCGGCCCTGTTCCTCAAGCGCTTCGTCGAGAAGGCGACGGCATGGGCGCATTTCGACATCTACGGATGGAGCCCGTCCGACCGGCCGCATGGCCCGGCAGGCGGCGAGGCCCAGGGCATCCGCGCCCTCGAAAGGATGCTGTCCGACCGTTACCGGTAAAGGTCCGATCGAGCCGCGCCGGCTTACTGCGAGTTGTTCTCGGTCGTGTTGTGCTGGTCGCCGAAGATGCCGCGCTGGCTGATCTGGATGCCGGCCGGCCCCAGGATGATGGCGAACAGGACCGGCAGGAAGAACAGGATCATGGGAACGGTCAGCTTCGGCGGCAGCGCCGCGGCCTTCTTCTCGGCCGCGTTCATGCGCATGTCGCGGCTCTCGGCGGCGAGCACGCGCAGCGCATGCGCCACCGGCGTGCCGTAGCGCTCCGCCTGGATCAGCGCCTGCGAGACCGATTTCACCGATTCCAGGCCGGTACGGTTGGCGAGGTTCTCATAGGCCTGGCGGCGTTCCTGGAGATAGGACAGCTCGGCGTTGGTGAGCACGAACTCCTCCGCGAGATCGACCGACTGCACGCCGATCTCGTCGGCGACGCGGCGCAGCGCGGCTTCGACGGACATACCCGATTCCACGCAGATCAGCAGCAGGTCAAGCGCGTCGGGCCACGCCATCTGGATCGACTGCTTGCGCTTCGTCGCCCGGTTGGAGACGTAGAGAACCGGCAGGTAGAACCCGGCATAGGCGCAGGCGATGCAGGCGAACATGCGCACCAGGAACGGCTTTTCGGCGAGACCGCCGAGCACCATGATATAGACCAGCGCCAGCGCGAAGCCGGCGAAGGGCAGCACGAGCCGGAAGAACAGGAACTTGGTCAGCGGGTTCTGGCCGCGGAAACCGGCCATCCTGAGCTTCTGCATCGTGCCTTCGTCGGCAAGGGCGCGCCTGAGGTCGAGCCGGTCGACGATGCTGCGCATGCCAAGCGATTCCTGCTCGCGCAGGCCCTTGCGGCGGCGGTCTGCCTCGGCCGCGAGGCGCGCGCGCTGCTTGGCGCGCAATTCGTCGCGCTCCAGCGCCACCGATTTCATGCGGGCCTTGAGCGGATTGCCGCCGAAGGCGGGCAGCAGCGTGATCATGGTCGCGAAAACGGCGACGGCCACGAGCAGCGCGATCAGGAAGGACGGATCGACCAGGGTCTTGATGGCTTGCGAGGACATGCCTGCTCTTTCCGTTAGACTTCGAAATTCATCATCTTGCGCATGACGAAGATGCCGATCGACATCCACACCCCGGCCACGCCCAGGATCAGGTGGCCGATATTGGTGGTGAACAGCGGCATGATGTAGGTCGGGCTGGTCAGATAGACGAGAAGGGCGACGATGAAGGGCAGCGCGCCGATGATGGCGGCAGAAGCCTTGGCCTCCATCGAGAGAGCCTGCACCTTCGCCTTCATCTTCTTGCGGTCGCGCAGCACGCGCGCCAGATTGCCGAGCGCTTCCGACAGATTGCCGCCCGCCTGGCTCTGGATCTGGATGACGATGCCGAAGAAGCCCGCTTCCGGGCACGGCATCGTCTCGGGCATGCGCAGCGCGGCGTCGGGAATGGACATGCCCATCTGCTGGGAATCCACGATGCGGCGGAACTCGGTCTTGACCGGCTCGCGCGCCTCGTTGGCGATCAGGCGGATGCCGTCGTTGAGGGGCAGGCCCGACTTGACGGCACGCACGATGACCTCGAGCGCATTGGGGAACTCTTCGAGGAACGCCTTGACGCGGCGGGCGCGGCGGAACGACACGAACCAGCGCGGCAGGCCCAGGGCGCCGGCAAGCAGCACGCCGGGCAGGACGATGAGCGGCGCGCCGGCGATATAGGCAAGCAGCGTCAGCACCAGCCCACAGACGACCGAGTAAATATAGAACCGTTCGACGGTCACGCTCATGCCGGCCTGGCGGATCTGCACCTTGAGGGGCGGCTTCTTGACGTTGGCGTCCCTGGCCTTCTGCTTCTCATCCAGGTCCTTGAGCGAATCCTGCACGGATTTCCGCCGCTTGGCGGCTTCGGCCAGCCGGTCGCGCGAGGCCTTGACGACGGCGCGGTCGGTCTCGGCAGCCTTGATCGTCTCGAGGCGCTTGCCGACCTGCTTCTCGCTGCTGATGCGGCCGAACAGCAGCGCATAGGCGACCGCGCCGGCGCTGAAGCCGGCGAGGACGACGAATGCCAGGACCGTGGTGTCAATTCCGAACATCGGCGAAAGCCCCTGCGCCTTGCGGAAACTCAGTCAGCGCGTTTCTCCATCGCTTCCAGCGCATTGGCGAGCCGCTGTTCCTCGCCGTAATAGCGGGCACGGTCCCAGAAATGCGGCCGGCCGATGCCGGTCGAGACGTGCTCGCCGATGAGGCGGCCGTTCTGGTCCTCGCCCTTGATGTTGTAGACGACCAGGTCCTGGGTGATGACCACGTCGCCTTCCATGCCGACCACTTCGGTGATGTGGGTAATGCGGCGCGAGCCGTCGCGCAGGCGCGCCGCCTGGACGATGACATCGATGGAGCCGACGATGATCTCGCGCACCGTTCTCTGCGGCAGCGAGAAACCGCCCATGGCGATCATCGATTCCATGCGGTTGAGGCATTCGCGCGGGCTGTTGGAGTGGATCGTGCCCATCGAGCCGTCGTGGCCGGTGTTCATGGCCTGCAGCAGGTCGAACACCTCGGGTCCGCGCACCTCGCCGACGATGATGCGCTCGGGACGCATGCGCAGGCAGTTCTTGACCAGGTCGCGCATGGTCACCTCGCCCTCACCCTCCAGGTTCGGCGGGCGGGTTTCCAGGCGCACGACATGGGGCTGCTGCAATTGCAGTTCCGCCGAGTCCTCGCAAGTGATGACGCGCTCGTCGCGGTCGATATAGTTGGTCAGGCAGTTGAGCAGGGTCGTCTTGCCCGAGCCGGTGCCGCCGGAAATGACGACGTTGCAGCGCACCCGGCCGATGATCTTGAGGACCTCGGCGCCCTGCGGCGAGATCGAGCCGAACTTGACCAGCTGGTCGAGGGTGAGCTTGTCCTTCTTGAACTTGCGGATGGTGAGCGCGGTGCCGTCGATGGCGAGCGGCGGCGCGATGACGTTGACGCGCGAGCCGTCGGGCAGGCGCGCGTCGCAGATCGGCGAGCTCTCGTCGACGCGGCGGCCGACCTGGCTGACGATGCGCTGGCAGATGTTGAGAAGCTGCTGGTTGTCGCGGAAGCGGATGCCGGTCTGCTCGACCTTGCCGTTCACTTCGATGTAGACGTTGCGCGAGCCGTTGACCATGATATCGGCGATGTCGTCGCGCGCCAGCAGCGGCTCCAGCGGGCCGTAGCCCAGAACGTCGTTGCAGATGTCCTCGAGCAGTTCCTCCTGCTCGGAGATCGACATCGCGAAATTCTTGATCGCGATGATGTCGTTGACGATGTCGCGGATTTCCTCGCGCGCGCTCTCGGGATCGAGCTTGGCGAGCTGCGACAGGTCGATCGTGTCGATGAGCGCGGAAAAGACCTGGCTCTTGGTGTCGTAGTAGCTTTCGGACTTCTCGCGTTGCGTCTTCCTCGGTTCGGCGGCGAGCGGCGGCGCCTCGACGGTACGCCGCGGCGCGACGGGAACCGCCGTCGGCGCCGGCGCCCTCGGGACGGTCAGCGCCTCGGCAGGGGCAGCCGGCGCGGCCGCCGGCGCCGGTTCGGGCGCCGCGGGCTGCCGGAATTCCGGGATCGCCCGGCTGCCGTCGTCATTGCCTCTTTTGCCAAACATGATCGATTACCGGTTTCTCGACGGGATCACTTCTTGCTGCGCTTGAGCTTGTCGATGAGGCTGCCGAGGCCGGGCTTCTTCCTGGCCTTGAGCTCGCTTCGGCCGGTCAGGACATGCGCGATCTCGCCGATGGTGCCGACGATCGGGCTCTTGGCGTCCATCTCGCCCAGCATGCGTCCGTTGTTGGCGGCATTGCCGAACAGGAGCGGCTCGAACGGAATGACCGCCATCGGCGTGATGCCCAGCGGCTCGGTGAAATCCTCGACGGAGATTTCGGGCCGCTTCGGCACGCCGGCCTGGTTGATGATGAGCTTCGGCGCGGGATCGTTGGGGCGCAGCTTGGCGAGCATGTCCACCAGGTTCTTGGCGTTGCGCAGGTTGGCCAGTTCGGGCGTGACGGTGATGACCACGTCGTCCGCCTTCATGAGCACGGTCTTGGACCACCCGCTCCAGATATGCGGCACGTCCAGCACCAGCATGGGCGCGCTGCGCTGCGCGGTGTCGATGATCTGCGTGAAGGCTTCCGAATCGAAGTCGTAGACCCGGTCGAGCGTCGAGGGCGCGGCGAGCAGCGACAGGTGCTCGGCGCACTGGGCCAGAAGACGGTCGAGATAGACCTCGTCGATCCGCTCCGGCGCGAACACCGCCTCGGCGATGCCCTGCGCCGGGTCCTGGTCGAAATTGATGTTGGCGGTGCCGAAGGCGAGGTCGAGATCGGCGACGACCACCTCGGACTTGAACAGCGACGACATCGTCCAGGCGACGTTGTGCGCGATGGTCGAGGAGCCGACGCCGCCCTTGGCGCCGACGAAGGCGATCGACCGGCCGATCGGATCGGCTTCCGGATCGACGAAGATGGTCGAGATGACGCTGACGATGTCGACCATCGAGATCGGCGCGATCACATATTCGGAAATGCCGGAACGGATGAGTTCGCGGTAGAGCCCGACATCGTTGTAGTGGCCGATGACCACCACCTTGCTGGTCGGATCGCAATGTTCGGCGAGCCGGCCGAGTTGGGCCAGCAGTTCCTTCGGCTCGGCGCGGGATTCCAGCACGATCAGGTTCGGGGTCGGCGCCGACTGGTAGAATTCGATCGCCGTGGGTATCCCGCCCATATGCACCTTCAGATGCGCCTTCGCCATGCGCCGGTCCTCGCCGGCGCGTTCGATCGGGCCGGCGACCCCCTCCGTCTCGCAGAAGGCCTGGACGGAAATGCGCGGGATCGGCCGCAGCGCCTGCATGGCCGCCACGGTCTGCGCGGTGGTCTCTTCGGCTTCGGCGGCGGCGTCGTAGGCTACGTTGCTCATGGCTGCTCTCTCTTGGAGAAATGCGGCTTAGTAATCGACCTCGGAATTGCCGAGGAACTCGTCGGAAATCGCCCGGTTGCGGTAGGCGTCGATCACCTTGTCGCGGTTCTCGGCATCGATCTCGGTCTGCTTGCGCGGACCGAGCAGGTCGGCGGGATTGGCGACCTGGGCGGCGAGGTTGTTCTGGTAGGAGCAGCCGAAATCGGCGTAGTGCTTGTTCTCGCTCGTCTCCAGCATGTCCGCCGGCCAGCGCCCGCATTTGTCGGTCTGGGCGCGCATCGAAACAAAGGCGACGCGCACCGGCGCGGAGAGCTCCGCCGAGGAGGCTTCATAGGAGATCATGGCGATGCGGTTGGCGCGAACGCCGCTGGCGACGGCCAGCCGCTTGAAGTCATGCGCCACCGCGCGCGCGGCCGACTGGTTGGCGGACCCCGACGGCGCCGCGATGGTCAGCACGGGCGCGGCGCTGCGGTCATAGCCGTCGAGGAAGCCGGCGAGCGTCTCGCGCTGCGACTTCGTCATGCCCCGGTCGCTGGCGCCCACCGGCAGGTCGATATGCTCGTCCTTCTCCGAAATGACGATCGGGTGGTTGGTCCGGTAGTCGTCCGGCACGGAGCCGACGGTGATGGAGTCGCGATTGGCGCATCCCGACAGAAGCGCGACCGCGCCGACCGCCAGGAGGGGAAGAACCAATCCGGATATCCGCAGCCGATCGGCGCTCTTGCGGGCGGCGAAGGCGCTTGCCTTGAAAGTTGAAACAGACATGTCCATTCCCCGCATTACTTGTAGATGAAGCCGACGACGCCGTGATAGCGCCCGGCAGGCAGGTCGGTCTGCATGGTGCCGTAGACGCGGTTGACGCGGCCAAGGAACATGCCGGCGCCGTCGCTTGCCGGCGTGAAGTTGTCGTCCGGCTTGGCCAGGTCGTTGCGCGCCACCGGGCGCACCAGATAGGGCGTGACGATGACGACCAACTCGCTTTCGTTACGGACGAAATCGCGACTGCGAAACAGTGTCCCGAGCACCGGAATCTTCGACAGCCCGGGAAGGCCGTTTATCGACTGACGCACATCGTCGCGCACGAGGCCGGCAATCATCATCGAGCCACCGGATGGCAATTCTATAGTGGTGTCCGCCAGACGCTTGCGGATGGACAGCATCGTGGTGCCCGGCAAATTGCCGCCGTTTCTATCAGGGCCGCCTTCGAGCGTGGTAGCCCCTTCCATCGTGGGTTCCGAAACCGAGGTACGTATCTTGAGGCTTATCCGCCCGGGAGACAGCACCACTGGTTGGAATTCCAGACCAATGCCGTATTCGATCTTATCGACCGAATAAGTGATCTGACCGGTTTGGTTATCGTCCGACACGGCGCTTGAACGGCCTGTGACGAGATTGTATTCGCCCCCGACCTTGAAAGTAGCCTTTTCTCCGGAAACGGCGGTCAACGTCGGCTCGGCTAGCGTCTTCATGACACCGGCCTGTTCCATAGCGTTAATGTATGCGTCGATAAGCGAGGTGCCGATGGCGATGCTCGAAGCCGAAAGCGGCTTGCCTAGCCCGTAGGAGGATTCTGACAGAGCGCCCCAGCTTATTCCGTCGGCGTGTCCGCTCCCGATCATGTTGACGCCGAGCTGCTTCATCACGTTGCGGCTGACCTCGGCGACCGTCACCTTCAGCGTGACCTGATCGTCGCCGATGATCTGCAGCAGGTTGATGATGGCGCTCTTCTGGCGGGTCTGATCGGGGTTGTTGATGTCGACGCCGCTGTCGGCCGAACCGCCGGCGGCGGTCTGCGAATACTGGCCGGTCGTGGCCTCGCCGCCGGTGACGAAGGCGTTGGCGAGGTCCACCGCGCGCTTGGCGTCCAGCGGGGTATCGACCGTGCCGGTCAGGACGACGTTGTCGTTGACGAGCTCGACATGGATGTCCGACCCCGGAATGAAGCGCTTGAGGTTGCGCTCGAGGCCGGCGACGTCGCGCTCGATATCGAGGTCGAGGCTGACGATCTGCTCGCCGTTGGGGCCGAACACGAAGATGTTGGTCTGGCCGACCGCCTTGCCGAACAGGTAGATGCGCCGCGACGTGCGCGTGACGGCGTCGGCAACCGCCGGATTGGCGACCAGGATGTCGTAGGCGTCGGCGGGCAGGTCGATGACCACCGACTTGTTGAGCCCCAGCTTGATGCGCTGCGTCGCCACGGAGGTGCCGACGGCGGCCTTGCCGGCAGCCAGCGCATCGGAAACCGTCAGGGGAGCGCCTGCAAGAAGGAAGCCGACGGCGGCCAGCGCGACCCGCGTTTTAGCGTTCAACCTCATTTCCTTGCCCCTACTTCGGAAATTTCGCCGGATTTGATGAGACGCACCGTGCCCCGGCGGCCGTTGCCCGAAACCAGGTAGTCGGCCTCGTCGGTCACCTTCTCCTGCGCGTCGGTGATGGGGCGAAGCGCCAGCGTCAGGCGGTCGGCCATCTGCTGCGCGACCGTGATGATCTCGGCCTGCTGCGGGGTCAGCTCGAGCGTGGCGGTCTGGCCGACGCGCGTCTTCTTGCCTTCCTCGTCTTCCTGGATCGTCTGGTCGATCGCCAGCACCTTGATGTTCTTCAGGATGGTCTCGGTGATGAAGCCGGGAGCCGCCCCTCCGTTCTGGGCGTCGGCGCGCCGGGTCATGATGACGTCGACATAGTCGTTGGGCAGGATGAAGCCGCCGGCCGAGGTGTCTGCCGCGATCGATGTCGCCACGGCTCGCGTGCCGGAGGGCAGGATCGAGGACATGAAGCTCTGGCCCTCGCCGATCAGCTTGGAGCGGCGGACCGGTTCGCCGCTGTACATCGCCACCCGCGCGACAGAATTCTTCAACTGGTCGACGGCTTCGGGATCGTTGGCGCGCGTTATGAAGTTGGCGTTGACGTTGTCGGCCGGCCAGCGCTCCCATCCGATATTGCTGCCAAGCGTGGTGCCCATCGGCACGTCGCCGGAAAGGACGAGGACGTCCTGCAGCGGGATCGACGGCTCTCTCTGGCCGCTGTCCACAACCGCCGGCGGAGGAACCACCATCTTCTTCGCCACGTAGCCAGCGCCGCCGGCCGCGGCGACCGCCACGCTCAATATTATCAGCCGAGATGCTGGCATCTGTCCGAACCTCGCCCCTGGCAAACCACCTAGCCAGGCCGGACATTGCAGCGCCAATCGTCAAATTAGGGTTAATGCAATGCTTACGATCGTGATTAATTTAACGTTTATACGAATTCTACTGATTGCCGCCGCAACAAAAAAGGCGGCCTTTGCCGCCCTTTTCTTGAAGAATACGCCGGACCTCAGGTCGCGAGCTGGTGCAAGGCCCACAGCATGAGCGGCGAATCGGGATAGGAAATCAGACCGCCCAGGCCAAGCGCGATGCCGTAGGGCACTCCGCCCTTCTCGTTGGCGAAATGATGCAGGACCGGGCTGTGACGCGTGAAGACCGCGATCGTGGACTTTCTATAGGCCAGGATACCGATGGTCAGCAGGCCGCCGAGCATCGCGGACGTGACCAGATACTGAAGCAGGCAGAAGTTCAGCCCCATCCAGACCGACGTCGCGGCCAGCAATTTCGCGTCGCCGCCGCCCATCCCGCCGAGAGCGAACAGGCCGAAGGTCACGGCCAGGACAGCGGCGCCCGCCGCGAAATGCAGGCCGAAATCGGACCAGGCCATTCCCGTCAGCGGCGCCACCACCGCGAAGGCGGCCAGGAGCAGCAGCGACACGCGGTTGGCGATCGTCATGGACAGGGCGTCCGAGATGGCCGCGAACAGCATGCAGAAAGGAAAGACGACGAAAATCAGCGCTTCGAGCATGGCACCCGCCGGACGATTGCGATCACTTCGGCCTCTTGCTAGCGCAATTCCGTTAAGGATCGATGAGCCGCCCGCTTGAAATTGCGCCGGTTCTGCCTGCCCTGACCCCTCGCTTAACGCTTGGTTCACCAATCTCGTTCATTGTCCGTTGAGCAGTTTTGTCGCGGGGTCGCAGATGAGCTTCTCGAGATCGTACCTGATCGCAGGCGCGGCGATTGCCGCGCTGTCGGTCACGCCGGCGCATGCGCAAGCCGGCATCGAAGTGGTCATGAACCAGGCCAAGATCGTCAAGCTGGCACGCGCCGCCGACACGGTCGTCGTCGGAAATCCTGCGATCGCCGACGCCGCGGTCCAGGACGCGTCGACGCTGGTGCTGACCGGCAAGGGATTCGGGGTCACCAACCTCGTGGTCCTCGACCAGGACGGCGCCCCCATCATCGACGAGCAGGTCACCGTCACGCGCGGAAGCAATTCCACCGTGCGCATCTATCGCCGCTCGCAGGTGCAGACGATGTCGTGCTCGCCCTATTGCGAAAGCTCCTACAAGTCGGACGCCGAAAAGGCCTCCGAAGCCGAGATGAGCGCGGGACAATAACAGGCCCGCGCCACCCGCGCGGTGGCCGGCCGGGCTGGTTAACCTGTCGTAAGCGGACTTCCTGCAAGTTTACCGACCATCCAAACCGGACTTCAATCGGTTTCGTCTACAGTCCCGTCATTGTCGAACGGGACAGGCAACGGACATGGCTGACGAAAATCGATCGTCGAGGGCAAAGCGCAGGATCGCCGGCTTTCTGCGCGACCGCAGCGGCAGCACGGCGATCGAATTCACCGCGCTGGCGATTCCCTTCGCCCTGCTGGTCTTCGCCATATTGGAAAGCTGCATCTCCTTCGCCAGCCAGGAGGTCATGGCCAACGCGACCGACGACGTGGCGCGCGAGCTTCGCACCGGCCAGCTCAAGGCCGCACAGGTCAATGGCGACCAATTGAAGGACCTGATCTGCGACAAGCTGAGCATCATGGCAGGGCAAAGCTGCACCCAGCGCCTGTCGATCGACCTGCGCCATTTCGACACGTTCACGGACGCGGCCTCGCTTCGGTTCACGATAACCGACGGCAATGTCGTGCTGACGAAAAACGGCGCCAGGGACCCCAAGCAGTTCGTCGTCGATCCCGGCGTGTCGACGACCAAGAACATGCTGAGGGTCTTCTACAAATGGCCGGTGATGACCGATTTCATGGCCAAGTCGCTGGCCAATCTCAACGACAACGCGACGCTGCATTATGCGTCCGTCACCTGGCAGAACGAACCGTTTGACGACTAGGACGAACTGAAGACCAGGGCGTATTCAAAAAAGCTTGCGGGAAGCGGGGAAAGGACAGGACGATGTCGTTTCGTGCGGGGGCACAGGAACTGTTTGCGAGGGTTCGCACGGGGGTCCGCGCCGGCGTCGCCGGTTTCGGGCGCGATCGCCGCGGCATCGCCGCGATCGAATTCGCCCTGATCGCGCCGATCCTGCTCGCGATGTACTTCCTCACCATGGAAGCTTCGCAGGCGATCGAAACCAACAAGAAGCTGAACCGCGTCTCCTCGATGGTCGCCGACCTCGTCACGCAGCAGCAGGGCGCGGTCACCAAGGACGATCTCGACGCGATCATGAAGATCGCCGATTCGACGCTGCTGCCCTACCAGCGATCGAAGCCGACGATCATCATCACCGGAATCAAGATTTCCGACGAGGCCTCGCCGAAAGCCACCGTCGACTGGTCGAGAAAGGTGGTCAACGGCGCTTCGAGCGCCGCGGCGGCGAAGGACAGCAAGATCACCGTGCCGGCCTCGCTGCTGGTCAAGAACACCTTCCTGGTGCGCGTGGAAGGCCAGCTTGCCTACAAGCCTGTCCTTACCTGGTCCGCGAACGATAAATCCTTCCTCGGTCTGACCGGCGCATTCGACAGCATTTCGATGGGCGAGACCTATTACCTGCGCCCGCGCATGACCGCGGCCATCACCTGTTCCGACTGTTACAAGTGACGTCGCCCTCCCGGGCGCCGCAGCGCTGCCGGGCGGCAAATCCATCCCGAGGCAGGCCGAGCCGGCTTCGCCTCCTGCCCCTCCGTCATTTGCCAAGCGCAGTCGGCGAGCCTATGTCTTGCGCGTTTCATGGACATAATCCCGCATGGCGCGCGCTTTCGTCTTCGTTCTCGACTCCTTCGGCATCGGCGGCGCAGCAGACGCCGCGCACTACGGCGATGACGGCGCGGATACGTTCGGGCATATCGCGCAAGCATGCGCCGACGGCCGCGGCGACCGCGAAGGCTTGCGCAAGGGACTGCTGCGTCTTCCCACAATGACGGCGCTGGGCCTAGCAGACGCCGCCAGGCTGGGCAGCGGATTTTCTTTCGACGGCGACGCCGGCCGACGGCTGGAGTCGAGCTTCCACGGCGCCGCGCAGGAAGTGTCCAGCGGCAAGGACACGCCGTCCGGCCATTGGGAGATCGCCGGCCTGCCGGCGCGCTTCGACTGGGGGTATTTCCCCGACACCGTCCCCGCCTTTCCGGCCGAATTGACGGAAGCGATGATCCGCGAAGGCGGAGTGCCGGGCATCCTCGCCAATCGCCACGCGCCGGGAACCACGGTGATCGAGGATTTCGGCGAGGAGCATATCCGCACCGGCATGCCGATCTGCTACACCTCGGTCGATTCCGTATTGCAGATCGCCGCGCATGAGGAGCATTTCGGGCTCCAGCGCCTCTACGATTTCTGCAAGGTGGTGCGGCGCCTGTGCGACCCGCTGCATATCGGCCGCGTGATCGCCCGGCCTTTCGTCGGCGAGACCCGCGAGACCTTCACCCGCACGCCCAACCGCAAGGATTTTTCCGTGCTGCCGCCCGAGCCGACCTTGCTCGACCGGGTGGTCGCACAGGGCGGCAAGGTCATCGCCATCGGCAAGATCGGCGACATCTTCGCCCATCGCGGCATCTCGGAGGTGCGCAAGGGCGCCGGCAACATGGCCATGTTCGATCACGCCCTGACCGGCATCGCCGATGCCGCTGACGGCGATTTCGTGTTCGCCAATTTCGTCGACTTCGACACCGAATTCGGCCACCGCCGCGACGTGCCGGGCTACGCAGCGGCGCTGGAGGCGTTCGACCGGCGTTTGCCCGAAGCGCTGCGAATACTGAAACCCGGCGACCTTTTCGTGCTGACAGCCGATCACGGCAACGACCCGACCTGGCGCGGCACCGACCATACGCGCGAGCGCATTCCCGTCATAGGCGTCGCGCCCGGAATGAAAGGCGGCGACGTTGGGCTGCGGCCGACCTTCTCCGACATCGGCGAGACGGTCGCCGAGCATCTGGGAATTCCCGCCGGCAGGCACGGCACCTCCTTCCTGAATACGCTGCGCGGCAATGCCTGAGCTGCCGGAAGTCGAAACCGTCCGGCGCGGATTGCAGCCGGCGCTGGAAGGCGCGCGCATCGTCCGGGTGGAGGCGCGCCGGCCCGACCTGCGGTTTCCCCTGCCCGACCGTTTCGCCGCAAGGCTGGAGGGCAAGCGCGTGGAGGCGCTCGGGCGGCGCGCGAAGTACCTGCTCGTCTATCTGCAAGGTGGTCCGGCGCTGATCTGCCATCTCGGCATGTCGGGATCGTTCCGCATCGAGCAGGACCAGGACAGCCGGCAGCCGGGCACGTTCCATCACGAGCGCTCCAGGAATGCCGCGCACGACCATGTCGTGTTCCATGTCGAGCCCACGCACGGCCCGCCGGCCCGCATCGTCTTCAACGATCCGCGCCGTTTCGGCTTCATGCTGTTTTCAGAAGGACCGCCGGACGAGCATCCGATGCTGCGCGACCTCGGCATCGAACCGACCGGCAACGGTCTCGACGGCGCCCATCTCGCCGCGATGCTCAGGGACCGCAAGGCCCCGCTGAAGGCGGCGCTGCTCGACCAGACGACCATCGCAGGGCTCGGCAACATCTATGTGTGCGAAGCGCTGTGGCGGGCGCATCTGTCGCCGCTCAGGTCGGCCGGCACGCTCGGCAAGGCGAGCGGCAAGTCGCGCGAGATGGCGGACGCGCTGGCAACGTCGATCCGCGCCGTCATTGCCGACGCGATCGCGGCGGGCGGCTCGTCGCTGCGCGACTATGCCCATGCGGACGGCTCGCTCGGCTATTTCCAGCATTCCTTCGCGGTCTACGACCGCGAGGGCGCGCCCTGCCCGACCCCCGGCTGCGGTGGCCATGTCGAGCGGATCGTCCAGTCCGGGCGCTCCACATTCTATTGTCGCACCTGCCAGAAGTGATGTAGGCCGAGAAAAACCGAAGACGGAGGACCGGGCATGGCCTACGAGACCATCATCACCGAAACCCGCGGCAAGGTGGGCCTGATCACGCTCAACCGGCCGAAGGCGCTCAACGCGCTCAATTCGCAGGTGCTGGCCGAGCTCGTGGCGGCCGTGCAGGCGTTCGACGCCGACGAGAGCGTCGGCGCGATGGTCGTCACCGGGTCCGAAAAGGCCTTCGCGGCCGGCGCCGACATCAAGGAGATGCAGGCCAAGACTTACGTGGACGCCTATCTCGGCGACTTCTTCGTCGGCTGGGAAGAGCTGACGCGGGCGCGCAAGCCGATCATCGCCGCGGTCGCCGGCTATGCGCTCGGCGGCGGCTGCGAACTGGCGATGATGTGCGACTTCATCATCGCCGCCGACAGCGCCAGATTCGGCCAGCCCGAGATCACGCTCGGCGTCATGCCCGGCATGGGCGGCTCGCAGCGGCTGACGCGCTTCGTCGGCAAGTCGAAGGCGATGGACATGGTGCTGACCGGGCGCATGATGGATGCGGCCGAGGCCGAGCGCTCCGGCCTGGTCTCGCGAGTGGTGCCGGCGGCGGATCTCGTCAACGAGTCGCTGAAAGCCGCGCAGAAGATCGCCGAGTTCTCGCTGCCGGCCGTCATCATGGCCAAGGAGGCGGTCAACCGCAGCTTCGAGACGACGCTCGCCGAGGGATTGCGATTCGAGCGGCGCCTGTTCCACTCCATGTTCGCGCTGGAGGACCAGAAAGAAGGAATGGCGGCCTTCGTGGAGAAGCGCAAACCGGAATTCCGCAACCGGTAGGGTTCGCCGGGACGGAGCAGTCTTCGTGTTCCTGAATCCGGAACTTTGACGGCCGTCAGACCCCCGCTCCGTGCGCTTCGCGGCTACCTCTCCCCCGTTCGACGGCAGGGCTATCGCATATGGCGTTGTACCCCCACCCCTGACCCCTCCCCTCAAGGGGGAGGGAGACGCCGATACCCCGTTTCGTCTTAGATCGGCAACGTTGGTGGATTGTGGCAGCACCGCAAAGTTCCCCTCCCCCTTGAGGGGAGGGGTCAGGGGTGGGGGTTCCTGTCCGCGACCTTCGATGAAAATTTCATATGCGATAGCCCTTCGCTCGGCACAGGAGAGGTCGTTTGCGAAGTAAACCGGAGTGAGGGGTGACTTGCCCCGCCGCAAGTCCGCAAAAAGGCGCCTGTCGGCGTTGACGCGTCGATCAAGCTGCACTATAAGCCGCACCAACCGAGGCGGCCCGTGGCTGCCCGTTTGTTTTTTGCGCCTTGCGGCCTGCCGCGCGGCCACCCCAGAAGAGATCGGAAGAGAGGCATCATGGCCAATACCTCGTCGGCCAAAAAGGCAACGCGCAAGATCGCCCGTCGCGCCGCGATCAACAAGAACCGCCGCTCGCGCGTTCGTACCTATGTCCGCCAGGTCGAAGAGGCGCTGGCCTCCGGCGACAAGGCCGCGGCGGAAGCCGCCCTGAAAGCCGCACAGCCGGAATTGATGCGCGCTGCCACCAAGGGCGTGCTGCACCGCAACACGGCCTCCCGCAAGGTTTCGCGACTCGCTCACAGGGTCAAGACGCTGAGCGCCTGAGCCGCCTCGCAGCATATTCGAATTTCAGGAAGCCCGGCGCTCGCGCCGGGTTTTTCTTTTGCCGGCAAGGACTTAAAATTTTAAGCCGCAAGACCCGCTGAAGCGCCGTCCCGGACAGGCCCGGAATTTTGCCGGCATATTCAAAATTCCTTACATTTGATCGCGCCTGCCCGAGGCAATCCGCGGCAGAAAAACTATCGCATTTTCAATTTGTTACGCGAGGTCATCCACAAGTTACTCACGACGGGTATGACGGAAAGGGGACAATTCCGTGTCAAGAAAAATATTAAAATATTTTTTGCCCTGGGCGCGCTTTTTCACATTCCGGGAAAAAGGTTTTGAATCACAAGAGCTTTGTCTCGGGCAGTCGCCGGCAGGACGGATCGGAGACCTCTCAGCCTAACCAGATTCGTTAAAAATCCGTTAGACCCGACCTTGCCCTCTCCACAGCGATTTTTGTAGTGTCGGTCCATCGAAAGGGACGGGCCGGTGGCCCTCGACCCAGCCAAAATCGGTAACGTTTGTGGCGCGGACGAAAGTCCGTGAACGGGTGGGGTGTGCCTTTCGACATGCGTGGGGATCAGGGGGTCCGTAAGTACCTTGGCGGCATTTCGACCGGCATTCGCCGGGGTTTTGTTGCGCCTTGATCCCACCGACGCGCCGCGCTTCGCGGGCGGCGCGTGAAACATGGCAGTGGCTTTTCGCCGGCGGCGGCGGGAGCCACGGTCGACAGGTGCCGGAAGAGAGCGGGCGCATAAGCCCGACGGTTCGGCGGACGAGGCAAGAAAAACGAGGAACACAATGCAGAACGCTATCGGCAGGGAGACAGGCGGCAACTTCGCTTTTGCTGAGAACATGGCGGAAGGAAACAACGCGGGCAGCGAGGCCGAGCACCGGTTCGAGCGCGTCAGGACGCAGTTGAAGGCGCGACTGGGCAGCGAGGTCTATTCCAGCTGGTTCGGCCGCATGAAGCTGGCCGAAGCCTCCAAGGGCGTGGTGCGCATGTCCGTGCCGACGGCGTTCCTGCGCTCCTGGATCACCGGCCACTATGGCGACCTGATCGCCGAATTGTGGAAGCACGAAGATCCCGACATCCTCAAGGTCGACATCGTGGTGCGCACCGCGACCCGCCAGACCAAGGCGATCGACGTCGAGCCGGCGCCGGTCCGCAAGACCGCCAGCAAGGCGCAGACGGCGCTCGCCACCGGCACGCTCGGCGGCAGGCAGGATCGCGCGCCGGCGCTGCATGGCGGAGCCGAGAGCGGCGAGCATCGCCACAGCGTCCTCGGCTCGCCCCTCGACGGCCGCTACACCTTCTCCTCCTTCATCGAAGGCCCGTCGAACCGCGTCGCCTTCGCGGCGGCCAAGGCCGTGGCCGAGCAGGCGCCGAGCGCCGTGCGGTTCAATCCGCTGTTCCTCCATGCCTCGGTAGGGCTGGGCAAGACCCACCTTCTGCAGGCGATCGCCGCGGAGTCGCTCAAGCAGAACCCGAAGTCGCGCGTCGTCTACCTGACGGCGGAGTATTTCATGTGGCGCTTCGCCACCGCCATCCGCGACAACAACGCGCTGACGCTGAAGGAGCAGCTGCGCGACATCGACCTGCTGATCATCGACGACATGCAGTTCCTGCAGGGCAAGTCGATCCAGCACGAGTTCTGCCACCTGATCAACATGCTGCTCGACAGCGCCAAGCAGGTGGTGGTGGCCGCCGACCGGCCGCCGTCCGAGCTGGAATCGCTAGAGCCGCGCGTGCGCTCGCGCCTCAATGGCGGCGTCGCGCTGGAAATGGCCGCGCCCGACTACGGCATGCGCCTCAGCATGCTGAAGCTGAGGCTGGCGGCCGCCAGGAACGACGATCCGTCGCTCGACATCTGCGAGGATATCCTGGCGCATGTGGCGCGCACCGTGACGGCCAGCGGCCGTGAACTGGAAGGCGCCTTCAACCAGCTCCTGTTCCGCCAGTCCTTCGAGCAGATCACGGTCGAGCGCATCGACGAGATCCTCGGCCATATCTACCGCAGCGGCGAGCCGAAGCGGGTGCGCATCGAGGATATCCAGCGCATCGTGGCGCGCCACTACAACGTGTCGAAGACGGAGCTGCTGTCCAACCGGCGCACGCGTACCATCGTCAAGCCGCGCCAGGTGGCGATGTATCTTTCCAAGGTGATGACGCCACGTTCGCTCCCCGAGATCGGCCGGCGCTTCGGCGGCCGCGACCACACCACGGTGCTGCACGCTGTGCGCAAGATCGAGGGCCTGTCTGGAGCCGACAACACGCTGGCGCAGGAGCTGGAGCTGTTGCGGCGGCTGATCAACGACCAGGCCTGAGGGGCTTTTGCAGGCGTCCTGGACGACAACCGGCGACGGCCGGGCATCGCCGCGCCGGTTATCCCCGACAAAGCCCGCGCGTTCGGTCGCAACCGGCGGCGCGGGCTTGCTTTTCAAGGGGTTTTCTTGTCAGTCTGACCGGAATTCCGAACGAGTTGGAAGCAAGTCGCGGGACCCCGCATGCCGGAGACCCGCTGTGTCAGTCGAAGCGAGCCTTTCGTCATGCGCGTCATCCTGGAACGGTCGAACCTTTTGAAGTCCCTCAACCACGTCCATCGCGTGGTGGAGCGGCGCAACACCATTCCGATCTTGTCGAACGTCCTGCTCTCGGCGGACGGCGCCAGCCTCGAGATGAAGGCGACCGACCTCGACCTCGAGATCACCGAGGCGACGCCGGCCAAGGTCGAGCAAGGCGGCGCCACCACCGTGCCCGCCCACCTGCTCTACGACATCGTGCGCAAGCTGGCCGAAGGCGCGGAGGTCATGCTCAAGACCGACGAGGACGGCAACGCCATGACGGTGACGTCGGGCCGGTCGAGCTTCCGCCTGCAGTGCCTGCCGCAATCCGACTTCCCGGAGCTCTCGGCCGGCTCGTTCTCGCATATCTTCCGGCTGGACTCGACGGCGCTCAGGACGCTCGTCGACAAGACCCAGTTCGCCATCTCCACGGAAGAGACGCGCTACTATCTCAACGGCATCTACCTGCACGCGGTGGAAGCCGGCGGAACGCTCAAGCTGCGCTCGGTTGCGACCGACGGCCACCGCCTGGCGCGCGCCGAGATGGAAGCTCCGGCCGGCTCGGAGGGCATGCCGGGCGTCATCATTCCGCGAAAGACGGTGAGCGAGCTCCAGAAACTCCTCGACGATCCCGACGTCGCGGTGACGACGGAACTGTCCGACACCAAGATCCGCTTCACCATCGGCTCGGTGGTGCTGACCTCCAAGCTGATCGACGGCACCTTCCCCGACTACCAGCGCGTCATCCCGACCGGCAACGACAAGCAGATGATCATCGACCGGCAGAGCTTCGCCGCCGCCGTCGACCGCGTCTCGACCATCTCCTCGGAGCGCGGCCGGGCGGTCAAGCTGTCGATGACGGAAGGCCAGATGACGCTGGCCGTCAACAACCCCGATTCCGGCAGCGCCACCGAAGAACTCGCGGCCGACTATTCCTCCGATCCGCTCGAGATCGGCTTCAACGCCCGCTACCTGCTGGACGTGGCGAGCCAGCTTGCCGGCAGCGACGCCAAGTTCATGCTCGCCGACGCCGGTTCGCCGACGCTCATCTACGACACCAGCGACGAGAACACGCTCTACGTTCTCATGCCGATGCGGGTGTAGCCCGCGATCCCTGTGCACGCCCCGCACATCACGCGCCTGACGCTGAGTAACTTCCGCAACTATGCGGTACTTTCTCTCGACATGTCGCCCGGCATGGTTGTGCTGACGGGCGACAACGGCGCCGGCAAGACCAATCTGCTCGAAGCGATTTCCCTGCTGACGCCCGGCCGCGGCCTGCGCCGCGCCGCCTATGGCGAGATCGCGCGCGAGGGCGGCGACGGCGGTTTTGCCGTGCATGCCGGCCTGGAGGCCGAGGCGGGCGACGTCGAGATCGGCACCGGCGTGAGCGGCGGCGAGGCGGCGGGCGACGGCGGGCGCAGGGTGCGCATCAACGCCGCACCGGCGCGCTCGGCCGACGCGCTGCTGGAATGGCTGCGCGTGGCCTGGCTGACGCCAGCGATGGATTCGCTGTTCCGCGGCCCGGCGGGCGACCGGCGCCGCTATCTCGACCGGCTGGTGCTGGCGATCGACCCGCGGCACGGCCAACGCGCGCTCGACTACGAGAAGGCCATGCGCGGGCGCAACCGGCTTTTGGCCGAAGGCTCGCGCGACGACAACTGGTTCGACGCGATCGAGGCGCAGATGGTGGAGACGGGCGTGGCGATCGCCGCCGCGCGCGCCGAACTGGTGCGCCTGCTGGCGGCGATGATCGAGAAACTGCCCTCCGACGGCCCCTTCCCGCAGGCCGGCATCGGCATCGCCGGCGACCTCGAAGCCGACGCCGGCCGGTTGCCGGCGGTCGAGATCGAGGAGAAGTTCCGCCGGGCGCTGGCGCATGGCCGCGCCCGCGACCGCGCCGCCGGGCGCACGCTCGACGGGCCGCACCGGTCCGACCTGGTGGTGCGGCACCGGCCGAAGGACATGCCGGCGGAGCTTTGTTCCACCGGCGAGCAGAAGGCGCTGCTGGTCGGCATCGCGCTGTCGCATGCGCGGCTGACCGGCGAGATGGCCGGCATGGTGCCGATCCTGCTGCTCGACGAGATCGCCGCCCATCTCGACGCCGGCCGCCGTGCGGCGCTGTTTTCCATCATCGAGGAGCTTGGGGGCCAAACCTTCATGACCGGCACCGACGCCGCCCTGTTCTCCAGCCTCGAGGGCCGGGCGCAGTTCCTGACGGTGGGCCATGGCGCGGTTGCGCCGACGGAAGGGTACTGAGGGCTGCGGTCCAACACGGCCGTCATCCCGGAAGCCTGATCGAGCGCAGCGAGAGATGGCTATCCGGGATCCATTCCGGAACATCGCCAAGGTCACGGAATGGATCCCGGCTCGGCACTCGCTTCGCTCGCTGGGCCGGGATGACGAGTGAGGTCGTGCCCGTCGCAGTTGCCGGATGACGCGGAGCCTTCGAAGACTGTAAGCTTCTCCCATGACCATACCTCCTCCCCCGCTTTCCGATGAAGAACTCGAACGCTATGCGCGCCATATCGTGCTGCCGGAGATCGGCGGGGCGGGGCAGCAGAAGCTGAAGCGCGCGCGCGTGCTGGTGATCGGCGCCGGCGGGCTCGGCGCGCCGGTGCTGGCCTATCTCGCCGCCGCCGGCGTCGGCACGCTCGGCATCGTCGACGACGACACGGTTTCCCTGTCCAACCTGCAACGGCAGGTGATCCACGACACGCAAAGCGTCGGATCGGCGAAGGGTGAGAGCGCAAAGGTGGCGATCGGGCGCATCAACCCGCATGTCACCGTCGAACTTTACCAAGAGCGGCTGACGGCCGACAGTGCCCCTGCCCTCGTCGCCGGCTACGACATCGTCGTGGACGGCTCGGACAATTTCGAGACGCGCTATGCCGTGGCCGACGCCTGCGCGGCGGCGCAGAAGCCGCTGGTCCATGCGGCGGTCGGCCGCTTCGACGGGTCCATCACCGTGCTGATGCCCTTCGCAGCGGGAGCAGACGGCGTGCCCAACCCCTCCTATCGCGACCTGTTTCCCGAGCCGCCGCCGGCGGGCCTTGTGCCGTCCTGTGCCGAGGCCGGCATCGTCGGCGCGCTGACCGGCATCATCGGCACCTTGCAGGCGATGGAGACGATCAAGCTGATCGCCGGCATCGGCGAGCCGCTGGTCGGGCGGCTGCTGCTCTACGACGCGCTGGCCGCCCGCTTCGACACGATCCGCTACAGGAGCCGCCGGCCGTGAGCCTCGCGCTGACGCCGCAAGAGCGGGCCGTCACCGCCGGACGGGACGGTGACGGCGCGGCGATGGCGATGCGCATCGTCGTCGAGGCCGCGCGGCTGCTCGGCGCGCCGCGGCTGATTCGAATAGCCTCGGCGCATATCGACGGTGCGCTCTATCACGGCGATTCCGGCACGCTGTTCGCCGAAAAGCTGGTGCAAGGGGGCGCGACGGTCGCCGTGCGCGCCACGCTCAATGTCGGCGCGCTCGACCTCACGGGCTGCTCGAAGGTGCGGCTGGAAGGGCACGAGCGCGAGATGGCGCAGCGCATGATGGGTGCCTATCGCGCGCTCGGCTGCGAGCCGAGCTGGACCTGCGCGCCCTATCAGGCAGGGCACCGGCCGGCGCGCGGAACCGACGTCGCCTGGGGCGAATCCAACGCCGTGGTGTTCTGCAATTCGGTGCTCGGGGCGCGCACCAACCGCTACGGCGATTTCCTCGACATCGCCTGCGCGATCGCCGGGCGCGCGCCCGATTACGGGCTGCACAGGCCAGAAAACCGCCGAGCGCGGCTGGTGTTCGACGTCTCCGCCCTGCCCCGCGCCTTTCTGGCTTCGGAAGCTGCGTGGCCGGTGCTCGGCAGCCTCTATGGCCGCGAGACCGGCAGCGCCGTCGGCGTGGTGAGGGGGGTGGACGCGCATCCGGGCGAAGACGCGCTGAAAGCCTTCGGCGCCGCGGCGGCGTCGTCCGGCGCGGTCGGCCTGTTCCACATCGCCGGCGTGACGCCCGAGGCGCCGGATGCCGATACCGCGCTGGGCGGCGAGGAGCCGGAGACGATCATCCGCGTCACGCCGGAGATGGTGGCGGCCGCGCGCGCGAGGCTGTCCACCACCGGAGGAGCCGAGCGGATCGACGCCGTCGCCATCGGCAGCCCGCATCTGTCGGCGACGGAGTTCGAGGCGCTGGAGCGGCTGATCTCGGGGAGGAAGCTCGCCGTGCCGCTCTACGCCTGCACCGGCCGCCACGCGCTGGCCGACCTGGACAAGAACGGCCGGCGCAAGGCGCTGGAGGCGACCGGCGTGGTCGTCGTCGCCGACACCTGCGTGGTGGTGACGCCGATCCTGCCCGACCTGCCCGGAGGCGGCGTGCTGATGACCAATTCGGGAAAATTCGCGCATTATGCGCCGGGCAATACGGGCTACGGCGTGGTGTACGGTTCGCTGGCGGAATGCGTGGAGAGCGCGGTGGCGGGCCGGCCGGTGTTTTCGGATCTGATCATCGGAGACTCGCGCTCGACGACTATCCCCACCCCTAACCCCTCCCCTCAAGGGGGAGGGGGACCAAGCGGGAACGCCACTCGGCACCCGGTCTCAACTTTCGGCGGCGAGGCAAAGGCGCTGGAGTCCCCCTCCCCCTTGAGGGGAGGGGTTAGGGGTGGGGGTATTTCGCGCAATACGTCTCAGGGGTCCCGGAGCGACAGCCCCGACATCGCCCCCCAAATCCTGGTTCCCGGCGCCGCCGCCACCGGCGAAGCCCTCATCCTTTCCGCCCCTATCAGCTTCTGGGGCGGCGTCGATCCGAAGACGGGCCGTATCGCCGACGTGCGTCATCCGCAGCATGGCGAGACCGTCGCGGGAAAGGTGCTGTTCCTGCCCGGCACGATCGGCTCGTCGTCCGCATCCGCCGTGCTGCTCGAACTGGTGAAGAACGGTCACGCGCCGGCCGCACTGGTGCTGCACGAGCCGGACGCCATTCTGTTGCTCGGCCTGATCGTGGCGCGGGAAATGGGCTGGAATACGCCTGTGGCGCTCCGAATGGATCGGGACCGATTCGAACCGTTTCGCGGAAAGAGCGTGACCGTCGACGGCGAGGGGCTGGCAACAAAGGAAGGACCATCGCATATGGCGTCGCACCCCCACCCCTAACCCCTCCCCACAAGGGGGGACTCTGCGGTCCAGCCTTCGCCCGCCAGCCCGAATTGCTTCGAGCGAGACGGCGAGGCCTGAATCCCCTCCCACCTGTGGGGAGGGGTTAGGGGGGTGCGCCACGGCCAGGTTCCAGTGCAACCCAAATACGATGGATTGCCCTTCCCAGCGAGGGGAACGGCGAAGATCTAAGCCCGTGACGGCAGCACGCGGTCTGGCGGGCGGTGGCCGTCGAAGAAGGCGCGGATGTTGATGATGACCTTCTCGCCCATGTCGATGCGGCCCTCCAGCGTCGCCGAGCCCATATGCGGCAGGAGAACCACCTTGCCCTTTGCGGCGAGCTTCAGAAGCCTTGAATTCAGCGCCGGCTCGTTCTCGTAGACGTCGAGGCCGGCGCCGGCGATCTTGTCGTCCTGCAGCAGCTTGATCAACGCTTCCTCGTCGATGATGTCGCCGCGCGCGGTGTTGACCAGATAGGAGGTCGGCTGCATCAGCGCCAGGCGCCGCGCCGACAGCAGGTGGAAGGTCGCCGGCGTCGAGGGACAGTTGACCGAGATGATGTCCATGCGCGCCAGCATCTGGTCGAGGCTTTCCCAATAGGTCGCCTCCAGCTCGTCCTCCAGCGCCGGCATGACGCGGTGGCGGTTGTGGTAGTGGATCGACAGGCCGAAGGCCTTGGCGCGCCGGGCCACAGCGGTACCGATGCGGCCCATGCCGACGATGCCGAGGCGCTTGCCCCAGATGCGGCGGCCGAGCATCCAGGTCGGCGACCAGCCGGTCCATTTCTTCTCGCCCGGCAGCACGTTGGCGCCTTCGGCGAGCCGGCGCGGCACGGCCAGGAGCAGCGCCATCGTCATGTCGGCGGTGTCCTCGGTCAGCACGTTCGGCGTGTTGGTGACGGTGATGCCGCGTTTCGCGGCGGCGGCGACGTCGATCTTCTCGACGCCGTTGCCGAAATTGGCGATCAGCTTGAGATTGTCGCCGGCCTGCTCGATCAGGGCGGCGTCGATCGTGTCGGTGATGGTCGGCACCAGCACGTCCGCTTCCTTCACCGCCGCCACCAGTTCGGGCTGGGTCATGGGGCGATCCTCGACGTTGAGGCGCGCGTCGAAGAGCTCGCGCATGCGCGTCTCGACCGGGTCCGGCAGCTTGCGCGTGATGACGACGAGCGGTTTCTTCTTGCCGGCCATTCCCACCCTCGGATTCGGGTCTGTTGAGACCTCTTTAACCAAGACGGGCCAAACTGTAAGTCGGTCGCAGCCCGTTTGCCTCATGTAACAAGCGGGGCGGCGGAAGACAAAGAAAAAGGGCGCCTGCCGGCTCCGCCAGGCCCCCTCCAGCAAGCAAAGGAAACGAGAGTGTCCGGTTCAGCGTCGTTTCGTCTTCTTCTCGGCGCCGTCCTCGCGGGAATGGTCACGGGCGTGCCGCAGGTCTCGGCCCAGAGCGCCGCCCAGACCGTGACGCTCGGCCCCAGCGGCCTGCCGCTGCCGCGCTTCGTCAGCCTGAAATCGGGGCGGGTCAATTCGCGGATCGGACCCGGCCTCAACTACTCCGTCGACTGGATGTACACCAAGGCCGGACTGCCGATGGAGATCGTCCAGGAATACGACACCTGGCGCAAGGTGCGCGACGCCGACGGCGCGGAGGGCTGGGTCAACCAGTCGCTGCTGTCGGGCAAGCGCACGGCGCTCATCACGCCCTGGCAGCGCGACAAGGCCGACCACGTCAAGCTTCTCAGCGAGCCGGACAAGGATGCGTCCGTGGTCGCGCTGATCGAGCCCGGCGTGATGGGGACGATCAAGTCCTGCAACGGCGAATGGTGCGAGATGACGCTCGGCGGCCATACGGGCTGGCTCAACCAGTCGCAGCTCTGGGGCGCCTATCCGGGCGAGAAGGTCAAGGACTGATCGCGGGACCGATACCGAACGGCTGAGCCCGGGCGATCAGGCCACCGGCCTGCCGAAGCTGCAACCGGCATGGCCGCGGATCAGCGCCGCTGTTTCGGCCGCAGGCGCACCACCACGTCGACATTGACGATCTCCATGCCCTCGGGAGGCTCGGGGAGATTGCCGACGGCGACGGGGCCGGTCTCGATGTCGAAGATGCGGTTCTCGCCCTCGACGAAGAAATGGTGATGGTCGGAGGTGTTGGTATCGAAATAGGTCTTCGACCCTTCCACCGACAGGATGCGCAGCAGGCCGGCCTGGGTGAACTGGTGGAGCGCGTTGTAGACGGTCGCCAGCGAGACCGGAACGCCGGCGGCGGCCGCTTCCTCGTGCAGTTCCTCCGCCGACAGATGGCGCTCGCCCTTGGCGAACAGCAGCTCCGCCAGCGCGACGCGCTGCCTGGTGGGACGCAGGCCCGCGTCGCGCACCTGCTTGTCGATCGGGTTCCTGTGCCTTGGCTGGCTCGAATCCATCAACTTCTCTTCAAAGTCCGCTTTACTCGGCGAAAGACGCCATACCGGTATGGGCCAGATATATTCCGTCGCCCGAATACGATCAATAGCGCGCATTGACCCGGCCCGACCGGCAGGCTAATCGCAAACGTCGGTTTCCGGCCGCAAGCGGACCGTGTTAGGTAAGGGCCGAACGCGGCGTGCTGTTCGCCGGTCAGACGGGGAGAAGAAAATTCATGGCTGAACGGAAGTCGAGCTACGGCTACGAGGAACTGCTGGCCTGCGCCCGCGGCGAGCTGTTCGGACCCGGCAACGCCCAGCTCCCGGCGCCGCCGATGCTGATGTTCGACCGCATCACCGAAATCAGCGAGACGGGCGGCGCCTTCGACAAGGGGTTCATCCGCGCCGAATTCGACATCAAGCCGGACCTCTGGTTCTTCCCCTGCCACTTCATCGGCAATCCCATCATGCCCGGCTGCCTCGGTCTCGACGCGCTGTGGCAGATGACAGGTTTCTTCCTCGGCTGGCTGGGCGAAGAGGGCAAGGGCATGGCCCTTTCCACCGGCGAGGTGAAGTTCAAGGGCATGGTGACGCCTTCGGTGAAGAAGGTGGAATACGGCGTCGATTTCAAGCGCGTGATGCGCGGCCGCCTCGTTCTCGGCATCGCCGACGGCTGGCTGAAGGCGGACGGCGATCCCATATACGCGGCCACCGACCTCAAGGTCGGCCTGTCGAAACAGCCGGCCGCCTGAGCGGCAGGCCCCTCACGAGGAGCGAGAGCATGAGACGAGTCGTCGTAACGGGCCTCGGCATCGTGTCGTCCATCGGCAACAATGCCAACGAGGTGCAGTCCTCGCTTTACGACGCGAAATCCGGCATTTCCTTCTCGCCTTCCTTCGCCGAGCACGGCTTCCGCTGCCAGGTCTGGGGGGCGCCGACGCTCGACCCGGCGCCGATGATCGACCGGCGCGCGCTGCGCTTCCTGTCGCAGGGCGCGGCGTGGAACCATGTCGCCATGGACCAGGCGATCGCCGATGCCGGCCTTGAGGAAGGCGACGTCAGCAACGAGCGCACCGGCATCGTCATGGGTTCCGGCGGACCGTCCACCCGCACCATCGTGGAAGCGGCCGAGACGACGCTGAAGAACGCCTCGCCGAAGCGCATCGGCCCCTTCGCGGTGCCGAAGGCGATGTCGTCCACGGCTTCGGCCACGCTCGCCACCTGGTTCAAGATCCACGGCGTCAACTATTCCATTTCCTCGGCCTGCTCGACCTCGGCGCACTGCATCGGCAACGCCGCCGAACTCATCCAGTGGGGCAAGCAGGACGTGATGTTCGCCGGCGGCCACGAGGATCTCGACTGGACGATGTCAGACCTGTTCGACGCGATGGGCGCGATGTCGTCGAAGTTCAACGACAACGCCGCGGTTGCGTCCCGCGCCTATGACGTCGACCGCGACGGTTTCGTCATCGCCGGCGGCGCCGGCGTGCTGGTGCTTGAGGAACTGGAGCGCGCCAAGGCGCGCGGCGCGAAGATCTACGCCGAAATCGTCGGCTACGGCGCGACCTCCGACGGCTACGACATGGTGGCGCCCTCCGGCGAAGGCGCGGTGCGCTGCATGCGCCAGGCGCTGGCGACGGTGAAGGGTCCGGTCGACTACATCAACACCCACGGGACCTCGACGCCGGTGGGGGACAGCAGGGAAATGGGCGCCATCCGCGAGGTGTTCGGCGACAAGATGCCCCACATCGCCTCCACGAAGTCCCTGACCGGCCATTCGCTGGGCGCGGCCGGCGTGCAGGAATCGATCTATTCCATCCTGATGATGCAGGGCGGTTTCATCGGCGAAAGCGCCCATATCCAAAATCTCGACCCCGAATTCGAAGGCATGCCGGTTGTGCGCAAGCGCATCGACAACGCCAGGATCGACACCGCGCTGTCGAACTCCTTCGGCTTCGGGGGCACCAACGCAACGCTGGTCTTCCAGCGCTACGCTGCATAGGGGCCGTTGCCATGACCGGATTGATGCAAGGCAAGCGCGGTCTCGTGATGGGCGTGGCCAACGATCACTCGATCGCCTGGGGCATCGCGAAGAAGCTGCGCGAACAGGGCGCCGACCTCGCCTTCACCTATCAGGGCGAGGCGTTCGGCCGCCGGGTGAAGCCGCTGGCCGAGCAGGCGGGCGCTTCGCTGGTCGTTCCCTGCGACGTCGAGGACAGCGCCTCCGTCGCCGCGACATTCGAGACGCTCAGGAAGGAATGGGGCGGCATCGATTTCCTCGTCCATGCCATCGGCTTCTCGGACAAGAACGAGCTCAAGGGGCTCTATGCCGACACCACGCGCGACAACTTCGTGCGCACCATGGTGATCTCCTGCTACTCCTTCACGGAAGTCGCGCGCCATGCCGCCGCGCTGATGCCCGAGGGCGGATCGATGCTCACGCTGACCTATGCCGGCTCGGTGCGCGTAATGCCCAATTACAACGTCATGGGCGTGGCCAAGGCGGGACTGGAAGCCAGCGTGCGCTATCTCGCCAACGACTACGGCCCGCGCGGCATCCGCATCAACGGCCTTTCGGCCGGGCCGGTGCGCACGCTGGCCGGCGCGGGCATTTCCGACGCCCGGTACATGTTCGGCTACCAGCAGCGCAACTCGCCGCTGCGCCGCAACGTGTCGATCGACGAGATCGGCGGATCGGCGCTCTACCTCCTGTCCGACCTGTCTTCGGGCGTGACCGGCGAGATCCACTATGTGGATTCGGGCTATCACATCGTTTCCATGCCGACCCTGAGCGAATTGAAGCGGATGGACGAGGCGCACGACTGACGGCACCTGTCGTCTTCGCGCTCAGGTTGAGAGCGCGGTGACAGAAACCTGTTGGTAGGGGTTTTGCTGTTAGAAAGTCCCGTTGCGCAGGGACCTTCAAGCATGTCCGCGAGCCGGAATCCGAGCCGCACGCCTCTCTTCAGGCTGCTGACCATTGCCAGTTCCGGCACGGGCAGCTTCCTGCTCGGCATCTGGGGGCTGAAATTCGGATTCGGCGATGGCCTCGCCGGCATGCCGGCGTCCTCGATCGTCGGCATCATCGCGGCGCTCTGCGCCCTGGCCGCCGCCGGCGGCGCCATGTCGTTCTTCGCCGGCGTCGATGAATCCGCGGAATATGTCTACAACGAGACCCATTTCGACAAGCTGACCGGCACGTTCACGCGCGCCGCCATGATCGGGCGCATCGCCGAGGCGGCCGCCGAAACGATCCAGACAGGCAAGCCGATCTATCTCATCGACCTGGACATCAACCGCTTCAAGCAGATCAACGACGCCATCGGCTATACGGCGGGCGACGAGCTGGTGGCCCTCTTTGCCCGGCGGTTGAAAAGCGATCTTCCCGACGACGTCGTCGTCGGGCGCATCGGCGCAGGCGAATTCGCCCTGCTCTATCCGGACCATCTCGTAACGGTGCCGATGGAAGAGCTGATTGAAAATCTCATCGAAAAAACGACACGTCCGTACCAGCTTACCACCCATCTCCAGTCGATCAGCATCTCGGCCGGGTTGGTCGCGATGCCGAAGGACGGCGTGGACCCGATCCTAGTCATGCGCCGCTCGAACTTGGCGCTCCAGCATGCGCGCGCCGGTGGCCTCGGCAACTGGGCGATCTTCCATCCCGACATGGGCAAGGTCGCGGACCAGCGCCAATGGATCGAATCGGAACTTCACACCGCATTCGAGCGCGGCGACTTCGACCTGCATTACCAGCCGCAATTCGACCTGCCGACAGGCCGCGTCGTCGGCTACGAAGCGCTGATCCGCTGGCGCCATCCCGAGCGCGGCATGATCGCGCCGATGGAGTTCATCCCCATCGCCGAGGAGACCGGCATGATCCTGCCGATCGGCGAATGGGTGCTGCGCAAGGCGTGCAACGACGCGCGCTACCTGCCGCAAGACTGTTTCGTCGCCGTCAACATCTCGGCCGCCCAGTTCATGGGCAGGAACTTCATCGGCCTCGTTCGGTCCATCATGGCTGCATCGGGCATCGATCCGCACCGCCTTGAACTGGAAGTCACCGAGACGGCGATGATGCAGGATCGCGACCATGCCGCCGACATTCTCAAGAACCTTGCGGAAATGGGGATTTCGGTCGCCGTGGACGATTTCGGCACCGGCTATTCGAACCTGAGCTATCTGGTCGATTTTCCATTCCGCAAGCTCAAGATCGACAAGTCCTTCGTCAGCCGCATGGATTCGGATTCCAGTTCCGGTGCCGTCGTCTCGACCATCGTGGGCCTGTCGCGCGCGCTGGGCGTCAGCACCATCGCCGAAGGTGTGGAGACCGAGCACCAGGCGACGCTGCTCAAGGCAGCCGGCTGCCAGGTGGTGCAGGGCAATTTCTACGGACGAGCCGCGCCGCTCATCAAGATCGAGGATATCCATCCTGTCGTCATGCCGGATGCCCCTCGGCCGGACGCTCTCGGGCCGGATGCCGCCGGGCCGGACAGGCAGCAGGCGCTACGGGTCGCGAACCTGCATTGAGCGCAGCCCCGTCGCGGCGGGCCGGCACGCCGCCGATCAGCGGCGCGCCGACAGCACCTTGAAGCCGGAATCGCGCGCGACCTCGCCCGAGCTTGCGAAGCAGGCCTTCAGCACCGCTTCATAGGGCAGTTGCCGGTTCGCCACCATCAGCAGCCGTCCGCCTGGCTTCAAGGCCTTCGCCGCCGCGCGGATCATGCCCGCGCCGATGCCGGGATCGGCGGCATGGTCCTTGTGGAAGGGCGGGTTCATGACGACGGCGTCGTAGCGCCGCTCCACCGGTTCGGCCAGCAGGTCGGTCCAGAAGAATTCCTTCCGCTGCGGCGTCGCGGCGAGGTTCAGCTTCGCCGCTTCGAGCGCCTCGAAATCCGCCTCGTAGAGATCGAGCGCCGATACGGCAGGGCATCGGGCCGCGACCTCGGCGGCGACAAAACCCCATCCGGCGCAGAAATCGGCCACGGCGCCGGACAGGTCGGCGGGGAGGTTTTCGACCAGAAGCCGCGATCCCGCATCGATGCGGTCATGCGAGAACATGCCCGGCAGCGTTTTGAACCGGCCTTCGACCTCGAGAGCAGGATTAGCCGCGCGCAGCGCCGCGGCAGCCTCCCCTCCCCCGTCCGCGTTGCGGAACCAGAAGGCAAGGCCGTGATATTTCGGCAGCGCGTCCTCGATCTCAAAGAGTCCGGCGAGACGCTTTCGCAGGCTGGCAATGCCGTCGTCCTTCGCGCCGGCGACGACAATCAGACCGCCATCCTTCGTGCGCTCGACGGCCTCTGCGACATGCAACTCGTTCTGTCCGCGATGGCGACCGGCGAGGACAAGGGCCATGTCATACCCTTCTCCCTCGGGGCGCGGCGTGACCGTGACGCCTGACCGACCCAAAGCACGGAAATCAGGGCGGAACCCTTGCACCGCATGGACCGGCGCGGCCCAGCCTTGCGGCAGGCGAAAACCAGGCTCGGCGCCAAGGAAGAGGACGGAGCCGGCTTTGGGAAGGAGCAGCGCGGCTGTTTCAAAGGGGTGGAACAGGGTCTTCGAGACGTCCGAGATCATCGAAGCATTCCAGGGCGCATCGAGGATAAAAAGGCCTGCGGGACAGCGCCCCCCTCTGTCCTGCCGGACATCTCCCCCACACGGGGGGAGATCAGCCGTCGCGTCTGCTTTCGCCAATTGCCAACCTTGCAGGAAAGGCGGAGAGGCGGAAGCTGCCAATCTCCCCCCGTGTGGGGGAGATGTCCGGTAGGACAGAAGGGGGCGCGAAGGAATGCAGTCATTTCAATCCGGATTGCCCTTGTACGACCTTAAAAGCAAAGGGCGCGATCTTTCGACCGCGCCCTTTTTATTCGCTATCCAGAAAAACCTTACGCGGCGTCTTCCTCGCCTTCGGACTTCTTTTCCTTGGCGATCTCCTTGCCGGTCGCCTGGTCGACGACCTTCATGGAGAGGCGGACCTTGCCGCGCTCGTCGAAGCCCATCAGCTTGACCCAGACCTTGTCGCCTTCCTTGACCACGTCGGTGGTCTTGGCGACGCGCTCGTTGGAAAGCTGCGAGATGTGGACGAGGCCGTCCTTCGGGCCGAAGAAGTTGACGAAGGCGCCGAAGTCGGCGGTCTTGACGACCGTGCCCTCGTAGATCTCGCCGACTTCCGGCTCGGCCACGATGGTGTGGATCCACTTCTTGGCCGCCTCGATCTCCTTGGCGTTCGACGACGCGATCTTGACCGTGCCGTCGTCCTCGATGTTGATCTTGGCGCCGGTCTTTTCCACGATCTCGCGGATGACCTTGCCGCCCGAGCCGATCACGTCGCGGATCTTGTCGGTCGGGATGTGCATGACCTCGATGCGCGGCGCGAACTCGCCCAGTTCATGGCGGCCCTCGGTGATGGCCTTGGCCATCTCATCCAGGATATGCAGGCGGCCGTCCTTGGCCTGGCCGAGCGCGACCTTCATGATCTCCTCGGTGATGCCGTCGATCTTGATGTCCATCTGCAGCGAGGTGATGCCGCCGGCGGTGCCGGCCACCTTGAAGTCCATGTCGCCGAGGTGGTCCTCGTCGCCGAGGATATCGGAGAGCACCGCGAAGCGCTCGCCTTCCTTGATCAGGCCCATGGCGATGCCGGCCACCGGCTTGGACAGCGGAACGCCCGCGTCCATCAGCGCCAGCGAGGTGCCGCAGACGGTCGCCATCGAGGACGAGCCGTTGGACTCGGTGATCTCCGAGACGACGCGCAGCGTATAGGGGAACTGCTCCGCCGAGGGCAGCATCGGATGGACGGCGCGCCAGGCGAGCTTGCCGTGGCCGATCTCGCGGCGGCCGGGCGAACCCATGCGGCCGGTCTCGCCGACCGAATAGGGCGGGAAGTTGTAGTGCAGCAGGAAGGTTTCCTTGCGCGTGCCGGTGAGCTCGTCGATGTACTGCTCGTCCTCGCCGGTGCCCAGCGTGGCGACGACCAGCGCCTGCGTCTCGCCGCGGGTGAACAGCGCCGAGCCGTGGGTGCGCGGCAGCACGCCGACTTCCGCCACGATCGGACGGACGGTCTTCAGATCACGGCCGTCGATGCGGGACGAGGTGTCGAGGATGTTCCAGCGCACCACCTTGGCCTGGAGTTCCTTGAACACGGTGCCGATCTGCTCGGAGGTGTACTTCGCCTCCTCGCCTTCGGCCGGCGCGAACGCGGCCTTGACCTTGGCCTTGACGGCGTCGACGGCGGCGTAGCGGGCCTGCTTGTCGGTGATCTTGTAGGCGTCGCGCAGCTCGTCGCCGACGACCTTGAGCATCTCGCCTTCAAGTTCGGAATAGTCCGGCGAGGTGAAGTCGCGCGGGTCCTTGGCAGCGACCTCGGCCAGCTTGATGATGGCGTCGATGACCGGCTGGAAGCCCTTGTGGCCGAAGGTGACGGCGCCGAGCATCACGTCCTCGGACAGCTCCTTGGCCTCGGACTCGACCATCATGACCGCGTCGGACGTTCCGGCGACGACGAGGTCGAGTTTCGACTCCGGCATCTCGTCGATGTGCGGGTTGAGCACGTATTCGCCGTTGATGTAGCCGACGCGGGCGCCGCCGATCGGGCCCATGAAGGGCACGCCGGAGAGCGTCAGCGCGGCCGAGGCGGCGACCATGGCGACGATGTCGGGATTGTTTTCCAGGTCATGCTGGACGACGGTGACGATGACCTGCGTGTCGTTCTTGTAGCCGTCGGCGAAGAGCGGGCGGATCGGCCGGTCGATCAGGCGCGATACCAGCGTCTCGTTCTCGCTAGGACGGCCCTCGCGCTTGAAGTAGCCGCCGGGAATCTTGCCGGCCGCAAAGGTCTTTTCCTGGTAGTTGACGGTCAGCGGAAAGAAATCGAAGCCCGGCTTCGGCTCCTTGGCCGAGACGACGGTGGCCAGAACCACGGTCTCGCCGTAGGTGGCGAGCACGGCGCCGTCGGCCTGGCGGGCGATCTTGCCGGTCTCGAGGGTGAGCGGACGCCCGCCCCATTCGATTTCCACTTTGTGGTGATTGAACATGTCTTGTCCTTGCATAATGCGGCCGGGCCGCCGCCGCCCTTTGCGACGCGGTCCGAACCTTGCTGGCTTCGTTCGGGCAGCCACGGGCAAGACAACGGGAGGTCCGGGCTGTCGGCACTTCGGTGCCTCCGGGCGTCCTGCAATCCTGCCCCATGACCGTCCATGGGCGGCTCCGCGCAATGGTGCGGCGGGAACCGGGTTCGGGCCGGCAGATGCCTAGGCCCGCATGCGCGACCGGCGGACCCTCCTCAGGAGAGCCCGCCGGCCAAAGGGTCAGCGACGCAGTTCGAGCTTCTCGATCAGCGTCTGGTAACGGGCCTCGTCCTTGCGCTTGAGATAATCAAGCAGGCTGCGGCGCTGGGAAACGAGAGCGAGCAGGCCACGACGGGAATGGTTGTCCTTCTTGTGGTCCTTGAAGTGCTCGGTCAGGTTCTTGATACGCTCCGAGAGGATGGCGACCTGGACTTCCGGCGAACCGGTGTCGCCCTTGGCCGTGGCGTACTGCGCCATCAATTCCTGTTTGCGTTCAGCAGTGATCGACATCGTGTTTTTCCTTTCGATAAGGGAGGAAACGGGACGCCTTGAGCCGGGATGTCGTCCAGCAAAGGCCGGTGCAAAACATGCGCGTTAAGCGATGTTGCGGCGCATATAGGGTATTTGAGGCGGAAAAGATAGGGGGATTTCGTGCGGTGAGAGTTGAACGGCGGCTGAGGGGTGGGAAGCGGCACGGCAACTTTCGTCATGGATCTACGAATTCGGACGCGTCAGCAAGCCGAGCATTTCTGATTCGGTGTAGGCAATAAAGAAACCACTGGGCGGCGGGCCAGAAGTCTTGTGAAAAGGTGCGCTTCTGTCGTAGATCGAACCATGATGAGCAAAGTCAAATCTATAGAGTTCAGCGACTACAAATCATTTTCACGCTTCACCCTTTCGGCAAGGGAGAGAAATGTCCTAGTGGGGCCAAACAACGCTGGAAAATCTACAGCGCTCGATGCCTTCCGGATCGCCTTTGACGTTTTAAGGTTTGCCATCCGAAGAACCGCGACTCTCAAGACACAAGACGGCCACGGTGTCTGCTCAACCTGGATGATCCCTGCTTCGGCCATCCAGAATGACCTGAGGTCCTGTGTTCACAATTTCGATGAGGGGCCAGCCCGGATATCGATCAAGCTAGACAACGGCAACTCATTCATAATTTCCATACCAAGCGACGGTGATGGTGTCCCATCGGGTGGTGTAGCTGGCGGCATTGGTCGCCGTGCTGTCCGGCATTGCCGGGCTGATCAGCGCGCCGCTGCGGGCAGGCTGATGAGGGGATCATCGCTCAACTGGCCGACGCT
>Ga0222421_100123_pt1 | contig 77557 bp, 62 predicted proteins | sample 3A1ome_2_FD_182473 | JGI IMG/M metagenome (GOLD analysis project Ga0222421, IMG submission 182473) | Enriched microbial communities from leaf-cutter ant dump, University of Wisconsin, Madison, United States - 3A150A (version 2) | ecosystem: Environmental > Terrestrial > Nest > Insects nest > Nest... | reverse complement strand
CGTGGCGCAGGTGACGAGGATCGGACTCGTCCAGCATCCGGGCAGCACGCAACTCATCCGCTGGAGCACGACGGCGGCGGAGAAAATCGCGGCCCTGCCGCCGCCCGTCCGGACGGAGCCGCCGCCGCCGCGCGCTGTCGCTGCCGCGGCGGAACCCGCGCTTCCGAGCGGACCGGATTACGCCACGATGCCGCAGGCGGACTTTTATGCGCAGCTGGAATCCCTGGCCGGCCGCGGCGACTGGGCCGAGGCGGAGGCGATGATTCGCACCGTGAAGAAAGCCGAGCCCTCGTGGCTGTCGCAGGCGACGGCCGATCTGAGCTGGCGGGAGATCCGCTGCATCCTCGAGCAGGGGGATGTTTCCCGCGGCGTGAACTGGGCGACGCAGCGCCTGCAGGTGCGTCCGCTCGAGGCGCCGCGCGCACTCGCACTCGCCCGCGACTGGCGGACGCGGGATGATGGGACGACGGGGCGGCGGCTCGCCGAGGCCGTCGTCGCGACCGTGCCGCAGTTCAAGCCGGGTCAGGTGTATCTGCAGGAGTTGCAGGCCGCGACGGCCGCTGAAAAACGCTGAGCCCGCCGGCTGCCGGCCCGCATCGCGGGTGCGGCCGCCCTTGCGCGCGGGCGGCGGCGGCCTAAGGTGACGCCATGAACCCGCGTCCTCGCATTCTCGCGTTTTCCGGCAGCGCGCGCCGGGACTCGCTGAACCGGAAGTTTCTCGCCGTCGCGGTCGCGGCCACGCAGGCCGCGGGCGGCGAGGTCACCGTGATCGATCCCAACGACTGCGAGCTGCCGCTCTATCACGGCGACCGCGAAGATTCGGCCGGGCTGCCGGCCAACGCCGTCAAGCTGATCGAGGCGATTGCGCGGCACGACGGGCTGCTGATCGCGTCGCCGGAATACAACGGCATGATCACGCCGCTGCTGAAAAACACGCTCGACTGGTGCACGCGCGGGGACGACAACCCGTTCGAAGGGAAAGTGGCGGCGGTGATCTCGGCGTCGCCGGGGGCGTTTGGTGGCGTGCGGTCGCTGAAGATGGCGCAGGCTCTCCTGCAGCATCTCGGGGCCATCGTGGTGCCGGGGCAGACGGTGCTGGCGCAGGCGGACAAGGCTTTCGACGCGAACGGGGCACTGAAGGATGAGCGGGCCGCGAAATCGCTCAGGGCGCTGGCGGGAAAGTTGGTGGAGGTATCCGGAAAGTTGAGCGCGAACGGAAACCGGGCGGCGCAAGCCAGGTGATTCGCGCACGGCTGGAGGTCGTTCCGGCATCGGCCGGAGAGAGCGGCAACGGTGATGCCGAAAGGCAGGAACGGGCGGGTTCGGTGGCGTGTGCCGCGTCGTCGAAAAACGACAGGACAACGGTGCCCGGGCTCTGCTACCATGAACCCGCTTCTGTCCAGGTCTCGCTCCACTCAACGCCAACACCTCCTTTCCTCGCCATGCGCAAGATCGCTCTCGGTCTCCTTTTTCTTTCCACCTCGGTTCTGTCTTTTGGCCAGGCGATCTGGTCGGGCACAGCGACGATCTCAACGTCCGTCTATCTCAATGGCTCGAACACGAGCGCGGGACAGCAGAGCGTCGACGTGAGTGAGTTCGGCGAATTCGGGCCGGTGACCGGTAGCGCCCGTTTCGGTGGCGGCGACTTCGGTTCCTATTATTACGAGTTCAATTTTGCCAACGGCGACAGCGACAGCCTGCAGAGGAACAGCGGAGGAAATCTCCGGCTGTATATGAACAACCAAGACGGGCCGTCACTCTCGATCCCGAATGGCACCCTGAAGTTTGAGATCTTCTTCCCCATGAGCACGACCGGCGTCGTCACGGGGGTGAGTGTGGTGTCGGACACCTACGGAATCTTCAACAATTTCACCGTCACGTCGAATGGCGCGGGGTTGCTTACCTTCACCCAGATAGCCGCGATCGACACCGTCGGAAACGCCGAGAACCTCGAGCTGAATTTCACCACCAGCGCGGCGGTGCCGGAGCCCTCGACCTACGCGGCGCTGGCGGGTTTGGCGGTGTTTGGTCTTGCCGTAGCCGTCCGGCGCCGGTCGGTGGCAGGCGTCTGAGCTGATACCTCGCGCGCCCAGGCCTTTTCGCACGCCGGTCCTTCGCGGCAGCAGCCCGCGAGACCCCAGGCTCTACCGAGGCCGCGCGCCGAAGTGGCCGATGACGAGATGGCTCTTCACCGTGCGCAGCGCGAACCAGCCGGCGGCGAGCGGTGATGGATCGGTGAAGGAGAAAAGTTTTTCGCCGTCGCCCCAGAATTCAGCCATGCCGCCGCGCGTGACGAGGCGGATGCGATAGGTCTTGTTGGGCTCGAGGAGAAAATGTTGCCCGCGGAGATCGTGCTCGGGGAGGAGCGGACGGGCGGCGGTGCCTTCGTAGCGGCGGAAGCGGGTCGTGGTGTTTTCATGGCCGCCCATGCCCACGTAGGAGGTGAGGAGCGAATCGTAATCGGAAAACTTGCCGCTCCACTCATGGCCGGGCGCGAACGGGCAGCCGCGGGGGCGCGGGGATCGCGGGTCATCCAGAAGCAGTTCACGTCGGACACGTGATCGTGCGGTCCGCCGCGGGCGACGCCGGTGACTTCGTAGCTGATCTCGACCGGCGCGGTGAGTTTCTCGCGCCACCACACGGTGCAGCCGGCGGCGTCTTCGATCTCGATTGAGTCGTCGTCGTGCACGGTGGCGCGTCCGTCCGGCATCTGTTCGACCTCCCCGCGAGGCGGGCGTTCGGCGGCGTGCGCTCGCTGCAGCTGGCGCAGCAACTCCTGTTGAAGCTGGGCTGCGTGGTCGTCCCGGGACAATGCGTCCTCGCCCAGGCCCACGAGGCTTTCGACGAGCAGGGCCGGCTGAAGTCGCCGCGGGCACAGAAAGCCGTCGATCGGCTGGCCGCGAATCTGGTGCGGCTCTGCGGCCGGCTCGCGGGTTGACGCGGGGAAACCGTTTTCCGGGCGAAACGGCCCGGCGGGGCCAGGTGTTTCGTCTGCGGGCTTGCCTGCGCTTTGCTCCGGCGGCTAACTGGCTTTTCCTCACACATGAAGAAAGCGCTGATCACGGGCATCACGGGCCAGGACGGTTCCTACCTCGCGGAATTGTTGCTGGAAAAAGGCTACGAAGTGCACGGCGTGATCCGCCGGGCGTCGACGTTCAACACGAGCCGGATCGACCATCTGTATCGGGACCCGCACATCAACGGGGTGAAGCTGATCCTGCACTACGGAGACCTCGCGGATTCGGTGCAGATGGTGAAGCTGCTTTACGAGCTGCAGCCCGACGAGATCTACAACCTCGGGGCGCAGTCGCACGTGCGGGTGTCGTTCGACATTCCCGAATACACGGGCGACGTCGTCGGCCTCGGGGCGGTGCGCATCCTCGAGGCGATCCGCGAGGCGGGGCTGGTGAAGAAGTGCCGGTATTATCAGGCGTCGTCGTCGGAGATGTTCGGCAAGGTGCAGGAGGTGCCGCAGGTGGAGACGACGCCGTTCTGGCCGCGCTCGCCCTACGGTTGCGCGAAGATGTATGCCTACTGGCTGACGGTGAACTACCGCGAGAGCTATCATCTGCACGCGTCCAACGGCATCCTCTTCAACCACGAGAGCCCGCGGCGGGGCGAGACGTTCGTGACGCGCAAGATCACGCGCGCGGCCACGCGGATCAAACTCGGGCTGCAGGACGCGCTCTACATGGGCAACATCGACGCGCGGCGCGACTGGGGCTACGCGAAGGAATACGTCGAGATGATGTGGGTCATGCTCCAGCAGGACCAGCCGGACGACTACGTGGTCGCGACCAACGAGACGCACACGGTGAAGGAGTTCATCCAGGAGACGTTTTCCCTCCTCGATCTGGACTGGGAGAAATACGTGAAATACGACGCGCGCTACGAGCGGCCGTCGGAGGTCGATCTGTTGATCGGCAATCCCGCCAAGGCCAAGCGCCAGCTCGGCTGGGAGCCGAAGGTGAAGTTCAAGGAACTGGTCAAGATCATGACCGAGGCCGACCTCGAACTCGCCCGCCGCGAGGCCCAGATCGCCAACCTGCCCAAACCCTGATCCGCGCCGCGGAAGGCGCGGAATCGGGACCGGCCGGGTCGTTTGATTCCTCCGCGCTTTCCGTGTAGTCCGTGGACTCCTTCGTTTCGCCATGAAGCTCTTTATCGCAGGTCACAACGGCATGGTCGGCGGCGCGCTCGTGCGCCGCTTTGCGCGCGAGCCGGGCGTCGGGCTCCTGCTCCGCACGCGGCGCGAGCTCGACCTCGCGAACCAGGCCGCGGTCGCGGCGTTTTTCGCCGCGGAGAAGCCGGACGTCGCGGTCATCGCCGCGGCCAAGGTCGGCGGCATCCACGCCAACGACACCTATCCGGCCGATTTTCTCTTCGACAACCTCGCGATCGCCGCCAACACGATCCATTCGGCCCACGCCGCCGGCGTGAAGCGGCTGCTCTTCCTCGGCAGCTCGTGCATCTACCCGAAGCACGCGCCGCAGCCGATGCCGGAGGACTCGCTCCTCACCGGCCCGCTCGAGCCGACCAACGAGGCCTACGCCATCGCGAAGATCGCCGGCCTGAAGCTCTGCCAGTATTACCGCAAGCAATACGGCGTGCTCTTCCACTCGGCGATGCCGACGAATCTCTACGGCCCGGGCGACAACTACCACCTGCAGAACTCGCACGTGATGCCCGCGCTCATCCGCAAGTTCCACGAGGCGGCGGAGGCCGGCCGGCCCGAGGTCGCCGCCTGGGGCACGGGTTCGCCGAAGCGCGAGTTCCTGCACGTCGACGATCTCGCCGACGCCTGCGCCTTCCTCCTCAAGCTCGAAAACCCGCCCGACTGGATCAACATCGGCACGGGCGTGGACGTCACGATCCGCGAACTCACGGAGACGGTCGCCGACGTCGTCGGCTTCAAGGGCCGCGTCGTCTGGGATGCGACCAAGCCCGACGGCACGCCGCGGAAGCTGATGGATGTCTCGCGGCTCGGCGGGCTCGGCTGGAAGGCGAAGATCGCCCTGCGCGAAGGCGTGACGCTGGCTTACCAGTCCTTCCTCGCGGAAAAAGCCGCCGGCACGCTGCGGGCGTAACGTGCCGGGCGTGGAGCGTGCTGCGGGTCTTCGGATGCGCCGGCCGGCCGATGCGGCGCAGGTGGGTGCGTGCGTGTGCATCCGGGTTCGCGATTGCGGGGACAGCCGGCGCCGGAGGCGCCGGAATCGCCCGGGTGGATCCGCATGATTTTGATGGCGCAGCGCGCGGACGCTTCCGATGCTGCGGGCTCCACTCCGCATGAGCGATCCCGTTGACCTGACGACCGAGACCGAGGATGTCGGCCCGAAGAAATCCTTCTGGGAGCATCTCGGCGACCTGCGCACGGCCCTGCTGCGCTCCGCGGTCGCGGTCGGTGTGTGCCTGATCGCCTGCCTTTTCCTCGGCGACAAGCTCGTGGCCCTGCTCGAGTATCCGCTGCACCGCATCGATCTCTTCGAGAAGCCGCAGGCGACCGTCACGCTCCGGCTCGGCACCAGCGATCTCGGGCCGTTTCCCGTCACCGCGGAGCAGTTTCCCGCGCTGCCCGAGGGGCCGGCGCCGCATGCCATCTACCAGATCGGCACGACGAAGATCGGCGACGAGCAGGTGGCCACGCTCAAGCTCGTCTCGGCCGACGCCGGCGGCAGCAGCCTGAGCATCCGGCTGCACAATCTCAGTCCGTCGGAGGCGTTCTTCGTGGCGTTCCGCGTCGCGCTCTACGGCGCGATCGCGGTCTCCGCGCCGTTCTGGCTGTTTTTCATGGGCCAGTTCTTTCTGCCCGCGCTCAACGTCCGCGAGCGCGGCATGCTGTTCACCTGGATGGGCTGGGGCGTGGCGCTCTTCGCCGCCGGCGTGCTGCTGACGTATTTCCTGCTGCTGCCGATCGCGCTGCGCGCCTCGGTCGAGTATTCGCACCTGCTCGGGTTCGACGCCCACAACTGGCGCGCCGACGAATACATCGGGTTCGTGACGAAGTTCATCCTCGGCATGGGCCTCGGGTTCCAGTTTCCGATCGTCGTGCTGCTGCTGGTGAAACTCGGGTTCGTGACGCACGTGCAACTCGCGCACTATCGCCGCCACGTCGTGGTGCTGTCGCTCGTCCTCGGCGCGCTGCTGACGACGCCCGAGGTCTTCACCCAGATCGCCATGGCGGTGCCGCTCTACATCCTTTACGAAGCCTGCATCTGGATCGCGCGGTATTGGGACTGGAAGAAACGCCGGGCCGAGGCCCGCGCGGCCGGGTAGGCGAAACCACCGCCGGCCCTCAAGCTCCGCGGCTTTGTGCCGCTAACGACAACGTCGATGTCCGCCTCTTCCGACACCCCAGAGACCGCCGGCGGGGGCCTCCCGCCGGGGGCGTCCGCGCCGCCTGGCGCGGCCGGGGCGGGACCGATGGCGGAGCGGACGCTCCCGGTGACCGGCACGGTCTGGCGGGACGTTTACGAGATCGGACCGGTCGTCGGCGATGCCGCGGCGCCGCGGGCCTGGCGGGCGCACCGCCGCGACACCGGCGACGAAGTCCTGTTGCGGGCGGTGAGCGTGCGCCCCGGCGATCCCCGGTCCGGGCTGTGGCGCCTGCTCGAATCCCTTTCCTCGCCGCATCTGGTCCGTGCGCTGCCGGCCGTCGAGCTCGGCGCGCAACGGATCGAAGTGCAGTCCGTGCCGCCGGGCCGGCCCGTGCGCGACTGGGCCGCCGGCCGGACGGTCGACGCCGCGCTGCTGGCGGATCTGGTGCGTCCGCTCGCGGCGGCGCTGGACGCGCTGCACGCGCGCGGCCTCGGCCATTTCGCGGTGCGGCCGGAGCACGTGTTCGTGGCGGATGCGGACGGGGCGCCGCAGGTCACGCTCGCCGGACTCGAGCAGGCCGCGCTCTGCACCGGGACGGAGCTGGTGCCGATCCCCGTCGATCCCTTCTATGCGCCGCCGGAGGCGGGCGGTTTGTATCAACATTCGCCCGGCGCCGGGCTTCAGGCGTGGGACTGGTGGTCCCTCGGGCGCGTGCTGCAGGGACTGATCCTCGGCCGCCATGTGCTCGGAGTGGTGCTGCAACGCGACGTCTCGCGGATCACGCCCGAGCTGACGGCGCGCGCCGAAGCCTTTCTGCTGGAGCGCGAGACCGCCACGGGCCGGGCCGGCGGGGTGGAGGCGATGCCGGGGCTGGAGCCGCGCGCGGAGCGGTTGCTGCGCGGCCTGCTCACCGGCGCCCGCGACGCCCGCTGGGGCCGGCCGCAGGTCGAGGCATGGCTGCGCGGGGAAGACGTGAAGGAGTATTACCGCCTGCCGCGCCACGAACGGCTCTTCCGCTGGCGCGACGGCGCGTATCCGGTCGCCGAAGTCGCCGTGGAGCTGCGCACGGCGGAGCACTGGCCGGAGGCGGCGGCGCAGCTTTGGGAGCCGAACCGGCCCGACTCGCTGGCGCATTTCCTCGGCGATTCGCCGGCGCACCGTCCGTTGCGCGACCGGATCGACGAGATCGGCCGGCTGGGGGAGACGGGCGCGTTGAAAGGCGTGCCGCCCGCGATCGTGCGCGACGTCGTCACCGCGGTCGCGCTGCTCGAACTCGCAGGGACGGAGCTGACATGGCGCGGCTGCCGGCTCGACGCCGAAGGACTGCGGACGGGTTTCGGGGCGGAGACGGCGGACGGTGCGGACCGGCTGGCCGTGCTGCAGGCGCTGGCCACGCGACCGGTCGTGCTGGCGATCGAGCGCCGGGACCCGGACGCCGCGCGGGCGCTGACGGAATTCGCCGAGACGGCCGCGGCCGCGGAAACCCTCCTGCGGCCTCCGCGCTGGCTGCGCGAGCGCGATGCCGCCGGGCTGGCGCGCCTGCTGCGTCTGGCGTTGCGGCCCTTGGGTGAACTGCAGCGCGAGGCGAAGGCCCTGCACGAACGTTTCGCCTGCTCGACCGATCCGGCCGTGAACAAGTTTTTCGAGCGACCGCATCCGGGCCGCCCGGAACTCGTCGCGCTCGCGTGGCTGGGCGCGGCGCCGGGGGCCTTCGGTTTTCTCACACATGCACAATGGTCGGAGCGCGAACTGGCCCGGCTGCGCGCGGACGGGACGGGGATGGTCGCCGGGCTTTTCTGGATGCGGGTGCACCGTGCGCTTGCGGCCGGAGTCTGGACCTTCGGCAGTCTTTGGTGGGTGACATCCGCCTGGCTGCTGCTGGCCGCGGCAGTCGCCCTCGTCTGGCCGGGGCCGCGCTGGATGGCGGTCGCGCTGGCTCCGCTCGCCGTCGCCCTGCTGGCGCGCGCGGCCGGCGTGCTGGTCGTGCGGCGGCATCTGGCGCGGACGCTGCCGTCCGCCCCCGGCTGGCGCTGGATCGACGGCACGGTCCGCAGCCGGCGCGAGGCGCTGGCCGCTGCGGCCGGCCGCCGGCCGGCGGCGCTCGCGGAGGCGTTGCGCGACATCAATGTCCGGATCGGCGCGCTCCCCGCGCTGCCGACGCCGGCGGCGCCGCTGACGGTGCGCGCCGGCGCCCGGACGCTCTGGGCCGTCTCGCTCGGCAGCGGGCTGTTGTTCGCAGCCATCGTGGGTCTGACCGCCTGGCGCGCGCAGTCGCACCGGCCGACATGGTCCGGTTTCGTGGCGGCGTGGCGCCCGCCGCCGGAGGAACGCGCGGCCGCCCAGGCGCTGCGTCGCGCCGCGTCGGCGCAGGAGCCGAAGGGTCCGGTCAAGGTTTCCTGGCCTTACAAACGCGGCGATGCGGCCGACGTGCTGCGCGTCCGGGCCTCGGTCGAGCCGACGGCGGAGCAGGCCCGATTTGCCGCCGAGCGCGTGCGGACGCTGGCGGAGCGTTACAAGCCGGAAACGATCATGACCGATGTGGTGTTTCGCGTGCCCGGCGAGGACGGGATCGCCCTGATGATTTACGATCTGCGGCGCCGGCAGCCCGTCGTGGCCCGCGTTTACTTGCTCGATTACGCGCCTATGCCGCGCTCGTGGGTCGAACTCGACCGGCACGCCGGCATCTACCTGCCGGATTGAGCGGCGGGCGGCGCGGGCCGGCGGCCGGGCTCAAGTTTCGGCGCGGCGTGCCGTCTAGAACCTGAGCCCTCCTTCGATTGACCATCCCCGAGCCCGGTCCTGAGGCGGTCGATGGCGATCGTCCGCACATCGAGGCCCCGCCGTCTCCGGCGGGGACGCCGCCGGCTGCGGCTTTTGGCGGCGAATTCACGGCCGGCCAACGCTGGCGCGGCCTGGTGATCATCGGCCCCGCCAGCGGCGGGCCGGGACAGGGATTTCTGGCGGACAACGTGTCCACGATGGAGCGCGTGATCGTGCATGCGCGACCGCTCACCGACGACCTGGAATGGCGGCGCGGCGCCTGGGAGCGGCTGGTGCGACTGCAGGACCGGGCGATCGTGCCGTCGCTCGATGTTTACGAAGAGGATGGCTGGCGCTACGAGATCGGCGCGGCGCCGGCGGGAGCCACGTTGCGCGAGTGGATTTCCTGCCACAAGGCCGGCTCGCGCGAGAGCGAGCTGATCGTGCGGCAGCTCGCGGCCGTGCTGCATGCGCTGCACCGCGAAGGCGTGGTGCACCTGAATCTCCGGCCGGAGACGATCTTTGTCGAAGAGACGCAGGCGGGGCTGACCTTCACGCTCGGCGGACTGCACTCGGCCACGCTTTACACCCAGCCGCGGCTCACGCCGGCGGAGGTGGATCCGTTTTACGCGCCGCCGGAGGCCGCGGGCCTGACCGTGCACCAACCCGGCACCCGGCTTTGCGCGTGGGACTGGTGGTCGCTCGGCCGCGTGGTGCAGGAATGCATCCTTGGCGGACACATCCTCGGTCTCGTGCTTCATCGCGATGTGTCCGTGCGCACGCCGGAACTGCGCCAGCGGGCCGAGCAATTGCTGCTGGAACGTGCGCCGCCGGGCCTCCGCGCGGGGGCGGTCGAGGAGATGCCGGAGCTGGACGCCACGACGCAGACGCTGTTGCGCGGCCTGCTGTCGAGTTCGTGCGAGGCGCGGTGGGGCAGCGAGGCGGTGCAGCGCTGGCTGCGGCGGGAGCCCGTCAAGGATTACTACGAACTGCCGCGCGCCGCGCGCCTGTGGTCCTGGAAGGGCCGGCCCTTCACGATTCCGGAGGCGGCGGCGCATTTCACGCAGGACGCGGCCTGGGAGGAGGGAGAGGGAAATCTGTTCAACACCGACGACCCCGAGTCGCTGGCGTATTTTCTCCAGGACGACCGGAGCCACCGGCCGGAATGGCAGCGGCTGCAGTCCGCGCTCGAGATGGCCGAGCTGCCGGCCTGGGCGCACGTGCCCGCGGCGGCGCGGCGGCCCGCGATCGCCGCCGCCGCCTGGCTGACGCTGGCGGCCACGGGCGGGCCGGCGCAGTTGTGTGTGCGCGGCCGCACGATCGATGTCACCGGCCTCAGTCAGCTGCTGACGGCGCCCGGCGTGATGGAAGCCGCGGCGATGGTCGACGCGCTGCTGGCGCCGCCGTTCGTCCATTTCATCGAGACCTTCGATCCCACGGCGGCGCGGGTGCTCACCACGCTGGCGGCCGTTGGCGGGGCGGCGGCGCGGATGGCGCGCGAGAACGGCTGGCTCGATCCCCAGGAAGGCGGCGAACACACGCGCCTGCTCCTGCTGGCGTTGCAGCCGGTGGCGGCGCTGCGCAAGCGGGCGGAGCAGGTCCGGTCGCGCTACGCCGTGAACCGCCACCCGCTGCTCGCCCGGCTGCTGGCGCAGCCCACGCATACGTCGGCGGAACTCGTGGTGCTGGTCTTCACCGGCGAGGCGGCGGGCGGCTGCGGCTATATCACCCACGAGGAATGGACCCGCGAGCGCCTCGAGGAGCTGCGGGGCCGGGCCGGCCAGGCCGTGCGTGCGTTGTTCTGGCTGCGGTTGAAGCAGAGTCTGCACCTGGGCCGGCCGATCGGCGAAGCCTGGCCGGTGTTCGCCGGCGTGGCGCTGGGCGTGGCGGCGGTGGCCGGTGCGGCGCTGCGGTCGTTTCCCGCGGCGGCGGGCGTGCTGGTGGCGATGCTGGCGGCGCGCGTGTGGCTGACGTGGTGGGTGCGGCAGATGCTGCGCACATGCGAACCGGCCGTTGCGCCTTGGACGTGGCGGGACGACCGGCGGCGCTGCGATGTCGAACTGGCGCGTTTCCCGGAGGAGCGCACGCAGTCCGCGGCGGCGATCGAACACCGGCTGCACGGGCTCAAGGTCGAGATGGCCCGGCTCGCGGGCGGTGCGCATGCCGCGCCGCGGGTGGCGGAGCCGCTGTGGTGGGAACTGTGGGCGGGACTCGGCGTCACGATCGTCTTCGCCCTGTTCTCGCTCCTGCCGGCGCTGATCGCGCCCGAGGATCCCGAACCCGCGCTGATGCGCCTGCCGGCGCCGGCGGCGGGCACCCCGGCCGCGAAGGCCGCGGCCGAGCCGCGCTTCGATCCCGCGCCGCTGCTGGCGAGCGGCGATTACGAGATCGTCGACGACGGCTTCGGCCGCGGGCTGCGCGGGCCGTTGAAACGCTGGGATTTCCGGCCGCCGGCGGAGCCGCCGCCGCTCGACGTCCTGCAGCGCGCGCCGGCGTCGCCCGAGCAGGCGGCGTTTGCGCTCGTGGCCGGCTCGCTGCTGCTGCGGCCCTATCCGCGGCGGGCCGTCAACGTCCTGCTCGCCGTGTCCGTGCCGACGACGCGCGGCTCCGGTGTGATGATTTTCAATACGCAGGAGCGGCGGCTGCTTTCGCGCGAGGTGCTCCTGCTGCGCCGGACGCCGGCCGAGCGGGAATGGCGTCTGTTCGAGGGGAAGCGGATCCTCTATCTGGGGGTGCCGCCGGCGCTGCGGCCGGAGATTTCCCTTGCGCCGCCGTGAGGTCTTTGCGCCGATGGGCGGCTCATGATCGCACCCGAGACCTTCAACCACATCGAGAACATCAAGAAGCGCGCCGGCCATCTATGGAGGTTTCTTTGACTGCGATCAAAAGCAGCGGGAGATCGAGGCCATGGACGCCGCGATGGGCGATCCGGCGTTCTGGGATAACAACGACCGGGCGCAGAAGCACATCGCGAAGCTGAACGGCCTGAAGAAGGCCGTCCTGCCCGTCGTCGCCTTCCAGAAGCGCGTCGACGACCTCGACGTCATGGTCGAGCTCGTCGAGGCCGCCACGGGCGCGGACCAGGAACTGTATGCGAAGGAATTGGACGACCAGGTCGCCGGCATGGTGACCGAGCTCGACCAGCTCGAGATCGCGTCGTTCCTCACCGGCCAGTTCGACCGCAACAACGCCATCTTCTCGATCCAGGCCGGCGCGGGCGGCACCGAGTCGAACGACTGGGCCGACATGCTTTTCCGCATGTATACGCGCTGGGCCGAGCGGCGCGGGTTCACCACGGAACTGCAGGACGTGCAGCCCGGCGACCAGGCCGGCATCAGCAAGGCCACCATCCTCATCCGCGGCGAAAACGCCTACGGCTACGCCAAGGCCGAGCGCGGCGTGCACCGGCTCGTGCGCATCAGCCCGTTCGACGCGAACAAGCGCCGCCACACGTCGTTCTGCGCGGTCGACGTCATCGCCGAGATCACCGAGGACATCGACATCGAGGTGAGCGAAAACGACCTCCGCATCGACGTCTACCGCTCCTCCGGCAAGGGCGGCCAGGGCGTCAACACGACCGACTCGGCCGTGCGCCTCACGCACCTGCCGACCGGCATCGTGGTCGTCTGCCAGAACGAGCGTTCGCAGCTCAAGAACAAGGCCGCCGCCATGAGCGTGCTGAAGGCGCGCCTCTACGAAAAGAAGCAGGACGAGCAGCGCGCCGAGATGGATCGTTTCTACGGCGAGAAGGGCGAAATCGGCTGGGGTAGCCAGATCCGCAGCTACGTGTTGCAGCCCTATCAGATGGTGAAGGATCTCCGCACCGGCATCAGCACGAGCGATACGCAGGGCGTGCTCGACGGCGACCTCGACCGCTTCATCAACGCCTGGCTCCGCGCCGGCTGCCCGCGGCATCGCAACAAGGACATCCAGATGGAGGAGTGACCGGATCGTTTTCGCGCTTCGTTCCCTTTCTCGTTCCCGCCATTTGTGTTCCGGCACGAGAACGTTTATGAGAACGGCCAAGATCCGATGACGCCCATGCCCGACCTGTCCTACGAACACATCCGCTCCACGCTGGCATCGCAGCCGTTGTTCGAGGACAAGACTTGGCAGTTGTCGCCGTCGGCCTGGCCGCTGACGCCGGAGCAGCACGCGCAGCTCGAGGCCATCGGCGCGGCCTGCCTGGAGTTTCACCAGGCGCTCGAGACGCTCTATCTCCGCGCCGTCGCGGGGAAGAACCTGCTCCGCAACAAGCCGCTGCTCGCGCCGTGGGTCGTCGACTATCTCGACCGCGGCAAGCCCGCCGCGTTGATCGCGCATGCGCGCCATCCGAAGAACCGCGGCGCGTTTCCCACCGTGCTGCGGCCGGACCTGCTCCTGACGGACGAGGGCTTCGCGTTGACGGAGCTCGACTCCGTGCCCGGCGGCATCGGGCTCACGGCGTTTCTCAACCGGCTTTACGACGGCGCCGGACCGGTCTCCGCATTCCGCGCTCCGGTTGACGATCCGTCCGCCGCCGGCCGGATCCTCGGCGCCGGCGACGCGATGATCCGCCATTTTCATGCATCGCTCGCGGCGTTGCGGCCGGAGCTGCCGAATCCGCTGATCGTGATCGCGGTCAGCGACGAGGCCGCGACCTACCGGCCCGAGATGGAGTGGCTCGCGCAGCAGCTCCAGCTGCAGGGCAAACGCATCTACTGCCTCAAGCCCGAGGACATGTTTCCGCTCGGCTCGCAGCTGTGCTTCGACGTCGAGGGCAACCCTGAGAAGATCGACATCATCTACCGTTTCTTCGAGCTGTTCGACCTCGCGAACGTCCGCACCGCGAAGTTCATCTTCGAATCGTGGGAGGCCGGCGAGGTCGCGATCGCGCCGCCGATGCGTCCGTTCCAGGAGGAGAAGCTCGGGCTCGCGCTTTTCCATCACCATCGGCTGCAGGATTACTGGGCGGAGGCGCTCACCGGCCGCGCGCTCAAGCTCCTGCGGGTGCTGATCCCGCCCTCGTGGATCGTCGATCCCGCGCCGCTGCCGCCGGGCGCGGTCCTCGATGCGCCGCGGATCGGCGGCCGCGCGCTCACGGACTGGCGCGATCTCGCCGCCGCCTCGCAGAAGGAACGCGATCTCATCCTCAAGATCAGCGGCTATCACGAGACGGCGTGGGGCGCGCGCAGCGTCGTGCTCGGCAGTGACTGCTCGCGCGACGAGTGGCAGCAGGGCATCGCGCGTGCCGTCGAGCTGGCGCCGACGAATCTCCATCTCCTGCAGGCCTACAGGAAACCGCGTCGTGTGGAGCACGCCGTCTATCGCGCCGACGGCGACCCCGCCGCGGCCGGTGCGACATTCGTCGCCGCGACCGCGGCCGGACGTCTCCGGCTCTGCCCGTATTACTTCGTCATCGGCGGCGAGGCGAAACTCTCGGGCGCGCTCGCGACCTTCTGTCCGCCCGACAAGAAGATCATCCACGGCATGCAGGACGCGGCCTTGCTGCCTGCGGCCGTGACCGGTTGACGCGGCTGCGCGCCGGTGGCGGAACCATCGGCCGGTCATTGCGTAAACTTGCAGCGCGGCCTTGCTCCGCCGTGGGGTTTTCTCCTTAAAAGCCACGTGCGCAGTCCCGCCGCTTCGACGTCTTCTTTTTTTCTTTCCCGGAAACAGCGATTGCTCGTCCTCGCCGCGCTGCTGACCCTCGGTCCCGTCCTGTCGCGCGCGCAGACGCCGCCCGACTTCGCAGCGCTCCGCGCTCGCGCGGACAACGGCGACGTCGAGGCGCTGACCGCGCTGGGCAACGCCTACGCCAGCGGCGACGGTGTGAAGCAGGATTACGCGGCGGCGATCCGCTGCTACAACCAGGCGGCGGCCCGCGGGCATGCGCCCGCGCAGTTCAATCTCGGCATGATGGCCGAGCTCGGCCGCGGCATGCCGGCCGACAGCGGCGCGGCCTTCGTTTTCTATCGCAAGGCGGCCGAGCAGGGCTTCGCCCCGGCGCAGTTCAACGTCGGCAACATGTATGCCAACGGCCTCGGCGTCGCCCGCGACGATTTCGAGGCGGCGCTGTGGTTCCGCCAGGCCGCGGATCGCGGCGCGCCCGAGGCGCAGTATAATCTCGGTCTTGCCTACGAACTCGGCCGCGGCGTGGCCAAGGACGAGGCGCAGGCGCAGGCGTGGTATCGTCTCGCCGCCGACCAGAACTACGCCCGCGCCCGCTACAATCTCGCGCTGATGCTCGAGGAGGGCCGTGGCTCGCGCGCGGACGAGAAAGCCGCGGCGGCTCTTTATCTTGCCGCCGCGCGGCAGGGCTTCGGCCCGGCGCAGAACAACTACGGCATCATGCTCGCGGAAGGCCGCGGCGGTCTCGCCTCCAATCTCACCGAGGCGTTCGCCTGGCTTGCACTTGCGGTGGAAAACGGCGTGAAGCCCACCGGCCGCGATCTCGTCGCGCAGAAACTTTCCGCGGACCAGCTGACCTCCGCGCAGGACCGTCTGGCGGCCCTGCGCACGGAGTTGGTCGGCGTGCCGCCTGCGCCCGTCGCGACGGCGAAGGCGGCCAACGCCGCCCTGTCGGCCAACGAAAACGCCGCCCTCGCGCTCCGCCTGAAGGCGGCGCAGGGCGAACTCGAGCGACTCCGCGCGGACAATACGCGCCTGCTCGAAGCCTCGCGCGCGCTCGAGCGCGACAAGGCCGCGCTCAACGACCGGCTCGGCAAGGCGATGTCGGACGCTGCGAACGCCAGCGACACCGAGAAAGCCCGGCTCCGCGGCCTGACCGAGGACAACCGCCGGCTCAACGACGAGGTCAAGCGCTCGACCGCGCAACTCAGCAATCTCTACCGCCAGCTGCGCGCCGCGCAGAAGAAGCTCGGCGAATCCGGCGAGGCCGCCTCGTCCGCTCCCGACATCGATCCCGCGATCGCGGACCTCAACCGCCAGCTCGAGCAGCTGCGCGCGGCCAACGAGACGCTCACGGCGCAGAACCGCAGCCTCGCCGCCGCGCCGGCGTCCTCGCCGGAATCGGATGCGCTGCGCACGCAGCTCGCCGCCGCCGTGCAGAACGTGACGTCGCTGCAGGCCGAGAACGCGCGCCTGAAGCAGGCGGTCGAGGCCGGAGCCGCCGACCTGCGGACTTTGCAGGCGCGGGCGGACGGGGCGGAGAAGGATCGCACCGCGCTCGCCGAGGCGACGGCGAAACTGCAGCAACTCCAGCAGACGCCCGCGATCGATCCCAAACTGCCCGCGCAGCTGAAACAGGCGCAGGACGAACTCGCCGAGACGCAGCAGGCGCTCGTTGCTGCGCGCCGCGAGACCGAGGAAATCCGCGTGGAGGCGGACGCCGCGCAGGCCTCGCTGAAGATCCAGTCCGAAAAATTGAAGGCGCAGCTCGCCGACGCGCAGAAATCCGGCGCCGCCGGGGCGGAGACCGCCGTCCGGCTCGCCGCGCTCCAGACGCAGCTCGACGCGCTGGCCAAAACCAATCGCGAACTCGCGGAGAAGAACGACGCGCTCGGCGATCAGGCGAAAAAACTGGCCGCCGACCTCGCCGCCGCGCGGACGGCGGCGGAGGCCGCGAAGCAGGCCGGGGCGCGGCTCGCCGAAGTCGAGGCGGCGCTGGCCGGGAAAACGCAGGAGGCCGCCGCCGCGCAAGCACTGCCGCAGCAACTCGCCGAGGCGCAGGCGCGGCTCGCCCAAGCCCAGGCGGAGACGAAGGCGGCCGCGGACGCCCGCGACCAGCTGGCCGCGCAATTGACCGCGGCCCGCGAGGCCGCGACGCAGGCCGAAACCCGTCAGCAGGAATTGTCAGCCGCGCTCGAAGCCGCCCGACATGCCGGCGCGCAGACCAGCGACCTGCAGTCCGCGCTCGATGCCGCCACTCGCGAACAGACGTCGGCGAAAGCCACGATCGCGACGCTCACGCAGCAACTCGGCGAGGCGACGGCGGCGTTGACGGCGAAGACGCAGGAAGCGGCCGAAGCCGGCGCGCTGCGGCCGCAGCTTGCCGAGACGCAGACGCAACTCGCGCAGGCCCGGGCCGACGCCCAGACCGCGGCCGCGGCGCGCGAGCAAGTGGCCGCACAACTGGCGGAAGCCCGCGCCGCCGGCGAACGGTCCGCGGCGCAACTCGCCGAGGCGACATCCGCGCTCGACACCGCGCGCCGGACGGGCGCGGAGACTGCGGAGCTGCAGCAGACCCTGGATGCGGCGAAACAGGCGCAGGCGGCGACGGAGGCCCAGCGGGCCGCGCTCGCGCAGCAACTCGACGCGGCGAATGCGGCGCTCGCGGAGAAGACGCGGCAGGCCGCGACCGCGGACGCGTTGCAGCAACAACTCGACGCGGCGCGGGCGCAGCTGGCCGCGGCGGAGTCGGCGGCGGGTGCGGCGGCGACGGAGGCCGCGAGCAAGCTGGCGACGTTGACCGCATCGCTGACCGAGGCTCGCCGGATCGGGACGCAGACGACGGATCTACAGGCGTCGCTCGACGCGATGCGCCGCGATCAGGCCGCGGCGAAGGACGAGATCGCGAACCTCGGCCGGCAGCTGAAGGAAACGCAGACGGCGCTCGAAGCGAAGACGCAGGAAGCGGCCGAAGCCGCCGCGCTGCGGCCGCAACTGGCCGATGCGCAGCAACGCCTCGCCCGGATCGGGACCGATGCGCAGACCGCGGCGAAGGCGCGCGAGGAACTGACGGCGCAACTCGCCGAGGCGAAACAGGCGGCGGACACCGCCGCGGCGCAGTTGGAAAAGACGACGGCGGATCTCGAGGCTGCGAAGCGCGGCCAGGCGGCCGACGCGGAGCAACGAGACACCCTGCAACGCCAGCTCGCCGAAGCCACGTCGGCCCTCGCGCAGAGCCAGGCGGCGGCGACGGATGCCGACCGGCTCAAGCAGCAACTTTCCGACGCAGAAACCCGCGCGACGACATCGGCGGGCGAACGCGAAAAACTCGCCGCGCAACTGGCCGAGGCGCAGACGGCGGCGGTGGCGGCCGCGGCGCGGGTGGAGGAATTGACGAAGGCGCAGACCGACGCCCACGACGCGCAGCTCGCGGCGCAGGCGCGGAGCGACGGACTCGCGCGTGAGCTCGAGTCCGCGAAGGCGTCCGCTTCGGAAGCGGTGGCGAAAGCCGCGACCGAATCGGAAACGCTCCGGCACCAACTCGACGAGGCGCAGAGCCAGCTCGCGAAAGCCGCGGCCGAGGCGCAGACGGCGACGGCGGCGCGCAACGAACTCGCCGGGCAGCTCGCGGAAGCGCGCGGCGCCGCGGCGCAGGCGGCGTCGAAACTCTCCGAATTGACGACCTCGCTCGAGGCGGCGCGCGTCACCGGCGCGCAGACCCTGGAACTCCAGTCCGCGCTCGATACGGTGAAGCGGGACCGGGCGGACGCGCAGGACAAACTGGCCGCGCTGACGAAGCAGCTCGAGCAGGCCGGCACGGCCCTGGCGGAAAAGGAAAAACGGGCGGCCGAGGCGGATGCGCTTGAGCGTCAGCTCGCCGGCCTGCAGCGCCAGCTTGCGAAGACCGCGGAGGAGGCGAAGACCGCCGCGGCGGACCGCGCCGCGCTCGGCGCGCAGCTCGCGGACCTGAAATCGAAGGCGGAACGGGATCTGGCGGCGTCGCAGTCGCAGCTGGCGGAGGCGCGCCGGCAGTCCGAGGAGGCGGCCGCGCAGCAGCAGCAGGCCGGCGCCGCGCTGACCGCGCAGCGGGCGGAGAACGAGAAACTGCAGCAGGCGAATGCGGCCGCGGCCGACGAGAACCGGCGGCTCGCGGCGCAGGTGTCCCAGCTTGCCGCGGCGGCGGACGAGAGTCGTCGCCAGTTTACGGATGCGAAGGCGGCGGGCGATGCGGCCGAGGCGGCGCGGGCCGGCCTCGCAGACCGGCTCGCGCGGCTGCAGGAGGAAAACCAGCGGCTGGCGGCGGGAGCGGCGACGCTCGCGGCGTTGCAGGCGGATCTGGAGAAGACGAAGGCGGAGCTGGCGCGCGGACAGGCGGCGCACGCGGCCGATGCGGAGACCCTGACCGCGTTGAACGCCCAGCTCGACCAGGCGGGCAAGGCGATCGCCGAACTCACGGGCAAGAACGAGGAGCTGGAAAAGGATCTCGAAGTGTCGAAGCAGTCGACGGCGGCGGCGCTCGCGGCCCAGGCCGCGGCGGCGAAGGCCGCGCCCGAGGCGGAGGCGATGAAGCTCGAGATGCAGACGCTGCAGAACCAGGTCGGTGCGCTCGAGACCCAGCTCGACGAGGACCGCACGAATTCCGCGCGCGACATGGCTTCGCTCGCGGCGCAGCTCCAGAAGGCGAAGGAGACGAACCGCTCGCTGCTCGAGGCCAACCGCTCGCTCGTCGACTCCAAGAACGCCGACGACATGGCGATCAAGACGCAGATCGACCAGCTCAGCGCGAAGGTGCAGGCGCTGTCCACGGACAGCGCCCGCCTCGCGCAGGAACGCGACAACCTGCGGGCGCAGGTCGACGACATGTTCGGCAAGCTGACCGCGGCCGACCGCAGGGCGGCGGAGCTGAAGCAGGCGGGCGATGCCGCGCAGACGGCCTTGCAGGCCGCGCGGACGGAGCTCGACCAGGCGCATGCCGGCGCGGCGGCGCTGCAGGCGAAGTTGACGGAATCCGACAAGGCGCTCGACCAGCACGACGCGACCGTCGCGGAGTTGACGGGCCTGAACCAGAAGCTGGCCGACGAAAGGAAGGCGCTGGAGGCGCAGGTCGCACAGGCGACGCAGTCCGCCGAGCAGGCGCGCACGGATCTTGCCGACCTCAAGACCCGCCTCGTCGAGGCGGACAAGGCCGCCGACCAGCAGGGGGCGAGCGTGGCCGAACTCACGGGCCTGAACCAGAAGCTGGCGGGAGAGAAGACGGCGTTGCAGGCGCAGCTCGCGCAGGCGGGCGGCGATCTCACGGCGCTGAAGGCGCGCCTCGCCGACCTCGATCGGGCGGCGACGCAGCAGACCGCGGCGGCCAACGATCTCACGGCGGCGAACGCGCAGCTGCAGGCGCAGGTGAAGGACTTGAACGGAAAGCTGGCCGCGCTGCAGGCCGACAACGACCGGCTCGGCCAGGCGAGCGCACAGGTCGCCACGCTGCAATCCGCGCTGGCCGACGCGCGCGCGCGGCTGGCGGATGCGGACAAGGCCGTCGAACAGCACGGCGCCGACGTGGCGGAGCTCACCGGCTTGAACGAGCGGCTGACGCGCGAGAAGACCGGTTTGCAGACGCAGCTGGCGCAGGCGCAGCAGACCGCGGCGCAGGCACGCGACGATCTCGCGTCGTTGAAGACGCGGCTCGGCGACACGGATCGCGTGGCCACGCAGAACGCGGCGGCGGTGGACGATCTCACGGCGGCCAACGAAAAACTGCAGACGCAGCTCAAGGACCTGACGACGCAGCTGGCGACGCTCCGCGCGGACAACGACCGGCTCACGCGCGGCACGGCGGACGCGGCGGCGCTGCGTTCCGACCTGGCGGCGGCGCGGGGGAAGCTGGCGGATGCGGACAAGGCCGTCGAGCAGCACGGCGCCGACGTGGCGGAGCTCACCGGCGCGAACGCGAAGCTGGCCGAGGACAAGGCGGCGCTGCAGAAGCAGCTCGACGATCTGGCGACGCAGCTCGCGGCGGCGCGCGCCGACGGCGCGCGTCTGGCCCAGGTCGATCAGGCGCGGGCCGACGCCGAGCAGCGGGCCGCGAATCTGCAGACGGTTTCGGCCCAGCTCGCGGCGGCGCAGCGCGACGTGAGCGGCCTGCGGCAGGAGAACGCGCGGTTGAACGAGACCGTGCAGGCGCTCGACCGCGACCGCACGGCGCGGATCTCGCAGCTCCAGCAGGAAAACGCCGCGATCGGCGCGCGGCTGCGGCAGGCGCAGAGCACGCTCGATCAGATCGCGGCGGCGGCGCGCATCATCAACGGCGGATCGGTGGGACCGGCCGCCTCCGCACCCGCGCGGACGATTCCCACGGTCGACACCGGTGCGGCGCCCGCGGCACCGGCGCGCATCCATGTCGTGGCCGAGGGCGATTCGCTCACGCGCCTCAGCGTGCGTTACTACGGCACGTCGAGCCGCTGGCAGGACATCTACGATGCGAACCGCGACGTGCTGAAGGGCGAGAACGCGTTGCGTCCGGGGCAGCGTCTGAAAATCCCGTAAGCGCGGACGTCGCGGCGGAAGTTTTCGCGGCTTGCTTCTCCCGTTCCGACGATTGCCGCGGCGAAGCCGGAAGTCGCGGCGCGGTGTCTGGCGCGATCAGCTCGGGAGGCGGCGGAGGTAGTCGCCGTAGGAGGATTTGCCGAGGAGCTTGATGTTGGCCTCGAGCTGGGCGCGGTCGATCCAGCCCTGCTTGTAGGCGATCTCCTCGAGGCAGGCGATCTTCAGGCCGGTGCGGTTCTCGAGGACGTTGACGAACTGGGCGGCGTCGATGAGCGAATCGTGCGTGCCGGTGTCGAGCCAGGCGGTGCCGCGGCCGAGGAGCTCGACCGACAGTTTTCCGGCCTCGAGGTAAAGGCGGTTGAGGTCGGTGATCTCGAGTTCGCCGCGCGGCGACGGCTTGAGGCCGCGGGCGAGCGCGACGACCTCGCGGTCGTAGAAATAAAGCCCGGGGACGGCGTAGTTGGATTTCGGTTGCGCGGGTTTCTCCTCGAGCGAGACGACGCGGCCGTCGGCGGCGAACTCGACCACGCCGTAGGCCGTGGGCTGGGCGACGTGGTAGCCGAAGATGGTGGCGCCGTCGGTGCGCGCGGAGGCGCCGGCGAGGGAGTCGACGAAGTTGTGGCCGTAGAAAAGATTGTCGCCGAGGACGAGGGCGGACGGTTCGGCGCCGGTGAGGAAGCCGGTGTCGGCGGCGATGTGAAACGCCTGGGCGAGGCCCTCGGGCCGCGGCTGGGCGGCGTAGCGGAAGCGGAGGCCGAGCCGGGCGCCGTCGCCGAGCAGCCGTTCGAAGAGCGGCAGGTCCTGCGGGGTGGAGATGACGAGGATCTCGCGGATGCCGGCGAGCATGAGCGTCGACAGCGGGTAATAGATCATCGGCTTGTCGTAGACCGGCATGAGCTGCTTGCTCACGGCGATGGTCAGGGGGAAGAGCCGGGTGCCGGAGCCGCCGGCCAGGACGATGCCTTTGCGTTGCATGAGGGGAGGTTTATTTCGCCACGCCGAGGCGTTCGCGGGCGTATTTTTTGGACGTGATGTCGGCGGCCCAGGAACGGTGGGCGAGATACCAGTCGACGGTTTTCTCGATGCCGGAGGCGAAGGTCTCGGCGGGTTTCCAGCCGAGCTCGCGGTGGATCTTGGTCGCGTCGATCGCGTAGCGGCGGTCGTGGCCGGGGCGGTCGGCGACGTAGGCGATCTGCGTCGCGTAGGACTGCCCGTCGGCACGGGGGGACTTCCGGTCGAGCAGGGTGCAGATCGTCCGCACGATCTCGAGGTTGGGCTTTTCGTTCCAGCCGCCGATGTTGTAGGTCTCGCCGGCGCGGCCCTGGCGCAGCACCCGCCAGATCGCGGCGGCGTGGTCCTCGACGTAGAGCCAGTCGCGGATCTGCAGGCCGTCTCCGTAGACGGGCAGCGGTTTGCCCTCGAGGGCGTTGAGGATCATCAGCGGGATCAGCTTCTCGGGGAAGTGAAACGGGCCGTAGTTGTTCGAGCAATTCGTCGTGAGCGTCGGCAGGCCGTAGGTGTGCCGGTAGGCGCGGACGAGGTGGTCGCTGGACGCCTTCGAGGCGGCGTAGGGCGAGTTGGGCGCGAAGGGCGTTTCCTCGGTGAACGCGGCGTCGCCCGGCGCGAGCGTGCCGTAGACCTCGTCGGTGGAGACGTGCAGGAAACGGAACGCGGACCGGGCCGGCTCGGCGAGTCTCGACCAGTGGAGCCGGGCGGCGTTGAGGAGGCGGAGCGTGCCGACGACGTTGGTCTGGATGAAGGGCTCCGGGGAATCGATCGAGCGGTCGACGTGCGACTCGGCGGCGAAGTTGACGACCGCGTCGATCGCGTGCCCGGCGAGCAGGCGCGCGACGAGCGCGGTGTCGCCGATGTCGCCGTGCGCGAAGACGTAGCGCGGATCGCCCGCGAGGTCGGCGAGGTTGGCGGGATTGCCGGCGTAGGTGAGCGCGTCGAGGTTGACGAGCCGGTGGACCGACGCCGTGTCGCCGGACGCGAGGCGCTGCCGGATGAAGTTGCTGCCGATGAAGCCGCAGCCGCCGGTGACGAGGAGATTCATGCGAGAAAGGGGAGGAGGAAAGCGTTACGGAAGGAAGCCGGCGGAAAGCGCGATGGGCGCGACACGTGACGCCGCGCCGGGGAAGCCGTCACCCGATCCCGGATACGAAACCGGCCGCGGACCATCCGCGCCGGACCGGGGGCGGGCTGCGAAACGCGGTTTCACGGCGGACGAGGGCGGGGTTTACGCGGCCCGGCGCCAGCGGCGCAGGTCGCGCTCGACGGCTTCGTGGACCTCCGTGAGCCGGATGCCGGCGGCGGCGAGCTTCGCGGAGTCCATCACGCAGTTGGACCGCGGCGTCTTGGCGGCCCGGGTCATGAAGTCGGACTCGTCCTTGAAGAAAACGAAGTCCTTGCGGGAGACGCCGGTTTTTTTGATGAGGTCGACGACCTCGTGGGTGGTGACGTGGCCGGGATTGGTGACGTTGTAGGTGCCGAAGGGGATGCGTTTTTCCCAGCAGGCGAAGGTGGCGGCGACGAACTCCTCGAGCTGCGAGATCGAGTTGGTGGCCTCGAGCAGCGTCGGGTAGCGGAGGAGTTTCGTGAGATAGTTGCGCGGATTGTCGATTTCGTTGAACGGAATCCGGAGTCGCCAGATGTAGACGTCGGGCTGGCCGGCGAGGACCTCTTCGCCGAGGGCCTTGGTGCCGCTGTAGAACGAGCAGTTGTTCTGGCGGAAGGTGAAGTTGGGGGCGTCGGCTTCGGTGAAGCCGGAGCCGTCGGGCCGCGCGCCGGTGAAGATGCAGCCGGAGGAAACGTGGCCCCACGGGACGCCGGCGGCGGCGCAGGCCTGGGCGACGAGGCCGGGGAGGACGGCGTTGCCGTGGAGGCACTCGGCCTTGTGGAGTTCGCAGGCGTCAACGTTGGGCTTGCCGGTGTAGCCGGCGGCGTTGATCAGGAACTCGGGCCGGTCGGTCTGGAGGGCCGCGGCGAGCACCGCGGGATTCGCGTAGTCGAGCTCGGCGCGGCGCAGATTGCGAAACGGGATGCCCTTGCGCGTGAGCAGGGCCTGATAAGCGTGACCGACGTAGCCGGAGCCTCCGAGAAGATAGATCATGACGCGGGACGAAAGGATGGTTGCAAACCATCAGACAACGCCAATCTCCGGCAAGGGGAAGCCGGAAAATGGACGTTTTCGCGGGCGGGCTTAGCGCCGCCGGTAGTCGCCGCGGCTGAAGTATTTCTCCAGCCAGACGTAGGCGCAGATGAAGAAATAGCGGCTGCCCATCTCCTTGATCTTGAGCTTGGCCTCGCCGTATTTGCGGTTGTGCCAGGAGATCGGGGTGATCGCGTAGGAGTAGCCGCGGACGATAGCCTTCAGCGGGATCTCGACGGTGAGGTTGAAATGCGGCGCGAGGAAGGGCCGGCAGCCGTCGATCACGGTGCGGCGGTAGGCCTTGAAGGCGTTGGTGGTGTCGTTGAGCGGAATCGCGAACGCCACGCGCACGAGGAAATTGGCGAGCCGGTTGACCAGCAGCTTGATCCTGGGGTAGTCAACGACCGCGCCGCCGCGGATGAAACGGGAGCCGAAGGCGCAGTCGTGACCCTCGTTCAGCAGCCGCCAGTAGCGGACGGCGTCGGCGGGATCGTCGGAGGCGTCGGCCATCATGATGACGACGGCGTCGCCGCGGCTGTGATCGAGTCCGCAGACGACCGCGCGACCGAAACCGTGGGCGCCGGTGTTCTGGACCGGCGCGAGGGTGGGATACGTCTGCCGCAGCTCCTGCAGGACGCGCCAGGTGCCGTCGCGGCTGCCGTCGTCGACGACCACGATCTCGTGGGGCACGGCCTCTGCGGTGAAGGTGCGATGGAGGGCCGCGAGCGTCGAGGGCAGCGACTCCTCCTCGTCGCGGGCGGGGATGACGACGGAAAACAAGTGCAGCGGACCGGGCATGTGGGAAGAATGCGGATACGGTGCGCGGACGGCTCAGAGCGGGGCGGACAGGTCGAGCCAGTCCGGATGCGCTTCCGCATGGACGGCGATTTCGTCGAGGATCGCGTCGACCGGCGTCTGCGGGCGCCAGTCCCAGAGCCGCGTGGCTCTGGCGTGGTCGAGGACGAGCCACGGCAGGTCGAACGGCCGCGGCGCCGGGTTCGACGCGACCGGATGCGCGCCGAAGCGGGCGTCGCACCACGCGGTGAGCTGGCGCAGCGAGCGGGCGGAGGCGAGGCCGCCGGAGACGTTGACGAGCCGGTCGCCGGCCGCGAGCCGCGGGGCGGTAAACTGCTTCGTCAACAACGGCGCGAGATCGCGCGGGTGCAGGCAGTCGCGGACCTGGTGACCGTGTCCGTCGAAACCGATATATTGCAGCGGGCGGCGGCGGCGGTGGCTGTTGAGCCAGAAGGCGAAGATCCCCTGGTCGGGCCGGCCGAACTGGCCGGCGCCGGCGAGCACGCCGCAGCGGTTGACGAAGACGGGGAAGCCGAAGGTCTCGCCGTATTCGAGCGCGAGCGACTCGGAGGCGAGCTTGGTCGCGCCATAAAGCGAGACCGGAGCGCCGGTGGAGAACGTCTCGTCGACGCCGGCGTCGGTCAGGCCCGGCGGCCGCGGCGCGCCGGCGGCGGGGTGAAACGCGCCGCCGGCCGGCTCGACCGCGAGCGCGGCGAGCGGGGCGATGGCGTAGACGCGGCTGGTGCTGAGCAGCGTGAAACCGGCGCGGTGCTGCTTGCAGTATTCGAGGAGGTTGACGGTGCCGGAGAGGTTGTGCTCGACGAGCTGGCGCGAGCTGCTGCGACCGTCGACGCCGGCGAGCACGCTGGGATTGGCGGCGGCGTCGATGACCCAGTCCGCGGCCGGCAGCGTCTCCAGGTCGCTCGCGGCGCGCAGATCGCCGTGAAACAGCTTCACGCCGAGACGCTTCAGGGCCGCGCGATTGGTTTCGCTGCCCGGGCGGATGAAATTGTCGAAGCCCAGAAGCTCGTGACCCGATCCGGATTCGGTCAACGCGCGGGCCAGCGTGCTGCCGACAAAACCGCAGACGCCGGAGATCAGAAGTTTCATATAAGGCGCACGATAGACGTGCGGCCGTGTCCGGCGAAAGCGGAAACTACCGCGCCGGTTCGGCCGCGCTGGAATCTTCGGACGGCGGGGCTGGCGTTTCTTCGTGTGCTTCTTCGTGCTCCGGTTCGGCGGTCGGGTCGGCTGGCGCGGCTGCATGGCCGGCGGCTTTTTGCGCGGCTTCGTAGGCCTCGCGTTGCTGCTGTCCGATGTCGAGCAGGTCGCTCACGAGCATCCTGGCTTCCGTGGCCTGTTCGGCCTCCGCGTCCGATGGCTCGGGCGGTTCTGCTTCCGGCGCGGCGGGAGCGGCATTGTCTCCGTCGGCGCTGGCGGGAGGCTCGGACGGAGGAACGGTTTCGCCGGTTTCCTCGGCGGGAGACGGGGCTGCCGCGATTTCGTTTTCCCCGGGAGCGACGCCGGCGTCCCGCAGCGGCAGGGTCAGCGTCTGGCCGGCGGTGCGGATGACGGCGCGTTCCGCGCGGGCATCGTAGCTCACCACGGTGACGTCGTCACGGGTGCCGCCGACGGGAATCCAGAAGCTGAGATTGTCGGCTTCGCGCAGGATGCTGAGCAGCGTGCCCTGGGCGGTGGCGACCACGCCGACAAAGGCGTAGCCGGCGTCGTCGGCTACGCCGGTCGCAGCCGCTTCCGCGGCCGCGGCGTCGTTGCCAGCCTCATCCGCCGACGGCGGCTCGGCGCGCACGGACCAAGCGCTGCCGGCGACCAGCACGCCGGCAAGCAGGCGGCAGGAAACGCGAAGCCGTCCGGGCGGGATCATGGAAGACGAGGGACCGGCGGCGGGTGAAACGGGCGGCTCAGGCGGTCGCCTTCGGGCGGTGCTGCCAGGCCTCGACGATCTGGCGGATGGTCTCCTCGAGCGACTGCGTGATGTCCCACGACGGGTAATGGGCGCGCATCTTGCGCAGGTCGGAGTAGTAGCAGATGTGGTCGCCGGCGCGGTTCTGGTCGACGTAGGTGTGCACCTGCGCCCTGCCGGTGAACTTTTCCGCGATCTTGAACGCCTCGAGGATGGACGTGCTGTTGGCCTTGCCGCCGCCGAGATTGTAGACCTCGCCGGCGCGCGGCGCGGCGACGAACGCCGCCATGAAGCGGGCGACGTCGAGCGAGTGGATGTTGTCGCGCACCTGCTTCCCCTTGTAACCGAAGACGCGATACTCACGGCCCTCGAGGTTGCACTTCACGAGGTAGGAGAGGAAGCCGTGGAGCTCGACGCCGCTGTGGTTCGGGCCGGTGAGGCAGCCGCCGCGCAGCGCGCAGGTCGGCAGGCCGAAGTAGCGGCCGTATTCCTGGACCATGACGTCGGCGGCGACCTTCGACGCGCCGAAGAGCGAATGCTTCGACTGGTCGATGGTGAACGTCTCCGCGATGCCGTGCTCGTAGGCCGGATCGGCGTAGTCCCAGCGCGTCGCGAGCTCGCGCAGCGCGATGCGGTTGGGGGCGTCGCCGTAGACCTTGTTCGTGCTCATGTGCACGAACGGCGACTCGGGCGCGGCCTGGCGGACGGCCTCGAGGAGATTGAGCGTGCCGACGGCGTTGGTGTCGAAATCGTCGAACGGGATCGCGGCGGCGCGGTCGTGACTCGGCTGGGCGGCGGTGTGCACGACGGCGTCGGGCTTGATCGCCTTGACGAGGGCGAGGACGCCCGCGCGGTCGCGGATGTCGAGCTCGTGATGGACGAATCCCGGCAGATCGTGGACGAGCCGCTGCTGATTCCAGCGGGTGTCGCCCTGCGGGCCGAAGAAGACCGCGCGCTGGTTGTTGTCCACGCCGTGGATCGTATAACCGAGTTCGCGGGCGAAATGGACGCAGACCTCGGAGCCGATGAGGCCGGAGGAGCCGGTGACGAGAAGCGTTTTTTTCACGGGATAAGCGGGTGCTGGAGGCCGGGATGACCGGGAGAACCCAAGACCAGCGCGCCGGGGCTGACGAGCGGATTCTGGCCGGCAAAAGGCTTGTCGCGCTCCGTCCGTCCGCCGACAGTCGCGCACCCGATGAGCGCCGACTTGGCCCGACATTTCGACTGGGTGAGCGAGCACGATGGCCGGCCGCGGCGCGTGCAGCGCGGATTCCACGCGCAGATCGCGGCGCAGCTGCGGCGCCTCATCCCGGAGGGCGCGAGCGTGCTCGAAGCCGGCTGCGGGCGCGGCGAACTGCTGCGGGCCCTGCGGCCGGGGCGCGGCGTCGGCATCGACCTCAGCCCGCGCATGCTCGAGCAGGCGCGGGCGCTCGATCCCGAGGGGCGCTGCGACTACCGGCTGGCCGATGCGTGCACGTTCCAGCCGGGGGAGACCTTCGACTATCTCGTGCTCGATTATCTCGTCGGCTATCTGCCCGACGTGCAGGCCTGCCTCGAGCATCTCCGCACGCTGGCCCATCCGCGCACGCGCCTCTGCCTCACGTCGGTCAACAACGCCTGGATGCCGCTGCTCCGCCTCGGCCAGCGGCTCGGGTTCGTGACGCGCCAGCCGCCGAGCAACTGGGTGTCGACCCGCGACCTCGTGAACCTCCTCGAACTCGCCGGCTGGGAGGTCGTGCACCAGAGCACGGAGCAGCTGCTGCCGCTGCGCGTGCCGCTCCTCGGCGGCGTGTGCAACCGCTTCCTCGTCCGGCTGCCGGGCCTGCGGCATTTCGGTTCGAGCCTTTATCTCGTCGCGCGTCCGGCCGCGGTCCGGCCCGCGGCGGCGCCGACCTGCTCGGTGATCGTGCCGGCGCGCAACGAGGCGGGCAACATCCGCGCCGCGCTCGAGCGTATCCCGGTCATGGGTGCGGCGACCGAGGTGATCTTCGTCGAGGGCCACAGCCGCGACGACACCTGGGACACGATCGTGCGCGAAACCGCGGCCTACCGCGGGCCGCTGCGCGTGCGCGCGCTCCGGCAGACCGGCCGGGGCAAATGGGACGCCGTGCGCACGGGGTTCGCGGCCGCGACGGGCGACGTGCTCGTGATCCAGGACGCGGACCTGACCGCGCCGCCGGAGGATCTGCCGAAGTTTTTCGCCGCGATCGCGGGCGGCGCCGCGGAGTTCGCCAACGGCAGCCGCCTGGTGTATCCGATGGAGAAGCAGGCGATGCGTTTCCTGAATCTGCTCGGCAACAAATTCTTCGCGCTCGCGCTGTCGTTCACCCTCGGCCAGCCGATCAAGGACAGCCTGTGCGGCACGAAGATGCTCCTCCGCCGCGACTACGAACGCATCCTCGCGCGGATCGCCGCGCTCGGCGACTTCGATCCCTTCGGCGATTTCAACCTGCTCTTCGGCGCCGCGCTGCTCAAGCTGCGGATCCGAGACATCCCCGTGCGCTACAAGGACCGGACCTACGGCGAGACCAACATCTCGCGCTTCCGGCACGGCTGGCTGCTGCTGAAGATGACCGCGTTCGGACTGGCGCGGATCAAGTTCGGCCGGTGACGCGCGCGGATGCGCCGCGCGCCCGCGGAGCGGAAAACGGCAAAGGAACACGAACGGCACCGGCGCTCGCGCTGCGAAACGCCGCGCCTCTTTAGGTTTCGTTCTTGGTTGGCCTGGAAATCCGCGTCCTTGCGACGTGCATCCTGAGCCGGTTTAGGCGGTTGAAGAAGATGAAATCGGTCCTCCGGGCCGGTTTGACCAAAGCATGTGTCCACCAATCCATCCGGCAGAACGGGTTCACCCTTCAGCGCAGCTCTCCCGGGGAGATTGAGCGTCCAACAGCATGCGTTCGGCTGAGCGTCCATGAGCGTGCTTCAGCGGTTTCCCGGCGTTGTAAACGCCGGCGCAATGATGGCGTTCGCCGATTACACGCCGGTGCCGGCGCCGGCGAGCAGCCGGATCGAGTGGCGTTCGTCGGGCAGGATGCCGAGGTCGAGGTGCAGTGCGCCGGGCGGCAGCCATGCGGAGATCTTTTCCGGCCACTCGACGGCGAGGCACCACGGCGAAACGAGAAAATCCTCGAGCAGCAGTTCCTCGATCTGGCGCGCGTTGTCCAGACGGTAGGCGTCGAGATGGACGAGCGTGCGCGCCGGGCTGCGGTGCACGGTGTAGATGTTGAACGTCGGGCTGGTGACGTGGCCGGCGATGCCGAAACCGCGCGCGAGGCCCTGGACGAACGTGGTCTTGCCGACGCCGAGATTGCCGTGGAGCGCGAGCGTGGCGTCCGCCGGCAGTGCGGCGGCAAACGCGGCGGCGACGGTCTGCGCCTCCGAGGCGGATGCGGTGACGACGCCGGCGCTGAGTTCAGCGAAGATGCTCGTAGCCACGGTAGTCGTCGAGGTTGAGCGCGTCGGCGGGCAACGCCTCGGGGCGCACGAAGCGGCCGATGCGGGAGAGCCGCGTGCGGGGAAAGGCGCATCGCCACGCGCGGGCGAACGCGGCGTGATCGGCGCGGGAGGCGAGGGCGAAGACGAGCTCGTAGTCCTCGCCATCGGTCAGGGCGGCGCGGAGGTCGGCGCCGGGGCGGCGGGGCAGGGCGCGGGCATCGAGCGCGGGCGAGGCGTCCGCGGGCGTGAGCGCGTGGAGATCCTTCGCGAGGCCGTCGCTCACGTCCATCATGGCGCGGAGTTCGGGACGGCGCGCGAGCCAGGCGCCCTCGGCGAGCCGCGGCGCGAAGCGATAATGATGTCCGAGCCGGAGCGAACCGCCGAGCGCGCCGGTGACGTAAATGAAATCGCCGGCCCGCGCGCCGCGGCGGTTGGGCACGCGCGGGCTGGTGGCGGCGCCGAGCAGCGTGAGGCTGGCGGCCACGATGCCGTCGGCCTGGGCGACATCGCCGCCGACGATGGGCACGCCGTAACGGCGCGCACAGGCGGCGAGGCCGCGGTAGAAGTGTTCGAGCCAGTCGAGCCGCGTGCGGCGGTCGAGCGTGAGGGCGAGGACGGCCGCGGTGGGCCGTCCGCCCATGGCGGCGAGGTCGCTGAGGTTGCGTTTCAGCAGTTTCGCGCCGACGGCGCGGGGCGGGATGGCGTCGTCGAAATGGCGCGGGTAGATCACGGGATCGACCGTGATCAATTGCCGGCCGGGCGAACCGGGGAGGACGGCGCAGTCGTCGCCGATGCCGAAGGGCGCGCGCGGCGAAGCGGAGCCGAGCCAGCGGCGGATGGCGGCGATGAGTCGCTGCTCGCCGAGGGACGAGACGGAAGCGCGCGGAGAGTTCGTGAACGGATGCACCGGAGGCGTCACGGAATACCAAGACACGGGCGGAGGGAATCTTTTTGGCGGCGATCAGCCCCGAGTGCGCTGCGACGACATGCCGGCACAGGCGGGAAACCGCTGATGCACGCTCAAGGACGCTGAGCGGGACCGGGATGGGAGGCGGAGCGGATGAGATTCATCAACCTTGGACGAAGGTCGGAGTCGCCCGCTCGAAGCCGTGACCTGGTGAGTGAGCGTTCAGGGTGAATCAGCGAGCCTCAGCGGTTGACCATTCCGAGGATTCTGCTTCCGGGCATCCGCGATCAGGCGCCGCAGGCGTGATCCAGTGTGGCCGGAGGGCGTCGGATGCGGGCGCAAAAAAGGGCGGGAATAAAACCCGCCCGGAGGAAAAGGACGCGAACCGATCGGCGTCTCAGAAGAACCAGAACCATTTCTTCTTCTTCGGCGCCGGCTGGCCGGACTGCCCCGGTTTGCTGGCGGCGGCCCTGGCCTCGACCTCGGCGAGCTTGGTCTTGGCGCGGGCGGCGACGGGAGAATCCGGATACGCGGTGATCGCCTCGTTGTAAAAAACCTTCGCGGCGGTGTAGTTCCGGCGCTTGTCGAGATAGAAGTCGCCGATCTTCATTTTGCTCTCCGCCAGGACTTCCTTCATGTTGTCCAATCCCTTCGCGGCGACGGGCAGGTTGGGATCGTTGGGGAAGAGGATCATGAAGTCCTGGAAGTAGGTGATCGCCTCCTTCGTGGCGCCCTGGTCGTAGTAGGGACCGTCGACGAGCTTCATGTTCGTCTGCGCGAGCTTCAGATACGCATCGGGTGCGAGCAGGCTCTGCGGATAGGTGTTGATCATGCGGTCGAGGGCATCGATCGCCTCCTCGGTGTTGTTCAACTTCAGGTGGCCGCGGGCGACGTTCATGAGCGCGAGCGGCGCGTAGTCGCTGTAGGGGGCGTTGACGAGGATGATCTCGAAATAGCGGATGGCGCGCTCGCGGTTGCGGAAGCCGGGGATCAGGCCCCAGATGCGCGGGCGGGCGCCGTCGAGCAGCGCGCTCGCGATGCGGTATTCCTCGCCGATGATCTCGTTGAAACGCTGCGTGTCGGGATAGCGCTGCACCGAAATCTGGAGGTTGTCGAAGGCCTTCAGGTATTGCTTGCGGAGCAGGTAGAGCTTGCCGGTGCGGTAGAAGGCCTCGGGCGCGTAGGCGGACGCGGCGTATTTCTTGCCGACCTTCTTGTAGGCGCGGATGGCGGAACCGTAATGGTGCTTTTCCTCGGCCGCGCGGCCCTTGTTCATCAGGTCGAGGGCTTTCTTTCCATCCTTGCCGGTGAGGCCGGACAGGATGCCGCCCTCGATGCGCCAGCCGGTCGCCGGGGTCCACACCAGATCGGCCCGGGCGGGCGCGGTGCACAGACAGAAGGCGGTGAGGAGAAGGCAGAGGGCGCCTAGCGAGCGGGCGAGCGAGGTAAACATGAAAAGGTTCTACCAGCGAATCAGCGCACTTCCGTAGGTCAAGCCCGCCCCGAACGCCACAAGCAGGGTGACGTCGCCGGGATGGATGCGACCCGCCCGGCGGGCCTCGTCGAGCGCGAGCGGGATGGAGGCGGCGGAGGTGTTGCCGTAACGGTCGACGTTGACGAAGAAGCGCTCGAGCGGAAGTTCGAGGTATTGGGAGATCGCGTCGATGATGCGCAAATTCGCCTGGTGGGGAATCACGAGGGCGATCTGATCCGCATGCAGTCGATGTTGTTCCAGAATATCCCGGGCGGATTCGTCCATGGCGCGGACGGCGAGCTTGAAGACCTCGCGGCCTTTCATGTGCACGACGCGTTCTTGGGAGGTGATGAAATCGGCCGCGGACGAAGCGGCGACCGGGCCGGCGGCCCGCGGTGCGATGCAGAGCAGGCCGGCGCTGTTGCCGGCGGCGCCGAGCTTGGTGCCGAGCAGGCCGATGCCGGGCTGTTCGCTGCGGCCGAGGACGACGGCGCCGGCGCCGTCGCCGAAGAGGACGCAGGTCGTGCGGTCGGTCCAGTCGAGGACGGAGGAGAGTTTTTCGGCGCCGACGATCAACGCGCGCGCGTAGCGGCCGGAGGCGAGCATGGCCGAGGCGACATCGAGCGCGTAGAGGAAGCCGGAGCAGGCGGCGTTGATGTCGAAGCACGGCACATCGGTGCGGAGGCCGAGCTTGTGCTGCACGAGGCACGCGGCGGCGGGCATCGGCATGTCGGGCGTGACGGTGGCGACGATCAGCAGGTCGATGTCGCCCGGGGCGAGGCCGGCGTCGGCCAGCGCGGCGCGGCCGGCGGCGGCGGCGAGGTCGGACGTCGTTTCGCCCGGCGCGGCGATGCGACGTTCGCGGATGCCCGTGCGGGTCCGGATCCACTCGTCGGACGTCTCGACGGTCCGGGAAAGCTCGTCGTTGGTGAGGATGCGGGCGGGCGCGTAGGAGCCGGTGCCGAGGACAACGGTGGAAGCGTGGGCCATGAAAGTCGACGCGCGGGCGCGGCGGGGAGTCGATCGCCTCAGGCGACCGGCTGCGCGATCAGTTCGTTGATCCGCGCGATGTCGGCCTCGATGCGGTGATTCATGTCGGCCTTGATGATCTGGCTCGCGGCATGGATCGCACTCTTGATGGCGCGGCGGTTGGACGAACCGTGGGCCTTCAGGATGTTGCCGCGCAGTCCGAGCAACGGGGCGCCGCCGTAGCGCTCGGGGTTGATGCGCTCCTTGAGCGCGCTGAAGGCGCCGCGGGACAGGAGCGCGCCGGTCGCGCGCATCGGGTTGGCCCGCAATTCCTCCTTCAGCATGCCGGAGAAAAACTTCACGAGCGATTCCCAGCTCTTGAGCATGATGTTGCCGACGAAACCGTCGCAGACGACGACGTCGACATGTTCGGCGAACACCTGGAAACCCTCGATCGGTCCGGCGTAGTTGAGGATGTCGCCGCTGCGGCGCAGCAGCTCGTTCGTCTCGGTGATGAGGGCGTTGCCCTTGCCCTCTTCCGTGCCGATGGTCATGAGGCCGACGCGCGGAGAGCGGATGCCGAGCATGATGCGGCAGAAATGGCTGCCAAGGACGGCATTGTGGACGAGGTGTTCCGGCTTGGCCTCGGGATTGGCGCCGGCGTCGATGAGGACGAAGTGGCCGTTCTCGCGCGGGACGACCGCGGCGAGCGCGGGCCGGGAGATGCCCTCCATCGGGCGCAGCCGCAGCGTGCCGGTGGCCATGAGCGCGCCGGTGTTGCCGCAGCTCACGACGACGCTGGCCTGGCCTTCCTTGACCAACTCGATGGCGCGGACCATCGAGGAGTCCTTCTTCTTCTTCAGCGCCATGAGCGGCTTGTCGTCCATCGTGACGACTTCCGAGGCGTGATGAATGCGCAGACCGTCCGTCCCTTCGAGGCCGGCGGACGCGATCAGCGGGCGCAGGATTTTCTCGTCACCCACGAGGGTGATCGGATTGAGCGAGGGATACTGGCGGAGGGCCAGCTTGACGGCTTCGACGACCTCGGCCGGGCCCAGATCGCCACCCATCGCATCGACGGCGATGCGGCTGCTTTCGCCCGGTAGAGGGGCCATCGCGCAGAGAAGCGGTGAAACGCCGGAGGTCTCAGACCTCGACGTTGAGAACCTGGCGGCCGCGATACATGCCGTTCTTCGGATTCACGCGGTGCGGGCGGAAGGCGCTGCCGTCCGTCGGGTCTTTGGCGAATTCAGGAGCCTTGAAAGCGTTGGCGGCGCGGCGGTTGGCGCTGCGGCGTTTGGACTGCTTGCGTTTCGGATTGGCCATGGGAGTGCGAGTTTAAGGAGTGTTGGCGCCTGCGGACAAACGCCTTCGGTTCGAGTTGAAAAGGTGACGGAGTAAAGAGCCGCGGTCCGGCGCGTCAAGCGTCATCATGGGCGCCGTGCAGGTCGCAGCCGCACTCACATCCAAGTCAATGCCGCGAGCAGCGCCGCAAACGCGAGCCGATACCACGCGAACAACGCCATGCCGTGGCGTCCCAGCCAGCCGACGAGAAAACGCACCGCGAGCGCGGCCGTGATGGTGGCGACGAGGCAGCCCAGCAGCACATGCGGCCAGCCGAAGACGGCGATCATGGCGCCGCCGCTCTTGTAGCTCTTGAAGAGCGTCGCGGCGCTGAGCGTCACGAAACCGAGCAGGAAACTGAATTCGGCCGAGCGGCGCGGATCGAGTCCGGCGAAGTAGCCGCCGACGATCGTCATCATCGAGCGGCTCGTGCCCGGCCACATCGCGACGCATTGCAGCAGGCCGATGTTGGCCGCCTGGCGGACGGAAAGCTCCGTCGCGGGCGTTGCGGCCGGCGCCCGGTTTTTCCGCCAGCGCTCCGCCCAGAGGATGAAGAACGCGCCCGCCACCTGGGCCGCGATCACGGTGCCGATGGAGAAGAGGTGTTCGTCGATCCAGTCGTGCAGGAGAAATCCGAGCACGGCCGCGGGCAGGAAGGCGACGATCAGGTTGAGCAGCAGTTTCCGTCCCTCCGGATCGCGGCCGAGCAGTCCGAGCACCATCGACCGCAGCTGCCGCCAATACAGCAGCGCCACCGCCGCGATCGCGCCGAACTGGATCACGACCGTGTAGGTGTCCGCCGCGAGTTTCAGCGTGAGCGGCACGCCTGCGGGATGCTTCGCGGACGGCCGGGCATGCCAGAGCGGCTGGCCGTCGCGGCCGCGCAGGGGCTGCTCCGTCTCGAGTCCGAGGGCATGCGTGGCGATGATAAGGTGGCCGGTCGAGGAGACGGGCAGGTATTCCGTCACGCCTTCGATCGTCCCGAGGATCAACGCATCCGTGACCGACAACTCGGCCAGCGGTGCGCGCGACGGCTCGGCGGACGCGGTCGGGACGGTTTGCGCCGCGAGCGGCAGCGAGAAAAGCGCGGCGGCGAGGAAAAGGAGGAAACGCACGCCGTGTTGGTGACGGAGCGGGGCAGGGGGTTGCAAATTTATTTGCGGCGCGTGCCGGCGGCGCCCTGACTCGACCGCCGATGCCCATCCTGGCCGAACTCACTGCCTCCGTCGCGGGCGGTCGCGATCTCACCGCGGCGGAAGTCGACGCCGTCGCCGCCGCGCTCGCCGCGACCGACGAGACGGACGACACCAAGGCCGCCTTCCTCGGCGCGCTCGCCGCCAAGGGCGAGACGGCCGCGGAGGTCGCGGCGTTCGCCCGCGCGTTTCGCACCTGGGCGATCGATCCCGGCGTGCAGGCCTGGGCGCCGCGGGCGATCGACATCGTCGGCACGGGCGGCGACCATGCGGGCGGTTTCAACGTGTCCAGCGTCGTCGTCCTCGTGCTCGCGAGCTGCGGCGTGCCGGTCATGAAGCACGGCAACCGCGGCGTGACTTCGAAATGCGGCAGCGCCGACCTGCTCTCCGCGCTCGGCGTGAAGCTCGACGCGCCGGCCCCGGTCCTCCGTCGCGCGCTCGACGAGCTCGGCTTCGCTTTCTTCTTCGCGCCGGCCTATCATCCCGCGTTCCGGCACATCGCGCCCGCCCGCAAGGCGCTCGCCGCGCGCGGCCAGCGCACGATCTTCAACCTGCTCGGACCGCTCATCAACCCCGGCCGGCCGGCCCACATCGTCCTGGGCGTGTTCGCGCAGCCGTGGGTGCCGAAGCTCGCGGATGCGCTGCACGAACTCGGCACGGGCGCCGGCCTTGCGGTCCACGGCATCCTCGACGCCGGCCGCGGCATCGACGAACTCACCACCGCCACGCCGAACCGCGTCCGCGGCCTCGGCCGGCTGCGCGCGCTCGACGCCGAATGGCGCGCCGCCGACTTCGGGCTGGCGGTTTCCCCCTTCGCCGATCTGAAGGGCGGCGATCTCGCGGAGAACCTCGCCATCGTCGACGCCGTGCTCGCGGGCCGCGGCCCGGCGGGGCTCGTCGACACCATCGTCCTCAACGCTGCCGTCGCCATGTGGGTGACGGGCAAGGTCGCCGACGTGCGCGACGGTCTCGCCCCGGCCCGCGAGGCGCTGCTGGGTGGCGCCGTCGCCCGGAAGATCGCGGCGACGCGGGAATTCTTTGCTTCATGAGTCGACTCTATTTCGGGACGGACGGCGTGCGCGGCCTCTACGGCGGCCCGCTCGTCAACGAGACCTTTGCGGAGCGGCTCGGCTTCGCCGCCGCGCGCTGGCTCGGCGGCGCGGGCCGCGTGCTCATCGGCCGCGACACGCGCCACTCGGGCCCGGCGCTCGAGGCGGCCCTCGCGCGCGGCCTGCGCGCCGGCGGCGCGACGCCGCTCTCGCTCGGCGTGGTGCCCACGCCGGCCGTGTCCCGCGCCGTGCGGCTCGAAGCCGCCGCGCTCGGCGTCGTCATCACCGCCTCACACAATCCGGCGGCGGACAACGGCATCAAGTTCTTCGGCCCGAGCGGCGTGAAACTCACCGACGAGCAGGAGGAGCGCATCGAAGGTTTGCTGCCCGCCGCTCCGCAACCCGGCGCCGCCGGTTCCGCGGCAGTCGATGTCGTCGGCGGCGCGGCGGCCGCCTACATCGCCGCGGCCCAGGCGCTGCTGCCTCCGCGGGCGCTCACCGGCTGGCGGATCGTCCTCGACACGGCCAACGGCGCCACCGCCGCCACGAGCCCGGCCGTGCTGCGCGCGCTCGGGGCCGAGGTGACCGGCCTCGGCGACGCGCCCGACGGCCGCAACATCAACGCCGGCGTCGGCAGCGAACATCCGGCGCAGCTCGCCGCCCGCGTGCGCGAGACCGGCGCGCGGCTCGGCGTGGCGCACGACGGCGACGGCGACCGCTGCGTGCTCTGCGACGAACACGGCGACGTCCTCGACGGCGACGAGATCCTCACGATCCTCGCCACGCACGCGCTCGCCCGCGGCGAACTGGCGAAACGCACCCTCGTCATCACGGTGCAGAGCAATCTCGGCGTCGACGCGGCGATCGCGGCGGCGGGCGGACGCGTCTGCCGCACGGCGGTCGGCGACCGCTACGTGATCGAGCGCATGCGGGCCGAGGGCGCCGCGCTCGGCGGCGAATCGAGCGGACACATCATCTGCGCGGACGTGTCGCCGACGGGCGACGGACTGGTTGCGGCGTTGAAGGTGATCGACGTCATGCGTGCGACCGGCCGGCCGTTGTCGGAACTGCGCCGCGCACTGGTCAAGTTTCCCCAGCTCACGGCGGCGTTGCGCGTGAAGGAAAAACTCCCGCTCGAACAGCTGCCGCGCCTGACCGCGCAGATCGCCGCGCTCGAGTCCGAACTCGGCGACCGCGGGCGGGTCCTCGTGCGCTATTCCGGCACCGAGTCGAAGCTGCGGCTGTTGATCGAAGGACCGTCCGATGCGATCGTGCGCGACGGCCTCGCGCGGCTCGACGCCGCGGTGCGGGCCGAACTGCAGGTCGTCTGACGCGGCGGCGCGATGACGAAGCGTCGTCCGCCCGCGGACGGCGGCGCTGCCGATCCTGGCGCGCCGTTTCGAGGCCGGTGCGGTTTTGCCGCGGCGCGCGACTGTGCCGGTCGCGGCCTACTTTCCGTTTGCCCCGCGGGCGGCGGGGCGCCACGGTGCGCGGTTCCATGAGCGACCTTCCCAACGACATCACCCACGACCAGCATGCCGTGCGGCGGCAGAAGCTCGCCGAGATGCGCGCCGCGGGCGCGGATCCCTTCCGCGCGACCGTCGCGACCACGCATTTCTCGGGCGACGCCAAGGCGCTTTACGTCGACGGGCAGGATTACGCGGTGAACGTCAGCGTCGCCGGCCGGCTGGTGACCTTCCGCGTGCAGGGTGGCAGCTCGTTCGTGAAGATCCAGGACCAGCAGGGGCAGGTGCAGCTTTATTTCCGGCGCGATGTCCTCGGCGAGGAGCGCTACGGCGTGTTCAAGAAGCAGCTCGACCTCGGCGACATCATCGGCGTGACGGGGTCGCTCTTCAAGACGAAGACCGGCGAGGTCACGGTGCGCGTGGAGAGCTTCACGCTCGTGTCGAAGGCGCTGCGGCCGCTGCCCGAGAAGTGGCACGGGCTCAGCGATCCGGAGCAGGTCTACCGCCAGCGCTACCTCGACCTGATCGTCAATCCCGAGTCGCGCGCGCGGCTGATGCTGCGTTCGAGGATCGTGTCGCAGATCCGCCGCTTCCTCGAGGACCGGCAGTTTCTCGAGGTGGAGACGCCCGTGCTGCAGGCCGTCGCCGGCGGCGCGGCGGCCCGGCCGTTCGTCACGCACCACAACGCCCTCGGGGTCGATTTCTTCCTGCGCATCTCGCTCGAACTCTACCTGAAGCGCCTGCTCGTCGGCGGCTACGACCGCGTGTTCGAGATCGGCCGCAACTTCCGCAACGAGGGCATCTCGCGCCGGCACAACCCCGAGTTCACGATGCTCGAGGTGTATCAGGCCTACAGCGACTACCGCGGCATGATGGCGCTCGTGAAGGACCTGATGCAGACGCTCGTGCGCGAGATCGTGAAGCCGGCCGACGGCTCGATGAAGATCCGGCACGCGCAGAGCGGGCAGGACATCGACTTCGGCGGCGAGTGGCGCGAAGTGCGTTACAAGGACCTGATCCGGGAGGCCACGGGCGACGCCGGCTGGTTCGACCGCAGCAAGGCGGAGAAGATCGCCGGCGCCGAGAAGCTCGGGCTCTACGCCGATCCGAAGTGGGAGGAGTTCGAGATCACGAACGAGATTTTCTCCAAGAAGATCGAACCGACGCTGATCCAGCCGACGTTCGTCACGCACCTGCCGAAGGAGCTCTGCCCGCTGGCGAAGCTCAACGCCGAGGACCCGACGGTGCTCGACGTCTTCGAGCTCACCATCGGCGGCATGGAGATCGCGCCGGCGTATTCGGAGCAGAACGACCCCGACGTGCAGCGCGCGATGTTCGAGGCGCAGGCCGGCGAGGAGAAGCAGAACATCGACCAGGATTTCCTCCTCGCGCTCGAGCACGGCATGCCGCCCGCCGGCGGCATGGGCATCGGCATCGACCGGCTCTGCATCCTGCTCCTCGGCGCCGAAAGCATCCGCGACGTGCTGCTCTTCCCGCAGCTGCGCACGGCGGCGCCGCAGGCCTGAGACGGCTCCCGCGACCGTCCGCCAGCCATCAGCCCATGCGCGATCTGCCCGCTTCCGGCTTACCGCTTATCGCTTAAAGCTTACCGCGTAAAGCTCACGGCCTGAAGCCTCCCCATGCCCTGGTATCTCTACCTCGCGCTGAAGCAGCTCTTCCCGACGGGGCGGAAGTTTCCCTTCTTCACCCTCATCTCCGTGCTCGGCGTGACGCTCGGCGTCTGGCTGCTCGTCGTCGTCACCAGCGTGATGGGCGGCTTCGGCTACGAGATCCGCCGCATGATCGTCGAGACCGAGGGCGAGATCCAGATCAAGGCCCGCGGACTGATCGCCGACAGCCGGGAAACGTTGACGAAGATCGACGCCGTCCCGGGCGTCGCCGGCAGCACGCCGTATGTCGGCGGGGTGCTGATGGTGCAGTATCAGAACAAGCCCGCGTTTCCCGCCATGCGCGGCGTCGACCTCGCGACCGTCGAGAAGGTCACGCGGCTCGACCGCTTCGTGCGCGTCGGCTCGCTCGACGCGCTCGACGACGACTCCGTGATCCTCAGCGCGGGCCTCGCCACGACGCTCGGCGCCTACGTCGGCGACACGGTCGAGGTCTACACGCCGCTCATGCTCGAGCGGATCAAGAACAACGAGGTCATCCTCCCGCGCGGCCTGCGCGTCGTCGGCCTGCTCGAGATCGGCCACCAGCAGCTCGACAGCTCGACGCTCTATTGTACGGTGCGCACGGCGCAGGATCTCTACGGACTCGGCGAGGGTGTCCACGGCATCGACGTGCGCGTGAAGCCGGGGTCCAACGAGGACGAGATCGCGGCGCGCCTCAACGCCGTCCTGCCGCGCGATGTCCGCGCGTATTCGTGGATGGACAGCTTCAGCGACTTCCTCTGGGTGCTCGCGCTCGAGAAGAGCATGATCACGATCATGCTGCTCGTGATCGTGGTCGTGGCGGCGTTCTCCGTCATGAGCTCGCTGCTGATCTCGGTCGTGCGGAAGACGCGCGAGATCGGCCTGATCGGCGCGCTCGGCGGCCAGCCGCGCCACGTGGCCGCGTGCTTCTGCGCGCAGGGGCTTTTCATCGGCGTGCTCGGCACGATCCTCGGCCTGATCGCCGGCTTCCTCACGCTCGCCGTGCGCAACGACATCGTGCGCGGCGTCGCCCGGATCACGCAGCGCGAGGAGGTGCTGCAGCGGTTCTACCAGTTCAGCCAGCTGCCCGCGCACACCGCGCCGGGCGACATCGCGCTGATCGTCTCCCTCACCGTCGCGATCTCGCTGCTCGCCGGCCTGCTGCCGGCCTGGCGCGCGGCGCGGCTCAAACCCGTGGAGGCGTTGCGCAGTGAGTGACGCGACCGCCAGCGCCCCGGCCGTGCTCACGGCGCGCGGGCTCGCGAAGACCTTCCCCAGCGGCGACCGCCGGATCGACGTGCTGCGCGGCGTCGACCTCGACGTCCACGCCGGCGAGAGCGTCTCGATCCGCGGCGAGTCCGGCTCCGGCAAGTCCACGCTGCTCCACCTGCTCGCCGGCCTCGACACGCCCGACCGCGGCACGCTCGCGTGGGCGGGCTCGCCCGACACCGGCGCGAGCCGGCGCGCGGCGTTCCTCGGGATCGTGTTTCAATCGTTCTATCTCATCCCCGAACTCGACGGCCGGGAAAACGTGCTCATGGCGCGGCGCATGCTCGGCGCCGTCGGCGCGGCGGAAAAGGCGCGCGCGCAGGAGCTGCTCGCGCGCGTCGGTCTCGCGGATCGGATGACGCACCTGCCTTCGCAGCTCTCCGGCGGCGAGCGCCAGCGCGTGGCCGTGGCGCGCGCGCTGATGAACGCCCCGCAGCTCCTCCTCGCCGACGAACCCACCGGCAACCTCGACGAACGCACCGGCGACGCCGTGATCGACCTGCTGCTCGGCCTGTGCGCGGAGACGCGCACGGCGCTCGTGCTCGTGACGCACAACGCCGCCCATGCCGCCAAGACCCAGCGCGCGCTCGTCCTCCACGACGGGCTGATGCGCTGACCGGCCCGCCGCGGTGCGGCTCCGGCCGCGCGCTATCCGCGTGCCGGCGGCGACGCTCCGTGCGCGCGACCGCGACTGCGCTGCGGACCGACGGCTGCCGCCGCGGCGGTTTTTCGGATCGCGGTCGCGTCGCCCCGCGCTAGCGTTGGAACCTTTCCACCATGGCATCCCCGAAAATCAAATGCGGTGTCGTCGGCGTCGGCTCGCTGGGCCAGCATCATGCGCGCATCTATGCGTCGCTGCCGGGCGCGGAGCTCGCGGGCATCTTCGAGACGAGCGACGCGCGTGCCGCGGAAATCTGCGGTAAGTTCAACTGCCGCCGTTTCGCCACGCTCGACGAACTCGGCGCCGCGTGCGACGCGGTGTCGATCGTCGTGCCGACCGACAGGCACGCCGAGGTCGCGCTGCCGCTGCTCGCGCAGGGCTGCCACCTCCTGATCGAGAAACCGATCTGCGCCTCGCTCGAGGAGGCGGAGCGGGTGCTCGCCGCCGCGCAGAAGGCCGGCCGTCTCGTGCAGGTCGGGCACATCGAGCATTTCAACCCGGTGATGAGTTTCCTCGAGAAGCACATCGACCGGCCCGGCTACATCACGACCGAGCGGCTCGCGCCCTACACCACGCGCGGCACCGAGGTCGGCGTCGTGCTCGATCTCATGATCCACGACATCGGCATCGTGCTCGCGCTCGTGAAATCACCGATCCGCAAGCTCGACGCCGTGGGCATGAACGTCCTCTCGAAGACGGAGGACATCGCCAACGTCCGCATCGAGTTCGAGACCGGCTGCGTGGCCAACCTGAGCGCGAGCCGGCTCAGCATGAAAAAGAACCGCGAGATCCGCGTCTTCCAGGACAACGCCTACCTCTCGCTCGATTTCATGAACCAGAAGGGCCATCTCGTGAAGAAGAGCGACCTGATCGCCTACGGGTTGAAGCTCAAGGTCGGCCTGGCCAAGGCGGGTGACGCGAGCTCGATCCCGGTGCACGAGATCCCGATCGAGAAGGGCGAGCCGCTCGCGATCGAGCTGGCGTCGTTCGTCCACAGCGTCGCGACCGTGCAGCAGCCGAAGGTCGGCGCCGCGCTCGGCAAGTCCGCGCTCGAGGTCGCGATCGCGATCACTGACCAGATCCGCAGGGTGAAGAAACCGTGACGCGGGCCGCGGACGCGCGTTGATGCGATGAGCACGGATTCCAACGTCACCCTCGCTCCGCCCGCCGCGGGTCCGGTCGACCTGCTGATCGTGGCGGCGGAGCATTCCGGCGACGAAAACGCCGCGCGGATGCTGCGCGAACTGCTCGTCCTCCGGCCGGGACTGCGGGTCGCCGCGCTCGGCGGCGCCGCGCTCGCCGGGGCCGGCGCGCAGTTGCTGCTCGATCTCACTGCGTCGTCGTCGATGGGCTTCGCCGTCATCGCGAAGCTCTCGTATTACCGGAAACTCATCGCGGAGATCGTGCGCTGGATCGGGGAGCACCGGCCGCGCGCGGTGTGCTTCGTCGATTCGTCGGGACTCAACCTGCGCATCGCCCGCGGCCTGTTCGAGCGGGGGATTTCCGCGAAGGCGGGCGGGGCGACCAGGACCCTTTACTACATCAGCCCGCAGATCTGGGCGTCGCGCGCCGGCCGGCGTTTCGCGATGGCCGGGCATCTCGACGGGCTTGCGGCGATCTTTCCGTTCGAACCGGCGCGCTACGCCGACACGACGCTGCCGGTCGAGTTCGTGGGGCATCCGTTCGTGGCGCCCGACTATGCGCCGCCGGTGCGCTTCGATCCGGCCGGGCCGGTGCTGCTGCTGCCCGGCAGCCGCAAGGGCGTCGTCGCCCGCCTCTTTCCCGCATTGCTCGCGGGCTATCGCGCATGGGGCGGCGACCGGCCGGCGGTCGTGCTGTATCCGAGCGACGAGATCCTCGCGACGCTGCGCGCGGCGCGGCCGCCCGCCCACGTCGCGCTGCAGCGCACGCACGCCGGCGACGGTCCGGTCGCGGCCGCGGCGGTGCTGACCTCGAGCGGCACGATGTCGATGCACTGCGCGCTCGCGGGCATCCCCGGCGCGGTCGCGTATCGCACCGATCCCGTCACCTATTTTCTCGGCCGGCTGATCGTGAAGGTGCCGTATATCGGGATCGCGAACCTGCTCCTCGGCGAGGCGATGTATCCCGAATACATCCAGGGCGCGGCCACGCCCGCGGCGCTGGCGGCGGAGCTCTGCGCGTGCCTCGGCGATCCGGCGCGCCGCGCGCGGACGGCGGAGCAGGCGGCGAAACTCCGGACCCTGCTCGGCCGTCCGACCCGCGGCTCCGCCGCCGAGTGGCTCGCCCGGCAGCTCGGCTGACCGGGCCGCGCGCCGGCGAAACGCATTCGCGCCTGAATGCCGCGCCCGGCGGTTCCGCGATTGAAGTTCCCGCGGGCCCGGCCGATATGAGCTGCCCGTGACATGATGCCCGCCGCCCTTTCCCCTCGATCGCAACGATCCGTTCCCGCCGCACGGTCGATCGTGGACGCGGTTCTCCGGCTGGGCGCGATGCTGACGGCCGGCGCGCTCGCCGGCTGCGCTCATGCGCCACTCAACCAGCCGCTGGCGCGCTACGATTACACGTCGAGTTATCGTTACCAGCCCGCGGTCCCCGAGGCGCCGGATGCGCCGCTGTCGATCGTCCTGTTCTTTTCCGGCGGCGGCACGCGGGCCGCCGCGCTTTCGTATGGCGTGATGCAGGAACTGGCCCGGACGCCAATGCCGGGTGGCGGCCACATGCTGGACCGGGTCGAGATCATCAGCGCCGTCTCCGGCGGCGCGTTTCCCGCGGCGTATTACTGTCTCTACGGCGACCGGCTTTTCCGGGACTTCGAAAAGGACTTCCTGAAGCGCGACGTGCAGGACGCGCTCTGGCGCCGCTGCCTCGCCCCCGTCAATGGCGTCCGGCTCGCCTCGGGCTACTTCGCCCGCAGCGATCTGGCGGCCGAGTATTACGACGAACTGTTGTTTCACGGCGCCACGTTCGGCGACCTGCTCCGGACGCGCGCCGGCCGGCCGTTTCTCCTCATCAACGCGACGGACATGGTCTCGGGCTTTTGTTTTCCCTTCACGCAGGACGCCTTCGACCTCATCGGCTCGGACCTCGCGGGCTATCCGCTGGCGCGGGCCGTGGCCGCCTCGTCCGCGGTGCCGGTCGTGCTCACGCCGATCACGTTGAAAAACTTTTCCGGCCGGCTCCCGCCGCCCGAATCGCCTTGGCTGCACTGGGTCGCGGACACGACGCGCCCGACCCGCCGGCAGGCGACGATCGCCGCGAACGCCCGCAGTTTTCTCGAACCCGGCGCGCGGCCCTATGTGCATCTGGTCGACGGCGGCCTGGCCGACAACCTCGGCCTCAGCAGCCTTTTCGCCGCGGTGACGATGAACGGGGGCTGGGCGCGGCTGCTCGACCTGCGCGGCGGCGCCCGCACCGGCCGGGTCGCGATCATCGTCGTCAACGCCAGCACCGAGGCGAAGCCGGAGTGGAGCCGCGACGAGCGGACGCCGCGCCTCGGCGAAGTCGTGGCCGCCCTGAGCAAGAGCGGGGTCAACCGCGGCGCGAACGAGATGCTCGAGCAGATTCGCGAGAGTCTCGATGCCTGGGAACGCGATCCCGCCTCGGCCCGGTATCCCCGCATCAGCCTGATCGACGTGGATTTTTCGCGGATCCCGGATCCGGGCGAGCGCCGCTATTTCGAAGGCGCGCCCACGCGTCTCAACCTGCCGCCGGAGATGGTGGACCGGCTGGTGGAGGTGGGCGGACGCCTCCTGCGACACTCGCTGGAGTTCCAGACGCTGCAGGTCGAGATGGAGGCCGGAAACAAGACTTCCGGCGCTTCCAGCCCGCCTTGATCCCGCGGCGTCATCGGGCCGGGCCGCGGTGTGCGCTCCCTTCGGAGCGTATTCGAAAACGAGATGCGCAGGCGGGGCGGAGAGGATCGCGCTCAGACGAGGCCGCCGTTGACGCGGAGCGTCTGGCCGTTGACCCAGCCGCCGGCGGGGCCGGCGAGGAAGGCGACGACGCCGGCGATGTCGTCGGGCTGGCCGAGCCGCTCCAGCGGCGCGAGCCGGGCCAGATGCGCGACCTGCTCGGGCGTCTTGCCGTCGAGGAAGAGATCGGTGGCTGTCGGCCCGGGCGCGACGGCGTTGACCGAGATGCCGCGGCCGCGGAGCTCCTTGGCGAAGATGAGGGTCATCGTCTCGACCGCGGATTTCGTGGCCGCGTAGATCGCGTAGCCCGGGGAGGCGAGGCCGACGACGCTGGTGGAGAAGTTGACGATCCGGCCGCCGGCGCGGAGGCGTTTCGCGGCGAGCCGCAGGGTGTTGAACGTGCCCTTGAGGTTGATCGCGACCAGCCGGTCGAAGAGCGCGTCGTCGGTGTCGGCGAGCGGCACGATCCCGGGCTGGATGATGCCGGCGTTGTTGACGAGGATGTCGACGCCGCCGAAGGCCGCCTCGGCCTGGTCGAAGAGCGACGCGACCGCGGCGGGCGAGGAGACGTCGGCCTGGACGGCGAGCGCGCGGCCGCCGGCGGCCTCGATTTCGGCGACGACCTTTCCGGCCTCGGCGGCGCGGCCGGCGTAGTTGACGACGACCGCGATGCCGTCGGCCGCGAGCCGCCGGGCGATGGCGGCGCCGATGCCGCGGGAGGAACCGGTGACGAGGGCGACGCGGGCGGGAGTGGTGTTCATGATGGAGGAGAGTTGCGAGGGAAGTGGCGGAGCGATGCCGGCAACATGACACACGAACCCGTTTTCGGGTAGCCGGGAGAAGGCATAGCGGTTATTCAGAAACCGGATGACACCGCTCGAAGACCTCACGCTGCTGCGCGCCTTCGTCCGCATCGCGGAGAGCGGCGGCATCTCGGCGGCGGCGCGGACGCTGCAGCTGCCGCAGCCCACGCTCAGCCGGCATCTGCGGACGCTCGAGGAGCGCTGCGGCGTGGCGCTCCTGCACCGCGACACGCACCGGATGAAACTGACCGAGGCGGGGCAGCGCCTGCTCGAGGACGCGCGCGCGATGCTGGAACTCGCGGAGGCGGCGACGCAGCGGCTGCACGGCGAGCAGAGCGAACTGCGCGGCCACCTGCGGCTCTTCGCCACGATCGACGGCGGACAGTTCACGGTGACGCGGCTGATCGCGCGCTTTCTGCAGGCGAATCCGGGCGTGACGGCGGAACTCGGCTACACGAACCGGCCCGCGCACATGATCGAGGAGGGTTTCGATGCAGGCGTGGTCGTCGGCGCGATCGCCGACGAGCGGGTCGTCGCCCGGCCGGCGGGCACCGTGACGCGGCATCTCGCCGCATCGCCGGAATTGGTGAAAAGACTCGGCCTGCCGAAGACGCCGGCCGCGCTGGCGTCGTGGCCGTGGGTGTCGCTCTCGGGGGACCAATTCGGCGGCGCGCAGAACGTCGTGCTCCGCCGGCCGGGGCGTCAGGCGCAGACCGTGGCCGTGGCGCCGGTGTTGCGGATCGAGGGCGTGACCGGCGTGCGCGAGGCGGCGCGGGCCGGGCTCGGCGTGGCGATCGTCGCCGACTGGCTCGCGCGGGAGGATTTCGTATCCGGCCGGCTGGTGCGCGTGCTGCCGCAGTGGCGGGCCGAGCCGCTGCCAGTGGCGGTGATCTTTCCGAGCCGGCGGCGGCTGCCGGCCCGGGTGCGGGCGTTTGTCGACTTCGCCGTCGCCGGGATGGCGGCGGAGATGCGTGCGGACGCGTGACGCGGGGCGCGGTCGTGCCGTCGCTCCGGCCGGGAAGCGCAGACCTGAATCCGAAAACGGAAACGCCGGCGGTTACTTCTTCGCGGGCTCGAGGCTGAAGCCGTCCTTGCGGTCGAGCATGGTCCAGCCGGCGGCGGCGAGCTCCTGGCGGAGCGCGTCGGCGGCCGGCCAGTCCTTCGCCAGCTTCGCGGCCCAGCGCTTTTCGGCGAGGGCGGCAACGTCGGCGGGGATCTCGGGCTTCGGAGCGGCGGGGGCGTCGAGCTGCAGGCCGAAGGCGTCGCGCACGACCTTGTCGAAAAGCGCGAGGTCGTTGGCTGCGATGCGAGGTTCGGTTGCGCCTGGATCGTAACGATTGATCTCGGAGAACAACTCCCCAATGGCCGCCGGGGTGTTCAAGTCGTCGCAGAGTGCGTCCATGATGGGTTGAACACGGAATCCATGAATTCCCATCGTGTTCGGCAGCTGGCCTTGAGCGGCGGTGACGAGTCCGGCTCGGAATTTGCGCAGCTTCTCCAGCGCGCTTTCCGCGGCGTGGAGCGACTCGAGGGTGAAGTTGAGCTGCTTGCGCGGGTGGCCGGCGAGGAGCGCGTAGCGCAGCGCCATCGGCGTGTGGCCCTTCGCCTTCAGGTCGTCGAGCGTGTAGAGGTTGCCCAGCGACTTGCTCATCTTCTTCCCGTCCACGAGCAGGTGTTCGCTGTGATACCAGTGCTTCGAGAACTGCGTGCCGTTGCAGCACTCGCTCTGGGCGATCTCGTTTTCGTGGTGCGGGAAGAGCAGGTCGACGCCGCCGGTGTGCAGGTCGATCGTGTCGCCGAGGTGTTTCTTGCTCATCGCGCTGCACTCGATGTGCCAGCCGGGCCGGCCGCGGCCCCACGGGCTGTCCCAGGCGTTGTCGCCGTCCTCGGGCTTGTGCGCCTTCCAGAGGGCGAAGTCGGAGACGTCCTCCTTCTCGTCGGCGTCGGCGGCCGGCGGCTTGCCGGCGAGGGCGGAGCCGAGCTGGAGCTCGCGCTCCTTCACGCGCGAGAGCCGGCCGTAACCATCAAACGAGGACACCTTGAAATAGACCGAGCCGTCGTGGGCGCGGTAGGCGTTGCCCTTCGTCATGAGCACGTCGATCATGTCGACCTGCTCGCGGATGTGGCCGGTGGCGGTGGGCTCGACGTGGGGCGCGAGGCAGGCGAGCGCGGCGCAGTCGGCGTGAAACTTGTCCGTCCACTGCTTCGTGACCTCGGCGAGCGGGCGGTGCTCGTCGCGGGCGCGCCGGATCGTCTTGTCGTCGACGTCGGTGAGGTTGCGGACGTGTTTCACCCTGCCGGGGCCGAACTCGAGGTCGAGGAGCCGGCGGATGACGTCGTTGACGACGAAAGTGCGGAAATTGCCGATGTGCGCCGGCGCGTAGACGGTGGGCCCGCAATTATAGAAACGGTAGACGCCGTCGGGCCGGGACGGACGGAGTTCGCGGGTCTCGCGCGTGAGCGAGTCGAAGAGCTTGATGGGCATGAAAGGAGCGGGAAGCGAAGCGGGACCGGGGGATTTCCGCCAGCGTGAAAACGGGGAGGAGGCCGCGCGCGCCGGGCGGGCCGGACTGCATTTTCCGGGATTTGGGCCGATTAAGGAAGGTCGTTCCCATGGATCCCGATCACGCGCCCCCGGCGCCGCCTCCGTCGCAGACTCCCGGCCGGATCCGGCTGCGCCTTCCGCGCGTGCCCGCGGTGATCGGCGTCGTGGTCGTGAGCGCCTTCCTCGCCGTCGGCGGCTGGCTGCAGCGGCGCGACGCGACCCGGGACGACGCGGCGGTGGCGGTCGTGCGCTCTGCGGTGGCGGAGCGCCAGGCGCGCGCCGACGACTACCGCGCGCGGTTTCAGGCGCTGCAATGGCGGGCGGACAAGATCCGCGCGTGGGCCGAGGCGCAGGCCTCCGAGCCGGTGCGCTCGTGGGCGCGCGGCCGGGCGCGGCTGTTCGACGCGCTGGTGAACCGCTGCGACCGGAGGGACGACATGGCGGCGCTGGCCGCGGCGGCGCGCGACATCGAGCGCCGCTGCGCCGAGGGCGACCTCGCGGCGGCGCAGGCGCGGGCGTCCGCGCTGCCGGCGATCGATTTCCCGGTGCCGGCGGACTTCCTGCAGCGGCAGCGAGAAACCTATCTCGAGCCGCTGGCGCGGTTGAGCCGGCAGAATCCGGAGTGCTACCGGATGTTTCAACAACAGGAACCCGAGGCGGCGCGGGAGGACATCGCGCGGCTGCGGCAGGAACTCGATCAGGCGGAGGCCGACGCCGTCACGCCGCAGCTGATGGTGAAGGTCGACCTGCTCGGCGCGGTGGCGCCGGCGAACGATCCGGTGCTCGCGGAATGGACGGCGCTGGCGGCCGCGGGCGACTTCTTCGACCATCCCGACGGCGAGACGCTCGCGCACTGGCGGCGGGCCCGGCGCGCGCTCCGGCGGGAGGAATGGCAGACCGCGGTGGCGGAGATGCAGTCGATCCTGCGGCTGACGGTGCGGACGCGGCAGCCGTTTCGCGCGGCCTACGGCCGGGCGCTGCTGCGCAACCGTCCCGACCAGCCGGATGCGGCGTATCCCTTTTTTCAGGAAGCCGCGGCGGCGGGCGATGCGGAGGCGCGCGCGTGGATGGCGGAGCAGGACCTGGCGCAGGGCCGCCTCGCGCAGGCGCTGCGCTGGCTCGAGGCCGGCGTGATGGCGGGCGATCCGGCGGCGACCGCGCCGGTGCTGGACATCTATATGCGCGACGACGTGCCGCGCGACGCGGTCCGCGAGGCCGGCGTGCTGCACAAGATCCTCCTGACGCCCGACGCGCCGCCGAACGCGGGCCTGCTCCTCGCGCGGCTTTACGAGGAAGGGCGCGGCGTGCCGCGCTCGGCCGAGCAGGCGTTTGCGCTTTACGCACAGGTGGCGGAGCGCGGCCACGTGCCGGCATGGCCGGAGGTGGCGCGGTGCCATCTGCGCGGGCTCGGCACGCCGGCCGATCCCGAGCAGGCGGCGGACTGGGCCTGCCGCGCCTACGAGGCGGGCGAGCGCGAGAAAGCGTTGCCGATCCTGATCGAGCTTTTGCAACGCGAGCCCGGGCGCGCCGCCGGCCGTGTGCAGGTGATGATCGAGCACGAGACGACGATCGCGAAGGAGGGTTTCCAGGACGTCCGCCGCTTCGCCCTCGGCATGGACCAGATGCGGCTGCTGCTGGCGCGGCATTTCGACCGCAGCGGACAGTTCGGACAGGCGGCGCGGTATTACGCCGGCGCCGGCACGAGTCAGGGCGACGCGGCGCGCCGGCTCGCCGAACTGACCGAAAGCCACGTGTGCGACACCTGCGGCGGATCGGGCCGGATCCGCGCGAGCGCGCCGTGCCCGACCTGCGGCGGCAAGGGCACCGTGCTCTGCAGCCATTGCAACGGCCTCGGCTACACCTACGAGCCGGGCGCGCCGCCCTGCACGGTCTGCGACGGCCGCGGCGCCGTGCTGCAGGACGGCAAGACCGTGACCTGCGCCGCGTGCGGCGGCACCGGCAAGGGCAAGGGCAGCGCGATGAAGAAAACATGCACGTTCTGCGTGAACGGCCGCATGACCTGCCCCGACTGCACGAACGGGCGGATCTTCATCCTGAAGGAATGTCCGGACTGTCGCGGCGCCGGCCACTGGACGCTGGCCGGCAAGGGCGGCGGATAGTTCGGAAAACGTTGCGGAACGGTCGGGGGAGCGGTGCGCCGCGAAAGAGAACATGAGCCGGCGAGCGGTGCGCGCCCGGATGCGGCGATCGCGAACACGCGGCGTCATCCGTCGGACTGATGCGCGCAGCGCGCGCGGCTCATACCGCAGAAACGGATGGCGGCGGCTTGGGCGGCTGTGCTAGGTTGAAGCCCTTTCCCATGCCCGACGCCTTCAGACTCGAACTCACCCAACGTCCGCGGCGTTTGCGCCGCACCGCGAGCCTGCGCGCGCTCGTCGAGGAGACCGTGCTGCGCCCGGCGGACTTCATCGCGCCGCTCTTCGTGATCGAGGGCGACGCGCCCCGCGAAGAGATCGCGTCGATGCCCGGAGTGTTTCGCCTCAACATCGCCGACCTCGTCGAGGAATGCCGCGCGCTCTGGAAACTCGGCGTGCCGGCGGTCGATCTCTTCGGCAAGGTGGAGCCGTCGCTCAAGGACGAGACCGGCTCGATCGGCCTCGCCGCCGACAGTCTCGTGGCCCGCGCCGTGCGCGCGATCAAGCAGGCCGTGCCGGAGCTCACGGTCATCACCGACATCGCGCTCGATCCGTATACGACGCACGGACACGACGGCGTGCTCACGGCCGACGGCGCCGATGTGGACAATGACCGCACGATCGCGAGCCTGATCGCGATGGTGCTGCAGCACGCGAAGGCGGGCGCGGACATGGTGGCGCCGAGCGACATGATGGACGGCCGCGTGGGCGCGATCCGCCATGCGCTCGACCAGGCCGGCCATGCGTCGGTGGCCATCATGGCGTATTCGGCGAAATACGCGTCGGCGTTCTACGGCCCGTTCCGCGACGCGGTCGGCAGCACGAAGGTCGGCCAGATCGCCGGGCCGTCGGACAAGCGCACGTATCAGCTCAATCCCGCGAACCGCCGCGAGGCGCTGATCGAGGCGGCGCTCGACGAGGCCGAGGGCGCGGACATCGTGATGGTGAAGCCGGCCGGTCCGTATCTCGACATCATCCGCGACGTCCGCAACGCCACGCACAAGCCGCTCGCGGCGTATCAGGTTTCTGGAGAATACGCGCAGATCCACGCCGCGGCCCGGCTCGGCTGGCTCGACTACGCGCGGACGCGGAACGAATCGCTGCTCGCGATCAAGCGCGCTGGCGCCGACATGATCCTCACGTATTTCGCGAAGGAGATGGCGGCGGAGCTGGCGAAATAGCGCCGCGCGGCGAAGCGGCGCCCGCCGGATCGGCGGGCATCCGCATCCAGACGCCGGGGACTGTCCGGCCGGGAAAGACGCGGCGGTTTCATGCGTGAGCCGGCGGCTGCGCGGGGCGCCCGCGACTTCGTTTTCGCGATCGGCCGGTGTGCGTCGTGCGGTTTATGTCCCGCCGCGATGTTCTGCGCCGGACGCAGGCCGTGGGATGGTCAACACTCTCCGCGGGAGGGTCGCGCCCTGAAAGGTGGACCACGTCTTCCGGACGGATTGCGGGATGCACGCCAAGGCAAGGCCGGTTCGGTGGACCGATCCCCCTTGACCGCATGATCCCGGCTGAGGGCGGCCGCCGGCGAAACCATTGGCGGTGGCGGCGGGATCAGAACGGCGAGCGGGGAACCTGGATCGCATCGCCGGGCATGAGACGCGGATCCTGCGCGGGATTTTTCTGCGCGAGGCGGGCGTCGAGATCGTAGGACTTCTGGTCGCGGACGAGCGTGACGCGCGTCTCCTTCGCGTAGAGCGTGAAGCCGCCGGCGGATTGGACGGCCTTCGCCACGGTGAGATCGGGCGTCCAGACGATCCGGCCGGGACGGGCGACCTCGCCGCCGACGTAGACGTAGCGTTCGGTGACGGAGACGGAGACGTCGATGCTGTTGTAGAGTTTTTTCGCGACGTAGGTGTCGCGGATGCGCTGGGCGAGCTCGGCGGTGGTGGCGCCGCCGGCGGCGAGGGCGCCGAGGTAGGGGAGGCTGATGAACCCCCGGTCGTCGATCTGCACGGCGTTCGTGCTGGGATCGGGGATGCCCTGCAGGGAGACGGAGAGCGAATCGCCGGGGCGGAGCTGCGCGGCGGTGGCGGCGGCCGGGATCGCGGGGTTGGTGGCGTCGGTCGTGGTGGCGCAGCCGGCGGCGAGAGCGAGCAGCAGGAGCGGAAGACAAAGCTGCGAGGCGCGCGGGTGGGGCGTCATGCGGTGAGTTAACTGGGCGGAACGGCCGGCGTTGGCAACTGCGGCGTGGCGTGGCGCGCAGCGCGCGAGTGCGGACCCGGCGAGCCGGATGCTTGCAGGCCGGTGTGCGCCGGATCGCGATGGGCTGCGATGCTGCGCGCGGGCGCAAAAAAACGGCAGCCGGGAAAGGCTGCCGTTTTTGTGGAAGGAAACTTCGAGAGCGCGTCAGCGTTTGCCGCGCGTCTTGCGACGAGGCTGGCTGTCCTCCTCGTCGTCATCCTCTTTTTCATCCTTCTCGTTGTCCTCGTCTTCGTCGTCGTCGTCGCCGTCCTTGTCGTCTTCGTCCTTCTCGTCGTCTTCGTCTTTTTCCTCGTCCTCGTCCCACTTGAGCGACTCGTCGTTCTTGAGTTTTTCCTCTTCGTCGGCGTCGAGCTCGGGCAGGTCGGCGTCGTCGGCCTCGTCCTCGGAATCCTTGGCGGGCTGTTCGTCGTCGGTCTCGTAGCCGGCGGGCATGAAGTCGAGGATGGCGATGAGTTCGTCGAAGACGTGGACGGCCTTCCCCTCGATGAAATTGCTGTTTTGCTCCTCGCGGATCTCGTCCTCGACCTCGTCGACGGTGAGCTTCGATTCGAAGTCGAAGAGATCGTTGAGCATCTTCACGCGGCAGCGCGTGAGCAGGTCGAGCAGGTCGGCGTAGGGGCCGTTTTCCTCGTCGAGGATGTCGGGCAGCGCGAAGAGTTTTTCCTCGGACTCGAAGATGGATTCCTTCGTGCGCTTGACGCGGACCTTGCCGTTGCCGAGGTCGCGCTCGATGCGGAAGGCGATGAAGGCGCGCTCCATGGCGTCCTGGTCGAAGCCGTAGTCGCGGAGCGGATCGACGAGCTCGACGAGGTGCGTGAGCTGGCGGGGATCGATGATGCTCAGGCCGTCGACGTCCCAGCGAACGGGATCGCTGGTCTCGTCCACCCACCAGTTATGATCCTCGCCGAGGCGAACGATGCACCAGTCGAGAGTAGAAGTAGCTTTGGCCATGAGTCAGAGGGAGAAGGAGAAAAATTGAGGCGCAGCGTGCGAGGGGAGGGGTAAAAAACAAGCACAAAAAAGCCACGAAATAACAGGTCGGCTCCCGGGGTGTTTTCCGCGGTAAAATGCCGGTGTCCGCGGGGATCAGGCGGGACCGGAACTTGCCTTTTGGCAACGGGATTTCAGGCTCGGCCGACCATGAATCTGGTCTACGAGAAACTGGTGCGCCCGGTGCTGTTCCGGCTCGATCCCGAGCTGGCGCATGAACTGGCGGTCGACGCGCTGTCGCTGCTCGCCGCCGTGCCGCCGCTCTACCGGCTGCTCGAACTGCGCCACCGGCTGCCGGCCGGGCTGGACCGGCCGGTCGAGGCGTTCGGACTGAAATTTCCCAACACCGTGGGCTTGGCGGCTGGCTTCGACAAGAACGCCCGGGCGTGGCCCGCGGCGGCCGCGCTCGGTTTCGGCCATGTCGAGATCGGCACGATCACGGCGCTCCCGCAGCCGGGCAACGACCGCCCGCGCGTTTTCCGTTATCCGGCCGAGGAGGCCGTCATCAACCGGATGGGGTTCAACAACCAGGGCTCCGAGGCCGTGGCCGCGCGGCTGGCCCGCCAGCCCGGACGCGGTCACCGCCGCATCCCGCTCGGCGTGAATCTCGGCAAGTCGAAGATCGTGGACATCGAGAAGGCGACCGCGGACTACCTGACGAGCTTCGGCCGGCTGGCGGACCATGCGGATTATCTCGTGCTCAACGTCAGCAGCCCGAACACGCCGAACCTGCGCCAGCTGCAGGACGAGAGCCGGCTGCGCGAGCTGCTCGGGGCTGTCTCCGGCGCGAACCGCGCGCGCGGGGCGAAGCGCGTGCCGCTCCTGCTCAAGATCGCGCCGGATCTCACGTGGACGCAGATCGACGCCGTGCTCGCGGTGATCGCCGAGTTCGGACTCGACGGCATCATCGCAACGAACACGACGCTCGCGCGTCCCGGCTCCTTCGCGACCGTCAACCAGGCCGGCGGACTCAGCGGACGTCCGCTGCGGCGGCGCTCCACGGAAATCATCAACTACATCCACCGCGCGACGCTCGGCCGGCTGCCGATCATCGGCGTCGGCGGCATCGACGACGCGGAGAGCGCGGGCGAGAAACTCGATGCGGGCGCGACGCTCGTGCAGGTTTACACGGGCATGATCTACCGCGGTGCGTTTTTCCCGGCCGAACTCGCGCGCGCGCTGGCGGATCGGCAGCGTAAGTGAGGCGTGCGGGAGGCGGTTGCACGGAAAACCGCGCTCCTGCATTTCAGGGCTTTACAAGCCGCGGCGGATTCCTCTTAGTCCGCCTTCCTCCTTTCAAAATGCTCAGGTGGTGGAATTGGTAGACACACACGTTTGAGGGGCGTGTGCCGAAAGGCATGCAGGTTCGAGTCCTGTCCTGAGCACCATTTTCCGGCGGTCGGCCGATGAGGAGTCTCCCAAGTCGCGAGTGTCCGGGAATCCGCTTGCCTCACTTACGGCACTGTCAACACTGCGCCCCCGACTACCACCCGCTTCTGCCGCTTCTAGCAAACCTCCGCGGCGCGCTCCGCCGCTCGACTCCGACTACATGGACGACACTCCCGCCCAGGAAAATCCCTCCAAGGATTTCAACAAACTCGACCTGAGCCAGCTGCAAGGCTTCAGCTTCGGCACCCAATGGACCCAGGACAAATCCGCACCGTCCGACCGGCGCGAGCGTTCCGATCGTCCCCGCCGCGAAGGCGGATATCCGGACCGCCGCGAAGGCGCCGGAGCTCCCGATCGCCGCGACCGGCGCTCGTTCCAGAAGCCGGCGGGAGATGCGGGAGCGCCGTCCGCGGCACCTGCGCCGGCCTCGCCGGAAGCGGCGCCGGGCCGTCGGGATTTTTCCCGTGGCCCCGGTCCGCGCCGTGAGTTTTCCGGCGACCGCGGCCCGCGGCGCGACGGCGAGCGGGGCGGTCCGCGCTTCGAGCGCCAGGCCGAGCCGATCGAGCGCGGTCCCTACGACAGCCCGTATTTCAGCGTCGCCTTCTATCCCGAGGACACGAGCTTCAACGCCCTCGCGAAGACCATCCGCTCCTCCTGCCGCACGATCGAATTGTTCGAGATCGCGCGCACCGTGGTGGAGAAGAACGACCGCTTCGTCGTCGTGCTCACGCGCAAGACGCCCGGCTTCGAAGGCCGCGGCGCCCCGGCGCCCGAGGCTGCGGCTCCGGCCGCGAAGCAGCCGATCTATCTCTCCGTGCCGGACGGCCTGCCGTTCGAGAGCGAGGAGGCGGCGGTCGCGCACGTGCTGACGAAGCACCTCGACAAGTTCTTCGAGCTGGCGGACGTCGAGATCGATCCGCCGAAGGGAAACTTCCAGGTCATCAACAAGTGCGGCGTCACCGGCGAATTGCTCGGGCCGCCGAACTACCACCGCTACACGTCCATCGTGCAGCAGCACCACGCGGCCAAGCTGCCGCGGATGGCGTTCGACGCCTTCCGCAGCCGGATCGAGACCGTGCGCGATCCCGAGGTCGTGGCGCAGTGGCTGGAGAAGATGAAGAAGACCACGCGCTATACGTGGAAAACATCCGCCAAACCCGCGCCCGTCGCGACGCCTGCCGCCGAGCCTGCGGCTGACGCGCCCGCCGCCGAAGCTGCGACCGCCGAGGCTGCCGTTCCTGTGCCCGAGGCGGCGCCCGTGGTCGCGTTCGACGCGTTCGAGGACGCCCGCGGCTATCTGCTCGCCAACGCCCGCGACAAGGTCGTCCGTCCCATCGAGTCCGCGCGTTTCCACGGCAAGCTGTTCGAAACGATCCCCGCCGGCGAAATCCGCCGCGCGATCGAGGGCGCGCTCGAGCGCCAGCGCCGCTTCCCGCTCGACACGGCCAACGCCCTGCGCGGCCGGCTGCGCCGCGAGCACTTCACCATCTTCAAGAAGGGCTCGAAGGGCATCAGCTACGTCTGCGCGGTGAAGCGCAAGTTCCGCGTCCCCGGTCAGACGTTTTCGGATACGATCAGCGCGCTGATCTCGTTCATCGAGGCGCACCCGATGGTGCGCGCGAGCGAGCTGTCCGCGAAATTCCTCGGCATCGCGCCGCCCGCCGCGCCGGCCAAGCCGGCCGAGGGCGAGGCCGCGCCGGCGCCCGCCGCCGAGCCGGTCTTCACGATCGACGAGCGCGCGAAGCTCAGCCGCATGCAGGGCGACCTGCGCTGGCTCGTGACCGAGGGCTACGTGACCGAGTTCATCGACGGCCGGCTGTTCGCGCCGCCGCCGATGGTCGAGGCGCGCAAGAAGGAGGTCGAGTCCGAGGAACACGATCCCGAGAACTTCCCGGACGCTCCGGCCGAGCCGAAGCCCGCGGCGTCCGCGCCTGCGGTCGAAGCGGCTCCGACCTCCGTGCCCGCGGAACCGGCCGTCGTCGAAGCCGCGCCCGCGGCCGAGGTGACGCCGCCCGCTGCCGCGCCTGTGGAACCGGCTCCGGAAGCCGCCCCGGAGGCTGCTCCGGCCGCTCCGGAGACGCCGGCTGAAGAACCGCGGCCCTGATCCCGCGGCAAACGCTTGATCAAGCGGACCGGAAACGGTCCGCTTTTTTTGCGCCCCGCACCGGGGCTGCGATTCGGGCTTGGCGTCGGCGCGGGCGGCTGGGAGTTTGCATGCACACATTTACCGCATGAAGGAAAATCCCAACGCCTACGTCTGCATCATGGCCGGCGGCAGCGGCGAGCGCTTCTGGCCGATGAGCCGGCAGCGCACGCCGAAGCACCTGCTCAAACTCTTTTCCGACCGCACGCTGGTCGAGGACACGGTGCGGCGGCTCGAAGGCGTGGTCCCGCGCGACAACATCTTCGTGCTCACCAACGAGGCGCAGCTGCCCGGCACGCGGGCGGCGCTGCCGTTCCTGCGGCCGGAGCAGATCATCGCCGAGCCGGCGAAACGCGACACCGCGCCGGCGGCGGCGCTGGCGACGGGGCTCGTCCGCGCGCGCAATCCCGACGGCGTGCTCGCGCTGCTGCCCGCCGACTCGCTGATCGAGGACGGCGCCACGGCCGCCCGGCAGCTGGCGGCGGCGCTGGCGCGCGGCGCGACGGGCGACGCGATGATCACGTTTGCGATCAAGCCCGGTTATCCGGCGACCGGTTTCGGTTATCTCGAGATGGGCGAGGTGCTGCCGCATGCGGCGGGCGGCGGCGTGTGCCGGCGCGTGGCGCGCTTCGTGGAAAAGCCGGACCTGCCGACGGCCGAGGCGTATGTCGCCAGCGGCCGTTACGCGTGGAACGCCGGCGTATTCGTCTGGCGGGTGCCGGCGTTTCTCGCCGAGGCGGACCGGCAGGCGCCGGCGCTGGCGGCGTTCGTGCGGGAGTTTCCCGCCGGCGACCCCGCGGCCTATCTCGCGGAACGTTTTCCGCAGCTGCCTAAGATTTCGGTCGATTACGCGATCATGGAGAAGGCGGCGCGGGTCGAGACGATCCTCGCCGAATACGACTGGGACGACGTCGGCCTGTGGACGGCGCTGCCGTCGCACCTGCCGCAGGACGCCGCCGGCAACACCGTGCGCGGCGCGGTCGCGACGGTCGACGCGCGCAACAACATCGCGCTGAGCAACGGCCGCACGATCGCGCTGGTGGGCGTGAGCGACCTCGTCGTCGTCGAAACGGCGGACGCGGTGCTCGTCTGCCGGCGCGATGCGGTGCAGGAGATCAAGAAGCTGATGCCGCAGCTGCCGAAGGAGTTGTTGTGAACGGGGAATAAAATCCCGTTGACGCAGCCGGCCGGGGCCCTTTGCTCTGGCCCTTCCAACACGTGGCTCGGTAGCTCAGTTGGTAGAGCAGAGGACTGAAAATCCTCGTGTCCCCGGTTCGATTCCGGGCTGAGCCACCACTTTGAACCCGCTATCTCGCAAGAGGTAGCGGGTTTTGTGTTGGCAGGGAAAGCGGTGCGCGAAAATCCACTGACCTAATCCTGACCTAGTTTTGGGGTTCTCAACGCCGGCGCGGGTAAAAGTTTGGTGGCATTGACCGGCGCCCGGGTCGATGTAGTCATCGGATCCGATGGGCACGCCGGTTCCTGCTGGTCGGTCGCCGAGAGAAGTGCTCCCGTGGCTCGTGGTCTGCTCGTTGCTGGGCTTGGGCTGGGTGAGTTCGTTGAGGCACGAGCAAAGATTTCGAGACCGCGTCGAAGAACTTCACGACGAGCTGAACGATGCCATTTATCACCTCGACGCTGAGGCTGAGCGCTTCGATCAGGATGACTGGCGGGATGTGGTCCCAGATGTGAAGTCAGCCGTCGACGTTGTGACAGCAAAGAACGATGCGCTTCGGCGAGCTGTCCAGGGGATGGAGGTGTCCCAAGTGCAGCCTGTTCCGCAAACGGCCGTGACCGCTTTACCAACAACCGCTGATCAGGGGAGTGTCGCCGCGGAGGCGCCGGCCGACATGCACGCCCGAGTCGTGGCTTCGCGTGATCGCGGATTCGCTCGCTACCCTTGGCTTGCCGACGAGGACAACCCGTTACGCCGTGAACTCGATGCCTACGTTGAGGCTGCGCTTCGGGATGAACACAGGCGCGAGTTGTTCACCCAAGAAGACTGGCCGGAGCGCATAGTGCTCGAATGGGGTGTGAATCGGGGATACTTGAGGTCCGACGGGTCTGTGGTTGCCCAATGACGCAACAACAAAGCCCGCCCCTTTCCGGACGGGCTGAGTTGAGCGGACGGACTAAAACCGTCGCCGGGGAGTGTTCGATGGATCTGTCGGGCTGAATGAAATCCCGCGCTGCTCGCAAATAAGTTCGAAGCGTTCGAGCTTGGCCTCGATCTGCTCCGGCGTCATGTCCTCCATCAGGAGCTTGGCGAACTCGACCGCAATTTCCCGTTCGGCTTCGATCTGACGCTCGAGGTCTGCGACCCGTTTCAGAAGGGGCGAATCGAGTGAGTGACGCGCAGCTTTCTCTTCTGCCATGTCGATCGTGAATTCGATTCTAGCGATCATAACTCAGGCGGCGTTGAGGTTGAAGAACGGGCTCCGGAAAAGCTCACTCTCGATTCGACCGCTGCGGCGGAAGCGGAGAACCAGCGTGGCTTTCCAACGCTGGGCAACGAACGTTTTCATCGCAGCGGAATGGGCCTCCCTCAGATTCGGGAATACATGCTCGCTGAGAATGGCGCCGCCGTCCCGAATATCGGTCGCGATCAGAGCATTCCCGAGACATGCAGGCAGGGCGGAAGCTGGTATGCCCCGGCTGGCGAGCATCTGACGCACGATCGCGACGAACTCAGCCGGGAGCGGAATGAGAATGGATTCCGTCGCCGTGGTTTCGAGTTGCTCTCGGATAGTCTCGCCGCGAGCGGCCGCTTTGAATTGCAGCTTCCGCCACTGCTCAACTGTGGTGTTCGTGTTTGCCAGCGTGCGCGCCGGCGCCGTTCTCCGGACGAGGGATTTTTTCATGGGATGCCAACAACAGGGGAGGGGCACCCGTCGACGGGGTGAAGAAGAGGCTGAAACGTCGCCTCCCCGGCTTGCGCCGGCCCGCGACGAGTGCCCCAAAGTCTGTTGGGTTTCGTTTCATTCTTTGACTGTAGCAGTCAGGCGGCTTCTTCACGGCTGCCCGACCTGCGGAACATGCGACCGAGCGTCTGGCGATCGCAACTATTCTTTTTTGCAGTGCAAAAATTAAACTAGTCGGTGATGGCCCAATTTGTGCGCCGGCCTACCTGCGGATGGAAATTACCTGTATAAGTAATTAGGATACCATCTTGCGTGGGTGGACCGGCTCGTATTTAGCACTGCTCATGGACTACAGCGATAAGGCAGAATCGAAACGACAGGCGAAGGATGCGTTGCAATCCCTCAGAGAGGCTGAGCGCTTTCTCGAGGAAATCACGAGATTCGGCGCTGAGATTCAGCTCACTCGACAAGAGTTCGATGCTCTCGTCGCAGAGCTGCGGGCGATGCGAAAAGAATTGCTGGGCTGGCAGGTTCTCGCGGTTTCGCTCTTGGAGAATGAGTTTGTGCCCGTTCGCGTTTTCAAGCCATGGGCGAGCTACAGTCAGATTCACATCTGGTCAAAGTTGCCCGCCGATCAGTCTCCGATTGAGACGCGATTGCTGAACAAGAAGTCGTGCTGCCGGCCGAGTGACTTCTTCGCGGCGCTGAAACGGCACGGCCGGGCCCGTGGATAGGCGCATTGACTTGGCTGCCGCGGCATCGGTCGCCACCGACGTAGAGCGGTTGCTCCGCATCATCGGTCGATGTGATCCCGACGCGGCTCGGGTGGATGCTGCACGCCGGATGCTCCAGACGCTGCATCAGACCGGCGGCCGCGAGTTGATTCCGCGAAGCCGCGGCACTCTTCGGCGCGCTGAAGGTCCGTGGCCCCCCATGCCCCCTTTTTAAGCGATCCCGTAGCGGCGGAGGAGGCGAGGCAGACCCCAAGACACTCCCTCCCCTTTCTTTGCGCAGTGGAAATTCCCGCATCCCGGGAAAAAATTCCACGGAGAATTTGGAAAAATTTTCGGGCCTACTGCGTCTATCATCTTTATGGACGGTATATTGCTGTGAATGCAACCGTTCTTGGGTCTCACATTAGACTGAGGTCGGAATTGGGACTTTCAGAACCGGAAACCGAGCATTTTGGCACATTTCGTAGAATGAAATGCAACCCCTAGACGCCGCTCACGGCATTGGCGTGATGGGCGTCGCATGAAACGATCCCATCCTGATTCACGCCGGTCCCTGCCTATCGCGAGCAGCAGCAACGAAGCAACCTCGGACAATGGTGCGACGCCGAGACCGGTCTACTTCTCACTACCACACCGGGGCGGCGACCCGATTTGCGGCCTCAGCCGCTCGATGTGGCTCACGCTGGAGCGCGATGGCGCCATCAAGCTGATCCGCCTGCGCCGCCCTGGACGAAGCCGCGGCCGGGTTCTGGTGCGCGTGACGGACGCCGTTCGATGCCTCGAAGCGATTGCTGATCGCGCATGACGATGAGCGACGGCAAAACCAATATGGCCGATCTCCGGCGGCGGATCGATGTGCTTCGTGTCGATCTTGCGCAGGCCGAACGCAAGGCCACTCGCGTTCAGGTTGCGATTGCCGCTCGCAGAACAACCCTCAATCGGCTGCTTGCCCAACTCGCCATGAGCGAGGCCGCGGCAGCTCGTGACGATCATGAACGATGAGCAGTCTGGCGTTGGTATTCCTGTAAAGAGCATTCTCGGTCGCCGAGTGAGCTATTTCGCGACGATCCGTAGTCGGCGAGAGGCTGCGTCGGAGACCACGCTCGGAAAGTTCTTCCACGACGTGAAGACCGGACGATGGCAGGGAAGGATAGAAGCATTTCGCCAAGCCCAGTCATCGGGGAGCGCCTCGCTGGAGCGGATTTTCCCCAAAAACAAACTGCCGGCGGTGAAGCCGTCCGGGCTGTTCAGCGCCCTCGACGCGGCTTCGCTGGTGAAGCACTCAGGCTGCCTGTGCGTCGACATCGACGCGAAGGACAATCCGAAGATCAGGAATGACGCCAGCCGCTCCGAAGTTTGCAGGCGACTTCGGGAGGATCCGCACGTTTTCGCGCACCACGTCTCCACCGGAGGGCAGGGACTGGCCGTCTATGTGGCGGTGGCTGCTCGAACTGCCGCGCAGCACAAGGAATGTTTCGCGGTAGCTGCCGCGCACTTCCGAACCGTATTCGACGTCACAATCGACTCGCTGTGCAGTGACGTTTCACGGAACCGGTTCGTCAGCTTCGATCCGGATACATGGGTCCGACACGACGGCGTGTGCACGATGTTCGACGGCGCGACGGCGTCTCTTTCGTCGGAAAGCGGGGTGTCCCGTAATTGGGAGACATGTCCCGTATATTCTAAGAATGAATTCTCCCCTTCTCCTCTCCATGTTTCTTCCGAAGAGAAGGAGACTGGTCTTGAAGACCACGGACCGGGAGAGGCTCAGCCGTCAGCGGCTTCCCTGCGGTTTTCGGCCAAGCTCTACGGCCAGTGGGTCGCGCATCGTCCGGCCGTCCAAGGCATGCGGAACAAGACGATCTGCGAGCTCGTGCCGATCCTAACGAACATCGTCGGCCGGGGGATGGTGCTCGATTTTCTACTCAGGTTCTATGACCAGGCGGCCGGTGCCTTCACTGACTCACGAGAGCAACACGAAGCGGAATCTCGTTCGATGATCGAGGCGTCTCTCCGCAGCTACGCTACCAACGCAAAGATCGGCCTCACGGCAAAGGAACGAAGCTTCTATCAGTCATTGGACGAGCGGCGACAGGATGTCTTTAGAATCACGCGTTCGCTGGCGCGCATTGCCGGCAACGATGGGGTCTTTGTCATGACCGACGGGCATCTCGGGCAGCGGCTCGGATGCGACAAGAATTCCGCTGGGCGCTCACTCGACTACCTCGTCCGCGATGGAGTCTTGAAGGTCGTGACCAAGGGCGAGCCTCGTCGTCTCGGCTGCCGTAGGGTGGCAACGCGCTACCGCTGGGCGCTCTGATTTCTCCAGCATAACCCATCACCTGAGTCATGATCACACCAAACCTATTCGAAGGAGCGCCGTCTCCGAAACCGGATCCCACCGATTTGCTCGTCCGGTTGACTGCGCTCGAACAAACAGTCGTATTGCTCAAGACTCAGTTACTCGAGGGGCAGCGAGCATTACTCCGCGCTGGCGCGAAGATCGCGGCGCTGATTGACACCGTCAGCGTTGATCGTGCCGCCCTGTCGGGAACGACTTTCGAACAGCAATGGGACGAGATTGAGAGGTCCAAATGCATTTACCTGTCGCGCCAGCTTCGTGAGCTACGCAAGACGTATCCCGGTGCGGTCGTAGATGAGCTCGATGATCGAACACCGGCGGAAAAGATGATCGTCGACACGGACTTGTCGGAATAACGATGACCTCACAAAGTCAGCACTGCCTTGAAAGAGGCGAAAGACCGTCCGTCCGTGAATCGCGCACGACTCGCTCCAGTGGGGGAGAGGTGGGGGCCGTATGAATAAATCGAACACGGTCGTCGGTCTTCAACTCGCGCAGCCATTCTCGTCCGAAGATTGCGAACTAGCGCGGAAAACAATCCTTGCGTGCTGCGCGGCCACTCGGCGCACGCGCACGCGAAACGCCGATGGGAAGATCGGATACATCGACGAGCCGGATTGGCCGACGAGGTTGGCAGCGGCACGTGCCGTTGCGGAGTTCACGGTCGGGAAGCCGGCGACGCTGTCCGTTGTCGCGAATGTGGGGAATGGGCAGTCGCAACAGTCTCAGACCGATTTCCTGCGCGACGTCATGAATGATCGGAATGCGGTCGCTGCGCTCCGCGATACGATGCAGAAATTGGTCGACGCTTCGGAGCGCTTGCAGCCGATCGAGATTTCAACCGAGTCGCGGGCGGACGGAACGAGTAAAGCAACCGCTGGCGAAGCTCGCGATTCCTCCCGGAGACTCACGCCATGAGCTTGAGACCACGCACGGCTGCCATGACTCCCGAAGAGATCGCGATGCGGTATCCGTTCATGCCGCAGGGCTGGTATCCGACGCCCGAGCAGATGGAGCCGCTGTCGCGTGGCATCTTCCCTCCAGTCGGTCAGCGGCACGGGACGACCGGCGGCTTGCTCCCGTTTCAGGGTGATCCGGTGGGCCAACCGGAGCCGGACTACTACCAGGCGGGCATCCGAGACCGCCAGCAGGCAGCGCAGTATTACGCCGGAATCTCTGGTCGGCCCCAGCCGAGCATGGAGACCGGCGCGCCCACCTTCGCGAATCCCAGCGTGCGATGGGCGACACCAGCGCCTGCGACAAACGTGCCATCGTCAGGCCGTTCCGCCTATCAGCGTTCTGTCGACGCGTTCGTTACGGGTCCGGACGGAGACATTTTCGAACACGATCCGCTCGATGCGCGACAGGTTCGCATCGAACCGAACGGAAAGCCGACGGTCGCGCTGAAATATGGTCCCAACCTTTTTACTTTGCGCTCCCGGGCCAACGCGGGTGATCAGGAAGCGAAGCAGCAGGTTTCTCAACTGGATGCCGAGTATCGGGCTAAGCGTGCCCGTTACGACACTCTGGCAGCGGCCGGATCGAGCACCGTGTTCAATCCGTTCTCCGCCGCGCCGAGCTTCTTTCGCATCGGCGAACGCGATCCGAATGCGCGGAAGCCGGGCAAGGGCCAAGGCGTGATCCGCCGCGGAAACCAGGTCTTCGCCTACGACGGCGGCGCTCAGCTTCTCGACCAGTCGGCCAATCCGCGCGCGTTTTCCTCCGAGGAGGAGGCGTTGAACGCGCTCGCCGGCCCGCAGCCGCAACCGGGAGCACGTCCGGTCGCCGCCGCTCCGACACCTGCGCCGGCTCCTGTCCCTGCCGTGACGCCTCAGCCCACGCCGGCACCGGCTGCCGCGGCGCCAGTCCGTCCGTCGTCGCCGGTGCAGCCGGTCGCAAAACCCGCTCCGGTCGCACCTTCGCAGTCCGGCCCCCTGCCGACGCCGGCCGAAGTCAGCGCGGCGCGCGGATCGAGCCTACCCGGTTCACTGAACGTGTTTCTGGCCGGAAAGACTCTGACCGATCCTCCTCCGCTCGACGCGCCTTTCGCGCCCGGGTATTCCGCCGGCACGATCGATACCCGCCTCGACGCTCCGTTCGCGCCGGGCTACTCGGCGGGGACGATCAACACGCAACCTACGATCGCGTCGAACGCCGCGGTCGATGAAGCGGAGCGGAAGCGGTATGCGCAGCGCACGCGGACGCCGACCGTCGCCGACGACATCAGAAACACCAACCAGGCCATCGGTGATGAGATAGCTCAGAGCTTTGCGAGTCGGTTCAACCCCTTCGAAGGTTCGACGCCGCAGGTTGTTCGCCGCAGCACGTCAAACGTGTTTCAGCCCAGGCAACGGCCCGAAACCATCGAAGAGCCGATCTCGCCCGGCTTCAGCGGATTTACGAGCGATCTGATTCTTGGCCCGCGTGGCGGTAGTCCCTTCGATCGCTTCAGAGCAATGTCAGCTTCGTCGAGCGCGCTCGCAGATCCACGAGGTCCGCTGGGTGACCGCGACATGCCATTTGCAGTGGGCTTTCCGAACAGCTCTATCGGCACCGGCCAGAGGAACCTTCAGACTCAGACGGGGAATCCTGATGTCCTGCGACGTGGGCAGCCGACTGACGTTCTTGATGATTTCCGCACGGCGAATCGAGCTATCGGGAATGATATAGCTTCCAATCTCGGGAGCCGATTCGATCCTTTCGCGGTGCGATCGCCGCAGGTTGTGCGGCGTAGCAGGCCTACGCCTCTGTCGGAGTAGTGCGTTGCTCGAGTTTGGATGAGAGGGCGGAGACTGTTACGGGCAGCCAGTCCCTGAAAGTGGGACGGCACAAGAACTCGCCTCCGATGATTGATATGGTAGGAGACAGAGATGGCGACGAGGCCCGGTAATCCTTCCGCATCGGCCGATCACGGAGACATCGAGAAGATGATCTTCCCATGGACGCGGTTTTGGGTGCCCTTTAATGGCCAGATAGTCATGGGACCGAGTTGGGATGGCACGCTCGGCTTTCTTGCGGATCCGGAGGACGAAGGCCTCGGTAAGCATGCGCACAAGCATTTGAGGACTACCGCCGGTCTTCTAGAGGTGTTGCCGGGCTGTCAGATTCTCTGCGGTGAGCCCGGAATGGGTAAGAGTCAGACGCTGCGGTCTCACTACGAATCGTTACCGGCAGTGAATCGGCTCCATGTCGAATTTCGGGATGTGCCGGATACGGGCCGATTCAAGGAGATGACGTTGCAGTCGGCGGCATGGGCCACATGGCGGAGCGACACCAGCACGTTGACGCTTGTTGTCGATGGGATCGACGAGGGGTTGATCAAGATCCCGGGTTTCGTCGATTACCTGACCGGGCTGCTTCGCGAGGAGCCGGTCGAACGGCTGCAGCTGATCTTGGCGTGTCGTTCACTCGAATGGCCGCAAAGCGAGGGCCAGCGGTTGATGGGACTGTGGCGGGACAAGGGTGTGGCCGGCGTTTTCGAGTTGTGCCCCTTGCGAGAGAACGAGGCGCGGCTCGCGGCGGATGCGATTCTTTCGGACCAAGGTCCGCGGGCTGCGGTGAATTTCATTCGCGCGGTGCGGCAGCATCAATTGCTCGGGCTCGCGACACGACCGCTCACCCTAAAGATGCTGCTGCACGAGTATCGCAAACACACCGAGAACTTTATCGAAAATTCAGCCATCACCTTTGTCTCGATCCGGACGAGGCGCGGCGGGTTCGATTGAAGCACCAGCCGTCGCCCGGCCTGCTAGTTTTGCCAGCTATCAGGCAGCGGGTGGCCGGTCGCATCGCGACGTTGATGCTGATCTGCGGTCGGTCTGCGATCTGGACGGGCCGGGCAGAAAAGGCGGCCGCATCCGATCTCACCCTCGATGAAATCTGCGCAGCTGACGATCGGGTAGGTGCGAGCGACTTCAACGTGACACCACCCATCGTCACGGCCGTGCTTGAGTCTCCGCTGTTCTGGCCGCGCGAGGCCGGTCGCGTCGGCTTCTATCATCAGACTTTCGCGGAGAGCCTCGCTGCGGAATATCTCCGGGATCTACCATTCACACAGAAGCGGTCGCTCCTCTGCGAGAAAGACCGGCATGGTGAATTCGTTCATCCGCACCTTGCGGAGCTAGCGGCGTGGATGTCAGCCGACTCCGTTGAGTTCCTGCAGCACCTGTTGACGCACGATCCGGAAACGCTCTTGCGGAGCGATGTCTCTGCTTTGAAGGAAGGCTCCAGAGCTAGGCTTGTGGACGCCGTTCTGGCGCGGGCGCATGACGAACAGTTGTTCGATGCCCGCGGGCTTGAGCGATTCTTCCACACGCTCGATCATCCAGGCTTGGCGCAGCAATTGCGGCCGTTCATTCGCGATCGGACGAAAAACCACGTCGTGCGCCGGATGGCGTTTGCTATCGCGGAAGCCTGCAAGGTGAGCGAGCTGGTTGACGACGCGATCGCGTGCCTCCGCGACCCCAAGGACGGCATGCATTCCTGTGCGGCGGCATCGCTCGACGACATGATGGACGACTCTTCGTTCTCGAAGGTGGAGCGTTTTCTGCAAGCGAAACGGAAGCAGCCGTTGGCGGCGGGGGTGCAGTTGTCGATTCTGCACGCGCTGATGGAGCATGGCTGGACCCTCACCCAAGCGCTGCCTTTTGCCGATGGCGCGCTGCAAAAGGGAAGCATGAATGGGCATATCCTCGCGCAACATGCGGCGGCCGGGGATGCTGAAGCTCTTCTCCGCGGATGCCTTCGGTGGAAGGGATGTTTCGACAGCTTGAGCCGCTATCATCCGCTCGTTCGCCAAGCGCATGACCTCGGTCTGGCGCGCATCGGGGAACCCCGAATCCGGCGGCTAATGGCGCGTGTGTGGTGGCGAGCTCGGCGTCGCTATCTGCAGGACGGATTCCTTCCACCCACGCACGCGAAAGGACCGCGGTTGGATACGACCCTGCGGACCGATGCCGCACTGCGGCTGAGATTTGTCGCCGACACGATCGATTGTCCGGCGAAGGACGAGCATGACCGTTCGTGGCGGATGCTGGAGCTTACGCTTGCCGAGGATTTCCCGCAGCTTCTAGAGCGGGCCCAGTTGGGGTCGCGACGTCGACGGAACGTGTATGCACAGCTCGCAGCGCGGGCCTACAATAGTGAGCTGCACGTCGCGTTTTGGGATCAGTTGCTCGCGGCGATCGACCGATCGCCGGAGCTGAAGAAGGCGTTCGCGTGGCTGCGCGTGTGGGAGTTGAACTCACCCGAAACGAAGAAGGCGCAGACAGATTACCGGCGAAGTCTCCAGTGGCAGCGGGAGGCAGAAGAGCGGAAAAAGGGAAAACTACAGCCAAATCCGGTGGATATCTGGAACCGCGATTTGGCAAATCTGGACGTCGGTAAGCCGGTGCATTGGCTCACCCTCGCTTCGAACTTGTATTATCGCGGTGGCCAGGAACGCGCTGACGACGAGGACAGGGTCGACCTCCGCACCTCACCAGGATGGAAACATCACGACGAAATTGCGCGTGCGAAGATCTTGGCGGGCGCGCGGAGGTTTCTGCTCAAAGTGAAGGGCAACCCGAAGCACCGGGCAGGGGGATGCTGCGACTTCAATCACTGGGCCTACAGAGCCATCTACCTTCTAAAGGACGAAATCGAGTCGTCGACGGAGCTGAGCGAAGCGGTCCGAAAATACTGGCTCCCGATCATCTACGATGAGTTCAGCAATGCGGATGCGCACCACTTGGATCTGATGGCAATCGCATATCGGCTGGATGGCTCGAAGTTGCGCTGGATGCTGAAGTCAGAGGTGCTGCGTCAAGCGAAGAAAGACAGCGGTCTCACCATCGCACTTGGAGAGTTTGCTCTGTGTTGGGATCGAGCGTTGGCGGACTTCGTGGTCAGATTTACGACCCGTGAAGTGACGAACCCCACCACCGTCGGCTGTGTCCAGCGGCATTTGGCGGAGCACGATCTGCCCGCGGCGCTCGCATTGTGGAGAACGTTGAGGGCGGACAAGACGGCGGGAGCCCGTTTCGTCGTGGCCACCGCCGTGCTCGCCAGCTGGCGGCTGTTCGAGGTCTGGGACGAGGTGTGGCCGGTGCTCCGCACAAATACGCGCTTCGCCTATCACGTATTTCTCCATTTCGATCGTAGTGACCAGCGGAAGTTCTTGGGGAAGTCTGGGGTGGGGAATGAGGAGCATCTCGCCGATCTCTACCTAGCAATGCGGAAGCTCTTCCCTCCCGAGAATGACCCACCAACTCCTGTCGGTCGGAGTTTTACGCCGACCCGGCGGATGGAAATAGCCCGGCTGCGGGATGAGTTTCCGAGTCTGCTGGCTGCGCTCGGCACTGACGCGGCGGTGGATGCGCTGCTCCGGGTGGCCAACGTGGTGCCTGTGAAGGACCGCGTGTGGATACGCTGGCGATGGCGCGAAGCGATCGTGGCGTGTCGTCGCACCATGTGGCGATCCCCTGCATCGGAGACAGTGCTGGCGCTCGTGCGGCGGGCAGACTCGCGGCTGCTTGTGGACGAGAGCGACCTGCTGGCACTGGTTCTTGAATCGCTCAACCGATTGAACGACAATCTCACCAACCAGCCGAATTCGTGGCGCCGGAATTTCTGGAATCCGGAGCGGAAGGGGCGCAACGGCGCGCGCTTCTATTCACCCCATGATGAAGTGGAAATGAGCCGCCTCATTACCACCTGGTTGCAGGCCGATCTTGCACCGGGGCGCGGGATCACGATCCAGCGCGAAGTGCAGGTGCAGTGGGACAAACGAACAGACATCGAAGTGCGCGCGGTAGCTACGAGCGGGGCGGAGGTGCGGCCGCTTGAGGTTGTGGTGGAGGTGAAGGGGTGTTGGCACCCGAAGGTCCGGACGGCGCACCGGCATCAGCTAGTTGACGAATACCTCCTGCGCTCAGGGAAGACGCACGGCGTCTATTTAGTGGTCTGGACGAGTTGCGAAAAGTGGAATGACCCGAGGGATAAGCGTAGAGTGCAATTGAAGGCGAAAACGATTACAGCGGCGCGCGATGAACTTGCCGCCTTGCTCCGCAAATATGACGGCGCAAATACGCCAGCGGTTGTTCAATCGGTTGTGCTGGATGCACGGCTGTAGTTCCTTGCCTATGAAACCATGGATTCTTTCGCTTCGTCGCTCGGCATCGCGAAAACCGCGCGATCCTTCTTCGCGACATAAACTGCCCGTGTAAGTTGGATCGATGAGTGGCGAAGAGCGGCACTGGCGGCGAAAAGACCGTGCGTGCGATTGATCGCGGTGCCGAACTCCTTCCGCAGGACATGAAGCGCGTTCCGGCCGTCGACGCCGCGGCTGTGAAGCCACGCGATCAGGCGCTTGAAAACGCAATCGCATCGGTAGTGGTGATACGTGCTGACTTCTGGGCGAGCCTCAACTTCGACTTCGATGACGAATGCCGATTTGCTCTCTTTCATCCACCCGCGCAGCAGTTCGGTGAACGCCGGATCGATGTCGACGCCGGCTTCGCTGCCTTCGGATTTGGCCCGGGTAAACTCGTTGGTTTCGATCCGAATCACGCTGTTCGCAAAGTCGATCTGCTTCCACGTGAGCGTATCGATTTCATCCCGCCGCAGGCCCGCGAATAGCGCGAGGCAGAACGCGCGGAACGCCTGCTGACGGTGATAGCGTTCACGTTCGATCGCGCGCGCGTGTCGGTTGGCGAGCGCTTCCGGGCCGGCGTTCCAAGCCCGCTTCCGCGGGGTTTTGCGTGTTCGTTTGGGGCGTGTCGGCTCCTGCACCGCACGTTCGAGAATTTCCTGCGTCGGCTCGCTGAGTTCGCGCTGCGCCTGTTGAAAGAGCAGCATCGGATCGACTTTCGAGACATACGCCGCGACCGATGTGCGCGGCACCTCGACGTCAGCAAGCGGAATAGGCGAGGGGAGCTCGAGATGAAGCTTGGAAACGACCTTCGACGCGAACAGCGCCTTGCTTGAGCGCAGGACGCTCGCAACCGTCCGGCGCGCCTGCCGCTCCTTCAGCGGATTGCCGGCGGCCGCTGCGATGTAACGGGTTTTCCAGCGCTGAATGGATCGAGCAGAAAGGCGGGAGAATCTGACTGCATGCACACGAGCGAGCCACCTGTCATAACCTCCGCCGGCGTAGTCGTGCTTCGATTTGTCGTCGCGAATGCCGAAAGCGCCGGCCACCAAGCGCCGGAACTTCTTCGCGTAGATCTCGAATGTCGCAGGGGCTATATCGGCCTCCGCTCTGACAGCCTCCAGAAACTGGCCTACGTTAGGATTGGCGATCTTCTCCTTGGCAGGCCTCACGGATTCCCACCCGAGCGACTGAAGCTTGACCCACGTGTCTCGTGCCTCCTTGGCCGCGTCATCCTTGTTGGCGGTGCCGAGGTTCACCCAACGCTGTTTCCCGTCTCGGAACAGCTTGACCTGCCATTCAGGGACGTCGTGGAGCAGGCCGTCGGTGCCGCGGTAGGTTCGCCGCCGTAGCCGGCTTTTCCAGAAGTCGACATGGGCCTTGCCCAAGCGAGCGACGACGGGTTCTCCCTTTTTCCACTGACCTACTTCTGACCTAGTTTTTGGCATCTGACCTAGTTTTTATGTTTTGAAGTGCGGCGATACGTTTTCCTCTGAATGCCCCGTCTGACAGAGGGAAGCGAGGACATTGAAAGCACTTTAAAACATATTAGAAAATATTCACAAAAGGACTGAAAATCCTCGTGTAACCGGTTCGATTCCGGGCTGAGCCACCACTTTGAACCCGCTATCTCGCGAGAGGTAGCGGGTTTTTGTTTGGGTCCGCTGCCGGAACGCGAAATTCCACTGACCGCTTCCCGACCTGTTTTTGCGGTTCTGGCGCTCGCGAAGGTGTCCCGCGACGCGGCGCGTGGCCGCCAACATGGGACAAAACCGCAATGCTGGCGGCCCGATCAGAATCGGGCGCGCTGCGTCCTGGCATGGGCGCGACGGCGCGGCGGTTGATCCGTTTCCCGGATACTCACGCGCGTTCTGCTCTCCCGGCGCGGATCAGAGGTGTGCAGGCGCGGGCCGCAGCACCACACCGCCGATGGCGAGGTGCGGCTTGCTCCAGCGCCACGCGGCCTTCGGCGCGTCGATGCCGCCGTCGAGCGCCAGTTCCTCCCCGTAGGTCCGGCCGGCGGCGGCGCGGCGCGCGATCAGGGGCGCATGGGTCTGGATCACCGTCAGCGGGGAAAACGAGAACATCAGGTCCGTGCGGTGCGAGGAGACGCCGTTGACGGATTCCAGTTCCAGCAGTTCGAGCGAGGCGTCCTCGACCTGCTCGAACACGATGATGCGATCGCGCACGAGGCGCTCGACCAGCGCGAGCGCGTGCAGTTCGCCCGGGCAGAGCTTCCACGCCTCGCGCGCGCGCTCGCCGGCGGAGAGCACATGGCGGGCGATCAGGCCCTGCGGCCCGGAGAAGATCAGCGGCTGCGGATCGTCGAGGATGAAGCTGTCGTCGGAACGGGAGTGGAGTGCGTAGGATTTGAAGCCCATGGTGGTGAGGGGAGGAACGGGATCACGCGGCGGAGCCGGCGAGGCGGATCAGCTCCGCCAGCGACAGGGCGCGCCGCCGCCGGGCCGCCTCGGCCCGGACGCGGGCGGCGAGGGCGCGGGCGGCGTCGTCGGACAGCGTCCGGCCCGCCTCGCGCAGCGCGCGGGCCACGGCGGCGCCGCCGGTGTGCGCACCGAGGACGAAATCCGGCCGCTCGCGTCCGACCAGCGCCGGCGCAAACGGCTCGTAGCTGCGCGCGTCGCGCAGCAGCCCGGCGCAATGCATGCCGGAACCGTGAGAAAAGACCGCGGCGCCCACGATCGGCGCCGCCGCCGGCACGGGCCGGCCGGAGGCGTGCGCGACGAGCGCGGACAGCCGGGGCAGGTGCGCGGGATCGATCCCGCAGTCGGCCGACTGCGTCAGCCGCAGCGCGATCACGACCTGCTCGAGCGCGGCGTTGCCGGCGCGTTCGCCGAGGCCGTTCACGGTCACGCTCGCGGCCGCCGCGCCGCCGGCGAAGGCCGCCAGCGTGTTCGCGGTGGCGAGCCCGAGATCGTCGTGCGCGTGAAATTCGATCGCCAGATCCGGCGCGGCGCGGCGCAGGCGGACGATGTCGGCGGCGACCGCCGCCGGATGCGCGAGCCCGACCGTATCCGCGAGCCGGAGCCGGCGGGCCGGCGTGGCCGCCACGACCGCGGCGAACTCCGCGAGGAAATCCGGCTCGGCGCGCGAGTAGTCCTGCGCGCCCACCGCGACGAACTCGAACCGCTCCGCCGCCGCGCGGACGAGCCGGGGCAGTTCGCGCCGCACCCAGTCGCGGTCGCGCCGCCAGATCCCGAGGTGCAGGTCCGAGACGGGAAACGACAGGTGCACGCGCCGCGCGCCGCCGGCGTGCGCGGCGGCGAGATCGGCATCGCATGCCCGGCACCAGGCGAGCGTGCGCTCCGGGCCGATTGCCGCGACGATCGCGCGCAGGTCCTCCTGCGCCGTGGGCCCCATCGCGGGGGTGCCGGCCTCCAATTCCGGCACGCCGGCGTCGACGAGCGCGCGGGCGATGGCGACCTTGTCGGCGCGTGCGAAGACGACGCCCGCCGTCTGCTCGCCGTCGCGCAGCGTGGTGTCGATCAGATGCGGGCGCGCCGGCATGGGCGGGGCGTCGCTCAGTCGTCGACGCCGAGGATCACGCTCGAGGCCTTGACGATCGCGTAGGCGGTTTTGCCCCGCTTGAGCTTGAGCGACTTCGCCGACTCGGAGGTGACGACCGAGGTGAGTTCGAGCCCGGGCGCGACTTCGATCGCGACGAGCGTGTTGAGCGGGCCGGTTTTGACGCGGGTGACGGTGCCTTTGATGACGTTGCGGGCGCTGAGTTTCATGGCGGGATGATTGCAGGTTAGCTGACGCGGGCGGAAATGGCTTCGTTGGGGCACTCGCCGGCGCACTGGCCGCAGTCGGCGCACTTGGCCGCGACGATGAGATAGGCCGAGTCGCCCATCTTGATCGCGCCTTCCGGGCACACGGATTCGCAGGCGCCGCAGGCGACGCATTTGTCGGGATCGATCTGGTGAGCCATGGCGGAAACTACCCCTTGATGAGAAACTCCTCGGCCACGCCGCCGTTTTCGATCGCGTCGAGGATCGCCTCGGCGGCGGCGGGGGTGACGCCTGCATACCAGTGCCCGGCCGGATAGTCGATGACGACGGGGCCTTTCACGCAGCAGTTGAGACAGCCGGTCATCGCGACCGACACGCCCTCGAGGCCGCGTTCGTCGACCTCGGCCTGGAGCTTCTGCACGATCTGGAGCGATTCCTTTTTCGCGCAGTTGCCCTGCGGGGTGCCGTTCGCGCGGAAGCTGCCGCAGACGAAGAGATGATGAGCGGGTTTGTCCATGGTGGTGAAGAGATTTGAGATCAGGAATCTGAGATCGGAGATTTGGGATCGGAAACGTGGGATCGCGGCGCGAGCGGCTCAGCCGCAGCCGGTGCCGGTGCCCTTGCAGCCGGATCCGCAACTGGTGAAACGCCGCTGCAGCGCCTTCGGGATCGGCTGGTCGGAGTAGACGGCGGCGAGTCCTTCCTCGATCAGGCCCTCCATCTCCAGGACTTCGATCCCGGCGGCCTCCACCAGCGCCTTCGGACGCGGGCCGGCGGCGGAGACGAGAATCGCGCGGCAGTCGTGCAACGTGGCCGCGAGGTCGCGCCAGCGTTCGTCGCCGCCGCCGGGCTCCGGCGCGTGGCGCAGTTCGTGAAACTTGAAACCGGACGGCGTCGAGGCGTCCTGCTTGAAGATCAGGATGCGCGCGGCCTCGCCGAGGTGCTGGTTGACGAGCGCGCCTTCCTCGCTGGCGACGGCGACGTAGGGCCGCGCGCGCCCGCGCAGGACGTCGGCGTGCGCGAAACGGTTGAGCCGCGCCATCGCCTCCTCGGATGTGCCCTCGTGGATGAGTCCGACGGCGTCGGCGCGGCAGCGCGCGCAGTGCGTCATCTGCGGCAGCCGCTGGCCGCACTGGAGCCGCGCGCGGGAGAGCTGGAGCGAATCGGGCGGCGCCAGCTCCTCGAAGACGGCGCCGGCGACGGGCATGAACGCCATCACGTTCATGATGTCGGCGCCGAGCCCCGCGACCGTGCGCGCGACCTCGGGCGCGTGGCCGTCGTTGATGCCGGGCATCAGGATGAAGTTGATTTTGACGACGATGCCGCGCGCCTTGAGCCGCGGGATCGCGTCGAGCTGGCGGTCGAGCAGCAGCTTCGCGGCGTCCTCGCCGCGGAGCGGCCGGCGCCCGTCGCGGATCCACGCGTAGATCCGCGCGCCGATGGCGGGATCGACGGCGTTGACCGTGAGGGTGACGTGGCTGACCTGGAGCGCGGCGAGATTGTCGATGTGCGGGCCGATGCCGAGGCCGTTGCTCGCGAGGCAGAGCAGCATCTCCGGAAAACGGCGGCGCACGCTCACGAGCGTCTCCATCGTCTCGACCGGATTGGCGAACGGATCGCCCGGGCCGGCGATGCCGACGACCGAGAGCTTCGGCACGCGCGCGACGACCTCCTCGAGATACGGGACGGCCTGCGACGGCGGAAGCACGGCGCTCGTCACGCCCGGCCGGCTCTCGTTCATGCAGTCGAACTTCCGGTTGCAGAAGTTGCACTGGAGATTGCAGCGCGGCGCCACGGGCAGGTGCACGCGCGCGTGGGTGCGGTGCGCCTCCCGGTTGAAGCAGGGGTGTTTTGCGAAATCGACCAGCGGACCGCGGTCGAGGCGGGCCGGATTGACGCCGGGAGGTGCGGGAGGATCGGTGGTCATGAGAGTGTTCCTTCCGGGGTCAGAGGTAACTGTAGCCGATGTCGGAGCGTTCCTGTTTCGCCTCGAGCAGGGCGTTGACGACGCGGTCGTAGAGCTGCTGGGTGCCGGCGTAACCGAGAATCTGGATACGCTGAGCGCCCAGGCGGTCGTG